>Ga0307930_1000753_pt1 | contig 26001 bp, 11 predicted proteins | sample OrgLakmetageno46_FD_203161 | JGI IMG/M metagenome (GOLD analysis project Ga0307930, IMG submission 203161) | Saline water microbial communities from Organic Lake, Antarctica - #46 | ecosystem: Environmental > Aquatic > Non-marine Saline and Alkaline > Saline | place: Antarctica: Organic Lake...
TGAAGAAATGATCACGTAGCGCACCAAAGGCCTTGGAGGCTTTCTTGATTCGAGCATCCACGTCATGATGATCTGACGTCAGGGCTTATGAGTGCGCGAGTGGGCAGTAGATAAATAAACCCAGTTACCTGGAGCTTTCGGTATAGCTGGTTGCGCCAGCGCCATTAGCACCGAAGTTTGACGTGCTTTAATCCTCGTAGCGTATAGGTTTGACTTAGGGATGGGGTATATGTCGGATTATGTCGCCTCAGTTCTGGTGCTCTACCACCCCCCCCCTCAAACCATGGCTATGTACTTCATGGCGGGAGGAATTTTGGAGTTACTTCAAAGATTTCGCCTTCTGGGTGCCTATAGGAGACCGAATTCGTAATTCAAAGAGATAAGGGCCCATAAAGCAGAAAATTATAGTCCGGTGTAAAATGGTCGCCTCGCTTCAAATGCCGTCAAGGACCATGAGAGATAGCTGAAAATACGTAAACACGCAAGTAAAATAACGCGAAAGCACCCGGCGTAATAAGGGCGGCCTTTGAGATATTAGAGGTTAGCGGCTTGAATCACGACCCTGCGCCCCAATTTTCCCTATTTGTGAAGTCGTCATCCATTGTCGTGGCGCTGTCCAGCAAGATAAAATAAAAATGACTACATGTAAGCGATAGGAGAATCAATGGCGCCAGGCATGCAATCGAGAATTGAACAGAAATTGAAAGCAAACAAAAAGACTTACTTGTCAATGGCATAAACGAGACGCTTGAAGCACACGTCTTGCGACGAGTAAAACGGTAAGCTGAGAGTAAAAAAACACGTTTGGCTGTGAGGAAGATGACTGTCAGGATCTTCCTTGGCTGAAGGTTTCGGTTCCACAATCTTGAAGTTCATGTCGAAATCATCAGTGCTCGCCGGCAGACGAGACCGCGCGCTCACAAAGTTCACGAACCGGCTGCGCTGTGCTTGATCCATGGCCTCTAACGCTGACCAAAAGAACAAGACATGCGGTGCGTCCGCATGCACACCTTCGCCTTCGTATTCGCACACCCTTTGAAGCAGGACGATGTCAATGGTCGGAGCACCGCACACCAAGCCCTCGAGCTCCAACGGCGCCAGCAGCGGGAAAAGGGCGACCGGCAGCACTGACGTTAAACCGTGAAAGAACGCTGCGAGTTGAGGTGCACTACCTTGAGCGTGTTCTTGCTCGGCCTGTGCCACCGCCTCGAATCGATTGTGAAAACTCAACGGCTCTTTTGTGGTCTTCACTTCGCCACTCACGGGATCAGGGCGGCGGCAAATCACTAAGCCAGCACCCATGCTCGACGACGAAGTTCCCCCAACACCACTGAAAGCTCGCGCGAGGCCGTCATGCAGTGTCTCTACGTAGTCGCTGTCTTCGGATTGGTCGCGTGGCCACTGCTCCGTCATCTTCAACAAATCCACCAGGGCGAGGTCTACGCCAGCTAGGTCGCTTCGCCCCACTGACAAGGCCACTAGGGGCTTCCATACCAAGGAAGAAAATTGCAATGGCACTAGCAAAGAATGGCGCACTGCTAACCCTACCAACTTCCCCAAGAAGTCAAAGTCACGCAAATCAATGCCCTCGGACGATGAGCTTGTTGCGAGGTTGTTGCTTATTGGGCCGTCAGAATCTTCTCCTCCTTGGCTCAAAGGGCCAAACACGTACTTGTCGCGGTTTGACGCTCGCGCATCCGTGCTGTTAGGCACCGGTTGCACGAGCCCCAAGAGCGGCGGCTCCTCCACCACCGCTGCCTGAAAGGCGGCACGGTACGGGCCACCGTGGTCGTCGACGCCTTCGCCGCTGAACTTCACGTAGAACGCGCGCCGCTGCCCTGCGTCCTGAATGTCGATGTAGCCCTTCCGGAAACTGCTGTCCGGCCAATTGCTGGTTTGCCGCTGCAGCTGACCGAACACCGAAGCTCCAAGCCTGGCGCCCGTGGTGGCGCACTCTTTCAGGGCAAGAGGGTTCGCAGTGATGCGGTTCACGCGAAGCTTCGGGACATCCGAGGGGGTCTCGTACTCGTCGAGCGGTGGTGTCACATGTAAATCGGTGGCGCGCAGCACTTCTTTCCATAGGCTCATTTTGGTTCGCTGAAAGAACAATTCTCGAGCATCGCAGGCGAGTGAACCCAGCGGGCTGAGAGCAGAAGGAAGTAAGGAAGGAGAAGAAGGAGAACGCGGTTCAGAAGACGCGTGCTGCGAAGAAGACTTGAAGTGCACGAGGGATCCATTCTGGTTGTAGCGCGCTTGAACGTCCATTTCCAGGTAAGGCAAGAGAGCCCCAAGCCGCTTGTTGAAAGCAAGCAACACGCCGAGGCGAAGGAGCAGGGTGGCTTTGTCTACCGCAGAGTGAGCGTTACTGGGCTCGTGTTGCGTTACGTGGTCGATGAGGGAGGTGGCCGCTGTGAAGAACCCGTAGGATTCCAGGGCTTCAACCGAAAGGTGGTGTGGATCCAAACCAAGGGCGTCGCACGCAGTGTTCGCCACCTTCACGAGTGCTTCGTCCTTGCGGATACTCCATCCCTTTGCCAGCGACTGCGCAAAAGCAGTGGCAAACTGAAACTCATCACCCATCGTTGACGATGGCACCTGCGCGTCTGCCTCTGCAGCTTCCAGTTCCGCTCGTGCCTGACCCCTCCCTGTAAGATCTGCATCCGGGCCCAATGGCAAGGCTTCGTCGTCAACTTTACTGCCACCACCGCCGTCTCCAGAACTAGCATCGCCATCGCCCTCATCATCGCCGTCATTCTCTTCGCAGGGCGACCCACAAAGGGAACACTCTGGCACGCCGACAGGGTTCAAGAAAGTGCACACGCCGCAGGCCCATTCGGTAGGCTTGGTTGGAGGAGGCGCCACACCTGCCGCTACGAGTTGAGCGGCTTCTTGGGCTTTCTTTCGCAAATCAGCTGCTTCTTGCGGGGACCAAAACCACGCACCATCTTCGCCGTCTACCTTGTACCACAGCCTCGAGCCTGGCCCTGCCCCTAGCACGAGAGCCAACCCACGGTCGGTAGCAATGCGGTCTCCTGCCCAGCAGCCTTCGCCGCCGCCGCAGCGGGCCACCGCGCCCTTGGCTGGGTTGACCAGCACCTCCGTGCCGGCCCGGGTTACATGTGCATGGCGGCCGCTGTAGAGCTGCTGCCACGCCTGTTTGGCCTCACTCAAACACCACGACGGCAGCGCCGGTCCCGAACCAAATGCGCCAGCTGTACTAGGTGCCATGACTGTGCTGCTGCTGCTAGTAGAGTCTGACGCAGCTTCTGTGGCTGCAGTTGACTCAGTAGAGGCTGTCTCCAAATGAACATTGGATTTGGCAGTAGCTGTTGTGGTGTACATCTGAAGGAGTTCAGCAGACCGCAGGAGGTGTTTGAGGGAAGGAGCTCGATTCGTGAAAGGCTCACTCACCCATTTCCCACTCCGCAGACTCAACTTGTCACCTGCTTTGCTGAACCCAAACACCGGCCAATACGACGTCCGCACGCGCTTCCCCATCTCGTGCTTGCTCCCATCGCTCAAAAGGTGCTTGAAAGCCACCCCCATGTTCGAGCAGCTTGGTTTGGCCGCGTGGGCACCTCCAAAGAAATTCGCGTCGAACCCCTCCCTTAAGAAGCTCAATTCTCCGCGCTCGAGGTCCAACAACACTCCTAAAGTGTCGCCGGCCCGAAAGTAACGCCCGTAAGGTGTTTCTCCGTGGCCTGGGCACAGAGTCGCTCGATATGACTGAAAACCTAGGCTGTAAGACCACGACCGCGTTTGGAAACTCGACTCTGCTCCAGAGCCTTTGGCTACTCCCACAAGCATCGAGCCGTGCTGGTTCTTGTCGATTTTCACTTCCCAGTAGTGCACCCCTTCACTGAAACTCCGAGACCCGTACACTAATTGCCGCTCGGTGTTTTCTTTCAGCTCAGCCACTAGCAGGTCCTCGGAGACGCTCACCGTGTGCTTGTGCCGAGGGCTGAACGTAAACAAAGTATCCGCAGAGGCCGACACGGTGCCCTCAAGAAGGCTATCGCCATGCACATCCCCTGATCCAGTTACGCCCGTGGCTGCTCTTGACTCAGTACTTGCCAATTCCTTACCGTCTGGCAGCACAGTGCTCGCGTCTGCTATAAGGAATTTCTCAAAGAAATCGGGTTGCGGTAATGGTGGTGTGTCTGCATTCTCCTCAACTTCAGGCTGCTCTACTCCTTCGCCACCCTTGGCATCGTTCGGCACGTCCCACCAGCATTCCTCCAAGTCTAGTGCTGCTTTATCAAGCTCCTCCTGTGTGGCTCCAATGAACCCAAGCGACGCAAAGACATCCTCGTACACCGCAGCTGCCTGCTGTCGACCTGCCTTCACCTCTTGTTGGCACTTCAATCGGCTAGCTGCTCGAGCGACATCCGAGGGCGTTGCTGTCCGCACGAAACGGCCGTGGCAATACAGGGCGCGGTGACTTACTGCAGCAGCAGTGGTGGGTTGAGCAGGATCCTTCTTGCTGTCTACTGACGATGTGCTGTCGTCTTGTTGCGCCGAAGAAGAGAAAGGCGGCAGTGGCTCACCGTCGCGCGTGATTGCCATGAGGCCATGGGCTCGACCTCGGCACCAGGTTCCTGCTGCTACCGCACTAGCCGCTGGTGACGACGACGACGACGGTTGGTTCTCACTGTCCCGCCGAGAGCTACTCTTACTCGCGTTATAAGCAAGAGTGCCAAACCCGTGCTTCTGCCCGCGGTGCCACTTCCCACTCCAATGCAACCGAGCCTGCGAATCGCCTCTCGGAAAGAACACTCGCCCTGCAACAGCGGGTGCATATGAAATGCAAAGCAGAAGAAAAATCTATCAGTAAAATGATATATTTTGCGAGCCTAGAAAAAAGAATGGTTAAGGCTGGAAAAGAAAGTCCTTTGGGTACTGACTGCAACCAAAGTATCGAGAACAGAAGAGCAGTACTTGGTACCTTGGCCGTGCTTGAGACCGCGTTTCAGCAGCGTGATTTGAGCCCCCTTGTTGGAGAGGCCCACGAAGGGCACCAAACCTCCATGATCTGAGCTCAAACGGTCGAAGGCAATGCCGAGGTCGTAACCGTTGCGGTAAAAGCGCAACTGTAAAGATATTGAACACAGAGAAAGTGAATGGCATAAAATGAAGTCTTGATTCCAGGGATTTATAGGGAAAGAGTGATAAGAAATGCTAGTATGTCGAAGTGGCTTGTGCTTGTTGGTGCATGTGTTATTAGTCTAAATAGCCTAAAGTCTATTTGAAGCCTTACCGTGCCAAGGTTCAAGTCCAGCTCTAAGCCAATGACGTCATTGTTGCGCCACGTTGGGCCGAAGCTCCTCGACCGCTCACCGTGAATCTTGTCGCCGCTCGACAAGTAAGCCCAGGAGTGCGCGTCCTGGCCTGGAATCACTCCACGCGACGACCGACCACCATTGCTGCCACCCCCTCCTTCTGGACCTTGCCCCAGCGCCGACTCCAACCGACACACGCCAATCGCGCAACTAGACCCGCCAAACATGCCCTCGTCGCCCACGCAAGTAACGCTGAACTCCCAGTGCCATTGCCCACTTCGGTGGCAAGTAGGGAGTGTCGGCAGCGGCGGCTTCTCAAGTGTGTCACTCCACAGGCTGGGGTACTCGGAAAGAGGGAGCCATTCTGCCCCAACATCGGATCCTGTGACCACAAGTAACGAACTACTGCTACTATTGCTGCTACTACTACTACCGCTGCTGCTATTGTCAGTCTTCTCACCCCCGCCACGTACTGCTGCTCTACTCGTTTCTCCTGTTGATGCCGCTGAACTCGTTGTTGTGGGTGTCAGAGCCGTTGCAGATGGCGCGTGCACCAAGTCAGAAGCTTCTACCCAGCTCATATAGCCGTTGGGCGGCGCAAACACCAAGGAACTGGCACCGAAGTTGAGCAAGCACCCGCTGTCCACTGGTAAGCTCACTGCGGGATGGTACACTACAGGATCAGCTCTAGTAGCCTCAGAAGCATCAGCTACCTCATCGCACCAGTGGCCTGCATCTGCCACCCCCATATAGACGCCATCTAAAGCAAAGCGCACTACGCCTGACTCAAGCTCCAGCATGCAGCCTATCACTGACCCAACCCGCCAGGGTACAGTCTTGGCAGCAGATGTTGACGATGGTTGCTCTTGCTGGTTAGGTGGGATATGTGCTGAACTTCCCTCGAGAGGAGATAGAGCCGCATTGGACGCACTATCACTGGTCTCAGCTGCAGTTGGCAGAGCTTCGAAGGGCACGCTGGCACCGTTTTTCCACAGTTGAACTTCGGAGGACGACCCTTTGGACTCCAGTCCTATAGTACAGGGAGGGGTGGTCTCTTTCAAAGCTGTGGAAGAAGATGCTGTGAGAGGTTGAGCCATCCACCCAACGCACCAGGCATGCGAAGTAGTGATGGTCACTTCAAAATACACCCGCAAAGGAGGGGATGGAGCTGCTGCGGATGCGATACGCGGCAAACCGTTTCGCGTGCGCACAATGGCGCGGTCAGGGGACTTGTTGAAAAGGTCAAGCAATGCAAACGGTTGCGAAGAGGATGATAATTGCGTTGAAAGTGCACCACTAGTAGGCGCCTGGTTAGCACTTGAAGTGGCGACATTCTCCTCGTGATCCCGGTGCAAGAGCAAAACTGAACCCCATTTTTCACGGCCCTCCATGCGCACTGACGTGTTTCCGGAGCTGAGGCTGAGGCAGGCACTCTTGCGCTGAGATGACAATTCCACGCGTGCAGTGGGCAGTTCCTGCAGCTGTTGTTGTTGCTTGTCTCCTACAGTGCCACCAGCCATTGCTTGTAGGAGAGGCACTTGCCACGCGCCGCTGAGCTTGCGGGCTTCGATTTTGCCCTTAAAGCATGCACCAAGGAGCCATTCTTTTTCAATCTTGCCTGAAGAAGCATCTACCTTCGCCAGCCGCCCGCGTTGTGTAAAGCGCTGAATCGTAAAGCTAAGGGATCCACTCTCAACTTCTAGAGTCCCCGTTACTTCCGCCGTCAGAGCTGAATCGTGCAGATGGAGCGTGCCTGAAATGCGGGTGCTTGCCTTCTCTGCTTCCTTCGCCTCAGTAGTAAAAGCTCCTTCGCTCACGGCTTCACCCTGATCTGTTCTATATATTAGGGTAACAGGCTCGCGCTCAGCTTTACGAAAGCGACCGTTGCCAACTCCTTCACGCGTAAAAACACCGACTACTTTTGCTTCTTCAATTCCATCTCCTTCTTGTTCTTTTTCGTGACTCTCTGTTGGGACACCATCCTCGCTGCTAGGCAAGAGTGATGCCGAGCCCTCACTCTTCGGAGAATGCGATGACGGCCACGGTGAATCGTGCGCAGGTACCCACGTAGTAGTGCGTCCTCCCAGTATTACTGGAGCATCGCCTGATCGATCGTGCACCAGACAACCATCACCACCAAGCAAGTCCAAGTCACACACGCAGTCTTCGTAGCATTGAGTCAATTTCGCATTCGGGCCCTTAGTTGCTGCGGTTGCCAAATCGTGCGAGGTCAGAGCACAGCGCCAATGCCGCACGCCATACAGCAAACCTTGGAAAGAATGCCTCAAGTCGCCGATTGTCGCTACAGGTAAGCTCAAAGGTCCACGGGACAGCACGTGTTCGCCTACTTGCACTCCATTGGCATAGAGCTTGAGCACGGGTATTGGCTTGGTTTGGTGCACAAACGCCAAATGCACGAGCTGATTCGCAGGGACCTCGTACTCAAACGCCACTTCCTTGTATGCGCTGCTTCCACCGCTCGAGCCCGCTATCAGGTAGCCCACACAGCCCGGCCGTCCTGACGCTACGGAGCAGCGAAGCAAGAGCGCTGCGATGCCACCACTTGAAGGAGAGCTCGCTAGTCGATTCCCTTTGCTGGGGCCGGTGCGCTTCAGCCAAAACTCCATGGTGCCGTCGTGCCGAAGGTCGCTGCGCCCGTTAAGGTGTAATCCACTTGCACCGCCCTCAAAACGCAAGGCCGTAGCTGTTGCATGGGGTACCTCAAGCGGGGAAGATTGAATTGCACTCGCGGTGGTGGCAGCATCAGCGCCATGAACGTCAACAGCGCCAAGCCGATTCGCTGCACCACGAACTTGGGCAAGGAGTTCAATCAGAGCCTTGAGGTAAGGGCTCACAGCAGGGTAAACTTCGCGCTCTCGGCTTAGGCGCAGGGAAGTGATTGGCTCGAGGCGTGAGATTGGCAGCAACTTTAGGCACTGGACCAGAAGTCCTCCATTGGCGGTGCCCTCCTTGGATGGCGTAGCAGAAGATGAATTATCATCTTTACCACCATCATTATCGCCACCAACACGATGATGATCGTGACGTTCAGCTCGCCGCAAGAAGTGCGTCAAATAGCGGCAAGCCATCTGCTTGAGGCTTGCGCTGCCCGACTTTAGGGACTCCACCCACGCCGTGATTAAAGGCAATTCAACGGCAGACATATCAACATCCTCCGAGTTGCCCACCTTGATCGCGCGGTTCTTCTTGATGAAGTTGGATGACTCGAGCACGACATCCGAGAGCAGTTTCGCAAAAGGCAGCGCAGGCAACGCCTCTACTGCCTCATCAGAGCATTCACTAATGCGAAACAACACCTCGGGCGCCTCGCTCCCAGTTGCTTCATGCAGGGCACGCACTGCTAATTTGACCAGGTTTGCGCTCAGGATTGGGTTCGATGCCAGCGCTTCAGCGATTGCCCCTTTGAGCACTTTTGCTGACCCATTTCGAGCACTCAATAGTACAAAGAGTTGCTCCAGAGGTTGCGGCATATTTGATAGCTCGTTTTTGTCACTCGGAGTGTTGCTGCTCAAGGAAGGAGAAGAAGGCGAAGTGGTGCAGCTAGTATGATGCATGCACTGCTCGAGCGCGCTGAGTGTCTCCGATGGAGAAATTTCCAAATGGCGCGACAATACAGCGCGCGCATAGAGGGACTCCAGCACATGAGATACTATTTCCATCTGTTGCAGCACCGCTGCTTCATCCATGTTTACCGCCACTGCGTGCACATACTCTTCGCGGCCACTGGCAGGGGCCCACACATGTGCGGAACCCATGAGTCCACCGCCACTGCCTCCCCTGCGGTACTGCTGGTGTTGTGCAGGAAACACGCCATTCAAGCACGCGAAGGATGGACGCTCTAGGAGTAAGTCAGTAGTCGGCCATTCCTGCGCAAGCTCCATTTTGTCTACGGACAACTCCCTTGCTGCTGCTTTCGCCCTTTCTTGGGGTTTAGATTGTGCCGTTGACAGTAGTGCTTTACTTTGAACGCATTGAATGGACCGGAAGAACACTCGACCAGCAGTCCCACCTGTGAGGCTATATTTGGTGAGATGCTCCATGATCTCCGGGTCTATCTCCCAGGTTAAGAAAGGCTCCACCGCTGAGGCAACAGCAGCAGCAGAGGGTGATACTTCACCTGCTGCTTCACCTGCTGCTGTCACTTCAATACTCTTATCCAACGGCCAAAGACAAGCCACTTCAATGCGGCCATGATCAAGGAATAGAGTCACTTGAAAGGGCACAAAGTCAGTAGGGTCTAAGATTCCAGCGGCAGGATGAGCACATGAGCTCACTACTGTGCCACAGACCGAGAGGGTGGACTCTGCGTTGTTGTTCTTTCCCAGCACGATTTCAAGGCCGAGCAAAGCATCGGTGGCAGCATCTGGGCCAAAACAAACGCGCACGTCCTCTGAGGCCCGCACGGAAAAGGAAAGCACCACTGCGCTGCTAACTTCTTCATCGTTGTTGCTTGTGGCTGCACTTGGCTCCCTAGACACAGTGTTGGCAATCTGCCGCCATGTTGTGTAACAGCCATTTCGGTCGATGGCACTGTAAAAGGACAAGTCTTCTTCGACAGGGGCTGGCAGTGGCTTCGGAGCCATCGCTGCACAGAACAATACAAACGTATGCAAAGAAGACAGTCATCGAATTACGTTCAGCACTCGACATGATCCATAGCAATGAGAGAGACACAATTATAATAACTACACTTAGCACCTTCATGCGTGTAAATGCTATTTGACTCTGCCATTACCTTTCAAAACAGCAGACTGGTTGGAAGCCTCTTCCCGCGGCGTTCCAGTCATGACATCAGCTGAACCTTTTTCTTCGGCCTTTGTTCCAGCACTTGCAAGTGCTCCAGTGTATTCGGTTGTGAGATCATCATTGCTTTCACTGATCACTTGCCAGCAAGCACCGCACAAGTCATAGTCGCACATGCGGTCGCAGCAGCGGTACCGGGCCTGGCCGCTGCCTCCACCGTTGCCTCGGCAGCCGCCGGGAGCGCGGCGCCCGTCACAGGACCACCCTGTAGACCGATCGCTCAGCTCGAGCAAGTGGCCCGGGATATGCCAAGGGTGCTCGCCAAATTCAGGGACTTCTCGCGCAAAGGCACCGTCTCTGGAAGGAATCTCAGCACCCGATGCTTGCGATGCACCCTGTATGTTGGTGTCGCGCACTTCATTGGCAGTGTTCACGGTCTCTTCTAAGCTTTGTTCGTTCTCCAAGATGTATGCGAGCGCGGCCTCAACGTTCGGGCCCGTCACAGCGAGCGCCTTTTCGCACCATGCACTTGGAAGTCCTAGCTCACTGAGCTCTTCCATTGCGGCTGCCACGGCCACTGCTGCCTCTGCTGCCTCGGCTGCAGCTACTGCCTCTGCTGCGGACGCTGTGGCAACTTCGGCTGCGGCAGCAGCAGCAGCCGCATCTCCAAGAGAGGACGATGCAGCTGAATTCTCAAGGCTAGAAGCACTCATTGAAGATGGCAGTATTTGATGTGGCGGAGCGTGCTCTCGAGCATCTGGAGAAGCCTGCGCATCCTCCATTTCGTTGATCAAATCCGCAATCCTTGAATCGTTGTCCGCCAAAGCTTCTCGGATCATATCCGGAGTGAGGCTGCTGACGTCACCGTCCTCGCACGCATCCACCGAGAGCTCAAACGTGTCCACACACACCACTTCCACGCAGGTTAAAAACGCTGCCGCCACCGCCTCGTCTACGCCTGCTGCCACGCCAGGCACCCCCGCTTCCGAGTCTAACAAGCCCCGCAAGATGCCCGACGCAACCGCCCAAGCCGACTGGTCTTCTTCCCACCCCTGCAAGCGGCGCACGGCCATCGAATCCATGGCCATGCTCAGGAGCTCGTCCATGTTGCTCGTCTCGAACACATCCTGCACCGCGCCAATCGCCATTTCATAGGTCAACAGCCCGCCACTACTCTCTGCTCCTCCTTGGCGGCGCACTTCTTGCCAAGCGCTGGACACAAGCATGTTCAGGAGGTAGTTGAGGAGCCGGCCAAGGAAAACTGATGTTTCTTCGCTGAGTTGACCCATGCCAGCGACCATTTCCGCGCTCTGCGCCGAGCATTGCGAAAAGTCAAGCGACAGACGCTGCCAAGACGATTGCTTCGGGGCGGCTGTGGACACCCCAGGAGAAGGGACGGTCGATGCCGCTGCTGCAGATAACTGTGTGACTTCATCAACATCTTTGCTGGCGTCGATTGCTTGATTTCCAGCGTTGGTAGGCCCATCTGCTAATGGTGCTTCTTGTGCAGCAGCTGCCGCTGCTGCTTCTGCAGCAACAGCGGCACGTCGTTTCGATTGCAGCGCATACCAGCGCTCCACAAGCACCTGCTGCTTGGCTTCGAATGCAGGCAACTCGGCGAGGCCAGCTGCCATGCTGCCTCGCCCGGCCCTCTGAAGCAAGGACGCTAAAGTTGCTCCCCTGTAAGGCAAGCATTGAGAAGTACTGCTCCTACTGGTAGCCCGAGAGGCAGCAGCCTTCAAACAAGCAGAGCGCCGCAAAAGGCATGCAAAGGCTGCATCTTGCGCTCTTGACGGTGCCAGCACAGCCCAAAGCACCGCATCTGGTTCAACCACTTGCGAAGCGAGAGAGCCACCTCCTTCTTCTGAAAGTTCATGCCATGGCCCACTGCTACTGCTGCTACTACTTTGCTGCTGCTGCGGCGATATTGATGGCCTCGGGCTCACAAGGCGTAAGTTTTCGACCCATGCCAGAGGCTCGGGAAGCTCTGTACACTGCTGTAGGGCGCGCTTGGCTGCTTCGACGGTCCATTTGGGCTGCACGGCGAGGCGAGCGCCGCTGGAGATCCGCACATCCAAGGTGTTCCGCGCCACAGCAGCGCGCACTTGGTGCCAACAGGCCGCGCAGAGGTCGTAGTCGCAGCCGTCGGCACAGCGCCAACGCGCGCCGCTCCCGCCGCCAGTGCCGCGGCACCCGCCAGGCGCTTTCCTTCCGTCGCACGACCACCCACTGTGCCGAGCACAGGGCTTGAGAGCATGCTCATGGAATGGGTGCCGGCCTTCGCCTAGAACAGCGTCTTCAGCGTTATGAGCACAGGTGCTGCTAGCAACGGTCTCTACGACTTGACCTTTCTTTGAAGAGGCAGGCTCGTCTGCTGCTCTTACTACCGAAGCATTTGCCGCGACCGTTAAGTCAATGATGTGATCAGCCGCGTCCAAGGTCTGCGCAAGATCTGCGTCGACAAGAGGGGCAAGGCGAGCGAGCACAGAATGCGCCCACGGTAGCGGCGGCGGTGGCTCGAGGTCAAGATGGGCCAAGGCCGCGTTCGTGTGCTTTTCTGCAGAAGAACTGGCACCCGTGTTTTGAGCTAGCCGAAGCGTAGCAGTGGTGCGGCCGATAGCAGTGATACGGTACTGGTGCCGGTTCGTTGGAATGTGCTTGCTTGAATCTGCCGTCGTGTGTGTTGAAAAAGTGACCAAAGAGCCTTCCTGGAGGCGGCCTGAACTTCCATTCAACACAGCCAAGGCCGCAAGTCGTCGCCTGCTGAAGTTCGATAACACCTCTGTGCTCGCCCAGGGACTCGGCAATGGCATTGCTAGAGCGCTCTCAAGCACTTCTCCTACTATAGGGGCCCATTCAGACGAAGTCATAGAAGTTGCTTCAGCTAACAGCTTTTGGAGCAAGCTCACAGCAGCATGCGCCAACCAGAGGCCAGATGGCGGCAGAAAAGGTCCATGATCATGCGATGATTCCGCCTTCAATGCCAGCGGTGCCGAGGGGCTGCTCAGCGGTCCCATTGGCAACAAGCCCAGGCCAGCTACATGTAGCAAGTAGTCCACTAAGCACCGCCCACAGTAGTTGGCTTCGTTGGTTGGTGAAAGAGGGGGTGATCGTAGCACTTGCGGTGGTGCGAGAGACTGCAGGCTGCGGCGGGGCGACGAATACACGAGCTCAGCTTGTTTGGTAGTTCCAGAAACGTGTCGTTGACTTACACCGCCGCCAATCGAGCCACCACTCGTAGGGCTGCCTGGGTTTGAAGAATCTGTTCTTGGAAGAGGCGGCAACTTGAGGTCGCCGAGTCGATGCGGTTGCGCCATTGGCAAAAGGTCTGACACCAGTGTAAAGCTGGCTGCAGCCGTGGCGTCATTGGGAGCATAGTGCGCAATCTCAAGCAAGAGACTGAGCCAACCACTGGCGCCGAGCACGCGTGCGCACATGTTGGTGGTGCCAATCGACCCTAGCAGCGTCAAAATCTCGTCTAACGTCTCAGGTGACACCGCATCCGTTGCCTTCTTTGTGGCGAAAGATTGATTATTGGCCTTGACATTATTGTTCTTCGCAGCAAATGTTTTCTTCTTGAGTCGACCAAGGCCGGCAGAAAGTTCCTCGAACAACAAATTAAAGATGCTCTCAGTGAAAGTACCGGTGCCGCTGACTTGCCGTTTGAACGCCACGGGAAGCATAGGCGGCGGCATCGCTGCATGTGCCGCTGCTTTCGTCGGCTGAGGAGCGCCAATTTCACCCTGAGTAGCCACTTGAGTCGCGAGAAGCACTACCAGTTTGAGCGCCGCTCTCTTGACGAGCGCGAGCCGATGAGGATTGGTCGGGTATTCTTCCTCGTCTTGTTGCAAACACGCCATCAGGCTATCGAAGAGTCGTGCAGACAATAGCAGCGCGTGGTCTTCCGGCCTGAGGGCGATGCCCCAGCACGAGAGCACCACTAGCTGCAGTTCTAGATCCGCACACTCCAGTGCATACTCAAGCTCTTTGCCCAGCCGCAAGAAGAGACTTTCCATCGACGCTTTCACCGCTAGTCGCGTATTCCATCCACTCAGACTGAGCCCTTCCGAGTAATGGTAGGCACTGCCCTGGTGCTTTGCACGGCCAGGCAGAGGCGACGACGTTGACGAGGGTGACCGTGGCGACAATGACGATGACGTTGCAGAAGAACTTGCTTCTTCAGTGCTTGTTGATCGAAAGAAGAGAAAAGTGGAGAGGGCTGCAGCCTTGGCCGCTACCGGCAATTCGTCGAAGCGAAGGAGTTCCTTGCATGCGTCTAAACCTTGCTGGCATTCGGCAGCGCGCGCTATAGACGCCGCAATCCGAGCTCGGAGTTTCGGCACTGACACTTCCTTGCGCTTCAAGAATCGCACCACTTCATCCAAGATGCTGAGGCGCTGCGCTTCCGAGCAGTCGCCGTCGCCACAGCGAGGCAGCAACTCCAGCAGAAACGCCGCTTTATCGTCCAGGGCAGCTGCGAGCGTCAAGTAATTGCCTCCGCTCGACGTCTTGAGGTGGCGGCACCACATGCGCAGTTCCAGCTCCTTTTCCCACACTCTCCGCAACACCGCGCCTGGATCAACCTCGACAAGCTCTTCGTCGGTCTTGCATTGGCTTACCCGTGTGGCTAAGGCCGACGCAGTGCCACTCAAACCGGCGTGGTGAAGGGCAGCGGCATGGAAGCGCCTCAGCGCAGCCGCCAGCTCTGGCCCTTGGGCCGCGAGACGCTTGAAGCTGTTGGCGCCGATGCGCTTTTGCACGAATGCACTCAGCTGTAGCCCCAAGCCGGTGCCTGCACAGACTTCGAGCAGGAATGCTGAAAGCTCCGCGCCCTCGTCCGCTCGCCCCGCTTCGAGGAGGCCTTCGCTGTCGCCGTTTCCACCATTGCCGTCGTTCGTTTCACCAGTTGAACTGGTTCCCATCACCACAGTTGATGTTGCTACGACATGGCCTTTCCCCTTGCCACTGCTGCTGCTGCTGCTAGATTCACCGTTCACCATCTGCGCTGCTAGTCGACCACCTACGAGGGCGAGCAGAGCCTGCAGCTCTTCTAGTTCAGGCACTTGCTCGAAAGATTGCTTGTCCACTAGCTGCACTCGCACAGCGTCCGCTTCATGAAGAGCCTTGTTCACAACAGCCAAGAGTGAGTTGGGGCCAGCGCCTTCCAAGGGTGGTGGCACTTCTAAGATAGGTATAGGTGCCACACGAGCAGCCCAGGCCTTGAGCAAAGTCAGAAATACTGGGAAATGCTCTTCCTTGCGGCTCTTGGCACTACTGACATCATTGCTACTGCTGCAGCTGCTGCCCTTGAAAATACGCCCATGGAAACCTTCTCGGTTGCTCGAATCGAGAGCCAATCGAAGCAATTCCACGCCGTACATAGCCATTGCAGGAGTAAAACGCCCTGAAGGCACCTCCTCTAAGGTCACTGCGCTGGCTCCTGCTGCTTTGGGAGCTGTCAGGGGAGATGACGACGATGACGATGCGTTCGTTGACTCGCGTGTCAAAAGAACGCACTGTCCCGGGTGGTACAGGGTAACTCCTGGGCTGAAGCAGTCACCGCGGCTCAGAGCTCTTGCAAACAAATGGTCCATGTCGCGGTCTTGCCACTCTTCGCCCGTGGCTTCGTTTCGAAAGCGTAGAGACGCGGAACCATCATCAGTTTCAGCGACTATCGTCAAAGTGGTACCCTCGGTGAAGGGAGATGCATGAATGCGGCTGATGCGGCTGTTGTGGTGGTACGTTTCTCCCTTCAAGAGCCACCCAAACGAATGCTTGCAGGCCCCCAAGAATCCGTTCGGGTCGATCAGACTTGCGTCCCCGAACCCAAGGAAGATCAGACCGTCGTTATGGGAGGTTTTTAGCAATTGAAATGAGCACACTTGCCGTCCGCTGTTGGCCGTGAAGTGAGTGTCTGCCATGGCTGTAGTCCAACCTTCCATTGGGCCTACATGTACCGCTGCCCCACTGCTCACTTCTTCCCCAATAAAACGCCCAAGCCTCTCTGACCGTAGCGACAGGGCCACCTGACCTGATGGGCCACTAGTTGCTGCTCCTGCTTTTTCAGATCCTTCACTCTGCAGAGTCGAAGTGCCAGCGTCTGAATACGCTGCTATAGCTGACAGAATCGGTGTTGTACCCCGAGGCAACGACGATGGAGTTTGACAAGAAGCCTGCGGCAGTCCCACTGCAGAAGTCACGTTTTGGTCGTTGTTTGACCCTCCGGTATGACCAACCTCTGCGAGGACATCTTGCAAGACAAGAAGCAAACGAGACGAGCCAAGGGCATCTTGACCGCCACGGCGAACATGCTGCAACAAGCGATGCATCAACGGATCCAAAGATGAGCCACGCTTTCTTTCGCCATTGTCTTCAGCCAAAGTGTCTCCTCCGAGGCTGGTATCAGATCCCTCTTCTTCTCCTTCTTCGCCTTCTTCGTCCTCTTCCTTTAGCGTAGACTCTACAGTGGCACTTGTGTTGCTTGTCATCATGCTGACACCCGCAACGGCAGTAGTAGTGGTTAACAACATTGCTGCAGCCTTGGAAGGTGCTCCACAGAGCTTGCTCGAGAGGGCACTTAGCAGCTCGGGATGCTTCTTTTTCTTGCCATCGTTGTCATCAATCACCCCATCCAGTAGATCCAGCATCAAACTACGTGTTGCTCGCGGCATGGGGTAAAAAATGCTCAGCCCTGCGCATAACGCTTGCGCTGCTGCACTGCGCACTGCTGACCCTACGTCATTATCTTGGCCGTCCTCACCGCCACCAGCAGCTTTCTTATCAGCAGCACCACTAGTGCCAGTGCTGCCGCTGCCAGTAGTGGAAGGAATCCATCCTGTGAGCGCCATGACCGTGGCTAAGAGTTGTTCGCACAAGGTGCCTGCACCGAGGCCTGCTTTAGAGGGCTTCCCTAACTTAAGCTCCTTCAAAGAACCCGTAGATTTCACGTGCGCATGCAGATTGGCGGTCAAAATATCTATTATGGCCAAAAAACAAGTGGACACGAGTGGTGGTTGTGCTGATGGCGACGATGCTGCCAATCCTAAAGGCGAGCGCGCCATGAGGTGCTGCAGAAGGGACCCAATCAACTTGAAGCTTGTCACCAGCGGGTTAAGGCTAGCGCGCGGAGCTCGCAAAGTGTGCATCCCGAGACCGCGGCCTAAACTCTCCACACGAAACGCTGTCAGGAACGAGGTTGCGCTCTGTGCTAAGGTCTGCAAGAGTGCTACTGCCGCAGCGCGCACTGACAGCACATCTCCTGACGAGTCCTCAGACGATAGTTCCACTGACAAATCCTTCGATAATTTGGCGAGTTGCTGCGGTACTGCTGCAGCTTTTCCTGCCGTGGCATTATCCAACGGCATAGGACCAGGTTCAGGTGTGGAGGTTTCTTCCTTCTCAGCACTGATTCCTGGTAGCGCGTCATGTGCCCAGCTATGCGACGATCCCACGAGTTGAAGAGTGCTTCCTTCTCCAACACCTGCGCTGCCTGCATCGTACAAGCAATTGCCGTAGCCCTCGTCGCAGCGCCACCAATGGCTAAGCGCACAAGATGCCCTTGCGTCCTTCTTCCTGCTGCTAGTGCTGCTGCCGCTTGTTGAAGCTACTAGTACGTTCCCATCATTGGTGGGACCAGGGCGGCACGCAAAGCAAAAGTCGTCTCGGCATTGAGAGCACCACCACCGCGGCTTCTCAGATATTTCATGGCACTGGTTGCACTCGAACCCTTTGTAGCCACGGCTGCAGCGCCCGTCCGTGACCGTCATCAGGTGACCTTCTGAAGGGCACGTGGGGGTGGGCACCTCCACTTCCGGTAAAGGAGCCTCTGCCTCGTCCGCAGGCGGCCCTTTCCTCGTCATGCATGCGCGCACTTGAAGCTCCGAGCGAGCCTTGCCCCACACCCGCAAATAGAGCACCTCGCCATCCCAGCCGTTCTCGTTGGGGCGTGCTTTGGAGCCCCCTAACTGAGGACCAGGGGCAAAAGGTGCCACCGCGACGGATGACACACTTCCATGGGTCACCATCTCATACCCGTTCACCAAGAAGCGCACCTGATGGTGAGGCCCAGAAGCAGAGCCACTGCTGCCAGTGCTCTTGTCCACAGGCTCGAGCACCCATGCTAGGTGGAGCAAATGACCGGGTGAAACCACGCCAACATCAGATAAACAGCTGCCTAGGTCTTTAAATGAGTCCAAATACAGCGCGCCAGAAGAAGTAACTCCAAGTGCGATGCCGCCACCTTCCGGTGACCCTTGCGCATACAGCAGGTTCTTGGGCGCAGACAAGGTGCGTACCACCACCAAAGTTTCGATCGTGAAGCCCCGTGCAGCCGTCGCAGCCGCTGACACCACCGAATCATTTGATTGGCCACTCATACTTGTGCTCGAAAGAGTGGCATGCGACGAAGGGGTGAGGCGTAAGCGGTTGTTCACATGAGGCTGCATCGCGCTCAAATCAATGCTAAGGCCTAATGCTGGTCGCTGTTCTGCCAATGCCGCAACTTCCCTGGCAGTCAGCACGCGGGGTGCATACACAGCGTCGGCGAGGTGTCCCTCTATATTAGGGTAGTCGGCAGAGGGGCGCTTGACGCCACTGGGGCATTGGCCCAAATACAGGGGGCCACCTGCGCCCAACGGCTCTTGCTCTGGCCCTGCTAGCTCCAAGCGCTGGTCGCAGCGACCGTCGAGGTACAATTCGAGCGCACCTTGCGAGCACACCACAGCGACATGGGTCCACCGCTGAGGCATCAGTGGGCGAGATGCCGGCAGGGAGGTGTTCCAGTTCGACGCTGTGGAGACGCACGCCGTGACTCGGAGGTCGTTGGAGGCAACGAAGAGGCCAGGGCAGCGGCGTTCCTCCAGGTCTGAGCCTCTCAAAGCAAGGGCGAGCCAGGCAGAGTCGGTCGGGCGCTGCTCTGGACTAGGTCGCACCCACAGAGCAAAGCTCCAGCCCCCGCCTGAGACTGCTTCGGGAACTATTGCCTCAAAAGCGGACGAGCCTAGGGAGGAAGCCGTGTTACTGCTAGCATCTCCTCCTCCATTTACTTTGTCCGTCTTGTTCGAGCTGCCGAGTGCGGCGCTCCCCTTCAACGCGTGCACCAGTCCATCGATGACGACATCAGGCCTCCTCGAAGACTCCTGTTCACAACACGACGATTGGCTCAAAAGCTCCACCGAACCACCCGCACTGAATTGCACGCATGGCAACCACCCGCCAACGCTCGGAAGGTCTGAGGTGGTCGCTACCAAGAGGCCACTTGCACCAGTGCCGAAGGTCACAGTGCGCTGATCAACGTTCAGCTCTACCCACACGATGTCGTCTTTCACGCTCAAGAGACCGCTTTCTCGCTTCCGGCGGCGGCCTGCCACCAAAATGCGGTTGGCGTCTGGAGCCTTGTGCCAAAGGCAGTAATGCTTCGCTGCGCCTTCGATACTGCTACTGCTACTGTTCGACGATGCTTGGTGGTTCAGAGTGGCATCTTCTGACACCACTCCGACGCGAAGCTCCCCTCCGTTGGGGTGCACTTTGAGCTGCCAGCGGTGAATTCCGGTACGCAGCGGCCACGACCCCACAACACTCCCACGTCGAGGTAGTTTATGCGCTGGGCCAACCACGGATGGTTCTTTTGGCAACAATGAGCGAAACGCCCATGCACCAGCTGCTGACCGTACCGCCGGAGTGGTGCTTGTTGTAGTAGAAACTGTTGTCGCTGCGGATGTCGCTGCAGCAGGCGATGAGTCCAGTCGCGGAGCCGCGAAGTTTTGAGACTTCCACACGGCAGGATAAACTGCGCCAAGATCAGGACATTGCGGGCTGCTCACAACAGGGCGCCAGCAGTCTAGCACCGCTGCGTCTGGCAGTGGCACGGTCAAAGTGATGTCACTGCTGATGCTGCTGTTGCTGCCTCGGCTGCCTTGACTGCTGCTCCGGTGGAAGCGTGCGCACCTCATCGAAACATCTAGAGTACAGGTAAGCATGTCGCCTTCGGCCCACCGTTTATGCGTGCCACCGCTCTCCTCAACACCGGAAAGAGGCTGCACTTGCTCGCCACCGCTCCACACATTGGCACCGTCGCAGACGCAACAGTTCGGGTTGCTGCGCAAATCCTCGCTTTCTTGGTGTGAGGCGTCACTGCCCGCTGCCATCCATCCAGCTTGAAAAGCACCTGCAGCCGACACTGTGATAGTAAACGAAAGGTTCCCATCCCCGTCACTTGCCTGGTGCTTGACGCACGAAGGTGCCATGAGCACAAATCCTTGGCTTCGTGCCGCCACTGTGAAATGTCCTCCTCCCACCAACTGGACGAGATCAGGCGCGGAGCCACCAACACTCAGCAACCCTGGGCTAGAGAGCAGCAACGTAGCTTGCCGCTTACGTAAAAGAGAATACGCGCGTTTCGCGATCGTGGCAGGAGTTGGCACGAGAGCACCAGAGCTTGCAGCTAAGCGGGCGATGGCTGCAGCCGCACCAGGCACCTTCACTTTAGCCCCGTCTTCAGTGGCACACTGGCAGAAGGCAACTTTCACCGCAAGCAGCAGCAATGGTAGTGATTCGGACCGTGGCGCCCGAGCACCAAGGTCAACCAGCTGAACCCACGATGCTGCATCCTTGGGCGAGAACGTTGCTACTTCCTGGCCTTTGCTTCGGTTCTTACCCTGGGGCTTGGTGTGCGTAGACCGTGCATAGTTTTGTACCATGTGAGCCAACGAAGGGTCACGCTCGATCTCACGAATCATGGCAACAGTAGATTCGATGAGCTCAGCGGACACGGCGCCACCCACTTTTGTCCCCTCGCTGTTCGCAAACTTAAGCTTCAGAATCTGTTGGTGCGAACAAAGTAGAGAATTAGCGTCAATCGTATCATGCTCGACATTAGAACGCGACCGAAAAACCTAGGCAACCAATGCATCTTTTTCAGAAAAATATGTCAAATACCTCTTGAAGCGCGGCTTGGGGCGCTCCGGAGGCCATGGCTTCGGTGCAATCAGCTTCGTTGACGCCAACATCAGCACCAAGGTTGCAGCTGACTGCTCGAAGAACTTCCTTAAAAGTACTCGGGCTCGAAAGCACGACCGTGTAGTGCGACGATGCACACAAACAGTGAAGGTCGTTCAGGACCGTAGGAAAGTTCATGGCGAGGGTCGTGCACCTCCTCTTCTCTTCTCTTCGGCTTATAAAGCGACCGCAGAGAATGGATCCACAAAAAAGATGCGTGCGTGAGTGCGCGACTTTTCTTACCAAGGGGGTACTGAAATAGTTTGAGCCTATCTGCAAGGGCTGAATTGTCCGTTCAACCCTCCCCTGTAAGTTATCGGTTTTCTCGTTTTCTCTTCTGTTCCTGCGTTCCTGCAGCAGGTGCCTGCATCAAAACGAAGAAAATGTGTGTGCTGTTGGAGAAGCGTACCATAATCGAAGCGTGTTTATGCACACGCAGAACTAAATGACGAGGAATAATAGAGCATTAGACCCACTTTGTCGACATACACTTCTGGAATAAAGTTTTTCGGAGTCACCCCGAAAATTTAGAAATTCTCAGCATTTGCGAGTAACACTGAAGCACAAGTTATGAGCGGTTCAATCGCAAATGTGCTTCGGCGTATCGAAAATAGCAACAAGCAAGACATTCAATCAAATTACTCTAGTCAAGCTCCTCCGAATAAGTCTACGCTACGGGCCGCCGCAGCGACGCGGGTGGTCGAGCAGCAGCACCAGCGAGCGGAGGAAGTCGCCGCCAACGACTTAGCTGCCGCACTGGCCTCTCAACTGTCCAGTTTACGGACTTCTTCAGCTCCTTCTCCTGGGAGAGCTCACACTGAGCCTGTGCATCACGCAGGAGTACGGCCATTGCTGAGCCCTGTTGCACCTTCTCCTCATGGCACGGGGTCCTTTTTTCAAGAAGAGCCGGTACTAGGTTCCATGTCACCGTCAGACCAGCGGCCGCGCTCAGCTGAGTCACGCCTTACTTTTGCTCTAGACCTGTCACATGTGACGGACGCGCCATCCGCAGAGACAAAGACGGGACGAGCGCGCAGCGCCGTTGCCGCAGCTCGCTGCATGCAAGCGCTGTGGCGCGGCTGCGCGGTGCGGTGGTTTATCCACGATTTAAGCCTCTCCAGACTGGCGGCAATTACAATACAGCGATGGTGGCGCAATGAGCGTTATAAGGCTGAGTTCATGAATGGTAGCAGGCGCGGGATGGGTGATGGGAATGCCGATCCATCAGCCAGTGGTGGTGGCTGGGTGCGCGACGAGCAGTATGAGGTAGTGGTAGGCGAACCATCCGTAGGCGGAATACGCGAGCAGCCTCCACCCGGCGCTTCACTCGATATGGGCGTATGGCTCGGCTGGTTAGATGGTATTGAGGCCCGAAGAACCACACAGGCGGGGAATTCCAACGTCCATGATACATAGTTACGTAGTTGTCCACCACCGCTTTGCATGTGCTTGTATTTGTCGTGCCGACGAACTGTGCCTTCGTAAACAGCAAAAAATGTTCCAATTATTCACTTAAGAGGAGTTCCCCTAGTGCGCGCATTTCATTGTACTTCCCTAAATGCAATGGAGAAGGGGCTTATGGCTGATGCTGATGTGGGCGAAACTAGGTTCGGTTTCCCGCGGGAATTTCCGCGGAATTCCCGCTGAAAGTGAAATTTGTACTAATTAGACGGGAATGCCTTCACGGGAATTTGCTGATATTTTAGTGGCGTCATCGCAGATTCGACTCGAATCCCCCGGTTCCAGTACGTGTGGCAAATCGAGTTAAAGAAGGAAAGAGACCACGTGCAACACACGGCCATCTCCATGGAGGTTTCCAGAGATGGGCAGATCGCTCACATAGTTCCTGGGTGGGAATGCGTTCACTGCAATTTAAAGGTGTGGAAGTGTGATTTATCGCGACTTGCCTTTCATCTTGCTGGCGATGTTGGTCTTCGCGATGCTGCCGATGGCTTTACTGGCATTGGGTTGTGCCTTGAAATTAATTCGGACGTCGCTGACCGCGCCAAGGCTGAAATAGCGGAAAGATGGCGAAGAGGGCTCGCAAAACCAGCCTCAGCGCGGCGGGCCAAGTGATGGCCTCGGACGAAGGCGCGCAACCGCCTCAAACCAGCAAAAGGTTTAAGTGCTGAAACACCGCTATAGCTCTATTCGTACGAAGAATCGCTCCCAGTTTGACGAAGGAGCCCTGGCGGATGCAGAGTTAGTGAAGTACTGGGGTATTGAGGACCTAGTTGACCCAGGTGTTCAGACCGCCACGCCTACTACGCGCACTATGGCGAATGATATCCAGGAGAATGCCTTCCACGAATACTTTGAAGGCTGATAGGAGGCGCTTCTGATTACCAGCGAGGCCGATTATTCCACGGCTCGCTTCAGACTTGCCACCAAATACATGGGGATGGCCATGTTTGATGCCGAAATGGCCGCGTGGCGCGTCGTGGTTGATCTCGAATGGACCAGCAAGAGGGCCTACGGCAACGAGAAAAGCTGGGTTTTGGTTTGCGAGCTTATGCCAGGCCACCGCAATATCGAGATTACAGTCGCAGTAGACAAGGATACCATCCGCGAACCGTTCTACACCAACGATGCCACTTCTGTTGACATCATTGCCGCGACCAGCGCTCAAACCCGCCCCATGGTAATGAAGATCACCGCCGGCGAATCTGGCGACGAGTGAAGTTCTACAACTCAAAGCGAAATGAGGTAGATGAGAGAAGGAGTGAATTGAGAAAGACGCGCGCACCACACAAAAGACAGCACACAAGTTACACAACAGACACAACGGCACAACACCACCCAAAAGCCTCAAACGCACACCAAATCCCCTGTATTTACCGTATATTTGAGTATATATACGGGCATCTGCCGTATATATACGGGCACGGGAATTCCGCGGAAAACCGCGGAATTCCTGCGTGAAGTGAAAAATTTAACCCTCGCGCGGGAATGTCGCGGAAACGGGAATCGCAACCCTGGGGCGAAATCACTTGCGAATCTAAAATCTAAATCTTATTCCCATTGGATTTGTATATCTATATTGGATGCTAGTTTGCTGGTATAAATCCGCAAATACCGCAATTCCATTTGCATTTACATTTGCCCTTAGAACAATGTGGCTATGTTTAATTGCATAAAACAGCAACCCCTTTTGGCTGTTGGAATTTGGTGTTTATCATTACATCAAACTGCGAAGCCAATCGGCACTGCCATTACCGAAACCCGAAGGGCGCACTCGGCAAAATAAAGGCACTCCGAGGACTACTATTTCCAATAGTGGCACTCACGCACGGTTCAGTGCTACCAGTGCCTGCCAATTCAACGATACGCAAGAAATAAATATAAAATAGGGATGAGTGTAACGTGGCCATAGCTACGCTTATTCATAAAATGGTTGAAGTGCATCACCAAAAAATATCGAATGCAGGAGGGCACCTTTCGGTTGTTCTTTTGGTCTTGCTTCACTTTGGCGAGACGTTGCTCTCGCAGCTGGCTAGTTTTTGTTGCTTTCACGTGGGCGTGCGGCTTCTTCTCGAGAGCTGCACGCGCAGAGAGTGGTGCCACCTGGGCATTTTGGCTTCGGTTGCTGCTGCTCAGCTTGAATGGGCGTACTTCAGTGGACGGCGTGCTCGACTTCTGCACTGAAAAAGTGTTCATCCTATCTTTTTTCTTGCCGACGGTTTTCACGGACGTGGGGGTAGCGCCTGTGATCCGGTGGCCTGCAGAATCGTACATGGCGCTGCTCGTTGGGGCGCGGCCAACGAACTTACGCTTGGCTCCCAAGGCCTCGCTTCGCTTTTCCCGCATTTCTTGCGAAAACCCGGTAAACGTCGTTGCTGCAGACGTATCATTCTCTTTCGTAGCTGAGGCAGCTGCAACTGCTGAGGCAATTGGCGAAATAATTGCAGTGGTTTCAGTGTTCATTTCTTGAAGCACATCTTGAGGCACCGGGCGGCTACTCAGTGGTGCGATGCAGGGCTCATTCATCACACTCGAAGTTGCGGCTAGGTCACAGCTCTCAACTTGTGGCTCAATAGCTTCGTTGCTTGCTGGTTTACTCATCTCAGATTCGGGTGACTTTGAGTGCACACTCGGCGACAGTGGTAGTGGAAGTAATGTTTCGTTCTCTGCCTGGGCTAATGCGCGAGACTTCCGACGGTTGGCTACTCGTACTTCAGGCTTGCTTGGCCCCACGGATACCTCATCATTTACTTCTTGTTTCTTCACTGGGATTTCATCCATGGTTACAACACCTTCAATTTGCGATTTAGGGGATGCAGGTCGCTGCTCTCTTTCTGAAACCACAACGTCCTCGCCGGAATTCGTGTCATCTGAGAGTTAGGTTTAATAATCAGAAACACCACAAGAATAGTCTAGAAGCAACTAAAAAGATTTCGAAAGTCGGCAACTCATCCCATAGATTTCTCCTGGAATTTCCTTGTGGGCTTCAGGCTATTGTGGTGGTACCTGTCTGCGCGTCGGAGCCTGCCAGAATATCGTCCGAAACTCCACAAGAAGCCTCTTCTGAACTAGATAATTTCGCAGAAAGCGCTTCAACTAAATCAGCAGTTTTTCCTCCGGCCTTGATGCCATGCTCTTTACATAGAGCTTGGATTTCGCGGCGCGAGAGTTCTCCAAAGTTTGCCATTTTAGTGTTGCAAGAAGCATGCAAGAACAGACGACTAAGAATAACACCAACGCTATATCTTCTTTCTTGACAGTTGTTTGATAACGACTAATTTAAGTCAACCCGTAAACGTACGATGTCATTCGTTTCTGCACATTCAGAGAGAAAAATGACTCAGCGCTAGCTACTAGGGCCAGAGTTGAAACACGTCGGTAATGAAACAACAGAAACGAAACACGATTTTCGCAGGCGTTTCGTTTCTCGAAACAGACCGGCGCATTTCCCTGGGCGTTTCATGTTTCGAGAAACGAAACACTGAGGAACCGAGTCCCGTTT
>Ga0307930_1000755_pt1 | contig 25996 bp, 34 predicted proteins | sample OrgLakmetageno46_FD_203161 | JGI IMG/M metagenome (GOLD analysis project Ga0307930, IMG submission 203161) | Saline water microbial communities from Organic Lake, Antarctica - #46 | ecosystem: Environmental > Aquatic > Non-marine Saline and Alkaline > Saline | place: Antarctica: Organic Lake...
CAGGGGCGCACCCAGCCAATTGCATAATGCCTTGGCTGCAGTACAACTGTATAATTCAGTTGTGCGAGGCCCATAATTGGCCGGGCGATTGAATTAATAAAATACCCAAGGACCGGGATCATCGTTTTGTTGGACTGCGATTAAGCAGACGACAAACCAACTGAGCCAAGTGCGCATTTGGCTCAGTTGGTTTGTCGTCTGCTTAATCGCAGTCCAACATGGCACGCCACTCCTTTTAGTTGACCGGTAGCCCTTTGCACTTTAGAGCCTACTTTTCTTTAATGTCCGACCCCATGTCATCTCAGGGTATCCATGCAGAAGGGTTTTCGCCGTTCACCATATCACCGTTCGCCTCAGTGCAAATCCCTATTGATAGCTAATCTAAGAATAAACAGAGGGTTCGAAGCAGGAGTAGACTCGTGAAACTTAATCTATGTAAGTTAGCTAACTAAGAAATCGAGGATTCGAGTTATTATACCATTTTCCACCGCTTTTAAAAAGTGCTCTTGTGATCTGGAACTGAGACAGTAGTGCTTCTGCACACTGCACTCACTCTTCCTCTCAAATCCTCACTGGTCTAACTACAGTACTCACAACTCAAAACTCACAACTCACGACTCACAACTCACGACTCACAACTGTGCCTCTTCGTCTCTTTGACTGCTGTTGGTATTACGTAGTAATAGGGAGTAGAGCAAGCACGGCGTTCTAATGGATGCCTTAGGAGAACGCAGCGAACTAGGCAATGAAGACATCGCCAGGCTGAGTAATGGCGGTGTAGCGGGAGGACAATGTAACTTAAAAGCAAATAATACCATTCAGCATCCGAACGAGTGCCTGCAGTGCCGAAAGCCGCTGCCCTCAGTCAAACGCTGGGGCGACTGCAGGCGAAGTGGATATTGCTCCAAGGAATGTTCAGCCTTTCAACCTACATTACTGGCTCAAAGCTCGCGAGCTAGTAAAAATTCCAGTCACTTGCCATTCTCATCCTTACGAATCACTCCACGTTCATCTGTTCCTACGAGTGCTATTGCTGAGAACGCTGCTGGGTTACCAGCACCACAACCAGCACCCCACATTCCGAAGGCAACGACAGCGCGATGGCCCCGCTCGCAGCCCATCAAAACTTTGAAAAACCTTTGTATTGCTAGCTTAGCAGAGCACGCTAGCCTTCTGACTGACATCAGCGGCATTGGCGAAACTCTAGGGGTAGGACGCACATGCAGAGAAAGAGAGAGCTAGTAATCCATGGAATGCGTGTGATGCTACTGCCACGTGTCTGACTCAGCTGTATGCTCATTGAGCACTTTCTTAAAAAAATCGAATTTGTACTTGGATGTCTCATGAATAAATTTATCTCAAATTGCATGCTGATTAGGTTCAGTTTCTGAGTGAGATCATTGCACGGCAGCGGCTCACAGTACCCCTTGCCAAGATGTTTCTCCGCTCTTTTCCCGGTGAGCCCACTGCCTCCTTATTGCTATCACTTCTTTATTCTAGCTAGGCCCTTCGTTATTTTCAAGCGATATGCATTTGGGTGGCATGTTTGTGACCACTTCCTACTCTAGGTACTGAGCTCGGGGCAGCTCTTCAAACGCTGGATTTTTTTAGCGCAGTACCGCCGCCCCTCAGTGGCCCTGGGCCGTCTGTCAACGGCTTACGGTGACAAGAATCAATGACAACAGGACACACGTAGCGGATTTGATGTGCTTTCCCCTACTGGCGTTTCTGTTGCGACGTGTAGGGACACTTTACTGTGCTTTGCTGCGATCTTGGGTTGATCTCTGCTGCTGGCCCTTGATTGCGTTGTGCTTGGTTTCCCAACTAAGTTGTATACTGGCTCTTCTGTCTTTTTCTAGCGGGCATTAAAACAACGGGCCGTGCTCCTTTTTAATATTTTAAATTTTGTCGAAAGTCCACTGTGACTGATACTCAACACACCTAGGAAAATGAAGATCCACGATCCACGATCCATCACCGTCTCCTAAATTCAGAATGTCAGTCCGAGCATCACGCGTGTGTATTCGAAGATTCTAATTCTTTTGGGAGCCCCATGCATCACGCCGAAATGCCCATGAGGAGGGAAATGCCCGGCCATGACAAACAACCGCAACCACAAGAAACATGTTTACAATTCCAATTCCAGATCCCAGTTCCAGACAAAACAAGAAACAACACAACAGTCAATAGACTTGAACCAAAAGGACTACAATTAGGTATTTACCACACGCAGAGGACTTCGATTGGTTTATTGCTCGGCAATGAGTCTGTATCCATTACCCTTATTTAACGGATTTAAAAGGCCCTGAGCTTTCCAATAACCAACGGCGAGCGTAACCTCTCGAGCGCCGAGCGACAGAATTATATATTACACAGAAGCGAAGCGACCTAGTGGTAAATGATCCAAATGGGATTTCATGGCGTGTATGGTATTGAGCTAGCAATAGCACGCCAATTTACCGGACATCTCTTACGTCTGCTTGAGGAGGTGGTGGCATCTCTCTTGAGTCCAGAGCAGAAATATTTAGAAGCCTCTGAGCATCGCGGTCGGTCATCAATTCGGCATGTCCCTCAGCCAAATCTCCAAGCTGCACAGGACCGAAACGTACGCGCTTCAAATCAACAACGCTGTAACCAAGCGCGCCAAGCATTTTTCGAATCTGCCGGTTCTTGCCTTCGCGCAAGACAAACCTTAAACTTCGGTCCTTGGCATCCCAAGGGATGAGGTTCTCCACCACACATGGGCGCGTCACAACTTGCTTACGCGGTCGGTTGAAGTTTGGCACGCTAATGGCCATGCCCGAGCGGAGTTTTATTAAGTCGGCCTCTTTGACTTTCCGATTGGTCACGACGTGGTACTCCTTCTCCAGTAGGCTTCCTTCAGGAGTGCTACTGGGCCGTAAGAGCTTTCCCGTGATCGATTCTTCTGTTGTGAGCAGAAGGAGTCCATGTGAATCCTTATCTAGACGGCCAATAGGTACAACAAACCTTCTGTTCGTTTCATTGGAGATGAATGAAGCCAAATGAGGCGAGCGCTGTAGAATATTAACTCCGTCTGTTGTGGGCAATGTGGTAGATAGAACTCCTCGAGGTTTGTGGTACTTGAATAGGAGCAACGGTTGCTTCGTCAACGAAGCATGTCTTGAGCTAAGTGGTATCTTTTGAACCCGATGGGGTAGCCTACACAAGAAACTAGATGGAAAGGAAGAAATCGGCCTATATAAGAGCATTGCTGGGAGCCAAAGAGCAAATGCTCTTGACACGCAAAGTTCCTTACTAGCTCAATTGCTTGCCTAGGACAATCGTCTCCGCACTTTAGGAAACCAAATGATTAAAATTCTTGTAACGGCTGCCTACTATAGAATAAGATGCAGATGGGTGGGCTAGCTAGCTAAGTTGGGATTGCAGTGAGGCACTCAGGCACTTCTGTACTTAAAAGTGAGCTACTACTACTACAGACGCAGTAGTATCTCAGTCAGTATCTTGTTGACTTGAACGTATGTTGTTGTGAGAGTTGTCAAATGTCGGTCGACGGTTGTGAAGAAGTTCAGCAAGAATTTTGACCAGTTGACTAAAAATGCTACTCAGCAACGCTTTCGACAAAAATTCCTTAATTGGAAGCTGAATGCTGGCTAGTTATTACTAGTACATGAGTTTGCTAGGATAACAATGCATTCAAAATAAAACACCTCAACCATAAGATTAGTATAATTGGGGAGCGCTTACTGTATAAGTACAACATCTAAGAACTATGCCGGATCCTCACTCAGAAACTGAGCCGGTCTCGCCTGGTGCGGTATCGGAGCATAGTAGCCACAATAACGAGCCCCTGAGCCCAACTTCTAGCAAAGCAACCAGCCGCAAGAAAGGCAAGAAGCAAATCCAAGAGCCTAGGGATACTGGGCCGAAATTCGAAGGCGAATATACCGGCGGTTTAGTGGACGGTGAGCATTCACGTTGGCCGCATCTATTCATTACATTTGATGCTATGCGGAGTCAGTTCATTCAGACGCGCTTAAGTGTTAAACAGCACCCCATTGATTTCTTCCTTCACATCCCTCGCATGTTCCTAGGCATTCGGCATGGCAAAGGGTCGGTGAAATTTCCAAATGGCGACACTTATCATGGGGACTTCCGCAACGGCATGCGAGACGGTAACACTCGTGCTAATTTATGATGTCAAGATGTGCGCTCGTTCTCCGTTTCCTCGACTAAGATTACTTTAAGTAAAGAAGTCTTTCAACCGATCCGTTCATGCCTTCTGAAAGTACTGTCTTTCTTTATTCCTCTTCTAGGTACAGGTGTTTACTTGCGGCACGTAGACGGTGTGCGTTATTCTGGCGGTTGGTTTCGGTCGTTTAAGCACGGCACGGGGAAAGAAACTTGGCCGAACGGGGACTTGTACGAGGGCGACTTCAAAATGGGCCTCTTTCACGGGAAAGGGTATTGAAGATGCATCAGAGATTACCTGAGAGCTGCAAATAAATATCAACCTCCTCCTCCTTCGCCCTCGCGCCTCTCGCACTCGTTTTTACCAAAGTGTTTTCTTGTGTCCATCCACAGCGCTCAAAAATCAAGGAGTGGGTGGTACCGCGGCGACTTTGAGGAAGGATTGAAGCATGGCCAGGGCACGATGAACTTCAACAGTGGGGCCTCGTACGAAGGCGGCTGGTGCGCGAATCGCTTCCATGGCGAAGGCACGTATACGTGGCCTGACAACCGAAGGTATTGCTGCGTTGCTCATTCCCTGGTCTTCCCAACTTCTGTCTCACTCAACCTATAGCAAAGTAGCCATACAATCAAATTAGGTTTCTATGGCTCGACTGTAACAAGCCACATGATAAAGTGTTGTAATTTTGTCACGAATGCGCCTGGGTGATGAATGGTTTTCAAACTGCTGTAGATACGAAGGGGATTGGCTGGAAGGCCGCCACCACGGTTTAGGGATCATGCTGTGGCCCAACGGCCAAAAGCACGACGGCGGCTGGTTGCACGGCGAGATGCATGGAGCCGGCATGCACAGGTGGCAAAACGGCACTTGCCGAGAGGGCGTGTGGCACAAGGGCGAGCGCATCGAATGGACGGGAAGCGAAAACTTCGGCCTTGTGGTAATCTTCATTGACTCCTCTCGAACGCGCTCGTCCTTTCGGTTCTCAGATTCAATTCATTGTACAAATTGTCTTCGACCCAGCAATTTCTAACAAGGAAGACAATCGGAGTTTACGCCTATTGATGAATTGCTCATCTCACTCGGCTCATTTATTCCTTATGTTTCAAACTTCAGCGGCCAATCCCTTTCTCCTCATTATTCACCCCTTGTTCAATTCCCAACTTTACTACAGGGGCCGTGCACCAAGGCCAGAGTAGCGGCCGCCAAAGAGAAAGAAAAAGCCCGCGCCGAAGCGAAGCGGTTAACCATGGGTGGGGTGGCCGTAGCAGGAGCAGGGAGCAAGGGCAAGAAGAAGCCGGGGGGTGGTCGAAGCGTGTCACCGACGAAGAATACGAAGTAACTCTTAATATTGATACAGGTATATTACTATAACTTTATTTTCTAATGAAAATATATAGGTCTACTTCGCACGATCTTCCAGATTCCAGAGAACCCCGGAACAAGCCGAATTTCGGGCGTAGAACTATAGACTATAGAACCGAACAGGAATGTCGTTATGATAACAGCAGTGTAGGATAATGTGGCAAATAGAGCCAAGTAGCAATAGTCAGGAATTTGGCGTATGTAAACCAGTCTAGTCAAGAAACCCCAGGTATTATGCATTAAGAAAATGCTCTCTGTATATGGCCTTAAAAACTAATCTGGCGGAGCTAAATGAATACAATTGATAGAGTTTATATTTATATCTCGTACTCGTATGATTTTGACTTCTAAAAATAAGTAATCAAAAACTCAGTTGGTATTGATATGAGTAATAGAAATTCAAGAGCTATATATGTGACATGTGACGCGAATAAAGCGAAAGTGGCGTCCATCGCACTCACCCGGCCAATTTATTCTTTCTATGAGGAGCACATGGGTTGATAGTAAGTAGACGTTACAATAGCTTCTAAACCACGAAGTAGGCTCGTTGATGTACTAGTGATCCATAAAGCAGGATGTTATCTTATTGGTGTCAATTGGGTCCTTCAGGCCGGATTGAAAGCCTGGCTCCGGGGTCACAAAAGCCTCGTAAGCTGTCACCGCGCCGTCACCGCTGGGGGCTTAGGGTATTGAGAGGCACATTCCCCTCCTCCGGTAAAGCGACCACCCGGGACATGCGATGAGTTTCATGAGTGACAAAACATCCGACTGTAATTCTCGAGCCCCTGTCGTCGTAATGCTCAATTTATTTTCTATTAATTTAGCTTCGAGGAAGCTGGATAGAGATATCGACTGGACTTTATATTGTACTGCATTACGCAAAAGGACACTCAGCCCAGTCAGACTTGTTCTGGATTAGATTAGATTAGATTATACTCCCCAATTGCAAAGAAACAACAACAAGTAGCACAAAGCCGCGTTTTGATGAATCCTCCAGAACAAGTCTGACTGGGCTGAGTGTCCTTTTGCGTAATGCAATGTTCATCTTTGCTCTCATGAACCCTGTAGGATCAGTTCTCGGAAGGAGGCGCAGGTTTCGAGTACGTCCGCGATCTCCACTCCGTCCTATCCTCTGCTATGGCACGCCATTCCTTGAAGAGGATTCACCCAAAGCAGTTTTATGCTATTTGTTGTTGTTTCTTTGCAATTGGGGAGTAAAATCTAATCTAATTCAAACGCAAAAGGCAATTCGAGAGAGGATGGCCAAAAGACAGAGGGTAAGTCGCACTACGTAACTCATTATGCCTGCCGAAGACTAATTAGAATATTTGGCACACGTGTCCCAAGGGACTGGAATCTTAGAGCGAATAGCCACTTGGATATAAATGGAATGCGATATAAGAATCAAAACAGAAGGGGAACTAAGTAATTAGTCACACAAGCATATGAGTTATGAGTTAGTACTCAAACTGTACACCTGTAGAAGAAGACTAGGTGCGCGGGGTCATTCAGTTGAAGTAAAAGGTAGAAAGAGAAGTCGCCAACCACCAGCCAGTGTTGAAGCCATCGCGCCATCGCCATACTACAACTCAGTGATACTGCTTGCACTGCCAGTGCTTTCCCTAGATGCCGAACATTTTCTTGCACAGCACTGCACTAATTGTGCGGTGCATGGCAACATAGCCAAAAGGGCATTACGTTTCTTCCGTTCTTCAGCTTCGTTGATCTTATCAACCAACTCCTTCAACAAAATCGGCACATTGCAGGATGCAGAAATTGGTTCTTCATCCTCCACACTCATCCTCTCTGCAAGCTTGCCGGATTGCCAAAAACTCAAAGAGCCGGTGCGAAGCTTCCGACGCGACAAATCTAAATGAAAGACTGGCCGTAGAGAGAAGAAGAAGCCGAGCGCGCAACCTAGTCCTACCAGCATCGAGGAATTAATTATCTGGCCACTTTGGTTTTGTCCACTGCTCGCAAGGCCTCGCACGCCACATACGCCAAACGCGAGGCCTGTCACAGGGTACATGTACTTTCGCTGGGTTGTGACGACCACGCTTGTACCCGAGTCCGAGACTTGCAATACGTACGCTGAGTTGGACCACGAAGTCAACTTCATCTAAATACACATGCGTATGCATTTTAAAAACACAAATGTAGGAAGTCAGAAATGAGTCAAAATGGCACTATCACATTTGTCAAATTCTTCCCTGGTAAAAGTGAATGCAAAGTTGAGCTCTACGTCCAATTTCGTGTTGAACATCACATGTCAGGATTTAAGTTACCTGGGCATTTAGCTGACGTAGGGTGTCTTCTGCGAGCACTTTACGCAATGAAGAAAGGTCTTTAAAAACTTGTTCAAACATGACGTTAAGGTCCCAGTCGGTTGCTTTGGCTTTGCCCATTCCTCCGGTACTAAATACGACAAAAATTGGCGCAGTGAAGACGGTCGTCACCGCTTAAAGCAATAAACAAGTAGCATATTACGAACAGGCATATGTAGAGATTAATTCAAGCAGAAAATTACCGATCATAATATTTGCGGTCCTCATCGCTTCCAATAAGTGCATAAGCTGCCACTACAGCGGATCGAATCCTATCCATTGCAACAATTTTCATACTTCTCAAATGCACTACGTCTTCTGCGAACATTTCACGCAAAGAAGAGAAGTCTTTGAAAACTTCTTCAAACACAGCATTAGGATCCATGTTGCTGTTGATGTTTGCGTTGGTCTTGTAAATTTCTCCGGCACTGAACGTGACAAAAATGGTGCGGCGAAGACACTAATAAAATCTCCGATTAAAGGAAACATCATTATACAGTAATAGAATGTATCACCACAGAAACAGACAATATTCCCGCGCGCGAAATGAAATAGAAGCAAGATTTATGCAGAAAATTACCCGCCGTCATAATGTTTGCGGTGCTCCTTGTCTCTTGGCACTGCATAAGCCACCGCCACTGCAGATCGGATCGCATCGACAGCTATTTTTTTCCGTTGTGCAGCAGAAGTCAACGCTGCAACTCGAAACGAATCCACTGCCTCTGAGGGCGTATTTGAAGATATCTTTAAAAGGTCACGCGATGTGGAGTATGTTACCATATTTAATAGAGGTATACGCGTATACAGCCTATGAAGGACGCTGCTTGTTTTTATAAAATCCGCGAGCCACGTCAATCACACTCAAACTTGTTGGAGTTATGAAGTGCAAATCGGGTGTGGAGCTAAATCTGACAGACTTCGACCTGATACCAGTAGACCCAACACTATTACATGTGTAGTGACATGTTTTTGACAAAGTCAGGTACAACCCGTGAGTCCCGTGAGAAGCACTGTTACGGGGCAAGCAGCGGGTACAGTACAGTAGGTGCATGTTCTTAACACCTTAGTGCACGGCCTTGTGGTATCTATGGTGCATGCCCCGTCTTGAGCCAGTAATGAGTGCCCCTTGTTGTCTGTGGCCCGCTTTTTGTTTACAACTTCCTGCACATGCACAATAGTTGTATACCTCAAAACCGCAGCAGGTACTGTAATGTCAGCCATATGTAGGCACACACAGGTACTTATGAAAGCGAAACATCCGGGTATGCCCCGCGCATGCATCTCGGTGCTCACGGTCCACAGGCGATATCGTTTGAAAAATCTGCTAAATTAGCCCTGCGCTACAAAACGGAATTGGCGACCTGCCACAAAACATTTCGGTTCCCTGCCAAAAGATTGAATATTGGCGACCTGCCACACAATAGCGACGTAAGCAGGCTGCTAGCAGCCCTGTGCTTCTTCACTTCATGCTGGAATTGGAACTATGACACAGGCCCCAAGGGGCCGAAATTAGTAGGCCAACAGGTAGAGATATTAAAAACAAAGCATCTCAAACTAGGATGCTAATCAGGGACACATGCCCGGATAGTCATGGAAGTTGTGGTAGCGATCCAAAATGGCGCGCTCTTCCGTGCTCTGGAAGTACTGCTAAAAAAAGAGAACTTTCCGCCCGCAAAGTAGGAGGAGCCACTCCGACGTCTCTCAGGCGATCCGGAAGATGAGTCGCCCATTCCCGAGCAATTGCGTGGCCCCATTCGCCATTTGCGCGCAAGCTTCTGCCTGGTCGCGAGTGTAGGGAGCCTCGGGTCTCGGGTTTGGTCAGGTAAAGTGAAATGTTTAAATGGCTATAAAGAGAATTAATCATATCGACACGTAAAACGTAAAACGTAAAAGATGAAGTGGGGATGATTTGGTGCTCATGTGCCATGTACCAGGGTTGAGATTCCCGTTTCCGCGGAATTTCCGCGCGATGGCTAAAAATTTCACTTCACGTGGGATTTCCGCGGGGTTTCCGCGGTATTTCGGTGCCGTGGTCATAAATAAACTGCTAGATTCCCGTCGCGGAAATCACGTCTGATTGGTAAAAATTTCCCTTTCCGCGGGAATTCCGCGGAAATTCCCACGGGAAAGGGGAAACCGAACCTAGCCATGTACTCGTCAGTCGTGCAACGTGTGACTTATCGACTCAACTAGATTACCGTATGCGAAGAACACGTAGTATAAGACATAGAGATCGAAATAAAGGTACATCTTTTTGCTTCTAAAGGCAATGAAGAGAGGGAGATTGATAGAAGTTTACACATATTGCCATCGATAGAGGGAGAGAAACGTGCCCGTGGGTCTTCAGACGAATTCTTTCTTGGGTGGTGTCGAGACGGCCGGCCATTGACTGAGCAACGGAGCTCCTTCTTGGTCCTGACTGGCTAAGCTAGGTCCTGTTCCCAGGCTCAGTGCGTGGTCGGCTACAGTGGGGTAAAGGCTACTGCCACCCCCAAGCCGCAAATGAACCTGTGCACAGGCGCACACGGAGAGAAGAAATTGGTCGCACAATAGGTAGTTAGGGCAGTCTTTTCTGTTCCTCAGTACTCTGCAAAGGCCAGCGCAAAGTTTCTTCCCGTTTATCGTTGTTTCTTTCACACACGCATTATACCTGAGCTCGAGCCACGTCTGGCACACTTTCCGCCGCGGCCTTGGCTGCTGCTCCTAACGCCTCGAGCTCCTCTAATGTGGTGCTTCCCCTGGCAGCGTTGCTGCCATACCCACCACCTCCTCCTTGCTCTCTTCCTTGCCCCTCTTGCTCTTGTTTCCTGGCGCCCGTAGTACCAAGATAAGGGTGGTGCCCCACACCAAGGAGCACTTCGACAATGGGGTCGAGGCCAGCGTAGTGGACAATCACTCGGTGCACGGTACTGACTCGCACTTCGCCGCCTTCTTTTTGATCAGAGAACGAAGAGGAGAGCTTTTCTGAAGTGGCAGCAGCAGTGGTATCTTCATCAGCGGCGCTAGAAACGACACCAGCAGCAGCAGCAGTAGTCAGGGCAGCGGTGTTACTAGCAGTAGCAGCATCATTCGAGGTGGTGGTGGTGGTCGTCATGAGTTGGTTGCGAATGGCGGCCCGCACGTCGGCCTCGATGGCGTCGGCGCCCCGCACGCTGAAGGCCAGCTCGGGCCCTCCTCCGGAGGGCAACACCGGGTCGGGGTGGGTGCGCACCAGCACTTCGCTCACGGTGGGCAACGCTTGGAGGATGCGCCACCGCGTAGCTTCCGCGACCTGCAAATGGGTTCGTAACGATTCGAGGACGCGAAGGATGTGGGAAAGAAAAGAAATGCCATGTCAATTGTTGTGTATCAGGACTCATCACATGGCTCGATGAAAGCAAAACGCCTCTCTCCGCCCCCCAAAAGACAACTTATTCTTGTAATATCCTTCAACTCCTCAATTTATTCATGCATTGCACACCTGCGCCGCAGCTGACGCCGGCAAGTGTGGTGAAATGTCGACCCGTAAATCCACGAGCGTGGTAGCCCCCGTCCTGCGCGCTCGCACTTGCCCGATTCCAATCACCCCTTCCGTGTTAATGGCGACCCGCTCCGCTTCTGCCACCGCATTGTCGTCGACCTTGAGAAAGATGGGATGGATGAACGGGTGAGTGGTGACCAGGCAACGGCAAGCCGACAGATGACAATGATAGACACAAAGCATTTTGAATCATGCAACCTAGAAGGAAGCGTCAAGAAAGAATTAACGGAGAAACGAAGGAGAAGCCACACGGTAAGACTAGAGAGTTCAGGCAAGATCACACATCAAGTCGCACACCGTGTCGGTGAGTTCCCGAAGCGCGTCCCAAGCCACATGTATCCCTGTAGTCGCCACCATCCCGGCCACGGCCAAGCCAGCTAGAGGGTCCAGCAAGGGTAAGCCAGCGGCAGCGCCTAGGACGCCGAGAAGGGCTACCACCTGAGCACCATGGAAGACAACAAGGGTAAAAGAACAAGAAAAATAAGCCTTGAGAGGTGCGCATTGAGATTGGCACGCTGCTTCAACAGCAATGAATGGGTCATTGTATTACTCCTCGTTGCAGAGGAACAGAGTGGAGAAGCAGAGTAAGGAAGGAATAGAAACACAAAATAGCTGTCAACAAGTACCGAGCTCAAGGCGTCGCTTCGATGGTGCCACGCATTCGCGACCAGCACTGGAGAATTCGTGCGCTCGCCTACTTTCTTGGTGGCCACGAACAGCACTTCCTTCGACAAGATGCTAACCAGCGCCGCCCCCGCTGCTAACACGTGCCCTTTGAACTGCTCTTTTCCCAAATGCCACCACCCTGCGGCAGTGGCTGCGTTGCTCCCAGTGGTTGCTAACTCCGCTGCGGCGGCCGTCGCCACTGCGCCCGCGGCCGCCCCTACGCCCGGCGCGGCCGCAGTGACGGCTTGCGCGGCGCTCTCAGCCGCGGCCGTAGCCTGGGCCGCGGTCAGAGCCACGGCCTCGAGCAAGCCCTCGTAGGCGTGGTTCCCGAACGCTAGAGCAGTGGTGCAGAGCAAGCTGGCGATCAAGAGGGCGCCCAGGGCCTCGAACCGCCCGTGGCCGTAAGGGTGGTCGGCGTCGGGCGGCAAGCGGGACACGCGCAAGGTGGCCAAAGTGACGAAGTCCGACAACAGGTCAGACAACGAGTGGCCCTGTAAAAGCATGAAGTGGCAGGAGCAGATACAAAAGGGTTAAGCCATTTCTAAAGGGTTACTTCAATTGAAAAAGTGGAGGCAAAGTGATGCTGCTCTACTCCTGTACTTCTTGATTTTGACTCTTCTCTGTCTCTCAAACTATCTGCATCTCTCCTCTTCATTCAAGCACCAACTCTCATCCCACGAACCCACCGCGTCCGCTACGAGCGCAGCGCTCCCCGCCGCCAAGCCCGCAATCAGCTTCACCCCAACCAAGCCCACGTTCACTACCGCGCCCACCACGGTAATTCGATTCGCAGCGCGCGCGTTGGCCGCCTCATTCGCGCTCACAGCCGATCCGCTGTCGCCATTGCCACTGTTAGGTGAGCCCATTCCAGACATGCGCGCCGACGCCTGCAAACATATGAATAGATAAATGAAGGTAAAGATATCGCTAATCCATCACCCAACTCAGACATATTTGCACGATTACAAAGCAAGCACCATAAAGATTACCATTTCTAAAGCAACGTATTGCAGAAATAAAAGTGAAAACAACAAAGAAAGTAACGGCACACTCAACCTAGCAGCACCAATGAATACCAGAACTCTATAGCGCTCACCTGGTGATTCAAATAAGACGTGTACAGGGACCCAATTTTGCTGCGAGTCTCTACGAGGAGGCCTCGAGAAGCTTCTGATGCGAGAAGCAATGTTGCGACACAGGTGGCAACCGTCGCCCGAAGGCTGTCTGGAGACCGCAGCAATGCCTGAGCAATCAATTACAATACACACCCAAATACACACACACACTTGTCCATTTAAATTTGCAGTTTCATGCACTTTATTGTGGTGCAACGGCTGTATGAGTGGCACGAAGCAAGGAAAAGGCTCATAAGATTCGCCTTACAAATGCACAGCAGTTTTAGGTCTTCACATCTACCCTTTCAAAGCCTAGATTCTAACCTGTGCCACGGACTCGGATCCACAGCCACCAGCGGACGAGAAGCAGCCAGGCAGTGGCAAGGGCAGCGGTACAAACCAAATGGCTGCGCCAACGGCGACTGCGCGCGCAAAGGCACCAGGGCTGAGGCCACCGCCACTCTGTTGGAATCACCACCGCCCACAATTGACCGCCACCGTTTATAAATGAGGCAAACAAATAATTTGACAAAAATTATATGAATTCTAGTGTCAGAGATACGAAAAATAAGAAGTGCTTCGAAGTATCTATGAGTGCAAGTTCTCGAACTGAATCTACAAGATCGAACGAGGTACAGAAGTCATTTTCAGAGCTGAGCGGCATCAATTTAAAGATTACCTCGTGTTCGTGGTCGTGGTGGGCGTGGGAATGACTGCCGCCATGAAAAACAACGGAGCGTTGGCGGTCGTAACGAAGTCTATGAGTAGGTGAAATGGTAGTATGTCCCCTTCGCAGGAGAGCTGACCCCGATGAATGCAGGGCAGCCGTTGTAGCCAAAAGGGCCGCTGTTATGAGCACCTGCATAGAATGAACGAGGCAGGATATCAAGCACAGAACAGCCACATGTTTTCATGGCAACAAAAAATTGCGAGTTCAGTAGAGGTCAGTGGTAGCTTTCGAACCGAACATCGACAGGGCCCCATTTTTGAGCTGTCAACTGCGTAACTGCGTGTTCTATTCTACGATGAAATTTCAATCTATTTCGGAGAATCATATTAGAGATCACTATGAAATCCGTTCACTCGCTGAAACGCTCCGCCATCCCATTTTTTGAAAAGCTTCCACCGACGCAATGTACGTACTTTTGGTGTGGGCAAAAGTGTGCGCTTCTTGATTCATTCGTCATCGACCTCCCATCGAAGATAATCCTTTGATTATCAATCACTGTTCTTCATCTCACATTCCCTGTATAATTCACACAGTCGAATTCGACGACAGCTAATCCACAAACCTGGATTCAGCGCTCGTTTCGAAGAGGCACATGGATAGCCAGGGAGGGGAAGGCGGAGGCGGAGCAAAGAGACGCCGGCGCCGCGGCGGCGGTGGAGGAGGAGGCGGCGAAGGCGGCGGTGGCGGCGGCGGGGGCGGCGAAGGAGGTGGCGGCGGCGGCGGTAAAGGAAAAGGCGGCGGTGGTGGTGGTGGAGGCGGGAAGGGCAGGCGCCGTGGTAAAGGCAAAGGTGGGGGCGGTGCTGCCGCTGCTTCCCCTTCGCTCAATGGTGGCGGATGGGACGTAGCGCCAGAGCCCATGCCAGGAAATGCCCCTCAACCTCCTCCCGCACCTCCGCAGTCACAGAACCCGCCCCGGGGCGGCAAAGGCGGTAAGGGCGGCAAAGGAGGTGGCGGCGGTGGCAAAGGCGGCGGCAAAGGAGCTGCCCAAGGAGGTGGCGGCGGCGGCGATGGAGCTTCTCGCATGGGTGCGGCCATGGCCGAGGACCTGGCGCCTCCGCCCGCAATGTTAACGTCTTCGACCAAGGCCGGCGGCGGCCCTCCGTTGTCGAGCGACCCCAAGGACCTGTTTGCCAGCTTGCCCATCGCCGCCAACACCAAGCGCGCCATCGCCGAAGTCCTGAAGTAAGCATTTGATTGCTGTTTGTTGTTCTAGGCGTTGTTATCTGAACCTTTTTGACCCCATTTCGAGAGCGATTGAGTACTTCTATGTTTTCTGCTGTGCATCCGGATGAGGACACTAATCATCTGCGCTTGGACTGAGCCGGGATCGTGACATTTCCCATTCATGCTGTCAACACATATTTGATTCCGACGGATCGCACTTGTCTCTCTTTTTGCATGTGCACATCTCGCATGCATGTTTCTACTTTTGCTTCTTCAGAGAGATGTTTCCTGTCCTGGGTATGACATTAAACTGCCCACTGTGTAGAAAACCTACCTGGTTTTCTTTAAATGATGAGCGTGTCCCTCCATCCCTAGTGGCAGCAGGTGCATTCACACGCAGCGATGCGTGTGTTTGCATTCTCGTTGTCCCATGGATGATAACCCCAGCCCCCTCCTTGTTACGCTTGGGGTTGACGCACTTCTGATTCCCACGACAACCACGACAAAGAAGAGCACGCCCTGCTCTTTTCTTTTTTTTTCTCTTTTTTCCTTTCTTGAGAGAAAACTTTCCATTTTTGAGAAGACCCGTTGTGTTCTTCTGTCCGCTAGTTCCGTCCTAACTTCCCTGCTGTTCTATCCCGTTCTTTTTGTTCCACCGTTCTCTTTCCCGCTCTTTTTCTATTCAGGTACTCGCACATGACCCCAGTCCAAGCCAAGACCTTGCCGGTGATCATCCAAGGCACCGACGTGCTGGCGAAGGCCAAGACGGGCACCGGCAAGACCTTGGCGTTCTTGATCCCCAGCATCGAAGTGCTCCTGCACACGCCACCTCCACCATTGGCGGGCGCGATCCGCGTGCTGTGCCTGAGCCCCACCCGCGAGCTCGCCTCGCAAATCACCAAAGAAGCCGAAATTCTAACCCGCTTCCAGCCCATGAGCACCGCGGTGATTTACGGGGGCACGCCGATCAAAAAAGACTACGGGAAATTCAAGGTAAGAAAAAAATACTGTCGAAAGCAAATCCATGGAAAGAAAAAAAAATCAACTCAAATTTTGACCGATGTGTGCACACGTATGTCTATGAAGAGACTTGTTAATCATACGGTCTTCTTTCCCCTGAATGTGGAACTCGAACTCCACTCTAGTGATGACACTTGTGATCCCTGAGACATGAAAAAAGTGCGCGTATCTAATCTTTTCTGTTAGCCTTTGTTTTCTCGTCTATGAAGAGACTTGTTAATCATACGGTCTTCTTTCCCCTGAATGTGGAACTCGAATTTCACTCCAGTGATGACACTTGTGATCCCTGAGACGAGAAAGCATCTTCCTGTCTGTCTTTACAATGCATGTGCCGTTGTGTATGGTTGAGGTTCCAATGAAGATACTATTAACACTGCCGACTTCCCTCTGACTGTTAGCGGCGACCACCGCTACGCTGTAGAGAACCAGTGTTCCTGAGAATTCTCCTCCTGTCTGTTTCTTGCTGCCGCGTTTCGCTTTGTTTTTGCGTGTTTTTGATTGCTTCTCGTTCTTGCCTCTCTCCCGGAGGTCTCGCACTATACCCAGATCTGTAACTTGTGTCTCCATTTCCCTCCTCTTGCTTTTCTTCTTCCTTTCTTCCACTTCACGCGCAGGACGGCGTTGACATCTTGGTGGCTACTCCTGGGCGGCTCATCGATCACCTCGACAACACGCCGGGCTTCGCGCAGCGACTCGCTGCCATTCAGGTGATTCTGGCATGTTGGGGTGGTTGTGATTTACATCTAGACTTGTGCACATTACTCGTGTCCTAGCATGAGAGAACACACACTCGCCCTTGAAAGCACATGCTTTGGTATGAATTTTGTACAAAGTGGAGACTGCCTGAGAGGACGAGGTTGTAGGGTCGAAGTGTATGTGTGTGAATTAACGAGCTGTGACGAAGAATACATTTCCCCGACGCCAAGGGTTCGTAAAATACGGACGCGTTAAACCTTGGCATCAACATGGGGGTTTATGTGAACAATCTCTGAGCTTATCCGGGCCTCGTGCTAGACTTTTGCAGTGTCGCGCTTTCGGATATTTTTGCTGTTGCTTTCCTCTCATGTATCCTTGTCTTTTGTCGTTTCCCGCGATTTTAGGTGCTCATTTTCGACGAAGCGGATCAGATGCTGGACATGGGATTCCGCCCTGGTGAGACACTTTTGAGATCTTGTTTAGTAAAAGGGCTTACGGTAGGAGGGAAGAAAAGAATGAGAGAAACGATTATAAGGGCGTAGAACTCATTTTTTTTTCAAGGCCTTCTTTTTGCAACGTTCGGTTGCCGCTTTTTCTTTGATCATTTTTATTGGGAAGCACCCTGTGGTCAACTGAGCGATCTACGGAGGCCGAGAGCAAACCTTTTCGTTCGGAGCGTTTGTGCTCGTTTGGTTCTTTTGTCTTTACAAAAAAGCCGAAACCCGAAAGATGGCCGCTGTAAAAGCGGTGGTTTAACGGGGAGCCCGCTCTCATTGTGGGCACTTCACAACACCGGAGTGGCACTCTTTTTTCCTATGCTCTCCGGTGGTGCCTGCAGCACATTCTATCTTGACTCGAAGCACTTCTGTCATTCTTTTATACGGTATTCTCACTTTTTCTTCTTCATTGTTTTGCTGTGCTTGCGCTTCTGTGTGCTTTCTCGGCCTGTCACAGCGATTGAAAAGATTTTAACGTTTGTGCCGCCGCGAGAGAAGCGCCAAACTCTGCTCTTCTCCGCGACTGTGCCGCAGGTATGTGGGTGGGTGAACAGCAGCAGCACCAAGTTTGAATGGGTCTCCCGATATTTCTTGCACCTTTCTTCTTAATTATTCCATCTGTCTCTCCTTGTCTTTTCCTCGCATTTTCCTATCTCGTTTTCTTACTGTTTCTGTCTGGCCAATTACTTCACAGGCGTTGAAGCAAATTTGCGGCCATCAGTTGCGGCCAGGCTACCAGTTCATCGACTGCGTGGGGAGCGAAGAAGGCTCGGAACAGACCCACAAGCACGTGCCGCAAACCCTCCTCGTAAGCACCATCGACGACCAGCTCCCCCTGCTGGTGAAAGTGCTGCGGGACAAGTGCCAAGAGCAAGGCCACAAAATCATCGTGTTTTTCACCACTGCCAAATGCACCCAGTACGCGGCCGAGTTTTGGTGCGCCATGGGCTTGCCCTGCGTCGAAATCCACTCCCGGAAGAGCCAGGTATGTGTGTGTTCTAAGAATGTGCATTGGGCTCTCTGTATATGATTACCACGTTTCTCCTTCATCTCAACACAAATGCATAAGAAACCCAACCCAAGACGCACGATTTATTTATAACCGCCTCCCTCTGGCTTCCCCTTAGCCATCGGGAGGTGATCTGCTTGTGCTACATCGAACACACCGCTTTGATTCAACTGCCCGCCTTCTCCTGTTCGTAAGGCGGGGAGTTCCACATCTTCGACATTTTTCAGACCATTGTTTTCGCATTTTTGACACACTGACTTCAGTCTATCGATGAGAGCTTGTCAAAGACGTATTTTCTATAACTCTTACAATTTTACCTTTCCTTTCATCTCCTCGTTCGTGGCACCAGGCGCAGCGGGACAAAGCTTCGAAACTGTTCCACGACTCCACAAACGTGGTGCTCTTCACCTCGGACGTCACTGCGCGAGGCCTCGATTACCCGGACGTGACGGCGGTGATTCAGGTATAGATATCTAGTATGCTGCCTTGTTCGGAAGAGAATGGACATTTTTCGAACGTAGGAAACGTTTTTTTTTAAGGGTTTCAAACATGGGGGTTTGAGAACGTATGAGAAATGAGAGCAAAACAGCTGTTGTCTTTCGTGTGATGATTGGATGAAACACAAGACATTCGTTGTCGGATTGCTTGGCCTTCTCGTGTATACAAGAAGAATGAGCAACCTGTCGACATGCCTCCACTCTCTGACGAATGATGAAGCTAGTGAGAGAAGAAAATACCCGAAGGACGATACTTTTCAATTCAACCATCTTTCGACTGAATCATCGCACTTGTTGCCATTTTGCTCCGTATGGAGCTTGGGTAACCGCGCTATGTCGAGAAGCTCATATTTTAATTCGGACGGAAGTGTGTTTCTTTTGATGATGTTAGCCTTTCAATTTGTCCTTTTTGCGACTTCTCCTTCTGCCATGCCAGTCACCTCAATCTCGCGTTTCCACGCCCATTTTTGTGTTGAATTTACATGTGCACTCCATTTTGCCTCTTTTTGTCTTTTTTGACATAGGTGGGGATGACCACCAAAGAGCAGTACATTCATCGCCTTGGCCGCACAGCTCGCGCTGGGAAATCAGGCACCGGCCTTCTCTTACTCGCCGACTTTGAGCAAAATTACATGCGGTGAGTTTTGAAAACAATGCTGACTTCTTTTTCCGTCGCGTTGTTTTGCTCTCTTCTTCATGTTTTGTTCAAGCCAATGATGTGACACGCATCGTCGATCTAGTCTGAGCTATTTTTAGCAACCTAGCTTTGATTACACCAATTGTCAAATGAGGCTTTACACACCAATCTCTGCAATTCTTTCTCCTGTCTGAATTGACATATCCCGTACATTCTTCTGTTGAACGAAATCATAAGTCACTTCTCGTATATCCGCCCTTTCCCCTCATCAATTCTTCTTTCCATTTTTTCTTCTGCCATACTCTCCCATCTCGTGTCTTATCACTATCAGGCGCGAGCTGCAGGGGTTGGACCTCGTCGAGTCCCCTCTCCAGGCTCAGTCGGCGGCCCTCGTCACCGCCACCAACACCGCCGACCCTGCTTTTGCCCGTGCGCGCGCCGCTTCGTTCAACGAGCGCCACCCTCTAAACTCATCGGTCGCGTCGGCGTACTCGGTGAGCTTGAGATGACTAGTCGTGACGACAGTGAATCATGACGACAGTGATGCAATTAGAACAGACCAGATCAACACCCGAAGAACCCTCCTTCTTTGTCATACTTTTGCTTTTGACTGGTATCATTTTCTTCATCATGAATCTTGTTTTCGTTTCAGGCCTGGCTGGGTTTCTACAACTCGAATTTGAGGAAGTTAGGGTGGACGCCGGCGCAGCTCGTGCAGCGGGCCAACCACCTCGCAGCCTGCTGGGGTTTCCCCAAGGCCCCACCTCCGCTGCAGAAAAAGACCGTGGGGAAGATGGGCTTGAAGGGTGTGCCTGGCCTCAACGTTCAGTAAGCAAATATGCCCACTGCTGACACAAGGCAGATCAAAGCAGCAGCCGGCACTCCCCTGTTATCATGATGAGAACCCACCGCCATACCGCGCACTACAACAAATGGTTTAGGTTTATTGTATATTTTACTTATTTTATTTTCCCCTTTCCCGCTTCCTTGTGGGCCTCATTGAAATAGATACGTCTCAACCAAGTCAATACTGACATCCAACATAATACTTCTTACCAACTCCATATCAGTATGGGTAAGGTTATACCTATTAACTATATAGCGACAGCTACTTGCTATATTTGGAATTTAAAAATGGCCGTGGGGACAGGGCGTTGAGACTGATGAGTGTAGAGCATCAGCCAAGTAGAAGCACGACAAGAATTGAGAAATAAGAAGAGGTGCTCCCCTGATCCCCACGCTGCTTTAATTAGCTAACAGTAAGGGTGCTTTTTTGCATTGAGGGACGAAGTGGCCGGTGTTGATAGGCGACGGCCTTTAAGCTTCAAGTGCAGGTCAAAACGGGCTTGCAATTGATAAATTTTTGATGTGGTTTGAGAACCGATAGCCAATACTTTCTTTCACTCCCACCTCCCACTAGCACTACGTAAGGCGTTGGCGCTACTCCTGGACCTCCTTCAGTGAAGCTTGCAGCTCGCGAGTAGCGCAGGCTTTAAGGCTATGGCCTCTTCATATCGCCACTTCAGAAGCGCTGCGCACGGCTCGGTGTCAAGTGCGTGAATTTCTCGGCTAAATCGCTCAATTGGGCCGAAGATTTCGTCACCGCGGCCAAGAACTCCACCATCTGGGTGTCGTTGTAGTCCTCCATAAACGCCGCTGTGAAATGCAAAATCATGAAACAAAGAAACAAAATGCTAGTGACGATCTCGTAAATGGGGATATGCCATGAAATTGTGTCGAGGGCTTACATGTAAGAGTGTGTGATGTGTGTGTGTGTGCAAACTACGTAAAAACTAGCCCACAAAAAAAAGCAACCATGTTTACCGTCCAGCTCATTCACGTCCGCGGCCGGGAGAGCGCTGGCGATGGCCGCTACTTGCCGGAGCAGCTTTTGGTCCGGCGCAATCTCGCCCCGGGTGGTGGCCACGAGGTACTTCTCGAGGGTGATGGCGCGGTTGGACAGCGCGCGCAGCGAGGTGGACACCTATTGGTGGTGGTGGTGGTAACATGGTGATATTGAGACGTGGAGAAGCATGTGAAGTACTAAATATTAGAGAGAAGGAGGATAGCAAAGAGATTGAGGTTTAGATGGCGTTCCGCTTCTCATCTCCACGCATACGCATAATGTCTTTTCCTCTCCGGTCCTTTTTTTGTTTCTCTCTCGTGATTTCGGTGCCAATTCCTCACCCGCCTTAAGCCTTTCAGGTATCTTACCGAGTTCATGTGCACATCAGCCGCCGAGACCCCCGCCGACGCTTTGGCTTTCGCGACTTCCTCCATGGTGACCCGTTCGGCTTGAGTGGTCTCGAGCGAAAAGTTCACGGCCACGAAAATCATGCGCATTTCGTCCTCCACCTTCCAGAGCAAATACAGGCACATGCACACATGCGCATGCATTCAGATGAAATTAAGTGAAGCACGGGAATGCATGTTTCTAAAGGAGTGAGTAGGTCCGCTCATAAAGCTTCGCCTATGTTGCGCAATGTTTCATCAAGCAGGCCTAAAACTACTCGCATTGGTCAAGGAAAAATGCATTGCCACATCTATCAACACCTTTTGTCACAAACCCTCCCTCCTTTCCCTCTCTTACCGCGTGCAGTTCAGCTTCGTAAAGCGCTAGGGGCAAATCTTTGGCCTCGGGGTCCGGGCTAGGGTGCATCAACAGGAAAAACGGAGACTCGTTGTACTTTTCCATTTCCCGATGCAAGGCAGTGTCTCCGGCGCTCACCTTCATGAACGAACAAAAGTCAGACACGGCAAATGAAGGCAAAAGGCAAAAGGGTTGTTGACATCGCAAAGAGTGCGTAGGGAAAAGGGTTTTGTGCACGGAATTCTGGCGCGCAGCCACGTGAAGACATTAGGGTAGTAGGCTTTCTGAATCATATGAGCGCACAGTGATACGATTGTTGCACGCCCTTACACCCACCCCAGGGCTAAAGGTACAAACTCGTACACCATCAATGTGTTCACTCTCATTGCTCAGCCTTGACTGATGCTCTTACCTCGGTGCCAACGCTGTACCACCCTAGCAATTCGTGCCCGGGGTACACTTTTTGGTACAATTCCTTTTGCTTGGCCACCTACATTTACAAGGAAGGCATACCCATCAACCAGTCCCACAACTAAGATATACAAGATTGGCCCCGTGCGCATGTGATTGGATTTCATTGCAATTCATTTAGGACACATACGTAAGCTATTCGTTTTCGTCTTAGTAGGTCCTATAGATGATATAGTTTAGTCTTTCAGAGGAGTCGTGAATTATGACGCAGCATCCTACCTCTTGGGGAGAGATCACTGGCTCTCCGGCTTCACTAAGCGAGTAAATTAGCTCCACGGCATCCGTAATTGTGACCTATTGACAGAGATGCAAACGTTACATTAAGAAGTACAGCCGTACGGGACTTGAATTGAGACTGCGAGCTATTTGAACACGGTCTAAAACGAGCGTAGGTAGAATCGGCTGGTCACAATGGTTCTGATCTGGTTTCTTAGGCTAGACAGAAGGTAGGTAGAATAAACCTCTAGGCCATTTTGCTTGCCCCATAGTAGGCCTAAGACTTTGGAACCAGGAGGCTTCATGGAGCCGCCAGCCTGAATGCCCGTAAAATGGTCTAGACATACACACATAAGAGCAGCAAAAGGCACAGAATAGGGTCAAGAGGAAGGCCATAATGCGGCTTGAATCGCTAGACGCTACGGATCGCACCGCTTATTGCTACAATAGTCAGTGGATGAAGCGATACACGCGTCCCGCCCATCTTTGTTTCCATCTTCACTGTTGGCTATTCACAGTTGAAGAGGCAACTTTAGAGGCAAATCCTTCAGGCTCCCGTGCTTCCGGCCCCGTGTTGTCGTGCAGGCCGGCAGGATGCGAACTCCGTGAGAGGAGGAAAAGAGGAAAACTCGAGCGCAGCATTTTTTCTTTTGAACTACAGGGAGGGGGTATTCTCGAAAATGATGATCCAAATTTCGGCAAAGTGTTCAAAGTGTTCCCTCCGGCAGATTCATCAGATTCGCTGTTGAAGAGAGCGTCAAATATAAAAAACCCGCCGGAGATCTGACGATACTTGACGCTTGTCGTCGTCTGTACTCTAGACGTCGGGGTCCGACTGACTAGAGTCAAGCACCGAGGCTCCATCCGAGCCGCGCAGTGTCCGCTGTTGTCAATAAACCAAGCTGCGAAGTAATTTTGATCCATGAGAATGTGATCTCCATCGGAAGTATCGATCTCCGCCCCTCGCCATAAAAAGGAATCAACGCGCAAACGACGTAGATGGATTCGTCTGAATCTGCTCCTCGTAAACGCCAACGGGCCGGCGCGCACTCGTGCCTGGCATGCCGTCGCGTCAAATCCAAGTGCGAGCCTAAGGATGATGAAGGCGGCGCTTGCCACCGTTGCTCGCGGTTAGGGGTGCGCTGCGAGTACACTGGCCCCAGTGTGCCTCCTGGAGGTCGCGTGCGCAGTGGCCGTGCCGCGTCCGCTACCAACAGCGCGGGCAACACACTCACAGGAAATCAACATCGAACCGCAACAGCACAAGGAAGCAAACTAGGAAACAGCGCACTAGCGTTAGACCCCGGCCTTCAGGTAAAATCACATCGATCTCTTTTTTGTTACCTTCCGCTTGAGAGAATCTCGGTGAACTAACAACACGATGAACACACGACAGAGATAATGAAAGCTCGCGGGTTAACCATATGCATTGGTTACCACTAAGGATCTCTTCTGTATGGCGATGCTTCAAGTGTGCCTAACTGCTGAACGTTTCGCATTGTCTCAGCCATGACGTGCTTTTCACTTCCAACTTCCACTCTTGTGTTGGGGTTAGCACCAACACACCACTGCCTGTACTATTAGGCTGCTTGCAAATCGCTTGAGTGTGTGACATTTGATGCTCATTCTTTGAATCACATTTTTGGCTTGATAATATACTTTTTGTGACTTTTTCCTTCGTTGATTTGGCAGGATCCTGCTTTGGTGCTAGCGCAGCCTTCGTTCCTTCTTCACGCCAGTGCTGGAGGCTACGATAACTTGCCTTTGGAGCTGCTGCGCAAGTGGACCCTGGGAGCGGCGCAAGCCCACGACTTGGCCGTGCTTGGGGCTTCGCTAACTTTAGCGGCGAAAGGCGGGCGCACTTTGCATTCTGTAGTGGGCGGTGACGTGGCATTGGCCTCGGTGTTTCTGGGTGGGATCACGTCCCAGTTGTGTAACGGAGCAGCAGCAGCAGCAAAAGCAGTGGGGCTGCCGGAAAGTGCTGCTGCTGAGGCCATTGGTGTTGCACGAAATGGCTTGGCAGCGAACACGACGCCAAGCCCAGCAGGCGCGTGCGTATCTCCGTTGGCAGCTGCAACGCCATCGTTGCCTCTGCTGCTGGCGCACCGAGTGGAAGAGGCAGATTCTTCTACTTTCATGCACCTCGAGCGGTGCGTTCTAGTAAATGTGGTGATATCTTTTGCTTTTTACTTGTTTTTTTGTCATTATGTGTTTTAGGAAACTTATCATGTCGCAGACATTTATTTACCTTATCTTTTCCGTGTTCGCTTTTTCTCGCTTTCTTTCACTGCACTCATGCCCATTCCAGATGCGTCAACGGCGAAACAGCCGTCTTTGTGTGTCCCAACTTTGAGAATTCGGTGATGTCCCTCGAAAACCTCAGCAACGAATTCAGCCGTAAGTATCTTTCAGCGTCTGCGATGCCGTTCTTGCACGGAGAAGCAGTTCAAGATCTGGCCCGTCTGCTGCCTCGTGTCTGGCAGCAAGCACTGAACGCTACACCTGTGCTTGTTGACTCAGCTGTTGCCGCTGTTGCCACTACAACGCCTACTCCTGCCAGCACCACCAGCGCAAGAACTGCCGAGGTGCCGGTAGAAGGTAGCACAGAGTGTGCACTTAATTCGGAAACAGCATCGGACAAACGAGCAGCGGCGGCAACAGCGTTAGCTTTGTGCCAGGCTTTGTCGAGGCCGTCCGAAGAGAATATCCCGCAAGAAGCTTCTTCATACTCGCCGCCGGTGCACTCATTACTGCAGATGGGCTCGGGTTCTGCGAGGAGCACGAATGCTGTTGCTGCTGCTGCTCCTGGTGCTGGTGCTGGTGCTGAGGGCCCTATCACCACGGATCATTCGCTCGCTTGTCGACGTGCGTCCGTAGAAGTGGGGCCATGGCTGGTTTGGTCGTCTCCCAAAGCTCAAGGCAGCGCCTCAGGGATTTGGCTACCTTGCTCCGGCACGCTGGAAGTGTTCCTCCCTGCCTCCACCGGTGGTGTCGATGATGGAGCTATAATCCAGTCCTCTTCCACGGGCAACGTCGATGACGTCAGCAGCTTCCAGGTCCTGTGGCTTCGCCCCACAGCGAGCCACCATCCGCACCACTTGCGCGCCACCACGACTGCGCCGCTAAGGATGGACCGCACAACAGTGCCTACCACTGGCACTTCGTCTGGCGCAGGCAACGCTAGGAGCCGCGGCAGCGGTGGCAGTGATGGTAGCAGCAGCGGTCGCCTGCGCGGGCAGCGTGGAGCTGCAAAACGGGCCCTGGCTTCCCCACCTCGGAGCAATACAGGGCGGTCTCGTTGCAGCAGCGGC
>Ga0307930_1000759_pt1 | contig 25924 bp, 19 predicted proteins | sample OrgLakmetageno46_FD_203161 | JGI IMG/M metagenome (GOLD analysis project Ga0307930, IMG submission 203161) | Saline water microbial communities from Organic Lake, Antarctica - #46 | ecosystem: Environmental > Aquatic > Non-marine Saline and Alkaline > Saline | place: Antarctica: Organic Lake...
ACAACGTGTCAGAACATGGTTGATGTCAGTGACGTGACAACGTGTCAGAACATACGTAAGGTGTCAGAACATATGTACCCAGATAAGAATGTGATGTGACAGACAGACAGACAGACACACAGACATTTTCCTTTGGTAGGCACTTTTTGGTCGTGGCGACATAAGACATCAAACTACGTTGATCTATTCTGCTCGTTATTCTCCCTCTTCCTCGATCTTCGTTCCTCGCACTTTGCAGGAAACGTGGAGCGAAGGCGGCCTACTAATAGAAGCCTAGAAAGGCCCTGAAGCTGAAGCTCAGTTGAAGTGAGAAAAACTGCCAGGGAAGGCTATTCTACATCACTCCGAGAAATTTGGCAGCATTCATCGATAGAATGACCTCGTTGAAGTAGAATTATGAACTAGCTGTGTTTCATCTACTAATAGGAGTTGGGAGTTTCTGGCACGACATAGGAACGCATTCTCTCCACGGAAGATAATTTAATATATGGGTAACAGCCAGTCCCCAGGGGAGCGACTATGTTCAGCAGCGGGTTCAGGCGATGTCAAAGGACTCGAAGCTATCAAGGTAGATGCATAGGCGATCTCCAACAACCCATTAGAGCTAGAGATGGCACTTCCGCCGTGACATGGATACCCACGTTTTTGTACTAGGAGATGGCAATCACGAACATCTAAGTGATTTCTATGATGCTTTGTACAAATCATATTGCATGCCTCATGTCTGCCTACGCTCCACAGAGTGAATATGTGGCCAATGCCACGAAGCCCAGCCGGCGCGGGGCACGAACCCCTAGTGCAGCGGAAGTGAACGCGAGCTTCAAGCAGCTGGTCAACGAGCACGTGAACACGGGGGCTGCAGGCGGCGCGAGGTCTACACCTTTGCATGCTGCGGCCACGGGCGGCGGCCCCCGCGCGGTAGAATGGCTCCTGCGGCACGGGGCAGACGCAAACGCGCGAGAACTGAACTCTCGTTTGGGGAACACGCCTCTGCACGCCGCGATAGTGTGCGCAAAGCCAGCAGCGCGGACGGTGGCGCCTCATGTGGTGAGTTGTAGGGCACCGTATTAAAGGGAAAATGGAGACGAAATCGTCAACTCGATTTGGAGGTTAGCGTACGTGGGTGATGTTTTTTAGGAAAGAAAGAATGCGCTTGTTTATGTTGTTGGTTCAATATAACGCAAAACACATCATTGTTAGGTAAATGGTTGACTAGCTGGTGTGCTCACAATTTCTAACTCCTTCTTGACGAAACCAAAAAGGTGGCCGCTCTGTTGAACGGCGGTGCGCGGCCCGACCTTCCGAACCAACAGGGCTCCACTCCGCTGCATCTGGCGAGGGCCGTGCAGCGTTCGGCTCCCAATGCACCTCAGGTTCGCTTCATCACGATGCTTGCTCATACGTGCGCACATCCAGTACCGTACTACCGTACATCCTCTGTTCGCGTCTTCTACTATACTTGGTGCAAGCTCCCTAATACACACCCCGCTGACTCATGTTATTCGGTAGCTCCTTCTGCCTCGGCTGCTCTCTTCTTTTTGTTCGTGTAATTGTGCTCATCGCGTGTTTGCTTTTCACCTGTGCACGTTTAGGTCTTGCGCACCCTTGAAGTGAATTGCGGGCTGTGGCACGGGCAAATAGGAATCGAGGAGCACGGCGAACTGGCGAAGCTCGCTGGTTCGGTGGTGGGCTTTCTAGGGATGATCGGAGGCGCAGCAGTGCCCAACAACCGGGGCAGCAGCAGTGGCCAGAACAATGGCGCCGAGGAAGCTGCGGCAGTGACCCGTGATAAGGTATGTAGGATGAACAAATGCAGTGGAAATGCACATTTCTCAAGCACAGCAGGGAAGAATAGATGGTGGAACAATGATGAAACAGCAGTACTTTTTTTTGTTTTTTGTTTACTTTTCGTTTTCTACTAGTCACTTAACTTGTACTGTATGCTCTGTGTGGATCGTGTGAGCAGATCAGCTCCTGGACGGGTGGCAATTTCGAGGCTCGGTGGGGGGTAATCACTGGCCCGCGCCTCGGCCAGCCGTGCGAATTCGTGCTCTACGAGACGTTTTCCCACACCACTCCCCTCATGCAGTCGTCGGTGGTGTCTACCGTCAACAACAGTGGAGGCACAAGACTGGGGCAGGAGACGGCGAGGTTTCCGAGGCCCGGCCACACCAAGCAGCCAGCGGTGAACCAGGTATGAGCTTGCAGTAGGGGCTGGAGGTTTCCTGCTTCGTAAGACGCTGGTTGCATGAGAGAGAAATGGCTAAGGACGCCAATAATTCAAAGGAAGAGAAATTGAAGAGACGGTCTACATGAGCTGTCTATACATCTCCATCCTGGTTGTCACTTTTGCCCTTCTCTCACTTCCTTTTATCCCCGTGCCTTTTATCAAGGTGCTCCACAAGCTGCGCGGCCACTCGTCGAGCAATGGCGGGTCCCTTGCGGGAGTTGCACCGGAAGACGTCCTCGTTCGCGCCCCGCTGCTGTGCGGGCAAAGGGCAAAACTTCAGCTCCAGCTCCCGCTGCCGGCGCTCGACGCTCTGTCAACGGCGCTCGCCGTTGCCGCTTCCCATGACGATAACACTGACGGTAGTGGTAGTAGTGGAGGTGGTGGAGGTGGTGGCGCTCCGCAGCGTGCTTCAGCCGGAGTCGGCGGCGGCGGAGGTGGAGGAGGTGGCTGGGTTGGGAGCTGGAGCACTGTTGGAGCTGGCGGTGGTGGTGGCGGAGGTGCACTCTTCGATCGCAGGAGTGCAAGTTCTGGAGGTGCAGCAGGAGGAGGAGCAGGAGGAAGAGGCAGTAGTAGGTCGCCCCTGTCAACTCCTGCGGTGGCGGTGGCGGTCCCATGGGACGGCTCTGGTGCCGGTGGCGCCGCGCTGGCCGAAGCAGTGGTGGTAGGGCCGAACAGCGAACACGAGGTGGCGATGGCCACCGTAGTCGAAGTCGAGCCGCCGCCGGTACAGCCTCCTCAAACACCACCACCACCACCACATCAACCAACGCATCAGGCGTCAGTCGCTGCCTCGAGCACTGCCTATAGCGCAATGACTGAGCGAGCAAATGCTGAAGCGTCGAAAGCAGCTAGTAATGGCGGTCCTTCTCCTGCTTCTTCAGCGGCTGCAGCTCGTAACGCTCCTGGTACTGCAGCAGGCACCACCAACCCTTTTGCGCTGCCAGCAGTGCCATCATCAACAGGTCCTTCTTTACCCTCTGCACCACCCGTGGATCTGCCTGCTGTTCCCAACGTCATGCCTCCTTCGGCGCCTCCTGCCACGGGTCCTGCTGCCGCTGCTTCTGCAGCCACTGCTTTTGCAGCAGTCAGCAGCACCAGCAGCAACACTAGCGGTGTTTCCCACGGCAACAGCAACGGCAACGGCGACGATGACGCATCGCTTCCGTACGGTGGCAATTTGCAGGCAGCCATGGCCGCCCAAGACCGCAGCGCCATTCGCACCCTAATGAACCGACAAAACCACCTTCGCCGCAATACCAACCAAGCCCCGAACGATGAAACAACAACAGCAGCAGCAACATTTGGTTCAGAGGAGGTTATAGCTGCTCTGCCGCCTTTGCCGCCACGGAATACTACAGTACCGCTGTTGCCTGAAGTGCCACATTCGGCAACGACTTCGACTGCTCCTGAAACGGAATTCAACTTACCGAGGCCGCCGACCAGTGCTGCTGCAGCGGCGGAAACGAAACCTGCCTCACCTGATGATGATGCTGACGATGAAATCGCTCAGCTTGAAGCAAAACTCGCAGCACTGCGCGCTGCTAAAGAAAATCGATGAAAAATTTCCACCGGGGGATTTGTGCCACGTTTCTGTGCTGCGGCGAATCGCTTCTAAGAGGTTGATGGCGAAAGAAGTTAGGGTCTCTGCTTCTTGCCTTGAGGGGACGGGAATTTAAATTCTTGTGTTTGCGCAATTGATGTCGAGTGCCGGAATTGGAATTGGCTATTACTCATTAGCTTGGCGTGCTATCTGCTATCTATATCTATTGTCTGTTACTGTTACGTGCTTTGTGTATCTCCATTCTAATAACTATGACTGACAATAGAAAAGTTCTTTGCTTCTAGAAGTCGGAGTCGGAGCCAAATCAAGCGAAATGGGCCTTTTTAGTGAAATGCATATGCTGGCACTTCCAATAAAGAAAGTTGTCTCCTGATCACCTGGTCACTGGCCCTGTTTATTGTACATTTCAACTCGAGCCAAAACAAGACAAGGAGGTCAAGGAGGGCCATTTCGTTCTAGGTCTCTCCCTGTCATCGTCTAGCCTCTAGCCACAAGTCCACGAGATAAATGCTCCTCGTCGTCTCTGTCGACGTTCCGTGCTGGTGTGCCCTCTTCCTCTTTCTCTTCCGTCTTTCTCTTCCCAAGCTTAATTTCGTGGTTCAAAAGTCGGGCATGTGCGCCTTATTAGCTTCTTGGGTCTAGTTTACGCTGCTTTGCTTTTCTTCTCTAACTGTTAGCCTTCTAATTCCGGCCCTTAGGGGCCTGTCTCAAAAGTTAGCCCTCTGCCGCCTCTGCCTTCTAATAACAAGGATCTTTGCTCAGATCTGTAATTCCGGAAGGTAATAGATAATCCTTGTTTTTACGTCACCGAGAGTTGAACCTGCGTGCGTTCAGGATTCTCCTCAGATCAGATCATCTCAAATGTGAGCATGTCACGGAGCCGTCTACCTTGGACTTGTGCACTGACACCACTGTCCATGATATGCGCATTATTTAACTGTATCTGAGAATGCTCCCTTCCATTAATCCAGAGCGTTGCTACTCTTCTACTCTTTCGTACGTTCTTAGATGTTCCGCTCCATCATCCTTGCTCTCACCGTGGCTTCGGCCTCCGCCTTCATGGCTGCGCCTCGTGCGGCTGCAGCCCCTAAGACCGTGGTGAAGGCCTTCGAGTCCGAGATTGGCGCTCAGCCTCCGCTTGGCTGCTGGGACCCTCTTGGCCTCCTCGACAAGGCTGACCAGGAGCGCTTCGACCGCCTCCGCTATGTGGAGATCAAGCACGGCCGCATTTGCATGCTTGGCGTGGCTGGCTTCTTGACCACTGCCGCAGGCGTGCGCCTCCCGGGCGACATTAGCTACGCTGGCCAGAAGTTCTCGGACATCCACACTGGCTGGGCCGGCACCAAGGAGGTGCCTATTGCGGGCGCCCTCCAAATCCTCCTCTTCATCGGATTCCTTGAAATCTGCGTGATGAAGGATTCCGCCAACGGCGCCGAGCCTGGTGAGTTCCCTGGCGACTTCCGCAACGGCGCCATCGACTTCGGCTGGGACAAATTTGACGAGGAGACTAAGGCCTCTAAGCGCGCGATTGAGCTCAACAACGGCCGCGCCGCGCAAATGGGCCTCCTCGGCCTCATGGTCCACGACCAGCTCGGCAACGTGCTTGACATCCTGCCTGCAGGCGCAGTGATGTAAGCGTGCGAAATAGATTTTGCGCTTCTAACGACGCGAGCGACTGCGTGGCTGAACCCACTGTTTGATTCTAGCCCGTTAAGGGCTTGATAAGCTGCTTGGATGTTCCCGCGTCGCTTTTTTTGTTAACTGGGCTTCTGTAGTGCTGCAGATTGCGCCCTTCCCTGTTTTATTTATAAACATCTACTCTTACAAGGATTAACAACTAAGCAGGGCGGAGACGGCAGTAGCCCTTTTCAAGATATATCTCAACCTTAGAAGCCAGAAGCCATGCGCGCATGCAATCCGCAAAACCGCTCAGTACTGTCAGTACTCAGTAAATCCGTGCACAAGTGTATCTCCCCCCTGTAGTAAACATTTATTAGTTGGAGGAGTTGCTTGAAGGTGTCAAATAAAATGGTGCCGATGTTGATGTCAACAAACACCGTCACAAGCTAGAGGCTGCTTAAAGCTACCGATAGCTCGGCGCAAGAAGTCTAGGTCGATAGGTCGATGACGATTATGTCTAAGTAGCTTCTTCATTTACTTCAGCCGGATGAGCATTCACAGTCCTAAAAGACATTTAGTATTGCTCCTTGCTGTCCTGGGTGCCTTGAGCGCTGGGGAACCTCAAACACACCTAGTGGAACCCGAGGAGGGAGATGCTGCCACTCAACTGAGCAATTTAACAAACGCCTCAGTTCCAGAAATGGCGAAAACTTCAGGGGCTAGTATAGAAAGAGATCCTCACCGGCCTGTTAACACGATGTTGCGATATGGAGAATACTGTGGTCCCGGTCCCGAGCTGGTAAGTTGCTGTATCGTATAGCCTCTAGCTTTCACTGCTTGAACTAGGCAGAAGTCATATATTCAGCTCGATTGGTTTGTTCGTTGAGCCTAGTGCTATTTCATTGTCTGACCTAATTACGTTTGTATTTGTGGTTGTACACTTGGTGGTTGCAGAACGACGGATGCATCCCACCCCGGCCGCCATCTGACAAGGTGGACGCAGTTTGCATGCGGCACGACTTAGGGTGGTGTCGCTGCTTCGAGCGCAGAGCTGCTGCGGCTCGCGCCAAGGCAGAAGCTGATGCAGCTGGTAATGGGACTGCCACTTCTGTGGATGAGGAATCAGAAAAAGACATTGATGGTAGTACTGTTGGTGGCGGTAACAATCGAATCAGGCAAACGAACTCTAGCAGCGTCGATGACGACCCAAGTATTCAAAGCGGCAGCAGTGAAGGAAAGCTCGTCAATACCAGCGGCCTGTTGCAAACACCCCCGCGAAAGCCTCACCCGATAATACTCAGCGCCCGTTTCATGACGCTCCCAGCGCCACTGTACCGTCGCTTGTTCGACGAAAAATTTCGGGGCTGCATACTGCGCGCAGACAAGGCGCTCGTCGAAGGCATGGATTCGTTGAAAACTTCCAACGAGCTGCCCGAGTGGTGGGATTTCACCACGAAAGCCAAGTTTCACGGCTTTTTGGCGTCGTTTCGGGCAAGCGTAGCGCGTGACGAGCAAATGCGCACGGCAGCCAAGCACGCACGGCATTTGCGCCGATTGAAGCGTGCAGAAGCCCGGCTCAAAGGCCGAGCCTCTACTCCACGGTTCCATAAAAACACGGATGCAACTGCTGCAGCGAGCGCTGCCGATGGTGGAGTTGTAGCGTCAAGTACTAGTGCTGTCTCAGATGTGCAAACGGATATGATTGAGACGGAAATAAGTGCTGATACACCCGAGGAGCCATTTGAGACTAGCGAAGAGCACCACAAAGAAGGGCACAAAGATCATGCAGAAGTCCTTGCCAAACTGAGTGCCGCTATAGAGCGAGCGGCAGAAGTTGCTGCAGCATCTGCGGCAGCAAGTGAGAATATGGACACAGCGGCGAGCAAAGCGGCAAGCAGCAAGTGCGTAACATGCACCGAAGGCGAGGCCCTCGACTTGCCCTGGTTTGAAGCAGGTGGGCAGGGAAGCGGCGAAAGGCTTCGTGACATGGCGAAAGACGCTTTGGGTCCAACCTGGAGCATGGAGGCAGGTTACGCGTCAGGGACGGATCAGTGGGAACTAGGACTGGCAGAACGTGTTGGGTCTGGCACAGTAGATGAGCCAGAGATTGACGCAGCGCCTGTATTGGGTAGGGACAGTGAAAGTGGCACTGCATCGCAGCAAGTGCTTGACTTCGAGGACTACGTTGAAGGTTGGTGGGAGGCTTTCGAGGAAGCAGCAGCCCGAGGCGAAGAAGATGATTGGGCCTTATGGAGCGAGGAAGTTGACGAGAGCGACGACGACGAGTATGACGAGGAGGATGACGACATTGGTGTTTGCGGCGAAGGTGTCAGCTGCGCCCGTTTCGGGCTCCCTCGCCCTGGTAGAAGTAGTCGTGAGAAATCAACTGTCATTCGTAGCAGTGCTGAAGGCAACACCATCATCGGTAGCAAAGATGGAGAGCAAGATGAGAGCCACGAACATGTAAATGAATATAGCGGACACAGTGAACTTCGCAACAACGGGCTTGCTCCCGTGAGTGGACATAGCAGTTGGGCTCCAACAACAGCGAGGGAGACTGCAGGAAGTACTGCAGAGACCATCGGCGATACAGTTGCTAGTACGGCTGGTTTGACGTACGATGGTGGTGACGCTAATTCAGCGAGTGCCGCCACACATGTGGCAACGCAAACAAAAACGCCAGCAGAGACAACAACAGCAATAGGTGAGCCTTCGACATCTCTCAACGTGGCGACGACAAGTGACAGAGATGCTACATCGGTGACGAATGATGTAGAAATTGCAAGCGAAAAAGCAGCGTCAGCTGTTGATGTCGACAATTCAGCAGAACATCATCCAACGAAGCAGGTCCCTTGGAGGCATGGGTTGCCACATGTAGCTGCTCACGCACCGGTGCCGGAGAACGGATCTGAGGTGGATAACACTGCAGCGGGCCACACTGTAGAGGATTCTGCTGAGAGCAACTTGAGTGCGGTGAAGTCACCACACACGTCGACAACTTCGAAGCCACTTTCAGGTGAAGACTCGCCCTCTGCAGGGGTTCAAGAGGACTATCGCACACCCCAAAAGACGACGGCAAACGTCGTTTCGGAAACAGCCGAGGAGGAACCTGTTGGACCAGCTGGAGCCGGCACGCGGCGATCAAGCGGAATGAGTGGCACCAACGAAGCAGTAGGCGTTCGACGCATGCGCATCGGGGGCTCGTGGTTCGCCCAAATGCGCAACGAAACGGATGCTGACGCCGCTGCCGCATCAGCGACCGCGTCTGTAGCAGCTCTGGCGCTTGGGGTGGCGGTGGCAGAGGCCTCTGCTGATTCCGATACAAGTGCTCCTTCTTCCTCTTCTTCAATAGAGCCGGAGGCCTCACAAGGCCTCAAGGAAGGAGCTAGTGAAGCAGCTGAGGATGCTTCCGGTCCTTCTGGTACATCGTCATGGTGGGCAGGTGGCAGCAAGGCTGGTGGTGCCGCTGCTCACAAGGATGGCACTGGAGTTGAAGACCTCACACCTCCACGAGGCGCTGCAACCTTGGAATCCACGGTTCATACCGCAGAAGACGGAAATGACTCCGATGCCAGTGCCATGCCTTCGTTATCTGGGCACGGAGCCAGCAAGATGCCGCAGCTGCGGTCATTACGGCCGCACACAGCAACAACAACAACAGAAGCTGTTGCATCTGGTAATGGCCAATCAGGTACGGCGTCGAATCATCCTGCATCAGCGCCGGCGGCAGTAGAAACAGCAACTAAAGGAACGGAGTCAGCCAGCGAAGGGCATTCAGGAATTGGCCTGTCGTGGGCTGCAGGCATGCGCCGAGCACGAAGCATACACAAACCGCCTTCGTCAGTGCTTCAAGCAGCCGAAACGCCCGGGAGCGATGCAGTAGGCGGAGTTGACGCGAGAGAGATCCACAATGAGAAAACCGGTTTTAATTCTGATAGCTGACAGATATCCCTGTAGCATACAAGGCGCCTGTTTGGAGTAAGGCAAAACTACCCGATACCGCGTTTTCTGCTGTTAATTTAAGTTTGCCAGTAGCCAGCTACCCGTTTTTATGGAGATCCTGCAGACCTGCAGAGTACAAGCATGTGCGAGAGTTCTCTAGATGCTAGATGGCCGGAGCTACTTAGTGCCTTAGTGCCATAGTCCTCCGACTAAACGACTTTGGTTTTTCTCGAGAATATAACTCGAGATCTTGTCGCTTATCGAGGTCCGTATCAGTATCAAGCAAGGTTATCTTGTATCTCGTCCGTATCTTCCTGCATAAGCATAAATATCTGCATATTGTTCTAAGTTTTATAAGTACGTATCTGTATCTGTACGTAGTAGCACACAACCAGCTCCGTACTTCAGTACTGTAGGCAAGGCTAGCTAGGCTAGAGCTACAGTAGCTACTGTAGCTAGCTAGCTAGCGAGCTAGGATGAACACGTGGACGATGACTACTCCAACTAAGCTAGCGAGATTGAAGTAATAACGCCATGATTCGTAATTGACGCTCTGATTTTATTTACGGGCGTGTTCAGTGATCACTGCTGCTAACAGCTGAAAGTAGTCATAATGCGAGGCGTAGCATACCTGCTCTGGACCACTGCACTATTGGCAGCCATTTGCGGTAGAGTTGACGCCAAGAATGCCAAAAAAGGAAAGAAGACGTCTAAAAGGCGACGGAATAAGGCAGGTCAGGCGAGTGCGTCAGCTTCATCGGGAGCAACACTTCCAAACGTAACTTTAACACCGGAAGAAATGTGCGACGCATGCCGAGTCACGGTAATTCAATTCGCCATACGAAAGTATGCACGGAATAGGCTTGAACTTCCCGTAGGAAACTACAACACTAGGTTGTTACCTTCTTGAAATGCTCAAAGCACTTCCTTTACGTACCGTCCGTTTCTTTCGTGTTTGCATTAATTGTGCCTTCGGTCAGATTGACGAGTATGGTTCGAGTTTGCTGGAGAAATGGAACGACCCGCAACTAGCGCGTGCAGGACCGAGCCAGAAACAAATTGATGGCAATAGTGTTGCTACCCAACTTTGCGATAACCTTAATGTTAGTCTATTCACACTCTCATGCATTTCTCGTGATGAAGGTTTGGCTCCGCTCAGAGGTATTCACGCCAGAGGAAGTCCTACTTTGCGTTGCCTTTCTGACGCGTTCTTCTGCACCTCTTCTTTGGTCGCTACTTTTTTCAAAGGTCAAGTACCGAGACTACGTAGCCCATGGCTGCCGCCATCTTGCACGGCATCACTACGAGGCAGTATTTGTGCCCTTCAGTGGCCGGAGCTCCAGCACAAGAGTCCACCCAGACCAAGCACAAAACCCTAATGCCAGTGGAGGTGGCGGTGCAATAGACCCACCTTTCCTGCGGAAGCACAAAGCATTTGCTTGCCGTGCTACACAGAGCTGCCCTAGTCCTTCACCTCCTCCTCCTCAAGATGGGGCTAAAAATGCCCTCCAAGAAGCTACTAAGAAGGACGAAGACGAAGCGGGCGACGACCCACAGGCCTACGGCGACGGTGCGTGTGGGCGCTGTCGTGCTTTAGTGATGCTGGCCGATTCCGTCACTCGGCGACGAAAGCCCGATCAGTCCTTTGGCCCAAGTCTCAGCCACCTCTTCAGCGACGCCCTTGAAACTGGGCTGTGCGAATCCGTGGGTTTGCGCTTCAAATCCCCGAGGTTGCTCGAGGCCCTCTGCGAACGGGTGCTTGACGATCATCTCGACCACTGGGCGGCCACTTTAGCCAGCTACCGTCTGGCGAGGCAAAGCGGCAAATTACCGTTGCCCAATGAAGGTGCACCTGGAGAAACAGCAGAAGTCAGCCTCGACGGTAGCAGCGTTGACGGCGATGGCTATTTAGACGAAGCACTCGCAGCTCGGCTCTGTGGCGCTGAGAGCGCTGACCTGTGCACGCACGTGGAGGTAGAGGCCATTTTCGAGGCGCAGAAAGCTTCAGCTCAGCAGACTTCAACTGTAGAGGCGGACGACCAAGATACTTCAGTGTTAGGGCCTACCTCGCAACCATCTGAGTCCGGAGCAGGTCAAGAGCTGTAACGCACTCTCACTAACAATGGGTGAAGCATAGCTTAGTAGCTCGAAAGCGGCTAGCAGGCCTAGGGAAGGGATTGGCCATGACCATTCTGAGTGAATGTGGAGGTGCCTGAAATGAGGGAATCATGTGTCCGACAAAGCCATCTCTGAAAATGCCTAATAAACATAATTTCTGAATTCGGTGCGAGGGCATGCGAATGCGAAAAGGGCTGAGGGCCGAGGTTACCCTACAGGGGCCAGCAGTTTAAACTACCAAGGGGCTAGGGGCTTGGGCCCTAACTCAAGGAGATCCGAGTGAATTGACTTCAGACTTCGCACGCGCCTCAAGTATCACCTAATCTCACTCGCATTTGCATGAAAGGCACATGAAAGGGGACCTCGCCGTCTGATTTTATGGCGAAGTGCTAATTAGTGCCCGAAAAATATTTCGTTCCGCCGTGTGTGCGCTTTTGTCGTCAACACTTAAATGGTAGCCAAGAGGGCCAGTAGGCACCTAGAAAGGCCCGTAAGGTCAGGGTAGTTGGCCAATTTCATATTTGAAATAAGTATAGGAAGGAAAGTGGACAAAGGCGCGAAATTGTTGTCAAAAATCGTATTTTTCGCTGCTCAAGTCCTATCACGACAACACCGCTTTCACATACATTAGGGATTTCTACTCTTCTTAGGCACAACCGAGGCTGCGCTCTCTGAAATTTCGCGTGTAGTTTAATTGCCACTATATCTCACTCGCATTTGCATGAAAGCCACATGAAAGGGGCTCTTGTTATATTTTTTTACGAACGGGCGGTGACAATTTTGGTATAAAAATAGCAACCAATGGTTAGTTTAAACTGGCCCCTGTAATTCGTAATTCCTGATTCCTGATTCCAAATTCCTTATTTCTCGCGTGTTTTCGACAATATAAAAAATAAAAAATCTTCATTCCTTTTGAATTATGGACTTCCATTTCGCCCTCAGAATTCCGAGGGGGGAGCTAATCGCTGATCGCGGTTTGCGGATTATTTTCAAAATTTTCAAGTAGCGAAGGAGATTATAGGTCTGCGCAGATTGGAGATTCCTACGAGTCATTTTTCTAAGAATTAAATATATATCTACTGCGCCGTCACGAAATCCCGACACAAGATCAAACAGGCGCGGCGTGCGTGAAAATCGATTTCCAAAAGGCATTTATGAATATCGCGCTGCTCCCACTGCGAACGCGTATACATCCAGCCTCTGTCCATTTCGTCTGTCCTTAGCTGCATAATCATAATCCATGATATCCTTTGTCATCTCGTTGGTCGCGTATAATTCCATTGATTCCATTGTCACTTTCACAACGACCCCATGCCCGCGAGGCCGCTCTTCTCCGAATAGGAAAAGCCCGCGAAAGTGCCGGCGTCGGACAGGAAGCCGTTGGGCGCGGCCGCGGGGGAGTGGATGGGCATGGACGTAAACTCATGGTCGAACTGCGAGGTGTCGAGGGACCCCGTCACCGTGGGCTCCCAAGGGGGGGACAACTCGCCGTTGGCTAAGGCGGTCCAGTCGATGTCCACGAAGAAAGGGTGCTGCCGAATCTGCGTGGGCCGCGTAAGAATTGCGGGTGATATTTGTGGAAAGTGAGTGAGCAGAGCGCGCGCGCATAAATGCCATGAAAACACGTATCAAGTAAAATGTCATACGTATTTACTCACCTCTTGGGCATCCGTTGGCCCCGACCCGAGGCGCTGCGCAGGGTCGCGCGTCAACAGTCCTTTCAAGAGTCCGACCGCCTGCCGGGTCAAGTATTTGGGGTAGGTGAGCTCCGCGCTCCGAATCTTCTCAAAGAGCTTCTCCCGGTCGCGGCAATAGAAAGGCGGCAAGCCTGTGAGCATTTCGTACAAGAGAGCGCCCAGGGACCACCAGTCCACCTGCAATTTAAGTGACGAGAGAAGAGAAGATGAGACGGAGAAGAAATACGTAAGGATAACTTGGAAAGCAAAATCTTTTCTCTCATTCAAATAAAATATGGCCCTGAAGTGAAACACATTTTGAGTTCAGAAAGAAGATGCAGGGACAGTTACAATGTATGCAGCGGCCAAATGTGTGCGACTTCAAAGTGTACATTCAAGAGTCCATCTTTTGACTGCTTTCTCTCGTCTTCCTTCTGTTCTCACCGCGCGGCCGTGGCCCTGGCGGTTCAATATTTCGGGGGCTAAATATTCGGGGGTGCCACAGAAGGAGTGCGCGCCCGAGGTGTTGTTGCTGATTCCCTCTTTGCTCAGACCGAAGTCCGTCAACCGCACGTGGCCGCGGTCGTCGAGAAGCACCTGGACGTGAGCGAAGAGGTGAATGAATGGGCCGACAGGTCGGTGTTAACGAATGGGAATAAAGGGCCCCAAAAGTGTAGGAATTTGTAAACTTTCGCATCTCAAGGCGTTCGAGAAGAAGAAGAAGAAGTAGTCCATTCTTTGAGCATGCACGACAGAAAGTAGACAAGCTAGGGAGCGGGCGATTAATATACACATTTCTGACGAATGTTGCTCCTAAGACTCACGTTTTCGGGCTTCAGGTCGCGGTAAATAATGTCGAGCTGATGCACGTAACCCAGGGCCAAGGCGATTTCAGCCGCGTAAAACCGGGCTCTCACTTCCGGAAATTTGCCCAATTTACCTGCAAGAATAAAAACGAGAAAATTGAGCGCGTAGATGAGACATTCAATAAAAGGATGGAGGGGCCGAGCTGGAAGACTGCAGAGCAATTTGAATTTCAAATCAATGCAGCTCATCTCTGCTAACGTAAGGATAAGATTGTGGGCAGGGATTTAGAGAGGGAGGGGAGGGGTATATTGTATTACATACCAAGGTGAAAGAAGAGTTCTCCGCCCGCGCAGTAATCCAGCACGAAGAACAGTTTGTCGGGGGTTTGAAACGCGCATTTGAGGCCTACGATGAAGGGATGCCGGACGTAGCCCAGCACGCTTCTTTCCGTGCGAGTGTGCTCCACCTGGTTCCGTCTCACGATGTTGTCTTTGCGAAGCACCTGTTCACATAAAGTGTAACGGTGGGGTTGGTGTAAGTATGGGTGAGCGCGCCGCCGTACACACGAAGAGTGCGAAGGTGCAAAGCGGGAAGAAAGCCGTAAAAAGAAAGGAAACAGACCACAGGAATGTCAAGATATGAAATAAAGGACTCTTCGATGCAATATGAAGAGATGAAGAAGCGTTCTGAATTCACCTTCATGGCGTAAATTTGGTTCGAAACCTTTTCGCGCACTAGAAACACTTTCCCGAACGAGCCTTTCCCGATCACGCGCAACACTTTGAACGCATCGAGGGCTCGGCCTCCTCCGCTGCTCGCTGCTCCTGGAGCGGCTACTGGCGCCGACGCCGTTACCGCAGCCGCGGAACCGTGCGACGATGGTTGGCTGCTGCCAACGCTACTACTGCCACTGCTGCTGCTGCTGCTGGCGTGACTACTGCTGCTGCTGCCCTGATGATGATGGTGCGGATGATGGTCGTTGTCGCCGAACGCAGCGTCCAATGGCTCGGCCTGATCACGGTCGGTTTCGTCGAAATCGCTGTCGTCGTCCAGCCCATCGCCGTCGAAATCGTCCCCCTGTAGGCCGTGCCGCTGGGTGAAGCTGTGAGCCACCCCCGAGGGGGGAGGCTGCCAGGACCCCACGGACGAGCCCATCCCCGGGGAAGCTCCGTAGAACCCACCGCCGCTGTAATTGCTGCGGCTCGACCCACCACCGCCGCCGCCGCCGTATCCGCCACCACCGCCGCCGCGACTGCCTCGTCTGCCACCGCCACCGCCGCCAGCGGCCGAGTCCGCCGGGCTGAGGGCGTCGTCGTCGTAGGAGTCGCGCTCGCGGTCGTCGAGGTGGCGGTCGAACAAGTCGTCCATGTCCATTTCGTCGTCGAACTCTTCGCTGCCTCCGTGGTCGCCGCCTCGACCCCCACCACCGCCACTGTCAGCGGAATGACGCACCCAGGTGATGTCCAATCCCGGAGGCGGCAGGTTGGCTTCGGCCCACAGGAAGTTGCGCATCACCGGCGCTTGGGGCACCGCGGGGTGCGCCATCAGCTGCTGCATCCACGCCAGCAGCGCCAGGCGCAAAGCCTCTGCTTCAGGCCCGGGATGGCGAATGGCGGCGGGGTCGTGCGGTGGGCAAGGGGGGAGGCCGGGCACAGCGGCTGACAAGTGCTGCGCCAAGATCGAAAACGTCGCCAGTCGCCGGTAAACCTAGCACAACCATGTTGGAAAACGAAATTAGCAAGGGCATCGCGATTGCAATCACAGCTGAATATATGGCGTGCGCGATACAAAGAAAGGCTCGACGCATGCTCCGGCGCATGTGAATTGTAGGTCTCACTGATGAGGAGCCTATTCGATACCACCTTCCCCCATCACAACCTCACAACCAACCCAAACTCGTTGAAATTGAGCGCACAACCAGACAAGGTCGATGCACACGTACACGCAACTTGACAAGAAAGCGCGTCCTTGATAAAATACACTCTACTTGAATTCATGCCGCGCGAGAGTGCGCAACCAGTTCAGCGCAAAGGTGCAAACCAAAGTAATCTTTCCGAAAGAATTCAAGTGAATCCGTATGTAATGATGATACTTTCATCGCCGGAGGAATGAAAAGTGCAGAGAAAAAGAACCAAGGGAAACACAAATTAAACAAAATGTGCGTAGAAAAATGCCTTGAATAAATTACCGTCCAGGCGGCGGCTTGCTGCTGCACGGCGAGCACGTAGAGGAGGTGGTCTTGCTTGACGCCGCCGGGGCCTACCACTCGCATCGTGCCGACGCCGATCAGGTCAACCTTCAGCACAGGCTGTTGTCCCGGAAACAAGGCCATGCCTACACAAACCAAGCACGCAGTGTATTTCCCGAACTTGGTGCGACGGCGCGCTCTTGGAAGCCTTCCGTTTCGTTGCCGCACCGGTTGTTGGCTTTGGATATCTGTTCCCAAGTTCCCACCACTCTTCACTCTTCACACTGCACACAGCTCTGCTCTTCCGAGAGGCGGACGAGAGGAGACGAGAGCGTGTTGAAAATAATTTCTCCGACACGCAATACAGGGGGTCAAGCTACTTGAACAAGAACGACGAAGGGGAGCCTAGCTAGGGAATACCCAACACCCAACACCCAAGACACAAGACACCTGCTGGAAATTAAATGGGGTTCCTAGGAAGCCAGGGCCTCACATGGAAGCATTTGATTAGATTATATCATACTCCCCAGATTATACTCCCCGAGTGATTTTTATTTGCACATGTAGCATGTATCTGCGCGTTCCAGGAGGCTCCATCTGTCGTCTTCCCTCCGAACAAGTGGGCGGGGTCTGATTGCCCATGAAAGCACGGGAGTCGGAATTAGCGGTAAGGATATTTATGATATCTTTTTGGTAACTCGAACTAATACAAACCCAAATGACACAGAAGCCAAAGCTGCGGGCAGAAGTGTACGCGCGTGCGTTGCGCGCAAGTCAAAACCGTAAAGAGGGTAGTGTGTAGAGGGCAGGAAGCATAATACTTCCACCCCCTCTAAAGTGGAAACTGTTTATGAATTAATTTTGAAACCGGGCTTAAGTCGTTTCTGCATCTGTTTCTGCATTGAAGAGTATCTTACCTCGATTGCCCCAAGAACTGGCGCAGCAGGAGATGGGTTGGAGTGGAGAGCGCAGCCGACGTACTCAAAGCCCATGCCTCCTCCTGGGAGTTATGCCTGCAGGATTTATTTGTTTAAAAGGTTAGTTGTATCATATATAAGCAACTCGACCCAGTAAGTCGACTTGTTCGTTCTGGAGGTTTCGTCAATACACAAATGGTGCGCTCTGTGTTGATGTTTCTATATCATTGAGGAGTATAATTTGAATTAAGGTCCAGCTGCCCCGGCACCTCCGGAAAAAAAAAGTTGCAAATTGTTCCTCCCATGGGCGTCGGGCGCCTCTGTGCTTTTCTTCTTTGGAGCTATAGAAGACAGCAAAATTATTGCTGAGGCTCAGAAGTCCAAATAAAGCTCCAACGGACGCTTATTCACCGAGCATTCTGGGGAACTATGCGCTTGGTCGTGCAGCGTGCGGATTTTATTGCAGGTGTATCCGGTAATCCCGTGCAGATTCCTACCTGGATCCTTGCGGCTTCGCCCTGCTCTTTCTAAGCGCCTCACGTCCCGTTTGGGCGGACTCAACTTCGCTTTGTTCCATCATAGCATAGTTCCATCTATTTGCCGACTGCGGAATCAATTAAGCCGAGCTGGAAGCACTTTAAGTGAAGTATTGAGTATCGAATAAAGTATAGTTCTACCCGGGTCTCGGGGTACTACGCAGAGTTGATAAAATATATCGATATCGATATATCGTGGTTGGAGCTCTGGTATCCAAAGTGAATCATCATCACCAGTCTGCCGCATGCACACACCCGATTCTTCTTCAGTGTATCGACTAAAAAGAGCTAGATTTAATGAAGGAGAGAAGTCCTTATGCCTTGTTTGTCCGAGTGAGTGAATAGTGAATAGCAGTTACTGAAATTGGGTCTAAGTCTGAGGACGAGACGCGGAAAAAATCAGTGCTGATAAACAGACCTTTCTCTCTCTCTTGGCGTAACGGCAACGACTAGCTAAAAAGAAGATTTTAATTCAGAAAGAATAGCTGCGTGTCACGCATACGCTTGGACTTCTGCCCGCAGCGTAGGCTTCATGCCACATAGTTTCGAATTAATTAGCTCTTCTCATTGATCGGCGAGGGTGGCCCGCGCAGTAATTTGATACTCTAGAAGCAGACTCTTTGCTCCGGCACCCATTTACATAACTGCACAAGCGCATACTACGCCGCCACCGCCACGTGGAGGGTGGTGGTGTGGTGGTGGGTGGTGATGGTGCTGAGGAGGGTGGTGATGGTGCTGAGGAGGGTGGTGATGGTGGTGATGTTGAGGAGGATTATGGTGGTTGTGATGATTATTGTGTTTAGGGGGCATTGCAGTTGCTTGCCGTTGACCGTCCCACACCGCCTGTAATTTGAGTATGCAGACACCGAAGACGTTGAAGCGAGTAAGCACTCAAGCCGATGACTCTAAGCTTAGCTAGGGCAGCAAGAAGATACGTCACAAGATATGGGAAGCAAAAATGACCAAAGGGTGCCAGAGGACCCAAAATTATTCATGCGACCAGAAAATTGCACTCAAACATTTAGTCGCAGTAATCATGCAATATGTGTGCACAAACACCACCTTAGTTAGGCTGCTCTGAGAAGCGACGCGGTGGAGCCTGTGGTGACTTCTTATTACACCAAAACAGTTTTGTTGTTCTTGATGAAAGCGGAACAACCGGAACACGTGTTGTGGAACAAAAAACATACAGTACTACAGGGTTGGGTGTTGGGAGAGCACCTTCTTTCACATTTTTTTCTTCGTTCACTTGTTGCTTTTGTGCACCTGTGATCAGCGTGTACTACTTTTTGTAGCCTTCAATTAGATAGATTCGTCTCATTCTTCGTACGCATCTGCCCTTCGGTGCGTTTGACTCCTCGATATATTCTCGCAACCATGACTAGTCTCGATCGATGAATTCCCATGCTAGAGCATCCATTACTTATTGTTAACCCTGCGCACGTTGTGATGTCGTAGCAAATGTCCGGCCTCGCTGCTCGCTTCGAGGGCAAAACTATTGGAGTATGCGTGTCGGGAGGCCTGGACTCCAAGACCGTGTGCAAGTCGCTAGTTGAAGATGGCTGCAAAGTAATGGCATTCTCCGCGGACTTGGGCCAGCCGGACGAAGACGACATCCAAAACGTCGTGCGTCGTATGGCAACCTGCGGCGTGGAGACCGTCATCGTCGACTGCAAGGCTGACATGGCGGAGGGCTGCTTCGACATCATTCAAGCTCAGGCTCGTTACGACGGCGGCTACTGGAACACCACGGGGATTGGACGCTTCGTGACGTGCTACGGCTTGGTGAAGGCCATGAAGGCGGCCGACGTGGGAGTGCTTGCGCACGGCGCCACCGGCCGCGGGAACGACCAGATGCGCTTCGAGCGCTACACCAACGTGCTAGCGCCCGAAATGCTGGTGTTTGCCCCCTGGCGCGACGCAGGCCTCCTCGACCGTTTCCCCGGCCGAAAAGAAATGGCGGAGTACCTGAACACGTTCAACATCGAAGCTTTCGTGGGGCCTAAGAAGAAGTACTCCACCGACGCCAATTTAGCTGGCCTGTCGCACGAAGCCGAAGACCTTGAGTCCATCATGACCCCCATGACGATCGTCGACCCCGAAATGGGCTGCTGGCCGAAAGACGCGCCAGACGCGCCGGAAGCTGTCACTTTGAACTTCGAGGCGGGGCGTTGCGTCGCCATCAACGGCAACAAAGTCACTCCCGTAGAAGCCATCACCCTCGCCAACACCATCGGCGGGCGCAACGGCTTGGGCATCAGCCACGCCCTGGAAAACCGCATCATCGGCACCAAGTCGCGGGGCGTTTACGAAGCCCCCGGCATGGAGCTGCTGGGCCGCGGCCTGGCGTACTTGTACCACGCGGTGCTCGACCGCCGCGCCACGAGCTTCTTCGAGCACTGCTCTAAGACCATTTCGGACCAAGTTTACGACGGGCGGTGGTTCGACCCCGCCACGCGCGCTGCCATGCTGGCCGTGACTGAACTCACCAAGACCGCCACTGGCACGGTTCATGTGCAGTGCTATAAGGGCCACGTGCTCTTCATTGGCATGGAGGGCATTGCCGCGTCCCTGTACAACGAAGCGGACTCTTCCATGGAAAAGTCCGACGGCCTCAACCCGGTCTCGTCACAGGGTTACGCCGAAGTGCAGTCGGTGGAGGCCCGGTCCATGGCTGCCGCGGGCCAAATTGACGCCTCGACCTGCAAGGGCGTGCCTCCTGCGAAGCTTCCTTAAACGAAAGGGGCAGAGAGAGAGAGCCGCCTCTGAGGAGCAAAAGCAGACAAGCGCACGGAAGGAGCCCCTTTATGGTTACAGTTTCAATGGGCTCTGTAGCAAACAGATGGATATTACAGTGTCCTGTAGCCTGGATGTGTGGCTTGGCTGAGTGCCCTCTTGTATAGTAGAATGTTTGATTATGCACACGTACAACATACAACTTGCAACATAAAACTCCACCTCCACACCCCACACCCAAACAGCCAAACTCCTTAGTCTTAGGAGCAGAGATAAGGAAAAGTAAAAGTATGCGGAGTTGAGGGGATTTTTTTTAGTGATGTGTCGCTGCGCGGCGAGAAAGGGAGTGCCGCACTTGGCTCATTTGGTTTGGCGTCTGCTTAATCGGCAATCGCATTCGAACAAGAAACTTATTTGTACTTCTATTTCTACCCGCCCGCGCCAGCCGCGCCAGTAGCCTTCGTATGGGCAGGCCGGCGCCAGGGTTATCATTGCTTAATACTCCGCGGTTCAATTCCTCTGTTAAAACTGGACCAAGCGCCTGGCGTTCTTTTTCGCGTGCTGATTGCTGTAAGCTGAAGGCGCAAGCCGAAGGATATGGATCTGGATCAGTAACCAAGAAAACCGCGGGTATTCCAGTTTTTACCCACTTCGACTCAGCAGAAGATCCGGTAAACGCTTATTGCGCTGAAGGAAAACCCAGCAGCCTCGTGGGTTTTCTTGGTTACTGATCTGGATCAGAGAACATAATAAGCGACAGGAGATGAAGATGAAGATGAAATTTCACAGCTTGGTCAACCCTGTATGCACTCATCTTGGACTGTGTCTGTAACTTTTTGTCGGCGAGTACTCGCTGGAAATTGTATCAAAAATGGACCTTGCGACGAGCTCGGAGCTTGTCCTGGGGCCCGCTGGAGGCAAGAGTGTCCTCGGCGTGACCTTTGGCAGCTTTGGCGAGTCATGTGTGACTACCGCTGCTTCAGTCTCCATCTTTCACGGCGAGCCATCTTTAGAAGTATCGACGTCGGCGGTGGCCTCGTGGGCACCGCCCGAGAGCGCCAAGTACGGCGGGTTTACTTTACCTGCTTACACTGAAGCTAATGGTGCATCTGCAACCATATGGGCTGTACAAGGTGGCAATCAATTGCTGAGCTGGTCGCAAAGCGATGCAAATCTCAGCAAAGTTCGCCGCTCAGGCCTACACTCGCCTGCTTTCGCCATCATGCCCTGCGCTGTGACCAGAGCTGCTCTTGGCAAAAAACAGTCTGGTGCTGGTGACGTCGAAAAAATGCGCGTTGTAATCATCATGCACTCCAACGGTGACCTTTCTGTGCTTCATGGCACAAACCTTGCGCCCTTGGCGTCGTGGACTGCCGTGCTCGAGGTGCCAACATCCGATGATGAGTCCTCACCTCAGCAGCCAGGCGCACTCCTGTGGTGCACAGCCGTGGCCGATGGGGTTTCAAATAATGCTGCGTTAGATGTTGCTGCAAACACTGCTAAGGAGCTTCTGCCGCAAGCACACTTGCAACCTGGTGCCTCAGCGGCTCTCGCTCTGCTGAAGAAAGAGCAGAGCGCCAGCAGTGACGCCAGCGAGAGCAACGCTGACAACAACACTAGCGGCGGCGCCAGCATGCTTGTGCTCCAGCGAGCATCTAGTAGCAGCCGTAACGAGGCATCTACTGGTGGCGTAGTCCTTCACGTTCTACGCCTCGATGCGACTTCACCCAAGGACAGCAGCCCAAGCGAACCGCAAGCGTTTGCCTTGAACCGCTCCACGGCCCACACTTTCGCTGCGCCATCTACTAGCGGAAAACCAACAGTAGCAGTGGCAGGTCAAGCCTGGGCCGTGCAGGCAGCCTTTGGCGGTTCTACGCTGTCGTTGCTCTGGAGTGGTGGAGCGGCAGCCGTGGTGCAGGCGTTCGAGTTCCCGAAGTCCGCACGCGGCAGCGCCGGAAGCTACAGCAGCACGCCAACACTGTTGTGGCAACGGCAACTGCGCAGCGACGCTAGTGTATGTGAGAAGGGAGCTCCTCGGCTGGCGGCTTTGGGCAGTGACCATGTAGCTCTTTTGATGCCTGTTGGCGGTGTTGCCACAAGCGCAGCTGCTTCTTCCTCTTCGTCGTCATCATGCCTAGCACTAGTGGACATCAGGCACGGTGTTGTTGTTGCTCGCACTTCAACTTTTTCGGACGATGCCTCGCGGGCTATACTGGCTAGTAGTGCTTTGGGGCAGGGTGGGGGTCTGGCTGCATGCATGCTTGATTCCGAGACAGGAGCGGCGGCAACCCCTGGAAGCAGCAGCGGTGCAGCAGCCTTTGCGACTTTGGTGGCGTACTCTTCTTCCACTGCCACGGAAGCGGCGGCAACGTTACCAGTGGACGCGAGCAAGTCTACAGGGAAGAAAGGAAAGAAAGGGCGCAGCAGCAGCGTGGACTTGTCGGCTGAGCTTGCTGCTTCTTCCTCTTCTTCTGCTTCAGCGCTCTTGGTGTCCGTGAGAACCGATCGTCGAGCCCCTCCGCCGGGCTCATTGGCTGCGATTGTGGGGCGCGCTGCTGCTGACTCTCACAGTGGAAGCGACCCTCTCTTTCTTAGTGACGCTGAGACGACTGCAGGCACAGCAGGATTAATGGTGCACGTGAACCTGTCGCTTCATGGTGGCAGCAGTTGCAGCGCCCTGGGCTTTGGTGCAGGTGGTGGGGTCCCGCGCTCCGCGCACTGGCACACGAACGTAGTAGCGCCAGCGGCAGCAGCGGAAGCAAAACTAGTGGCAAGCGTAGTGGCCGCCACCACTCAGCGAGATGCGACTGTCTTTGCAAAGGCGTATGCTTCTCTTCTCGCGGCTTTTACCAGCAAAGCAGCTGCTGCAGAATCCACGGGAGCTGAGGCCAAAAAGCGGAAACGAAGCCACGAGGCAGCTGCAGCCTCTGAAGCAGAAGCAGTTGCAGCAGCAGCTTGTGCGCAGTTGAGCGAAGAGACCGTGCGAGTGCTAGTCGCGTGTGCAGCAGCCTTTCCTCACCCGGGCAGCCTCAGCCGCGGCTGCGTGCGCGACTTACTGGCGGCACAGCGCCTCTCGGGCCGAAGTCTGTTCTTCCCGTTGCATCATCACAACAACGATGGCGGCAATAACAGCAATTCCAGCAGCGGCTCAACCACTACTTTGGCTGATGCAGGCGAGCGGCTTTTGCCGTGGCTGCTGTGCCTCGGCGAGCTATCCTTGGTCGAAGCGTGCGTGGGCGTCGCCGTGCCCGACCTTCCAGACGACGACGTCGTTCTTGCTTTGCGCACTTTACTGGGGGGACTGGACGACGCAAGTCTCTTGGAAGCGGCCTCGAGTGCGGGCTTTTTGCAGCACCATTCCATCTCTGCGGAAGGTGAGCCAGCCCTGGAGAATGGCAGCAGCCGCAATAGCAGCAAAAAGGCGCCGAAGTCGTCAAGCAAAGCCTCGTCTGCCAAACACGGAGAATCCTCTGCTGACCCCATGACCGTGCGGGCAGTGGCAGCGGAGCGGCTCCTGGCTTGTGCCCTTGCCGCTGCTTCGTCTTCTTCCTCGCATGCTGGCGCCGGAGGCACTCGAGCAGCAGCTGGAGCAGCTGGAGCAGCAGCAGCATCCGGAGGTGCAATCGCCGCGCCCTCAGGCTTGGGAGCAGCGCGGCGGTCGCTGTTAACGAGCGCGTGCCGAAACATGGACGAACGCGAGGCGGCGTGCGTGCTCCTCTTGCTTCGCAAACTGGCTCAGCGGGTAGCCGACGGCGAAAGATACCTCGGGGGAGGCCGCCGCAGCAGCAGCAGCAGCGGCAGCAGCGGCAGCAGCAGCGGCGGCGGCGGCGATGGCTCAGTAGTTGCAGAGGAGGGTGCGGAGGTGGGCAGGGCGCCTCGTGTGCCGTTGCCAAATTTGGGCACTATTGCGGAGTGGTGCAGCGCACTGCTCGACGCTCATTTCACGGCTTTTCTCGTAGGGCAGCACCGCATGCACGGAGGAGACGGGCATACTAGCAGCGGCAGTGGTGGGTCTCAGGCTGCCGCGCTGACGGTGGGGCTCCAGCAGTTAGCCCAGTTGGTGGCGGACGAAGTGGCGGCATTTTCGCTGCGCACCGACCTCATGGCGAGGATTGGGGTAGCCATGGCCAACAGCGCCGAACAAGCACGCCGGCAAGCGGCAGCTACGGCTGCGGCTGCAAACCCTCTGCAAGGCAGCAGCGGCGGCCGAAACGGGCATGGCAGTGGTGGCGCGTTGTCGAAGGGCGGTAACCGCAATGGCGGGTTTGGAAGTGGCGAAGTCGATGAGAGCGCCATGCAGGAGTATTCGGTTGAAGTGTTCTCGATTTAGAGAAAGGTCCATGTGGCCTTTGCTTTGATTGGAGAGTTCAAGTTTAGAGTACAGTGGCTTCCCTAGTCACTATCAACCAATTCAATAACAGCGAAGAAATACGGACGGGGAGTAGGAGTTGTCGAGATTACCTGAATTGCTATTGCAACTAGTTGTTATTTCTTCTACTTCTACTTCTACGTATGTAGCATTAAATATACATCGAAATCGGAATATCAGGTTCATCTCTTGACATAACTATAACTATAATGTCCCTGGCGAAGTGCGGCAAAACAATGCGAGTCAAAGAAAAAGGAGCTAAGAAAGACGGAAACAGAAGTGGAATTGTTGGTTTTGGGTATGTGTATAATTCAAATGTGTAATTGTTAATGTTAACTTGTTAGTTGTTATTAATTGGTTTGTGGTCTAGTTCGTACTTCACACTCGCGCCTTGACTCCATAAGACATTGGAGTTGAATCCTGACTGCTTCATAGAACTGCGTATCACAAACCAGATACCAAATTAGAAGCCAGATACCAGTTCATGCGGTGAGTCAGTTCGGAGTAAAACGGCCTGCTAGGTAGGCCAGTAAAAGCAAAGGCGTCACTGCAGCCCAAGAAACACCATCCATAACCAGGTCATGGAGGGGTTGTACAATGGTAGTGACAGCATTAGTGATCGTCGCTAGTGCTTCTTCACTTGGCCTCAATTGAGTGGGCTTGTTGTCATGCGCAGCAGCTATTACAGCAGCCAGCTGAGCAGAATCGTGACCGCCATCGTCGCACCAAAGAGTTTCAGCATGCCGGTTGACGACTTCGAAGAGTAGAGCAAACGCAAAGACAGTGATGGCAATGTACGCCCACCGAAGCACTGCCACTGCTACAGCTTTGGTGCTTCCCGTCTCAGTGCTGCTGCTGCCACTGCTGTTGCTGTTTCTGCTCAGGCCACAAATTTCCGCGAGCCTATCTTCCAGCGGTGGTCGTGTCAAAGGTGAAGAGGACGACGAGGTCTGCGACGGCGGCTGCTGGGGCGTCGAAGGCGGTGTGCTAGGCGAACTGATGACGGGTGCTTCTGCTGCTAGGTGAGTTGCGTCACTCAAGGCACTACGAGGTCTGGAGGTGGCCCTATCCAAGGCGCCATTTTGTACCGCAGTATCTCTGCTGCTGCTGCTGCTGCTGCTTGAGCTGTTGGCTGCTGTGCCACTATTGCTACGATCACTACGAGTGACACTGCTGCTGCCCTTTCGACTGCCGCTGCCTTCTTTGCCAAATCCTGCTCCACCG
>Ga0307930_1000762_pt1 | contig 25884 bp, 19 predicted proteins | sample OrgLakmetageno46_FD_203161 | JGI IMG/M metagenome (GOLD analysis project Ga0307930, IMG submission 203161) | Saline water microbial communities from Organic Lake, Antarctica - #46 | ecosystem: Environmental > Aquatic > Non-marine Saline and Alkaline > Saline | place: Antarctica: Organic Lake...
ATTGCGCAAAAGGACACTCAGCCCAGTCAGACTTGTTCTGGAGGATTCATCAAAACGCAGCTTTATGCTATTTGTTGTTGTTTCTTTGCAATTGGGGAGTATAATCTAATCTAATCTAATCTCTACCTGCTAGACCTGTTAGCCTTCTGATTCCAGAGAACCGGTTCCTCGCCCCTCGGGGCCTGTTTCAAGAGGCTAAAAACTCCGCTTTTGCTTTTGCCTTTACGGGTAGTTACCCCCTTCCCCCTTTAGCTGTCTGTTGGACCATCAACTTTCGTACAATTTTTCAATGGGTTCAGGGCCAAAGGTGGAGTTGGTGTTGGCTATAAGATAAAGATTGATATTGGTAGGGTTAGTTCAAAGATAACGCATAACGCCGACCTGTAGCCTCCGTACAGCCGCATGTGTCCCTACCTAGATAGGCTCAATGATCAGTAGTTCGCCTTCTATATATAGAGTTGAAAGAAATCATGCACATGGAAGCTCTTTCGGTGGTCGATTGCCAAGGGCGCAAAGATAAGGCATGGTGTGTTCGTAGACGACTCTCCTTCGAGCCCACTGCGAACTATTAGCTGGTTCCTCGTCCGTGACCTAAGCACAGGCATATAGGCATAAAGGTGTACAATGGAATGTGAATAGATGTCCACAGTGGTGCAGCAAAAGAGATGGCACTCTTAAGCAAAAAGATGGCACTCTCTTCCGGCAGGCTGACACTTGAGTAGAGCGGTACCTTGAAGCGCGGGCCGAAGCCATACATGGGCTCTTGGTGCGCGCGCGCCATGCGGCCGAGGACATTCCCGTAATTCACGCAGCGCTGGATTAAGCGGGTACCATGGATCAAATGAAATGAGAATTGAAATGCACCTTCCAAAAGCTTGAAGACTTTCCAAACTAAACGGAAGGAACCGTATACATGCTGGCAAGTTGCCCACAGCACCCTTTTGACTAACCTCAGCACGTGCAAGAAGTCGGCTCGGCGTGTTCGCAAGCCCGTCAGGTACAACGACATCCTTAGCCCACCGGAGCACTTCCATGGCTATTTTTGACGGGTCCTTGACCAGAGATTCGTACCGCACGACAAAGTACCGCTGGAGCTTGCCAGAAGGCTGCTGCTGCTGTCCATTAATTGTTTCGCTGTAAAGCTCGCGTGGCCCTTCTTCCATTAAGCGAGGGTCGAGCGGCAGTGACCTGGATTCCCACAAAGGGCCGCTGCAAGGTCGGGAAAAAAAGTGCACACCGAGCATTGCAGTGCCACATTAAAAATGCCAAGAATCATTATATAAATATTGTACGAATAATTACGACTGGCAAAAGGTTGCTTTCTTACCCTTCCGCAAGAAGCCAGTGTTCTACGAAAGCACGCCACATGTGACTGTAGCGACGCAGAAACGGGTCCCAATCGCTCTCGTTTCTTGCCTGCGTATGCATAAAGGTTGCATTTAAATCGCCACATGGAAACACAAGAAGTGCAAATACATGGAACATAACGCACGCGAAAAAGAAACAGAAGCGCCACGAATAGCGAGAAAGCTCCCAACGGAAACCATCAGCCATTAGAAGCCCTCCTTACCGAAGGCAGAGTTTCTTGGGAATCAAAGAGGTCATCGAGCCACCGATACGGGCTCCGCACAATCACGACAGTGCCCCACACGTTCGCCACCGAGGGCTTGGTGCGCACGTGGCGGTTCAGCCAAAAGCTGCAGCCCGGCGGCACCGAGGCCCTTCGAAAAGGGTAGGTCGTCTCTACGAAGCCGTACATTTTGGTGCTGCACTGACCCTCAAAAGCTTGACCTACACGGACGCCTGTGGCGAATTCCAAGGCAGTTTTCAAGAGCGCACTGCCAGTGCGAGGAAGAGCTGCGATGGCCACCTGTGTAAGATAAGGAGACACGCGAGCAGAGACATTTCAAGGATGAAGGCAACAATTGAACTGCACGAATCGTCAAATACACATAAACGAGCCTCAGCATCGTACCACAGGTGGAGGTTGTCCATTGAATCGGCCGAAGCAACTTGCGTTCGCTCGCCGGCTCGTGTCGAAAGCTTTGAATGGAGGGCGGCGGCAACCAGAGGCTGGGTCCCACAAGAATTCGCACCGTGAAGAGGTGCGTGGGGGTAACGGCAATGTGCTAGTGGTAGCACCCCCCACGGGTGGTGTCTTGTCCAAGGGCGGTGCTTCAGATTCACTTACTATATTGTGTGTCAGGTTTGGTGGTGCCTCCACCTCGGTTTCGCAGAGAGTAAGGTTGGCGTTGCTTGTAGAGGTCGCTCGACTCAAAGGCACAGTGTCAGAACTCAAGGGGTGCCAGAAACGAGGCGTCACGAGGCTACAAACGAACCATCCCGAGACAAACGCCATTAGGATCTTGATCTTTGTCATCGTTAAATTTGAGCGTTGTCGTGACCTCATGTAGCACTTCAATGTTCTAAACGATGTTGTCGATGTTGAATTCCCACATAAAGCCAAGGCCCGAAGATGTATCAAAAACGAAATCTAACAATTCTTCGAAAAGGCTTCAGTCTAAACGTCAATATCAAGCTCATCGATGCGGGTTGCAAATAGGATCCTTTTACTACTAATTTTAGAAATGTTGTCGGGCGCTACATAGGTTAAGGATACTATAAGATCAACCCTACTATGGCAATCTGTAAATGTGCTTCGAGCACGTCATAGCTTCGACCAAATTCCCCGCTTCAAAATAAATTTCGAACAGTTCACGAAAAATTCTACAAAATCGGCAAATTGCTAGCTAGAACTAGTGTACTTCAACCGCTAGCTAAAGCTGAGCTGAAAGTAATGGCTGCTAGCTGCCTGCGCTACTAACTCACGAGATTGACATGATACCGATAGTGAAAAGCGAAGAAGGGAAGCGAGGAAGAGAGGAGAGTAGTTGTACTGTAGTTGTACTATACTGATGTACTGAAGTTGATGATAGAAAGGGTAAATTCAAAGATGCGGTAAGCGTACCTTCAGTTCACCGGTAAAAGATTGCTGTTTTAGCTGTTTACTGGAAACGGTCAACAGCCGACGCCAGCCAAGCGTATTTGGATTTCTTTTCGAGTATCCTGAATGCATGAGCCTCATTTGCTGCGTGGGTGGCATGATAGCGTCATTTAGAGCGAGAATTCAGAGCGAGAAATTCATCAAAAATCGAGTGTAGATGATTTCACGATGAATAGCTTGACTTCACTCTCGTCGTGGAGCCATTAGCTGATTGACTAGGATCATTTCGAGATGAGTGTCTCAAACTTAGCTGTTGCCGCCTTTTTGCTTCACTCAGCAGCCGCTGATGACGGGCCAAGCATATGCGAGGAGGATGGAAGGGGGTTAGTATTTCCCTTGTTTGGCTCGGAGTATTCATGGCCCCAAGCAGTGCAAGCACTAGCCTACTTCTGCGGGCTAATTTATCTTTTCTTCGGGGTCTCTATCATCGCTGACGTGTTCATGTCTGCTATCGAAGTGATCACCTCTCGAACAAGAGAAGTGATGCTTAATGGGGTCAAAGTTCAGTACAGTGTGTGGAACGCTACTGTTGCGAATCTGACTCTGATGGCGCTTGGCTCGTCGGCGCCTGAAATCCTGCTGAGCGTGATTGAGATCTTCTCGGGCGACTTTTTCAGTGGCGCACTAGGACCCTCGACTATTGTTGGATCCGCCGCCATCAACCTCTTCGGGATTTCAGCGGTGTGCATGGTAGCGCTACCAGATGGCGAAGGCCGCACCATCAAAGAAACCGGCGTGTTCCTCGTTACGGCCTCGGCATCTGTATTCGCCTACGTGTGGCTCCTTGCGATCTTGCAATGGTCTTCTCCAAATGTCGTGACGATTACCGAAGGCGTCTTGACTTTCATGTAAGTTACACATAGATGTCCTTTTATTTTTAGAGCAAATGAATCTAGGTTGAAATGTACCAATCGTGCTTGCCCAAAGCGACTTTCTCACAATTGTATTTCCGTAACGCGACCTATCCCTGCTTTTCTTTCTCTTTCTTGTTGTCGTTCAGTTTCTTTCCAGTGCTGGTGTGGGCCTCGTACCTAACGGATATCGGCTTCTGGAGCTCGTTCAAGAGCAACTCGTCGGTAGCACCCTCAGAGAGCTTCGCTCACCGCGTCACAGCGGTAAGTGGCGGCGGTCTCACAGCCAAGCAGTCCAAAGCGATCGCGCGGCAGGTTCAAGAAGCTTTGGGCTCCCATGGAGACGCCAAAGCCGTGGAGATGATCAAGCTCCTCGCGCTGCAGACCATCAAGCCGAGCCGAGCCGCGCGCCGCATGGAAGCAATTCGCAGTTTTACGGGTGGAAAGCGGGTCTTGCCGTCCACGAGAGCCTTGAGCAAGTCCAACGAGACGGCTACTGTGGTTGCAGCTCAGGCACATTCTCCAGGCCCGTGTGTGTTGCAATTTAAGAGCGACATGTACATGGTCTGCGAGGGCGATGGGAGAGTGTTTGTGGTGGTGAGGCGAAGCCATGCTGAAGGTCCCTGTAGTGTATCTTATGCATCGGTCGGTGGCACTGCGACGGCCGACGTGGATTACATTAGCGTGCAAGGAACTCTGGTGTTTGAAGACGGCGAGTTAGAAAAGCGCATCAGAATTGATATCATCGACGATGACGAGCCCGAAGACGACGAGTTCTTCACAGTAGTGTTGTCGGAGCCGAGCACCGAGTGCAGCCTCGGAGAGTGGCACACTACCACGGTCTTGATCATAGACGACGACGAGCCAGGCGACATTGGGTTCGATCAAGCGTGCAGCGAAGTGTGCGTTCTCGAGTCCAAGCCTTTCGTGGAGCTTACTGCGCGAAGATTCAACGGCTCGAAAGGTCGCATCGAGTGCAAATACCGCACCAAGGATATGAACGTGCCAAACGCCGCGAAAGGAGGTGTGAGCTACGTGGCGTGCGAAGGAGTATTGGTGTTCGAGGCCCAGCAAATGCAGCAACAAATTCAAGTGCAGCTGCTGGACAACGAAAAGTTTAACCGCGACGAAGTCTTCAAGGTGATTGGCGACTGAGACTTCGCATTATATATTTTTTGGTTTGATTAAATGATTGAATGAATGAATAGAGATTTACGTCTCACTTTAGTAGCAAAATGATTGGATGAGGTTGAGGTTATCTCCCCTACTTACTTCTTCCTAATTTCTTTTCGTGCCTTCTTCACTGCCAGGTGGTTCTTTTCGACCCCCAAGGTCCAACCTCTGACGTGGCCATCCACACCCACGAAGACGGAAGCTCCGCTGGCGACTGTCGAGTGATTGTCGTCAACGATGACGCTGCAAGAGCCGTCGAAGAGCAAGTGTCCGAGCTGCTAGCTTCAACCGTGTCCAAATACCAAATTGGGTCCTCGAGTTGGAGCCAACAGTTCGTTCAGGTCTCAACTAGAGCTCTACAACTAATTTTACGATTCCCTTCGTGCTGTACGCCTTTTGAATGCCAGAATATATGCCTGAATGAATTGATTTGTGCCTACTGCGTAACATTTTACAACTTTCTGATATCTCTGTTTTTCTTGTTTATGGCTTCATTCCTCTGATCTTCATAATTTAGGCCTGCCAAGTGAATGGAGGAGATTTCGATCCAGAAGAGCCTCCTTCTAGGATCGACTACGGCATGCATTGCTTGCTGTTTCCTTTCAAGTTCGCGTTTGCCTTCGTGCCGCCTTGCAGCTACGGTGGCGGGTGGTACTGCTTCGTGATTGCTCTAATCTTCATCGGCCTCGTCACTGCCCTCATTCAAGACATGGCTATGCTCCTGGGCTGTTCCCTGGGCATTCCGGACATGGTAACGGCCATTTCCATCGTCGCGATTGGAACCTCGTTACCCGACGCCTTCGCGTCCAAAGCTGCGACCATCAGTGATGACACTGCTGACGCTGCCATTGGAAACGTCACGGGCTCGAATTGCGTCAACGTGTTTCTCGGGCTTGGACTGCCGTGGATGATTGCAGCTTTCAAGTGGCACGCGTCCGGTGTAACGCCCGAATGGGCGCGGCGCTACGGCGACATCGACGGCAACACTGGTACCGACTCGCAAGTGCCTAATTTGGGTGTGAGCTATCCTGCAGGTGCCTTCGTGGTGCCTGCTGGTGACCTCGGGTTCAGCGTGGCCATCTTCGTAATCTGCGCCTTGGTGTGCCTCGCGCTGTTCTACGACCGCCGAAATACGTACGGCTGCGAGCTCGGCGGCCCGCGAGGCACCACGGCACCCGCTGCGTGTACCCTCGTTGGCCTTTGGCTCGTCTACCTCGTTCTTTCCATCCTCCGTGGCACAGGAGCGATATAATACGATATATACCGGGCTGCTTTCAATATTATAATTCGTAACTCAGCTGCTCATCACAGAGTTTTTTTGTTTTTTATTGCTTATTGGCGGTGTGCCCTTGACTATTGGCTATCTAATTCCCTAACGGTCGTGTGATTTACGCGTTGCGCGTGATTCACGTGCCAGATTTGCGTCTCTAGGAGATTTCAAAGAGCGAATATGAGTCACTTCAGTATCGTTGAAATTTGTTCCAACAAAATTCACTTTTTCGCGTGAAACACGCGGAAATTACGCGGGATTTCTAACCCAACCCAGGGCCGAGTAGTACCATGATTGTTTCCGGAAGAGGAAGAGGGCACTTCTTGTGTTCTTGTTACTTGTAACTGTTGCTGTTACTGCGATACTGCGCCCTGTACGGACCATGTTCCCTGACCGGTTTCCGACCAGTAACAAGGGTTCTATAGAGGCCTTCTGCGACTACGAATCAGCCATTAAAGTTAAGTGGCATTTGGCTCAGGTACTTCGGTATCAAAGCACAAGCCCAGGCCTCGGTCTCAGCACCAAACGAACGGAGTTAAATCGCCAGCACGAGGAGGTTCCTGCTAAAAGAAAACCGAAGAGCTGGGTGACAGAAATAAAATTAATCCCATGAAATCCCGTAACTCCGGATTCCAGAACACGGGACCTCGGACCTTTCGGATGTGACGTCACCTTAACATCCGCATTGTAGAGTGTTGTAAAGTACTTGTTTACCCACCTCCAGAGATTTATCTTGGGATTACCAAAAAATCCCATGTAATCCCATGGAATTCTGGAACACTTAGTTAGGAAAGCATATCCATGTTTGAGGGAACCCCACTTCGAGTAATCCAAGACACTACTTAGCAGCCAGATGATAAACAAGCAGTTCAATAGACCCTATACTACAGTACTACGTACCACAGTAGACCCAGCGTGTGGCCGGTATTTTTGTATTATTTCTACCATATTTCTAACTAAACATGAATTAAAAACCACCATATCAGAGTTTTCCTTATTTCTTTCTGCTTGAAATGGCCGAAGAATCGGAAATCTTCAATCACCTTTGTTTGAGAGACCCAGAGTATACTGCACCAGCCAAAAGAGACAAAAAAGACACACGGTGCCGACTACTATGGCTGCCATGCCGACGTTGCCACAAGAAGCTCAAGAAGAAGCCCCCTGGTTGGAGACCCAGGTGAGAAGCATTCGAGGAGCTGCGAAAGAGACGAAATCATTCACTGCTCAGCTCCTGGGACTGCGCGGCCCAAGCCGCGACCGCAACGATGCTCGTCGTTTCAAGAAGCCGCGACGACCAACCACCGAAGGAAAAAATGCCGGCGATGGCTCGAAATTGCTTGGGGCTGATGGCACATCGGTGATTGATTCAAACCCCCCAAAAAATGAGTCTTTCATCGAACGGAAAGAACTCTCGACTAATAATAGTCACACGGAGCGAAGGTGGTCTGGGTGCATTGAATTTCAAGGGCGTGTGTTCGCTGCCCCGTGCAGCGATCCAAGTATCCTTATCATTGATCCCACAACTATGGCAACTGGAGAATCCATTAACCTCAAAATTGAAAATATATCATTGAAGTGGTATGGTTTAGCGACTCTTAATGATAAAATTTATTGCGCGCCACACAACTTTAAAGGTGCCCTCATAATCGACCCTCTGGCGTCTCTGCGAAGCGAGCAATTTACGTACATACACCTCAAAGGTCAAGGTAGCGACGGCTCTGCGAGATTTAGAGATGGTGAGGTTGCAGTGCGGCGAAGATGGGCGGGAATCTCTGCGTGTGGCGGGAAGTTATTTTGTGCCCCTTTTGACGACAACGATGTTCTTGTTATCGAACCAACTGAAGGAAGGGAAGCGAATATAACTTACACCCCTACTAAAAAATCAGGACCTCAGAAATGGCAAGGAATCGCAGCGCTTGATGGTTACCTCTACGCATGCCCGTGTCGAGAAACTTCAATGCTTGTCATAAACGCGTCGTCAAGGGATCTAAATTACATTCCAGTTTGTTCTAATCGTGAGTCAGCCATAAAAGCAGAAAAGAAATGGAGCGCTATCGTAGCTCATGCCGGAAAGCTGTACTGTTGCCCTCATGAATGCAAACGTGTGCTTGTTGTAGAGCCAAGCGCTGGAACACGCCATCAGGTGACATATATTGATGTATACCGAGACGAATCTTATCAAGACATCGTTTCCGACGGCACGCGCTTATTTTGTGCACCGTACAATGGCACGAATGTTTTGGTAATTGACCCGCAGAAGTCTGGAAGTGCGCGCGTAAGCTTCATTGATATTGGAGGTGGATTTTGTAAGAAAAGATTTGCTAGTTTATGCGTTGTTGACTCACACATATTTCTTGTGCCATTTAATGACAAGAGCATTGTCAAACTACCTGTCCCCCACAATACGCCTGCTGGCTCGATTGAAAGTGGAGATATCAGCACGATTGAAGCTTTAAACGATAGCGCGATGGGAACTGATCGTTTGGGGTATCGATTCTATGCTAAAGCAATCGTAGATGTTTTAAAAACATCATCCCCTCCAATTTGCGTCGGTTTATATGCTCAATGGGGTCAAGGCAAGTCATTCATGATGAATTGCTTGAAACAACAATTTGACCCAACAGCACGCGCTGATGATTCAGGGTTGAAGCAGTACTTCGAAGAGGGGTATGATTCGATTCCAGATTCTGGAGCGCATGGCTTCAAGGACTTCAATAACGATGAAACCGAATCCAAATCATCAGACAATCAAAGCAATTCTGTAGATGAAAGTGACGACATGCCAAGGAATAAGATGTGGAGACACAGGGTCTACATGCTTGCTTTGTTCATTGGCTGGCGAGAAGACCGCAGTAAATTTAAAGGTGGAAAAGAAAATAATCTTGAAGCCTTAGGGAGTTACTCAAGATTGAAAAATAATATTCTTGAATCGTCTCCATACTGGTTCATCATTCTCATTCACATCCTAGAAGGCACTCTTAAAGATGCGCGGTATTGGATGCTTGAGTTTTGGCAAGGTAGCGCCCCTTCTCTACTTGATGAAGAAGTGAGCTTGATTGGCGATTTAGAAGCGTCAACATGTCAAAGAAATGAATATTGTTTTGTTGATTTCAATGCATGGTTATTTGCTGGAGGAGAAGGCGAAATATGGGCCGGGCTTATTAGAGAATTATGGCAAAAAGTAGAGCTTCGCATCTCAAAAGAAAATCCCAAAGGGCGGCTTAATTTCAAAACAGTATGGCGAGTAGGTCGAGCTGAAGAGGAACTTATAGCTGTCTACGGTTCGAAGAGACGAGTCCGGTTGCTCGCAATTTGCGGTATCATCGTCCCTTTTATTATCGTATGTCTCATCGCAAGCGAAGTCGGAGGGTACACTTCCTTCTTTTCGGGCCTTGCATTCACGATTGAATCTATTGCTAAATTTTCCATCCTAGTAGCTCTCTTCGGTCCTGTCGGGTTTCGATCAAGTATGATGCTTGCTTTGGCTGCATTCGAAGGCGAGCAGTCACGAGGAGATGCAATTTACGAGGAGGCTACACAAATATCTTCTCATGGGAGTCTTGGTTTCATGGAGCACGTCCGACTTGAGCTTCAGAAACTCTTCGAATTCATGTTAAATTTTCAGGAGGAGACTGGTACCTCGCTTAAACTTGTACTTTTCATTGATGATCTCGACCGTTGTTTAGACGGGAAATCTGTTAGAGTGCTTGAAGCCTTAACCCTTTTACTATCTCCTTCATCCTCGCCTGTTACCTGCTTTCTCGCTGTTGACCCAAGGTAATCTTGAACCTGAAACTTAAATTTCTTCCATTTGTTAAAAATTGGTCCATTTAACCATTCATTCGTCGCGTTTTTGCTCGTTGCTGCAGAATTGTCGTCGGCGCCATTAATAAAGCATTTGAATCGTGTTTAGATATTTCTAAGGCCAGAATATCCGGGCAGGAATATTTAGAAAAACTTGTTCAAATTCCATTTTCCCTCCCAGCTCCATCAAAAGGCAGCGTGGAGCGTTTCATCCGAATAAATCTTGGTTCAAAAAAAATGACTTCAAGTGAACTTGCTGCCCGCATCAGAAAACGCATCTTCCCAAAAGTCAAAGACTGGATTGATGGTGTATATCCGCTCCGTGCAGAACTCGTTTTCCCTGCCAAAGTGCTAGCACGCCATCTAGATGATATAGCTTTACAATTACTCAACAAGGAAGGACGCATCGGCCATGTTCGAATATGTGCTGATACTTTCTTGAGTCTCAGCTCAATCGAATCAGACGCCGATCTCATATATGCCGTTTCAAACTGTATCACAGAAGCTGGTGCGGATGGCATCTTTGGACATTGGTTGAAGTACATAGATCAATCGAAAAAAGGTGACATCGAAGCTGCAGAAGAGCACTACACACAACTAGAGATGACATTGTCAGCAATGACACTGCGAGAAAGTAACAACTGGAAAGTTGCCACATCAAAGGTACGAAGAGGAATAGATATAGGCAGCATCCTGAGCACAAATACCAACAGCAGGGAAAGAAATCAAGATGTAGCCGTGCTGGGTAAGGAATCCGCCGGCGATGCAAGGAAGTCTATAGGGTCTAATGGCTCGCTCGAAAATCGACACGTTGAAGAGATACTGACGAATACAACTATTGAAAGAGGCAGTCTAACTCTAAACAATATTGAAGTCTTTGAAAGCTCTAAAAATTTGCTTCCTGAGAGTCTAATTCGCGTCTTCGCCCGTGTCGCTCCTTTATTGGATGCGAACCCACGCCGAATCAAACGCATCTTAAATGTCTATCAAGTCATCTATGGAGTCGCCAAATCTATGCCCTTGCGTGGCGACTTTCACTTCAAGGTGAGTTTTGCATATGTTTGCAATACGCATTATGGGCGATAATCTTTAACGTTGCCCCTCCTTTTTCTCGCTTTTTGTGCGCAGATTGCCGATGACGCCCGCTGGCCTCATTTTGCTACAAAGCTCATCAAGGTGACTTCATATCCATGTTTAAATTGCAATTGTTGCCAAACCAATCTAAAAATTGATTCTTTGCGCCATGTCCAGTGGGTCAGTCTTTGCGAAATGTACCCGTACCGCATGTCTTACCTCGTTCAATTCATCATGGATCACACACAAAAAGTCGAAGTAAACCGAATCATCGACAGTGCGAGTGGCTACGAGCACGTTGGAAGTAGCTCAAGTAGCTCTGGGTTATTTAAGTACTTTGAAATGGTGGACTCTGGTCCTCCACGTGAAGCAGCTAGCTTGCGCGGTGATGATCATATAGCAAAGATTTTCGCAGAGCATGTAGAAAGATTCTTATATTACGACGGGTCTCAAACTCTGAGCGTGCTGGATTCAGACCCGGAACGCTTTTGGGCACTTATGAGCCTTCCATTTTCATCCATGCCTTCAGAAGGCATTGACGAAATTCATATTTCAGTTCAAGATATATTGGGCCCGGAAATGCATGATCATAGCACATCTAATTCATCATCACTGGTCCACTACGATTCCTCATTTTCCTTGTTGCACTATTCGTTCAACTTAAACCCAACACTTCGACAACAAATTGCTATCGATTTACACGAACTTGTCAGCTCATGCGAATTGAAAAATGTGAAACGCCTCAACGGGATTGACACTTTTGTGGACTCTTTGCCACAAGGAGGTGTTACTTTGAAGAGCAAATTATTAACCGAATATCCGCTTCCATTTCATGCGCATGAAGACCGACCAGCAATTGAAAGCCCTTTGCCTACATCGAGTGGCAAAAAGAAAATCACCCCTCTGAGAAATCCAGAACGCTTTACTCGATCGTTGTCTCGATCCGAGAGTTCGAACTCGGTCCTCTCATGACAATGTAAGTGAAGAAGTGAAGTCAGAGAGAAATGCCAAATTTACTTAGAGCTAGCAACAGTGTACCGCTTTAGGGCACCTGGAAGTCGATCACGAGCTGCTGATGCAGAGCATTACTCTATTGCTTTATCAGCTACCAGCCATTCGACATCAAATATCAAGGCCGGTTGGATCATTCCTTTTTATCATCTAGTTATTTCTGGTATCTTGGCCGTAACTCGATGCGGCGAAGTGGGCCAGTGTTCATTATTACTATAGCTAATGCTCGTGCGCCTCCGCAGTGCACAATAGACAAGATAAATAGTCAGCAGGCCAGCCCTCTCTCTGTATACCGCAGGAGTTCCCTATATATCGACACCTCACTATTTATTATTTTCATTGTTACGCGAAGAAGTGCGCAATACCCACAAATATCCTAATTATGCGAGGAATTTGGCCAATGCCCCTCCCTCCCTCCCTCCCTCCCTCCCGAGTTTGAGTTTACATATCGCACATGCTTCGTTCGCGTTACGTACTCCCACTCCCACTCCCACTTCTGCCTGCAGCACTGGCTTTTGTTGACCTGGCTGTTAACGGAGCGCAAAACCCAAGGTGGCGTTTCACTTGCACGCGTGATTCAAATGTAGAGGCTTATAAGCCTATACTTCACGAGTGATATAAGCGCGATTTACGCGTGATTCACGCGCAAAATTTGCGTGTAGGATACTTCGAAGTGCAAGCGTAATTCACTTCAATGTCGTTAAAAACTCACTTCCCGCGTGAGTTTCGCGTGATTTACGCGGAATTTAGGCAAAACCTGTGACTGGGTGGTTTCGTTACATATTTAAGAAAACAATGCGGTGGCCCGTTTGGTGCAAGTCCTATGTACTCTTGGTTGATAACTCTGGTCGCGGGTATTTGTGTTCAGTCCTTTCACTATATGTAAACATGGACAGTCCATATTGGTGCTCTTTCTCTCGAGCACCCTTGAGCCTCTGTTGCCCTGAGTGCAGAGATGTTATACTCGAAGAACTCTCTTTGTTTCCTTAGTCCTTAGAGCGATGTGTGGACCTCTGTCTGTTCGCATCCAGCTCGCTGTATACACTGAGCTTGTTTATAAGCCGATCATTTGTTGAGTGTCGAATTTTCATAACCCCAATTCCATTTCCGAAATGCCTGAGCGCTCTGGCGTCTTGGCATTCGATTCTTGCCTTGGGTAAAATTACGAGGTTCCGTTTGCACGTTGCGCATTGAACTATAACTATAACTATCAGCGCTATCGCTATGCCGCTATCGCAATTACCAATTGCCTCCATACGCTATACGCGAGTTGCGATTAACAGATTAGCCGGGTTTCGTTATTACCATTTCCCGTTATTCTATTGTTTTCTCTCCTGCCCTGAGCTCAGTAATGCAATATGCCCCTACTACTCCTACGAATCCGCTGCACTTATTCTTATCAGTTATCGGACTTATCTCATATCTCACTGCGGGGCGATATGGTAATATATAATACTTTAGACACATGATTACCACAAATCCGCTGCACTTATTCTTATCAGTTATCAGACTTATCTCATATCTCACTGCGGGGCGATATGGTAATATATAATATTTTAGACACATGATTACCACAAAGCCAGCAGTCCATTTCCTTGTTGCCACTGCGCAGTGCTTTCAGTAATAATTTTTTTTTTGGCGTATTTTTGTCGTCGATGTCCCTCGTATTTCCTAATTCACCTCGTTGTTGATACTACCTCTCCCAAGCTATAAAGGCTCGTCCAGTTCTACTCGCGTGCTGCCATCTGAGAAAAGCACGCCTTCAATATTGTCATTATCTCGACGAATGCTGCCATCCACCGAGGCCACCACACCATCGACCACTTCCGCACTAGATCCAGTTTCCATCTTGTTTCGTGTCGTCGGTTAGTGCGTAACGAGGAAGAGATATATGGATGATACACCGCTTGAGGAAATGTTCAAGTTCAACTGAGCCCACTACCTGTTGATACTACCTTTCCCAAGCTATAAAGACTCCCTGTCTTTCGAGCTAAACCCTGCTAATCCCGCTACTACTCTGGGGCATTAAGTTTGTCTAAAGTCTAATCAATGGTGTAAGAAGTCAGTTCATTTCTCCCTGGATAAATCCAGTCTATATTTCCCCCCTGTAACTCTAATGCTCTCGCGAGCATTCACACTCGTGCACTCGTGCACCTCTCGACTCAAACGAGTTCAGAACCAGTCTCTTGGTCGGCGGCCGAAAGGAGTGCTCGGATCTCTTCAACCGTGCTGTCCTGTTCAGCAGGAAAAAAGCGAGCAAGGAAGTTGTTGAGGATACCCTTGTCGTACGAATTATGGTTTGCACTCAGGTAGTCGTAGCGGCCAAAGTTCATAGACTCGTTGGTGGTCAGGTTGGAGAGCGTGAGCTGCACGTGGTATGAGGTCAGCATCACCGACATGCACCAGAACGGAAAGAAGAGGCAGGAAACTGCCACCACCGGCCATTCGTACGCCACCGTTTTCAGGTACAGAAATGCAGTTGTTTCCCAGAGCGAAGAGCACACGAAGAACATGAACGCGTAGCCAAAGAACCAGCGGTAGTTCTCACGGCCCACGCAGTTGCCGACGTAAGGGCAGTGGTGGTCGAAAAGCGCGACGCAGGTCCTGCACGTGCGGCAATGCTTGGACCGCTCTGGCCGCACGATGCGGCAGGTGTGGCACAAATTCGGCCGTGCTGGTTTATCGCCTTGCTGTCCACTCCGGGACGCCACCAGTGCGCGCGGCTTCGGGTCAACGAGGTTGTCGAAGTAGGCATCGTAGGCTCGGCCCAGAGTGCCCGCGCCTGCTTGACCTCCGAGCCAGCCCGGATCACTGAGCCACGCTTTGAAGAAGCAAACCCAGAGGATCACGTGGCTCAGGAGGGAGACCGCGTGCAGCAAGTTATAGTCGGCCATGACGTTGTCGTCGAGGAAGTAGTAGGGGTACATGGCGTGCTCCAGAGACGAGAGCGAGAACACCATGATGATCGGATACCGCACCCCTTCCGCGGTTCGGCCGTCCCCCGACAGGAACTTGAAGACGGTCTTGATACGGCACAGCGTGGACAGGCCCTTCACGATGCCCCCCGAGAAGTGGCCTTGCTCTGCCTCCGTGGTCTGCTGCAGAAACGCTGCCACTTGCCCGTGCCCTTTCTTACGCGCCAGGTCCAAGGGAGTTTTACCGTTGTTGTCTTCGAGACCAATGGGCGCGTCGCAATCGAGCACCAGATACTCGACCACCGAGTAGTTGCCGCGGAGCGCGGCCAAGTGCAGAGGAGTTTGGCCGTACGAGTCCACGTTGTCGACTTTGAGCTTGAGGTAGTGCAGGAGGGCCACGATCTCGAGCTGGCCCTTGTACGCGGCCCAGTTCATGGCCGAGTCCCGTTTCTTGTCCAGAATCGACGTGTCCGCCTTCTTCTTGATCAGGAATGCGGCGACGTCCGCTTGGCCGTATTGCGCAGCGATGAGCAGCGGAGTGCAGCCCGACGAGTCGACGCAGTTGATGTCTTGCCCGCGGTCTACGAGAAAGCGCACCACCTCGAGGCGACCTTCGGTGCAGGCCCAGTGGATCGGCAACATGCCCACCGCATCGTCTGAAGGCGACAAGTACGGCGCTCCAACGGCTACCAAAGACTCGACCATCTCCAGATCGCCCCGTTTCGCAGCCCAGTGCACAAGCGTGTGGCCCCCTGAATCGCGCTCGGCGAGCAAGGACGCCTTATCCTCTGCAGATGCCAAAATCGCATCAACCTTGGTACTCAGCCCCATCTGTGCGCAGAGAAAAAGATAGTCACAGTGTCACAGTTCAAACCACGATTTCTACCCGAAACAAGCTCATAGGCCCAGATTACCACAAGGAGGTCACCCCACTCGACGAAGAAAGCGTTAGTACCTTGATGGCCCACCAGATGTCCATTTCCCGCTTCGGCATCGCAGCTTGCGTGTCGAGCTGCGAGCCCGGCTCCGCGCCGCCTGCATTCGCCTTGAAGTTCTCGTACGCAGCCTGAGTGATTTCCACCACGTCGCCATCGCTCACGAACTGCCGCAAGCCATGCGCCAGCGTGATCCACTGCGACGAGCCGCTAGTGTTGACCCACGTAGGCGTCGGCTTTTTGTTAGCCTCGTCCGCAGGGTAACACATCCCGCCGTTGTACGCGAAAGAACCATCATCGCTCACGGTCTTGACTTTGGTCGTAGCTGCGCTTACCGTAAGGGTGCTCTCAGATACGCTGAGTGCTTGTAAACGCGCCTTGGCAGCCTCATCGATCACGTTCGCCATCGAATTTATCTGCGCAACAAGATACAGAAAATAAAAGTGGGTCCAACAAATAAGTCCATTGTCGAATAAAAGAAGAGAGAAAAAAAAATTGAATCATTTTTGTGCACCCACTTCAACGATAATGAATTCAACCGCGAGTCCTCAAAAATGATTTGATTCACTCTCTGCATACGATGTCTCGCGTTAACCGCGTCATCATTCGCCAAAACATGGGACTGATAGCGGAATTAGACACATTTTTGGTAGTGTCTGTAAATGGCATCATTTATCATCTCTGAGAGCGCACCTATTTCAAGCACGTCAACGTGAGCAACCGAAGGGTGTCGCACTAAAAAGCGTTCCTTTTCAGATGCCGATGCAGGAGCTCGAAGGTCGGATCTGGGAGGGAAGCGAGGGAAGGGAGACTAGGGAAACAGTCGAAACCAAAAAAGTGAGATGAAACGAAACCCCGGTTTTTGATACAGGCCCCGAAGGGCCGGAATTAGAAGGCTAGCACAAAGGAATTCAACAAGTGTGTGCCTTAAGCACCCCTAAGGAGAAAACTCCCACGGCGGCCTTGAGAGCCGCGAAGAGGGGGCGTACACCAATTGCCAATAGACCCTACCAACCGGAATTCACCGGGATTAAAGCCTGAGGGAAGAGGAACGAGGAACCCCCAATCCAAATCCCGACTGCCATCAGGTGGATCATACCCGACGCCGCTTGCGATGTCGTCCTCACTGCCACTTCGTCTGTATGCCTCACGAAAAGAAACAGCCTGTTGCTTGCTAGCTCCAACAAGAAAGGTGCTGCTGCCGCAGCCGCTTTCGTAGACGCATTTGCCAGAGACCAAAATACCATCGAACTTCTGGTCCGAATGAGAAGAGGAAGGCGAGATGCACTCCTTGACACTGTTGAGAGGTTTTGTAATAGTTGTGTCATTCGGTGCGCTCTCCTTCCCCTCATCGACCGGAGGGCCATGAGTGTTGATGGAGTAGAGGTTGCTGGCACCCGCTGCTGGGGAAGCTGCTGCTGCTGTTGCTGTTGCTGTCGCTGCTGCTGCTGCTGCTGCTGCTGCTGCTGCTGCTGCTGCTGCTGTTGCTGTTGCTGTCGCTGCTGCTGCTGCTGCTGCTGCTGCTGCTGCTGCTGCTGCTGCTGCTGCTGCTGCTGCTGCTGCTGTTGTTGAAGACGCTGGCGCCGCCGAAGCTGCGTTCGCGTTGATGATGCCCTTGATGGTAGAAGAAGGCGCTTCCGCGCCGCTAGAGTTGTCGCGAGGTGGGTCACAGCCAAAAGTATCGCCGCGGTCGTCACCAGGTGGATCATACCCGACGCCGCTTGCGTTGTCGTCCTCACTGCCACTTCGTCCGTATGCCTCACGAAAAGAAGCAGCCTGTTGCTTGCTAGCTCCAACAAGAAAGGTGCTGCTGCCGCAGCCGCTTTCGTAGTCGCATAGGGGCTCTGTTCTTCTAGGTGTTTCGAAATGAAACACACCGAGAGATGGGATTATCGGGGACGTCTCGTTTCTCGTGGTGAAACAAACGCAACATATTTTTCATGTTTCTGTACAGCAAGCCGAAACGAAACGGACTTCATTCTAGACTCCCGCGGAGGAAGTTCCGTAAATCCACTATAATTTTCTTAAAAACCCCTCGAGGGGATTTCAAAAGAGATCAAGAAGGATATTTTGAGGGCTGATTCACATCAAGAGTTAACCAGCTTTCGAGCTGGCCTTTTTAAAGTCACGTGGGACAACCCCGCCTCTTACCAAAGCCTTCCCGTAGGGGGCCCATGGGGCGATACAAAAACACGGATTAAGCGAAGGCATCGAAACAAACCGAGCGATCTGTACCTTCGTTTCGTTTCGCGAAACGGGGAAACGCCCGGACGCAGGACGAAGTTTGTTTCGGAGAAACAAAACCGGCGCGAAAACCATGTTTGTTTCTGATTTGGTTTCGTTTTAATGTTTCGACTGTGACCCTAAGGGAGACGAGAGACGAGAGGAGACGAGCTCTGTGCTCTGTGATCTGTGACTGTGACACGACGTTACGACGTAAATCTTACGAAGAAGGTCCAATCTTTCCTCCCTGTCGTGTTGCGCCGTTCACTTTTTTTATCATTTCAAAAAATGCATCCAAACCACCGTCTCACGTCTTTCGTTTAAGCGGCTAGCCTGGAGGAAGTCATTGTTGGTAGACTAAACCTCTTATCATGTACGCACCATGCAATCGAAGCTGTCGCTGTTACAGTTACCGACGCCTATGAACACATTCGCTAACTCTTGAAATACTCGAGACAACAACCATGGCTTCCAAGGATCGCGTGATTGCGACATTAAGATGGCTAGAAGATCAAGGCTGGCACGAATCTGCTTGGTGTCTTGAAAAGGAAAGTGGCATAAGCGCTTTTCGAGGCCCCGAAGAACTTATGTTTCTCCGTGAACTAGTGATGAGTGGCGCACTGAGGGACGCGATTGAATTCATTCGTCCCTTAAACTTGCCCCACGCTATGGCCCCTCTTCACCGCCAGGCTTTTCTTGAAACAGTCGATGGTGGACTCTCTTCCACTGAGGAGCTAGTCGAAGGCCTTGAGCTGTTGGAGCCGTTAGTATCCTCAGGTGAATACGAGACTCTCTGTCATTTGCTCACCCTAGCTTCGATCACGGATCACTCTGCATTCGTTGGCTGGACGGTGCACAAAGGGCGAGTGAATGCGTTTGATACCCTGACACCAATTCTTTCTGAGTTTGCAAAGAATCACAAGGACTATAGAAGTGCGACGGAAAAAAATGAGGTAACGCCAAGGGAGATTGTGGTTCCAGCAGCGCCTTTGCCAACTCCAGCGCCGCCAAGTGTTGTCACAACAAGAGCACACGAGGTGGCGACCTCATTTGAAGCATTGGCCCCGCCAATGCCCCCGATTCCGGTGCAGGCGTCTGAAGCTTTGGATACTCACGTGTTGCCATCTGAGGCATTGGCATCTAAAGAGCTCGTGTCTGCGGCCTCTCCCCCCGTGACATTGCCTCCACAGGAGCCGTGTGTCGCCAACGATGTCAATACACAGGCCCAGGAAAGCGAGCAGCTGCCTTCAAGGCTGCCTCATTTCGTGCCTGCTGCCACCATTTTAAACCCAGGCTGCCCTGTACGATGTGCGTCCTTTCGCCCCGATGGTCGATTTGTGGCAGTGGGAACCAACGACCGCGCTCTCACCATTTGCGGCCTCGACTTCACAGATCGCGACGCTAGCCCCACACCTGCAGTAGTTCCCGTCCTGCGACTACCCGGCTACCACCAAGGGTCAGTCTACAGCGCGGAATGGTCACCCGATGGCACTCTTCTTGCCACTGCGGGCAATGATAAGCGCGTTCAAGTGGCCTCATTTCATTTTGACGACACCGACAGAACAAGTCTAGGAGTCAATGCGGAGCTTGTACCGTGCTCGACTTTCGATGGGCACAACGGCACTGTTCGGGACCTGGCTTTCCTCGATGCTTCACGCCTGGTGTCTGCAGGTGCGGGTGATTGTGCTCTTCGTGTGTGGGATATTGCCGAGGGGCGGGCAGATCAGCTGGTTATGTTGGAGGGTCATTCGGACGCCGTGTGGAGTGTCAACTGCCCAAGAGGCAGCGAGCGAGCACTTACCGCAGCTGCTGACGGGTGCGTGAAATACTGGGACTTGCGGGATGCGCCTCGGCCAGTGATCACGTTTGTCGGGCCTTGCGCAGCGTGTTGTGCAGCTGAGTGGCCTGGGTCTTCTTCGAACCAACATCAGGTGGCAGCATCCTTTGGAGATGGCTTAGTCGCTCTCTTTGACTCGAGGAGGCCCAACCAAATCTTGTGCGAGCTTTATTGCCACCAGCAGGAGGCCCGGAGCTTAGAATTTTGCGCCAGTAGCCCTTTACGGCCGGATCTCTGCGTGACAGCTGCCTTCGATGGGACGGCTGCTGTGCATGCACTGGCGTCGGACGAAGATGGCGTTTTTTTCGCCAGCTCAGCGAGTGTGGTTCACCAATCGAATCGAGTCGTGCGAGCGCGGTGGCACCCTCACGAGCTTGCCTTTCTTTCGTGCAGCGACAATGGGGTTGCCCTGTGGGTCGGCGAGTGATTCGGAGTGGTGGTTTGGCTTTGATGTGCCATTGGGGATTGCATTTGCATAATACACAGTGCATACAGCAGCGGGGTTTATATGGGTTTCGCTTTCGTTTGAATCATTGCAATATCCCCCAACCGCGATTGCAATAAAAGAGAAGCATAACTTCCGCACTTCACGGCCCTGTTTAAGCCCTCTTTAGCCGCCTTTAACCCAAACCGCCCACCTATTTCCACCTGATTGTAATTTTAAATTCAATTAAATTTTAGGCGATTGACGCGAAAAATATTAAACGGCGCGAGTTCCATGTTTCATATCAAACCACGATACACATATCTAAATCGCAGATCAGCACGTCGCAAGTCCTTTGTCCCCTAAGGATTATTAAGTACGAATTTATGGCTTTTGAGAAGGCCATACATAGATCCTACACGCCATTTCGGAGTACGATTCGGGCTTACTATTGGGTTGCTGTAGGGTGGCTTTGTAAGAATTCCAAAAGGGCGCTACTCGCTTTGTGTTTTGCCACTGAAGCCGCCAGCTCGAGGCAAGTTCTTCCATCTTTGTCCTTCTGTCCTTCCTGTGCTACTCGAGCCCCCATCGCTAGTAAAACCTTCACCGCTTCAAGGTTGTTTTGGCCCACCGCGACGAGCAACGCCGTTTCTCCAGTGAGCCGCGCATGCTGCACCACTTTCTCTAAATTCGGCACCTCGGCGGTCTCAAGCGCTTGGACGAGGTTCAGCACCCACCGCAGATCGTCTTTGGTCTGGCTCAGGTACAGCGCACCGTCGAGGGCCTTGCCCGCATCCGCTCCTAAGGCTAGCAGAGCTGCCACGGTATCTTGGCGCTGGGCAAAGGCAGCGAGGCTGAGGGCAGTCACACCCCAGCGCCCGTACAGGTCCACAAAAGAAGTAGTGGGCTTGCTGCCTTCGCTGCTCAGGTCGTTCGCCTGCAAGGATGAGGCTTGAGAGGCCTGCAGCAACGCCACGATCGCGTCCAGTGATGTTGACGGCGCAGCTTGGGCGTGGGAAGGCGCCGAGGGCATGGAGGCGTGCGCAGGTACCATCCCACTGCAGTGTAACTCAAAGGTCTCTTCGTCTGCCCCAAAACGATACTTCACTGGCACGATGGAGGCCTCACAGTTGCTTGGCGCATCGCTTGGAGTCTGATGAGACGATGACCGCTTGAGCTCTGCATCAAGGCACGCGTTGAGGCTTTGCTTCAGGCGCGTTTCAAAAAGTGTTCGGACTCCTTTTGGCTCGTGCCTTTCCGCCAAATCGCCTCTCGTCTCCTTTGCCAGGTCTCGCCGCTCGCGAAGTTGAGACTCCTCGTGGTCGTGTCGTGTGGGCAGAATCTCTTGGCCAAACGAGCACCCTTTGGTCGCTTTCTCTTCGCTTGCGCCCTGCGCCTGCCGCAAGTTAGACTTCATTTTACCCGCTGCGCCCATCTTCATGACGGCGAGCCCTCGTAGGCGCTTCGCGCGCGCTGTCGAGCGCTTCCCCACCGCGTTGTCATCGCCTTGTTGGCCCATGGAGAGCACTTCGTTCACTGCAGAGAGGGCGTCCGAGTACTGCCCTGCATCGTAGAGCGCAACTGCAGCATCCAAGGCCGCGACAGAGCCGAGTTCATCGGGCTCATCCTCTGATTCTTCGGCTTCGGCCTGTAAGATGTCTGCCTGGGAAACGGCAAACGCATCTTCTTCTTCTTTGGGTCGACGCGACCTGTCCCTCGAAGTGTCAAATGCACTTTCTGCGGAAGCCTTCTTGTGCGGTACCTTATACTCGTCGCCTTCAGACGCCGTCCGTTTACTATTACTACCAGTGCTAGCCGAATCTTTTCCGCTGTCTGAGATTTCGACCATGGGGACGAAGGAAGCGAGGGCACCTTCGGAGGGAAAGGACAGGTAGCCGTGGGAATAGTCGAAGGCCAGGTCAGCGGTCACGCCACCCAGGGACAGAAACTCAGCGACTGTCGTTGCAGCTTTGTAAGCTTCGTATCGCTTGAAGCTCATGGACCCTTCGCGCTTTGGGTTCCTTTGGTCGTATTTGATGGGTTTGCCTTCCTTGTTCACTCGTTTCAGCATTGCCTTCTGCTCTTCATTCAACTTGAACTGATCCTTCGAGCCTGTTGACGAAGCACCACCGCTGCCGCTCGGCTTTGGCGCTGACTTTAGTTTGGGCGAATAAACCTGATAGTCGTCATCAGTACTCTCGGTGCGTTGAACAATCAACCGTCGCCCGCCCGGCAAAGTAGCAGGACGCGGTGCTGTACCCCGATCAGCCTGCGGGTTCAAGCGTTTCCCACCCGAAAAGGCCTACATGCAAAGAGGTCACAATACGGCGAGAGATGAGAATACATCTCTGACTCAGGCTAGCGCATTGTGAAAAGAGATTACCTTTTTTGATGCTCCCATCTCTTCAGATGCATTCAACTTTCGCTTTTCCGGCTGCACAAGATCACCAGCCAAGAGCGCGGCATAGCTGGGAAGATGACCACAAGAAGCAAAAGAAATCAAAATTTAAAGAGGTAACCTAGCGATTCTAGCATAGAAAGCAACTAGGTCCAATTGACACGGCAGCTAGCATGTGTGTGCGCCTTCTAGAAAAATAGACAGGATGCATTTAGAAGACCATAAATTGATCACAGCTTATTCATACCGGAGTCCTTTGCCATATTCAGAATTGAGTTTCGCATCAAGATCGTCTTGCTTATCGTACTTGACGCGGGCGATTCTGGGAGCATTTGCTACGTTCTCCGGTTTTATGGCCTACGTTTGTCAAACTCAGTTAGATGCAAGGAACTCGCCCAAAGTAGGAGCCATGAAGAAGAGTGGGGACTTGTAGAAAACCATCCAGTATATGAGTCGATTCCAGTCTTTATAGATCACGTCTAGAGCACAAACCTGATAAAAAGCCCGCAACCATCGCTCCAGCTGATCTAGAGTTTGCGCTCGCGTAGGCATGGTGCCTCCCCGCCACCGATGTAGTTGGAACGTTGGAACCGTGTGATCGTGTGATGATGCGAGCTCGAGAGACCGTCCCCACGCCAGGAATTATTCCTTGCATGTTTTGTTTGAATCATCCCTGTAGCGGTTAGCGGTTTTAGAGGAAAGAGGAAAGAGTACTGTAGTATTCGTCATCCTCTAGCAAGCAAGAAAGAAAGAGCTAGGTTTCTAACAGCTCAAGCTAAGCTTAGAGCCAAAGGCTGTAGCTCCCGAGCTAGACACTAGCGTTTGACTAAACATGAATGATGGCATCCGCTATGCATCAAGACCCAATGACACGAAACCCAAGAATGAAGGCTTTGGAGGTCTCCCACCGGAAGTAATTGGCATGGCGCGTCAGATGGGATTGTCCCCAGAGGTGAGAAAGGCGCTAAGGACTCCCACATTTTCGCATTTGCACAAATCTGCCCAGATTAGTAACTGAATATCATGATAGCCTACTCTCATGTGCAGTATGAACCTCAATTTGCTTGCCTTGCCGCTTTTGAGTAGGACGTGAAGCAAATGAGTTCCATGTGGGCAAATATGGATGATCTCAGCAATTCCGACCCTGAAGCCTACAAGCAGTTCACGCAAGAAATCCTGGCTGAAGGCCCGAATGGCGACAAAGAAAATGCTTCGTCCACGAGAGCACGCTCGTTCTTGCCCGTGCCATCCTTCGTGGTGAAAGTGAACACCACCGCTGCAGCAGGCAATGGGCTCAAAGTCACAACGCGCAGCGGCCTTGCTAAGGTTTTCATCAACATGGCGTCGTGCGAAGCTCTTGAACCTCCGAAGGACGTGAATGGGCGGCCAATGGAGAAGGGCCAGCGGCGCGGTGCAGATGGGCTCCAGATTCCACTTTTAGTGGGGGAGGTCCGGCGTTGCACAGACCATAGCGGCGAGGAAGGAGCAGCGCTGGCGGTTGATGTCGTGTTTCACCCGTGGATCATTGACCGCTGCGACGACGACAACACTTTCAAGGCGCAAGCAATTGACCTGGCGCTAGGGTGGGTGGAGCAAGAGACGGGCTACAAGTTCGAGAAGCACAAGTGGAAAACCATCAAGTCCAAGTACAAGGGAGGAAGTGGCGATCTCGGAGACCAACCAATGCCTTTCCCCGTTGACCGCGCCCTCGAACAGGTATGCTTTAATCCTGTCTTTTGAAGATTCTTTGAAGCTGTGATTTGCCATCGAGCTGTGACATTCTAATCGCCTTTAAATATCACTAGGATGGTCCTGTCGAGGAGCGGAAAAAGCCCGACGAAAGTCCATCGCCGCCTGCACCGACCCCTCCCGCAGGCCTTTCTACGCTCTCTCCCGAAAGCTTACTACGCGCTGCTACCAGCGAACCCGCCACTGACCAACCAATGGACATCAAAATGCCGGGCACGCCGGGTTTCTCAGGCAAAGATAGCTCGTCGTCGTCGTCAGCAGAGCCTCCTCGGGTCCTGATTTCCGAAGTAGGCGCGCCCAAACCGAAAGTGAAGGCAAAAGCGGCAGTGAAGAAAGGCTTCTTGCATTCCAAAGAGGGTAAAGGTGCGCCTCGCCTCTATGATGACAGCGGGTCGACTGGCGATGGCTCTAAAGAGGTGAATCTAAGTGGAGTTCATAGGCGTCGCTTCTGGTCGCTTCTGAGTATCATCTTCACTCAATCCTTCCCCTGCTTTTTTCGATTGCGCTTGTCGAATGTCCTTTCAGGGAAGTTATTCTCGGCTCATGTCCAAGTGCAATGTCGTTGACATGAACACCATGACGCCCGCGGAGCAAAAGATTGCCATGGAGAAGTACGCTGGGACCCCAGAAGGAGGGGCACCTGCTCCCCCTGTACCCGCAGAGACTAGTCCACCTCCTAGCGCAGCAGCAGCAGCCCCTAAACCTGCGCCTCCACCTCCTTCTAGTGGGAAGGAGGAGTCGAGCAGCCTGGCGAAGGGCTTTCTGTCGAAGTCTGGGGGTTCCCTGTACGGCGACGGAGGCAGCTCAGAAGGCGCGCCAAAACGATCGTCCCAGACAGATGCTCATTTCGACTCCCTCATTGCAGGTAACACGGTCAAGACACCGTCTCGTTGGCTACTCCCTTGCCTCTTTCTATTGTGTGCACCCGGGTGTTATTTCTAGCTTCATTTAAATCCCTCTGCCCTTTAACCTCTTTCTCATTCACAGGCATTGACCCGGACTACGCCGCTGCGACTAGCGGAAGTGATGACCTTGGAGCAGACGACACCCTCAGCGCGCTCAGCGACATCGCGAAGGTGCTCGGCGGCTGCGGCCCGGGAAGCAGCAGCCCGAGCGAAGGCTTGATGGGAGCCATGTCGGCCATGGGGGCTGATGGCGGCGGCGTGAGCTTAGAGGACCGCCCTCCGGCAAGGCACACCCCCCTCGGGGGCATCGA
>Ga0307930_1000767_pt1 | contig 25784 bp, 18 predicted proteins | sample OrgLakmetageno46_FD_203161 | JGI IMG/M metagenome (GOLD analysis project Ga0307930, IMG submission 203161) | Saline water microbial communities from Organic Lake, Antarctica - #46 | ecosystem: Environmental > Aquatic > Non-marine Saline and Alkaline > Saline | place: Antarctica: Organic Lake...
TGGAACGGGCGCACTCACCGTGCGTGCTTTCCGATTCCGTTCCAGGCGGCTTACTTTGCGTCGGCGAAAAAGATTGAGTTCTTGTCCAACGTGCCAATCCAAACCAAGGACGACCGGGTGAAAGGCTTAATGAAGGCCTCGAACCGCCTGGTTTCGGAAATGGACTGGATTTGTTCGGTGGCGGAGCAAAGTTGGCTGTACCGCACGGTGCACATGAACATCACCAACATCAAGCTGTGCATGTATGCGCTGGTGGTGTTGCTCAACCTCAACGTGCTCATGTCTTCGAAAGCGCTCGAGTCGCCGTACAACGCGTTTTTCTACGATTTCGACGACCTGAGTGGTGGGGAGAAGACCAGTTTGTACATTACCTTAGCGCTCGGCGTCACGAATTTCGTGGGGTACTTGATCATCGTGATGTACCTGGGAATCACGGAGGTGCCGATTATCATTCGTGAAACGCGCGCGCGAGCGGAGCAGCAGATGGAGCTCATGAAACCGTCGGAATACAAAGACTTGGGCGCGTTCTCGTTTTGGGGGGTGACCTTGGTCATGAACGTGATGTTCATCGTGATGCACTTCGCCAACTACAGCGACCAGCCCAACTACCCCCTGTACTACTTCTTGATCTTCGGCATCAACGTGCCGTGGACCCTGAGCTGCGTGCGGAACTACATTGTAGTGCCTACCAACAGCTTCGAGAGGACCTTGTGCATCACCTACGACACCGCCATTACCAAGCCCTTCTTCCGGAACCACATCGTGCTGCAGTTTTTCTCGATTCAAGGTTTCTTGAGCTCCGAGTACTTCACCCTCATGCTCTTGGACATCTTCAACAACAGCGAAACTTTGGCGGCGATCTTGCAATCGGCTACCTCCGAAGCCAAGCGGCTGGGCCTCGTGTTTTACACCATCATCATCACCATGGTCATTGTGGCCACGTTCGTGCAAGTGTATTACAGCGAGTACCTGACGATCCAACACGCGAAAGAAGACGGCACCGTGAACGAGAAATCGTGCGCCACGGTGATCAGCTGTTTTTGGCTCTTGTTTCGAGCGCCCGGCGGGGACTTCGGCCTGTCCATCCCCAACCCGGGCCACCCCGACTACATGTGGCGGGTGTTCTTTGACATGGGGTTGCAAGTGTGGCTGGGCTACATTCTCAGCAACATCATTACCGGTTTGTTGGTGGACAGCTTCGGCGCCTTGCGGGAAGCCCGCAACGACCGGGACAGCATTTTGGCCAACCAGTGCTTCATGTGTGGCCTGAGCCGAGAGGACTACGAAGACTTTGGCCTCGAGTCCTCAGCGCCCAATTTCGACGAACACAAGGACGACCACCACATGCTCTGGACTTACGTGTTCTTTTTGAGCCACTTGAGGAAGAAGGCGCCGACTACCTTCACCGGCGTGGAGTCGTACGTGGCCTCGATGACTTTACCAGGCATGGCTGCGTCCCTCGACTGGATCCCAGCTCGGTCTTCCTACGATTTAGAAGAGCGCGGCATCACGGGCGGTGGCGACAAAGAGGGTGAAGATGGCGATGACGAAGACGGCGGCGCGAAATCCCTGCAAGATGAAATCCGGGCAATCAGCGAAGTCGTGAAGCGGTTGGAAGAGCAAATGTCTGACCTCTAAAATTGCCCACGCATATCACAAATCACAAACAGAGAAAGAAAAAACAATGAGATCGGGCGGCGAGAAGGCAGTGCATCGTACCAATGAGAACAGAAAAGAGAGAGAAGCGAGAGATAATTTCACGCATTTCGTTGCCCGAAATAAATAACAACACCTCACACATAGCTATAGCCAAATCCAATCCAGAACAAAGAAAATGCAGATGTAACAAGTAAATGGTGGGATGGTAGGTGTAGTAGATCTGAAGACAAAAAGAAAAAGAGATAACTATAATTTATAAGCATCCGAAGTGATATACAAGAAATTCCAGATTTCCTTTCTAGGTACTACATCCGTATTTAAATCCAAACAACAAAAACACGCGCCGAGGTACGAGATATATTATAAATTTGATAGCCCCCCCTCCCCAGTCCTTTGCTATTCGAAAGCGACGTAGCAAACACGTGGGGGGCTACTGATGTATGAGCTAGCCGCAAGCCACTCGTTTACAATTCACGAGTGCCTCTCTTGCAATCCAAGGGCACCTTACTTCACTTTTCATTTGACTGTCATAGCTCGGCGTGAGCTCCTTTCTTTTGGGCCCCGCCAGCTGAAGCGCTTAGCAGCTGAAACCCTTCTTCAATTGCTGCCACACGTTCTGGCCACCCCGCAGCTACACCTGCCAGTGCCGAGGCCTTGACTTCTGCAGGCGATAAAGATGAGGATGACTCTGCTTTGGCCTGGCCGGCAGACTTCCAAGAAGCAGCATCTCCAGTGCGAAGACTTTCCACTTCTTGCCATGCAGCTTCCGTGACCTAGTACCAGTAATAAAGGGGTGAAAAACCATGGAGAATTCAGCACGGAAAGTACTAGAAGTGGAAAGCGAACAATTACCAAGGATTGCAGAAGGAAATCAGCCATTGCAATATCAGTGAAGCCGCAAGGATCAGAGAGACCTCTAAACCAACTCCGCTCCCAACATCACCATAACCCTTCCCCCCCCTGTACCTGAGCACTCATAGTAAAGCGGACAGTGTCCCCACGCTCTGCCGCAGCCTGCAAGGCAGCGCCACCTAAGTCGGTGACCATAACCACGGGGACGTGAATGCCCAAGCCTTTCCACCGCGGCTCCACCCCAAAGCGGGACACGTGGGTTGCCGAATTCACGATGACAATCGCGGCGGCGCCGGCAGCTTGGGCGTGTTTGGCTTTGGCTATGAACGCGCACCCGCCGCGCTGTACCACCACCACTTTCCCCCTGTATTCACTGCTCTGCAGCTTGGCTTCGTGAGCAGACTTGGTGGAATCGCTGAGCTGAGCGCTGGCCGTGGCGTTGGTGAGCTCGAGGTGCTCTTCGAAAGTCAGTTCACCGCTGGACGCCAATAAAGTGCACGCGTCAGGTGGATTGGCTTCTACTAGGGCTAGGCCAGTGGCTGAAGCGGTGTCCACCGACACGCCAAAGGTAGCGAGCATGAACTCGTGCTTGGATGATGATGACGACGGTGCTGCTGATGCAATTGTGAGCCAGCCCCCTTCGAGGGTGCGTTTGGAAAGAGTGCGCTCGGCTTCGGTGCACGGCGCGCACAGGTCGGACCCCAGTTGGCCTTTCAGAGCTTCGGTGCGCTCGGCGCAGTGAATCGGGACCATGTAGCCCGTCATGGACGGCGTCACCGCGCTGCTTCCTTTGGCAGCTAAAGCAGCGTGGCCAGCGGTGCGATCCAGGGCGCGCAAGAGAAGCTCGCCGTCGTATTTCGCCACCATGCTCACCTGACCAAACCCAAAGGAGGACAATCGAAGAGAATCAAATAGTGCAGACGATTGCCTAGGCGGTCTGAATAAGATTTCACGGTCAAAAACTAGCAAGAAATGAGAGGTGGCGGAAGGGGGTATAGAAGGTGCGATGAACAGAGGATGATTGGTATGGCGTCCAAGTATTGGCATCTGCGCTATTTACCGACAGAGGAATTCCGTGCGCGTCGGGCCCCGCTAAATGATCGTTGCCGTCTTCGGTGTTGACCAGCACTAGAGCTGCAGCCCCCGCAGCAGCTGCAGTACGCGCCTTGGTGGTAAACGTGCAGGTGCCACGACGAGCGACGACCACGGCTCCGGTCCAGTCAGTGTCACTGCTGAGCGCGCCGCAGGCATCCACCTTATGATTATCAAAACGGAGCCCATGAGAGTATGCCAGGGTATACGTGTTATGTGAGCGTATAGATGGGCGTAAACAGAATCGGAGAAGAAAAAATATTAAAAAAGAAGGAATAAAAATAGCGCGAAAAAATAAGCTGCAAGAGATATCTACAGTTGAGAACAACCATTATGCCCCCATCATTACACAGCTGGCATGTGCCCGTCACACGTGCGTTGGACGCGGTGTAATGACGTCAAATCTAGTCATATCCGAGATGAGACAGTTTAAGCACGAATATGGCATCTTCACCGCTATCGTTGCACCTAATATATTACCGGGTCCGCAATCACGAAACGGCGGGGCCCTTCTGGCGGAGGTTCGCCGAAATGTGCGCGCAAGAACTGAATGGTTTGCGGCCAGCCGTCGATGTACAGGCGGCCCCACATGCGAGTTTGCCGCAGCTCGCTTTCACCCTTTGCGTCGCCAACAGCAGCGAAGTCGCGTTTGACTTTGTCAGCGTCTAACACGCTGAAAACCTCAGGCAGCAACAGGACTTCCCCGTCGCCTGACCTATTTGGGTAGAGACAGCGGCCAGTAGCGCCATTAAAAAACAACAACGCGAAGTTATTGAACGATAAGTAAAGCCCAGCCCTTCACGAGGAACTTCTTTGTTCATAGCTTAGTTGGGGGGTAGTACTTGAAGAAGTTCGGCGAGCGCTCGCCTAGCTCTTGAGACTCCTCGTGAATCTTTTTCGCCATGTCCTCGCTTAGCTCATCACCCTCTGCTATGCCATACCTGCAATTAAAGGACGTTGACATCTTTGCTAGTCAGAGCTAGCAATAGCCTGAAGTCATCGTTCGCTTTAATGCTTAAGAACTATTTTTAATGCAGTCAACCTTCGGGCAGTTATGTTCACAAGTCTACGAGACCAACTTTTCTGCAATGAACTTCGGAGGCAGTAGCTTCTGGCTTCGGTCCCTACTGTCGGCTTGGTCAGGTGGGTCGACCGAAAACTTCTTCCGTGCACGAGCGGCGCCGACGGAGCAAACGCTGACTAACCAGGTCGCAAATACTACGCGCGCCATGGTACCAGTTACGATGTATATTTCGGCCGTTCAACGGGAGAAGCAGTCCAAAGTGTCAATTCACTGCTTCTTTCTCTGCAAAACATTCTTTCAAACCTACCTATAACATCAACGCAACTACTCCGCCATGCGATTGTACATGCTCTTCTATGCGCTAGCCTGCCTCCAGATTCCTGGCTCATCATCTTCAGTGATTCATAATCTAATGCGAGGTAGTGCCTTGCGCTGTGCCTGCGATTTGGCTGGCGGGTTGCCACTCGAGGTCGGTAAGCTTGCTTACACTACTTCCGAAAGAAAATACTACTGCTTCACTACTCAATCGATTCGAGTAGACCTATGCAAAGCTATTACGAGGGCGGAAATGATGTCCATAATTGGTTGATGTGATTTTATCGTGCACTGCCAGGTGTGGAAGAGCGCTGTAGTCCTGGAGCGTAGAAAGGAGGCGAGTGTGATGGCTGGCAACACAGCAGCGCGTCCGAAGTCGGATGTTGCGATTTTACAGCGGCTAGTGAGTCAAAACGCACAAGCTATCATGTGACTTATCTGCATGCTTTTGAGTGAATTTATTCGATTCATGGTGTAGGTGCGGGAACATGGCATCCCTTCCCTGTGGTCGGGCTGTAGCGCTCGAATGGTTGAAGGCGCTTTGTCTGGCGCTGTGTTGATGGCAGCTAAAGAAACTCTCCGAAACCTTCTTACAGTGGGCCCCATGTGTGCTTTGAACCTGCCTCCTGTGGCGGTGGCTTGTTTGGCGGGCGCTGGCGGTGGCGCTGCGCAAGCGCTAGTGATGGGTCCCTGTTCGCTGCTTGTGGTCGCGTGCACGACTGACCGCGCAGCCGGCGGGCAAGGCTCAGTGCCAGCGGCCGCGCGGCGCGCGTGGGCTCAAGGTGGCCTTTTGGGCATGTACCGGGGCAGCGGCGCTGTAGCAGTGCGGCAAGCCACGAACTGGGCGAGCCGGCAAGGTTTAACGGAGCTGCTGCGGCCAATGTGCCTCGCGCGGCTGCCAGGCATTCGAGGTGAGGTCGTGGCCGGCTGCTTGGGTGGTGGCCTGAGCACCTGGAACACCCCCTTTGAAGTCTGCAGAATAGAAGCACAAGCTGGCGCTGGTCCTCAAAGAGGCAGTATCAACAATGTAAGCAGCAGCAGTAGCAAACGACCCAACAGCGCCAGAAGTGCGTCCTTGTGGAGCACGATGGCGCGGGTACGCCAGGAGCGTGGTGTCAAAGGCCTTTTCGCAGGACTTGGGCCAAGAGTGTGCCAGGCTTGCTACCAAACATTCTTCATGGTCGTTGTGCCGAGAGTTCTTGATGCAAAGAAATAGATAAGCCCTTTGCCGTGTTGCTGATGTATGGGGTGTCGTGCCTTCGATTGCGAAAAACTGATACCGCACACAGAAGTCTATAGCACAGTCCTATGTGAAATCTGCAATGCAATGCACTAAGTTCACTAAGTTCATATTTATATGTGAGAACGAACTTAATGGAAAGGTATTTGGAATGATCTAGGCAGCACCCAGCATTCACTTCCGCTTATCTGTGTGGTAAGGATCGCGAGGGCCGGAATTTGGGGGCTTGCAGGCAGCAGGCAGGTAGCAGGTAGGCAAGTTTTCTATTTTCATCTCGCTTGAAAACATGCCTTGAGTGCGAATTTCGTTTGGTTTTTGGTTGGGTAGCGCACACTAGGCCGAATGGGTGCCCTGAGATGACATGGGTGTTGGAGTATAGGGCACCCCTGTAGTATACAGAGGGGGTTGGGGTTGGCCCGTCGACTGTGAATCTTGCTTCTATGTCTATGCACTGATCCCTTCGGCGTTAGCACCGATACTTTAAATGGTTATGGTCGGAGATCAAAGAACGCCCTAAAGCGCAAAGGACTACCGGCCAACTCCGAGGAATGGCGTGCCATAGCCGAGGATAGGACAAAGTGGATATCGCGGACATACTTGAAGCCAATGCCTCCTTCCAAGACTTGATTCTATAGGGTTCATGGGAGTAAAGATGAGCATTGCATCACACATAAGGACACATTAAGCCCAGTCAGACTTGTTCTGGAGGATTCGCCAATACGCAGCTTTTTGTTATATGTTGATGTTCCTTCGCAATTGGGGCAATGAAGTGCCCGAAGAAATGCCTCGTCCCTCGTGTACCTGGGACATGAAGACATGAAACACAATGGGCACTCAGACATTCGGGGCCTGTCTCAAAACCCTGTACCCACGTACCCACTCGGGGGGCTCAGAAAATGGTAACTGAACGAGTTGCAAGTTGCGAGCACCACTCATTTTGCTCAACAGAGCTTGAAGCTAGCCAAGTGCCTAATCCTAACGCATCTAAGACTATGAGCGACGCTGAGGACGAAACGAGTCCGCGTGCGAACTACCGCGACACCACTGCTGGCGAGGTGACTGCACTTTCTAGATTTTTGGCTGATCTTACTGTTGACAAAGCCGACCTATCCGGCTATGTTTTGAGGCAATGTAGACTGTGCTCTGGGCTCAAGAACTGACTCGTCAATATCCCGCTGCATGCGATAGGATGGCAACAATAATTATCAATTTGAGTCCACTGGCAGTAGGGAGGGCGAAGAGCCTCCTGAGCCAAGTTCTGCATATGCACAAGAAGTTGCATCTAATGCGGCCGAGGAGCGCCCTCAAGATGGAGGTCATTCTGGGGAGTACAGCCAAGATTCAGGAGGCAATCGCGGAGATTCGTATGCACCCGGAGGTTTCCCAGAAGCTGGCGAGGGTTGCAAACTCTTCATCGCGCAGTTGAACTATGACACAAAGGTGTAGATGACATCTCGGCCATGTTTATCACCCCATTTCACCTAGGTTACCAGATAAGAGTACTGAATCTGACTTTGAAATTTCTTTGAATTGTGTCTGACATCTCGGCCTGCCTAAATCAATTGAACTGTGCGACTTGACTAAAAAAATGGACGACAATCACGATGAGTAAAGGAGGAAGCAATGCGCGAGACGTTTGGTAAGTTCGGCAAGTTGACCGATTGTAACATTGCGCGTCAACCCGGCGGCATTTCTCGTGGTTTCGGGTTTGTTACTTTCGAAGATGCTCGTGACGCCGAAGAAGCTCGTGAGAGGTATGATATTGATGGTGTAGTTCTGGTGCACTCGATATTATGAAAACGAAGACATGAAAATGACTTCTGGCGTACGTTGTTCGGCTAGCGCATTGTGGCATGAAAGAGACAAGTGAAGAAGTGAACTGAATTCTGGCTGCAAACTAAACAATAGAGATTTTTTTCTACGTGAGAGTCTTGATAATGTAATCGAACTTGAAAGTCGAAGAAAACTGTACTCGAGCGATGCACGATGTGACATGAGATCGTTGCTTTGGAGTGATAAGTCTCTGCTGCGTCGGTACTATCGCACTGTTTCGTTGAGGCCTGAGTTGGTCTCCAGGCCCTGATACTCGTGTCAAGTCCTTATCAGTCCACATTATTGCTTACACTACCTTCCAGGCTGCATCAGTCGATCTTTGACGGGCGTGAAATCAAGGTTCAGGTCGCGGACAACCGCGCAAAAAGCGGTAAATGGCCGAACAGTAGACATTAATTCTTGCCCTGCCTTTTGTGAATGGTCCTGCTGTTTGTAGCTTCTTATGTTTTTGCAAGTGCAATGTAACTTTCTTGTACTTGCATTCCTATTTTTGCATTCATCGTTTTGTCGGCTCCACTTTCTTCTGTAGTTCTTTGATTTCGCATGTATGAATGTGTTAATGACGCTGCCTTTTTCTTCTTTTTTTTTGGCTTTCAGGCGGCGCAGAGAGGCGTCCACCGCCCCCTGTAGGAGGCGACCCGTGCAAGCTGTTCATTGGTGGTTTGGCGTGGGCCACCACCTCCATCAGCATGCGGAAAGTGTTCGAAGACGCCGTTGGAGAAGTGACCGAAGCGCGCGTGATTTGCGACAAGGACGACCCCACCAAGTCGCGAGGCTTTGGGTTCGTGACCATGGCCACTCCAGAGCTCGCGCAGGCGGCCTTCAAAGCATTCAACGGCCAAGAGCTCGACGGGCGCCAGCTGCGCGTGGACTTCGACACTGGCCAGCGCAACAACTTAAGCGGGGGCGGGGGGCGAGACGGCCGAGGCGGCTGGGGCTACGGGGGCGGCGGTGCCGGTGGGAAAGGTGGTGGTTATGGCGGCAAGGGCGGCGGGGGTGGCAAGGGCGACAGCTACCACGGTGGGAGCTACCGGGACGAACGGCGTGACTACCGGCAGCCGGCGGGCTACGAAGCCGACTACCGAATGCCGCCGCAGGACCGTGGGAGCTACGCAGCGCCGTACCGCGGTGCGGGCGCGCCCGTGCAGCAGAGCTACGACCAAGACAACCGAGGCGGTGGAAGCTACGCGGCCCGCGCGCCTGCTGGCAGTGCTTACGACGACCGCGGCGCCTATGACTCGAGGGGCCCGCTGCCTTCTAGCGGTTACTCCGCCCGTGGACCACCGCCGTCAGCCAGCCACGACGAGCGGCCGCCGTACCAGGATGGCCCCCGCGGTGGTTTGAGCGGTGCTCCTCGGGACGGGTACCGGGACGACCCGCGCTCGCAAGGAAGCTACTACGATGAGCGCCCTCCACCGCGCTACGAGGAACATGCGCGACCTCCGCGCGGTGGGGACTACCGGTCAGCCGACTACCCCCCCGACTACCGGGCACCGCCGTCGCAACCGCGCTCGTATGACTACGCGCCACCCCCGTCCCGCGGCTACGATGCACCACCCCCGTCGTCTTCTCGCTCCGACCAAGGCGGCGGCCACTCGTCAAGCTACCGCAGCAGCAGCAGCAGTGGTGGTGGTGGTGGTGGTGTAGACGCAGCCCGAAGTGCTCCTGTGGGCTACCAGCAGCCGGAGTACCGGGCCCCTCCAGGCGCGAATTACCAGCCCGACTATCGCGCAGCTCCAAGCAGCAGCAGCGGCAGCTATGCGCAGGCGGAGTACCGCGGCGGTGACCGGGCAGCTGCGGCGCCGCGTGGGGGTGACAGCAGTTACCGCTATGATTCAGCGCGCTCCAGCAGCTATGGTGCCGGCTCCCGCGCAGGTGCTCCACCCAGCGGCGGTGGTGGCTACCAAGAATATCGCGGCAGCAGCGGCCCCGGAAGCCAAGGAAGCCATGGCGGTGGTAGCTACCGCTAATGATGGTCAGCATGGAGGCGTATTAGAGACTGGCTTGTGGTTATAAAGAATTATCAAAGCGGCATTGAGCGCCATAACTCTGCGCAGGACTAGTCTTTTTTTTTCCTTTTCTCGCGATATGTGTGCGCTCTGCTTCGCCCCCTTTCCTCTCTGAACTCTAAACTAGAAAGGAAACCCTCTCCATTTTCGAGCAGTTGAATAATACCTTCATTCGATAACGCAATTCGCAAGTAGCGCATTTCGCTGTAGCCGATAGCCAAGTGTCTTGGAATCGGAATACCACCTGCCACACGCCACACATGTGGTCTGGGTCTGTGCCTGTGGTCTTGAAGTCTTGGAGCAACTTGCAACTTGCAACTTCTAACTTCTTGCAACTATCAACAATCAACTAACTTGGAGTTTGATCTTACGTAGTCCAAAATGACACACCGCAGACGGCGTTGGTATTTTTTTCGTCCTTCAGCTTCTACACGAAGAAGGGCATTTTTTTTAAGCTAGAGCGCGCGTTGAGAAAGAGCACCGGGTGGTTCGACTCGTCGAGAGCGCGCACGTTTATCCATAATGCCCGTAGACTTGTACAATGAACCTAGCTGGGGCGCGAGCTTGCAAGGCTACCATGCGTCGCGCACTCAGTTGCCGTGGGGCCGTGAAGACCTGCACCCAACGCACCAAGTCGAGAAAAACAACCAAAACCACGCCGCTTCCCGCGTGTACAACCCTATTCTCATGAAGTTCAACGATTCCACAGTCGAGTCTCGCAAGGTAGCGGAAGAAGCAGAATTCAATTTGGTGCGCATGAATGTGGCCAAGGATCGCCAACTCTGCTACCAGCAAAAATTTGACGTGATCAACCATCACTCGTACCTACCGCCGACCGGAATGACAGGCCGCGTACCCGAAGGCAGCAAAGTGCCTGACAGCCGAGTGCCCTATAATTTGCTATCCCACTTGCCTAAGACAGCCCACCAGCGCCAAGAAATCGGTGTAGTCCCACCTGATGTGACGCCACGCCGCCCGGTAATATTTTAGTTTGCTTGAGGCTCAACCAGACCTCCTGCTGCTTTACAAAAGGCTAAGATTTGGGAACATTATTGATTGCCTTTGCTAATGATATGCGAAATTTTCAAATATTGCCTAGATGTTTTCTTGTTGACGCAATATATATATTTTTTTTTCACTCCTAGTGCTCTCTTTCTGTTGAACCACTCCCTCCTTCTATTTGTCATTCCTTTCCTTGCACGCCTTCTGCACCCACATACACACACACTACAATAGGACCCCAACATGGACCCGAACATGCCGCAAAAGAAAGACCCTGACGCTCGCCCCTTTGACTTGCTGAGCAACAAGTACCACGAGAACCACGAGCTGCGGAAACAGGCCGACGAAGCTGAGATCCTCAAAGTCTGCCAAGACAAATTTGCGGCCACGAGAGACTATGATGCGGTAAGTACGGGAATAAGAAGTATAAATACTTCATTCAAGTGATCTCATTTGACATCTCAAATAGGGCAGTCCCTTCTTCTTGCGTACGCTTCGCTATTTTACTTCATCTTTAGCTTCTTTTGCTTTTTTTGCTTTGTTGTAAATACTATTTGTAGTAAGCTATCTAACATATCCATGAGCCCTGAACGTATACAATTGCATGCCTTTTCCTTCCTTTTCTCTTCGCAGGTGGCGGGCTCGTACTACAACTCCGCGAAAGAAGACGATTACTTAAGGCAGGTGCGGGTGTTGGAGAAAGTGCACGGCGCCGCTCAACTGGCGAGGCTCCCGCCTTCCATCACCCACTCCGAAGGGCAAGCGTTCAACATCGTCACGCAAGACCCGCGCGATCCGGTGAAATTGGCGGCTGTTGAGGGCGCAGGCAACCGTCGCTTTGCGAGCAAGAAAGGCGCTATGGTAAGCTTCTCAGCTCGTTTTTGGGGGATGTTGTGGAGTTCATCGTTTCTTCGTTGTTTGCTTTAGATGCATGGCCTTAAGTACTTTACAAGTCAGAGCAGAAAGGAGCTCAAACAATGATATGTTCTCGCTCTAAACCAAATATATTGTCTTCAATATATCTTTTTGTTTTATGGTGCGTTTTCTTCGTAGATTGAAGCGGAAGTGCGCACGCGCATGGAAGCTTCCGAGAAACTTGCTGCCGACCGCAGCTTGGCGAGAATCGAGCGCACCGGCATCATGAAAGCGCGAGAAGATGGCCGGCACCACGGTGGGCTTTTACTCAGTTTTAGTGTTGTCTTCTCCATTATCTCAATTTTTATCATACTTAATCTCGGTCTAATGAGGCTAATCGACTACTCACGAGATAGTACGTTATCTTAGCTTTGCAATGATATGCCGTGGAGAGCTCTCGTGCTTCTGCAACTTCTCTACGTGTGTCATTGTTGTCATTTGTGTTAACATTTCTTTCGTATTCCTTCTCCTTCTCCCTGTATATACATAGGCTTCGACGTCGTGAACCATGCCCATCACCACGGCCGCGGCTCCAAACCTCTCGCGCCGTCGCGGCTGCGCCCTCCCGAGACGGTCTGGGAGCGCCTAGCGGGTGACACTTTATCGCATGCAGGAGAACCCATGGGCACTTCCGTGAAGGACTTTGCGCTGTCGAGCTCGCAAAACTTCATGCAACAGCAGCCGCCGCCTTCTGGCAGTGTGTCTTCCGGCCGCGGCTTGCAGCAATTTCGAGACTTGTCTCAAGAGCCCTCCACGCAATTCGTGCCGCAGTCTTTGCCTATCGGAGACGGAGACAGCGCTTACGGGTACGGCGGCCTCGGGCAGCAAACGCAGCAATTTGACACTACTACCGGGAGGAGCAGCCGTCTAGAGAGGTCTGCACGAGCGAAAAGCGGTGGGGCTATGTTTGCATCTTCGTCGTCGTCTGCTCGGGCTGCGAACCCTCAGTCATCTGCGCGAATTACGGGGAACAATAACAGTGACAACTACAGCAGCAGATCGGCACAGCCGTCGGCTCGCCCGTCGGCCCGGCCTTCCGCTCGGCCCTCGGCACGCACGCGCATAGGCGGCGGTGCTACGAACACAGGCACAGCGGCGCCGCTGTCGCGTGTGCCAACCGTGCCGTCGGTAGGTGTATCAGTATTGTGCTTGTAATTCGCCTGGCCGCCAAGAAAAGTTTTCTTTTATTTGTGCCTTATTCATATATAAAAACGTTGCGCGCTCAAATGATATTTCTCTTCTTGTTGCTGTGTGCTTCGTCTGTGAATGGCAGCTCAAAATGCCATCAAACATCACAGCGCTTCAAAACGGTTCCGCATGAATGTCCTGATATACCTGACGAACTTTATGTAGACGAAATCGTCTCGGGCGTAAAGTTCTGATTCGGTAGTAACTATACGTCCATGCGCTTATTACTTTACAGTCGTTTATTATACAGCCAACTCGGTGCTCGATGTAAGATGCTGCATCCGATACCTCTACAACGAATTTATGAAATGAAATTTAAAAATGATATCGGAACTCCACTTGTTTTTGGTAACAACAGAAGTACGAACTTCCCTGTTTCAAAGAGCGAACAGAGCGACTCAATATTCCGAAGCCGATTTTTCTCACTTAAGCGCAGTGGCATATATGTCTATGTGCAGTAAAATAATTAAATAAAAAACTGAATTCCTTCGGATTGTGCTTGGGTGCGGGTACTAGGACACGGAATCTGAATCGGATTTTGTGTTTGGGTTACTGCTACACGGTGAAGGCAGCGACCTCGAGATTCTTCGCTCTTTATTGTAACGCCGTGTTTCCAGCTTAGGCCATATTTCTGGGATAATGAAGGCCTTCATTGGAAGCTCCACTTGGCTCACTTGTAAAAAGATGGAAAGAGTTCGCCTAAAGTAACGTCACTTCCAACCGTGGAGGCCCAAACATTGGCAGCGATCACGAGCGCGAAAAAAACGTAGCCTCGATTCTGAGAGTCTTGCGCAGACTTACTCCCAGAGTACCTGTTAAAGTTTCAATTCACAACGGAATCGCAGGAGACGATGATTAGAAATGATAGCAGTCACCTTGTGCTCTACAAAACAAACTTGATCATTGATGATGGTAGCTTAAGCGTATATCAGCAAATGATCCCGAGGCAACAAAAACCAACTCACGCGTTCTCATTGCTCATATAGTTTGGACCCATTTGAGATAAGTCCACTTTCTTGGCACTCTTCTCGCTGTTTCCTGCTGGTCCTTCTGCCTGAAGAGAAAGTTGGACAAAGCTATTAGTGAGCTAGCTTCAAGGCACTACTTCAGACGTAGCAATGTCGCGCTTACGACGCGTAGCACAATTACTGTAGTCGTCTTAACGATGTCTTTCATTGTGAGTTGTTTCATTGCAGCTTGTTGCAATTGAGAGCGCAATACCTCACTGTTTTTTGCCCTGATTGTGACAGCACGCTTCATCTGAACATGGTTTGGAATTATGAACGCTCTAGCTGACGTAAAGACGACCGCGAGGACTAGCCCGAACACCTGTGAAAAAGATATCTTAATCTACGAAGCTCGCATGCATAAAGCCAGGCCATAGTCGTACTGACGGTTACCTTCATGTCGTAGGATTTATAGGATCCACAAAGACAGCGACTTCAAGAATGTTCCGGTGATGAAAAGAAGTCGATGCGCGTGGGTGGGAAAAAAATTGCACTACAGATACCTGTAGTATGGTATAAAAAGAAAGAAGAGGGGAAAAACTACCCGCTACCATCACTTCCATGGCCACTCGGGCATGTGCGCCTGATTAGCTTCTTAGGTCTAGTTTGCGCTGCTTTGCTTTTCTTCTCTACCTGTTAGTCTTCTAATTCCGGCCCTTCAAAAACTTAGTTCTAGTTTGCGCTGCTTTGCTTTTCTTCTCTACCTGTTAGTCTTCTAATTCCGGCCCTTCGGGGCCTGTCTCAAAAACGCTTCTTAGGTCTAGTTTGCGCTGCTTTGCTTTTCTTCTCTACCTGTAAGTCTTCTAATTCCGGCCCTTCGGGGCCTGTCTCTAAAACACACTCAGTAAATCCGTGAGAAAAAGTGCACTGCTACTAGCTATTTTTATCCCGGGTTGAATGGGGGTTCCGGTGATTACACGATCGCCGGTTTAGCTTGGGGTCTTAGTTGTAGAAACGAGGGCAAGGTGAAGCCTTGGCAATAGAAGGGCCATCTTGCTGAAAAACGGAATCCCTCTGTAGGATGCGGTTAACGAAGGCCGCATTTGTAGCTGTAACAGTAGAGGAAATCCGTTGACGCCAGAATGTCGAGAACCATGTGGTGTTCCAAGTGGGTGGGTCCCATCAGGCAATACAGGGAGGATATTCACTGGCTTGGTTGCTTCCTTCGCAACATTTGTAACATGCCGCCTTCGCATCCGCATCCGGCGTCATGAAGGCTAGGAACTATGCAGGTCGCACACACAAGCCAAGGTCCCACTACTGCGATGGTACTACTAATACTGCCGCTGGTAGTTGCGTATGTAGGGGCATCTCACTGGGATGGGGTCATAATCAGGGACCTGAACAGGGACCAGGGACCGAGCTGAACGAAAGAGGTCACCATTTCATATTTCATTACGGAGCTCACTAAATGAACTGGCACGTGGGAGCTAGAGATAAATTTTAGTTCTATAATAACCGAAATGCATTCCTCAAAGAAATGAATGTCTCCTTTGCTACTTTACCTGTTGCTGTGATGCCCATGTATGCCCATTACCCAGCCGAATTAACTACTTAAAATTTATTCACGTACAAAACCCCGTAACATACAACAATTTATTAGGCATCCGTAGGCCCCTTGCCAAACACGCGACTTCACCTGAAGCCTACAAAATAAGAATTGCAATAATGCATCGTGACTTCAAGAGGTTTCTGCAGGAGGAGGGGAAGCTGACTCCGAGGGAGCAGAATTCTCAGCCCGGCGTTCCGCAGCTACTTCCGTGAAATGTTTCCGAAGCAAGAGCGACAGTTCACCCTTGAGCTCTTTGTAAGACGGAAAGTAATTCACGTCGAGCACCATAAGGTCCGCGGTGTCCACCGGTACCACGCAATCAAAGCCAAAGAGGCTCAACTCGAAGACTTCCTTGAGCTTCAAAGCAGCCACGTGAACCGCCGCCCTCAGCGCTTCTCCGCAAACACCGCCGGGCACCGCCACTTCGTCTCGTGGCGAAGGAGCAGATACTGGTGGCGGCGGGGGCGACGGCGAAGGAGCTGGCGAAGGCGGCCAAGTAGAGGCGTTTGTGCTGTCAGTATGGTGGTGGTGGTGGTTGCTGCTGTTGCTATTATCATGCGCAGTCGGAGATGAACCATCGCGTAGAGGCCGCGGTGCTACAGGGCTGACTGCCCAAGTTGCTGCTGCCGCCGCTGCTGCAGTCATGGCAGCGACTCGTGGAGCAGCTGTGGGGTCGAGTGCGGGGCCTGCCAGAAGGGCTTCGAGGCTGGGGTACGGTTTCTGAGAGTCGAAGAGCACCACGCGGCCTCGGTCCTCACCGCTAGAGCTGCTGCTACAACTAGAACCAACACTGCTGCTGTTTCCGTCACCAAAGTCGCTGTCGCTCTCGGGTAAGTCCGGCAGCGAAGGCCGCGCAAAGAGGCGCACTTCGTTGCCGATCACGTACGCTTTCAGAAGCACCCCACCGTGGTTCACGTATTCTTGCACTACTGAGGGGCGCGCCAGCAGTGCTAGCTCGGCATTTTTCCTAGTAGGCCCATCACCATTGGGTGTTTCACCCTCACCTTCGTTGGCCCTGGAAGATGTCTCGCCAGCATCTGAGCCGTGCTCTGTACTCGGATGCGCAAATGGGCTGTGGTGACTATGGCGGCTGTTCTCGTCAGAGGGCAAGCGATGGCCTAGAGAAGTGGGCGAGCCAAACACGACCGTGAGCAAGTGACTGCCCGCTGGACCACACGCCACTTCAGGCTTCACTAGCAAAGGGCCACGCACGCCTTGTTCGCGCAGTTGTGCTTCGATTTCACCAGCTGTGCTCTGCGTGAGCCCTCTCGGTGCAACTACAAAACGGGGTGCAGTAAGACGAAAATGATGCAGCGGCGGTGGTGATGTAACACTGTGACTACCACCGCCATCAATGAGGCTAAACCCACGCACAGTGGCCAAGAGCTCACAGGTGCGCGCTCGAAAGACAACTCGCGCCACGGTCGCAGGGTGGTCGACCACTGGCACCGTAGGAAACGCAGCTGCGAAAGCTTCTAAAGCACGAACTCGTCGCACAGCTCGCAGGCGCTTCGCTGCCACGACTGGGTTGTTCAATTGCCCAGGATGAACGGTGCTTCTGCTCTGGCTGGTGGTACTACAAAGGGCATTGTTGGGTACAGAACTGCTGTTGTCGACACCAGAATGCTCAGCCACCGGGGCTACTACAGTAGCTTCTCCTACGCCAGAGCTCACTTCATCGTCTCCATCATCGGTTGTCAAGTCTTCTATCGTAGACTCGTCGTCGTGCCCGAAAGTGGCGTGAATGTCTTCGCTAAGCTTGTGGAGCACCACGTCGAAAGGACCTTGGTCTGCGAGGCTTTCTCCCGCCGCGAGCGCGTCCAGGTCCACTGCTTTCCACACTACGCCAGCTAGGTCGGCCTGCAGCGTGGCTCGAAAAGTAGACGCTTTCTTTTTGCGAAACACATAGCCTACCACTAGCGGCTGTGAGGTTTCCATGACGAGGCTACTCCTCGTAGTTGTACCACTGCATGGTGTAGGTGGTGTTCTCTAGTGAGTGTAATTTCGCCGTTTCGTTAGCTTGCGCCAGTGCACAACTCGACGCTTACGACACGAAAAGAGCAGCGATTAGAATGACTTTCCTGGATATTGATTCGCCTTCTTGGTATGTAGCGTCGGAGTTCGAACGTCCGCGAATAAATTGAAGTAAGAAAGAAAGGCTATGCTCGAACGAACGTGAACGCTCGAGAAAACACCTCACCAAACATAATTGATCTATACCGCTATCGCATCGACACGTCGACAAAACCTGAAAAAAAAGTGTGACCATTTTTTGGACTTTCCTCGCTTTCTCTCTCGTTCGTCGGTCGAGTGGAGGTGTCCAAGTGTCCAACAAGGAGCGCTCGGATTTTAGTGTTGGTACTCCGAGTTCCCGAGGCATAATCTCGCACGCCCCAAGTCGTGTGGGTAAAAGTTCAAAGTTACTACCTCTTAATCATCTCTTAGCTAGGAATTTTGTGAAAGATGGCGTCGTTAGTTGATATTGCTGGCGCTATCCAAGGCGCTTTAGCTGCTGGTTTTGCTGCCACAATCATTCACAAGCATTTGACTGGGGATTATCAAGACCAAACTTGTGAGTAGACATCGCACGGCGCACGACTGCGCACTTTGGATGTTTCAAAAATTGTTCTATAACTCATTGACCGCCCTCTCCCGTGTGAATTTCTGTTGCCTAGCTTCACCATCGTTGAACATTGTGGAGCACTCCGTGTCTGATCAAGCCATTCAAGAGGTGTGTGCCTGCAAGTGGCTGTACAAGCATGTAGATCGTAGAATGCCAGAACATTGCCTAGTTTCGAATTGTGTATCTGTTCACTTCTCCAATCTTTTCTTCGGTAGCTCTATGTATTGATTGTACGAGTGTCTTTCAACCCTGGGTGGAAAACGTGCTACATGTGTGCTTAATAGGCAAAACAGCGCGCGGAAGCGGCCAGGGCACGGGCAGCTGCTGCCGAAGAAAGCGCTGTTGCCACGGTCGCGGATGCTGAAAAAGCACTGGCGTCTGCTCTAGCGAACGAAGAGCAAGCGCAGGCAGGTCTGGAAGCCGTAGTCGCGCAATTGTCGGCTGCGCAGGCTAGTGGAGCCGGCGCAGCTGCGGTGCTTCACCGCAAATCGAAGCGGTGCGTCATAGCCCACCTTAGCTTATTGCATCTTGAACCATTATTTCTGATATCAGTATAAAACTTCTCACGTCTTCATTTCTAGTTTCGTCCTTAGCTTTTCATTGTGGTCGAGTTCGTCCATATACTCTCGGATCTCTCCCTGTTATCTTTGCCGCCGTCTTCCTTTCCTCGTTATCGAATACTTCTGTACTTTTGAATACACAGGTGCGAAACTGAAGAATCAGCCTTGCTGTCATGCTATGAGGCTGCTTACAAGAGTTCTGGCGGCGCAGCAGCCACCCTAGATTGTGCGCCCGCACTGAAGGCTTACGCGCTCTGCGCCAAGCAAGCAGCAAACCAGTAGCCAACAGAGCACCCGTTATACGTGCTTTAAACCCCCAGCGCTGGCCGGTGTCCAATTGGTTTTGCTATTGCGATGAAGTAGAGAATCCGTAGTGAGATCCCGGCGTGGATTGTGGATTTTAGGACGTAGAAATTGTAGGTGTAGGCATGAAGCATTCAGGTTATAAAATATGAAAAGCCGATATAGAGATTATAAAGGAGATATAACAGGAATTACCAATTCCTTAATCACCTGAGCTTATCTAAGCGAACCTCCACATCTCGAATTGCCTAATGCCGTATTCATTTATCATTTAGAACCGTATCACTTCCACGTGGCGATTTCTAAAGGATACTAGATATAATTTCCCTGTCGCCCTCGGCCCTCTCCCTCGCCGACGCAGAACTTCCGTGTGGCATGTGGTTTACTCCTTTTTGTATGAAGTAAACGCACAATCTCCGCCGCCATCAGCCGAATTCAAGCACGAAACAAGATCTCTCACTTTCATTGCAGCAGTTCGCCGAATGAGGTGCTCCCGTCCGGCAGACGCGGCGCCCATTGAAACGCCACCCTGGTGCTGCTCTTGCAAATCCATGAGCCCAGGCCGGTCCTTTGGAGTAGGCACAATCGTCGAGATGGCTCAGTTACTGTAGCTAATGCGAGTGATGCAACGCATTCAAGTCGAACTATTTACCTCAGCTAGCGCTGACCCAGCATGAACCTCGCGGCAACCAGTGGCAGTCACTAGTCTAGACGCGTTCCCAGCGTTTACGCCTGCAGCTGCTGCGATACGAATGCTGGGTTCGCCAGCTGACGCCTGCTTGTCAGCCCAAGCCTAGGAAAAGAAGCAAAGCTTTGAGGGATAAAAAATAAACAAAGGATGTGAGAGATAAGGCTCGTCGTATTGCTAGCTTTGCAAAGGAGTGGCAACCATTATCATTCATCAACTTCACCTGAAGCCGCATAATGATATGCCTGCCTTCCCACGCAGATGGCGCCATGCCTGAAGTCAACAGACGGTCCACTCCAGCATTTGCTAACGTGGATAGTAAAGTCTCAACATCAACTGCAGCATAGGAAGCTGAAGACGTGCTTACTTCTTTGCCGATATCTCCATTGTCGACCTCAGGACGTAAGACGTCGAACGCTCTATGAAAAGTCACACTGACTTTCGGCAGCTCTGCAGGTGATCTTAAACCAAGACTAGGCCAGGTTTGATTTTTACTGTCTTCTCTTGAGAAAGGAGATAAAGGAGTTTTAGAAGGCGTTCCAAGGAGGCTCTCAGAAAGGGGCTCCTTGGCCGCACGCACGAAGGCGCGCAGAGCAATAAAGTCGACAGCGCCAGTCGGTGTCAAGGCTCCCACCACAACGCCATCCGCCCCAAGCAATCGCGCCACGGCAATGTCACGCACCATGGCCTGAACTTCGCGAGGGGTGTAGCAAAAATCGCCGGCGCGCGGTCGTATGAGGACATTGACCTTGGTGTGGCTCTTCGAAGCCGCTTCAATTGCGCCAACGATGGTGCCAAAGCTCGGGGTCGTGCCTCCTTCGCTCAACGAGTCGCACACTTCCACGCTGCTTGCACTGGAAACAGAAACGAGAATTACTCATAACTCAATCAACAATGCATGAGAGACGTTGGAAGCTGGTGTATTACCCGCCCGAAACTGCTTCGACTACAGACTCGACGTCGCCGAGGCAAACCTCCACCGCAACTGCTCTTGAACTAACAGAATCACACCTTGAAGGGCCTCGTAATTTCGTTGAGGCAACGACGGCAATCGACGACGCCAAAGATCGGATCATTTCAATAAGCGATGGCAAGTAGCGTGCGAATTGTTGAGATTCTTCTTGACTGGACCCAATGTCTTTTTCGAGAGCACACAGTTAGACTAGAAGTTCACTTACGATGCCTTTCTCGACATCGTCTCTATCGTAGACGCACTCGTAGGTATCCTCTAATCAAACGTCAAACTAACTAAGAATAGTGGCTGCAGCGCTACAGCTGACTTGACGTCATACTAAGGCTTGAACCTCTAGCTAGAGCTTGTAGTAGCAGAGAGCCCAGCTAGCTAGACACCTACTAAGCTAGACCAGCTATACAGCATAGCATATACAGTAAGTATAGTACTGTAGCATACGTATAGCATATAGCATAGCATACCAGTAGCCCAAGGACTTCGTTAGCTACAGGGTAGGTTAGACCGAACCATCGCGATTTTTTATTTGTGTTTCTTGTTGGCTTGACTTCTTGCAGTGTTGTGTGTTGCGTCGTTACTCATAACTGTTCCCGGCCCTGTTAAGAGAAGGCTGAGTTCTTAAAATTACTTCGAATATGAATACGTATAGATACCCTGAATACTGGGAAATACTATCGTATTCTTCTTTTAGCACGTTTGATGGGTGGGAGGATGTTGGAAATCAAAATGCTTCTGACGCCGAAAATAATTCTGACGTGTCAACAAGAGGCACTGGATCTCCAACATCCTCCCACCCATCAAGCGCGCTAAAAATTCGCAAGCATGATGATTAGGGCGATCCAGTTCCTTGGCCAGCCGCACGCACTACGCAGAGTGGCCCCCGCCTCGGCGGCGGGGGCCGAAGCGGGGGCCCACTGACCTATTGAAGTTTCTGGTGCTAACGCGGATTCGGGATCAGTCCATACAAGAATGATGCACAGTCGACGGGCCAACCCCCTCTGTATACCACAGGGGTGCCACATACTCCAACAAATACACGGATACAAGCCAGCGACCAATATTTTCTAGTCTTGTTAATACTCCCCAAATCCCCAAATAGCGAAATATACAAAGAAACAGCCCTGTAACATGTAGCAACAGAAAAGTGTGACCTTCGGAAAAAGTCTGGCTGGCCAAAAATGACCAACCATACACAATAATAAAGGCTTCGAGCTCCCATTCCGGCCCAGGAGACTCTTCAGGCGCCGACTAGATGTCACCCTGCCTGTTAGTTACTAAATCCACCCCGCTACCTTCGGGTGGTCTCAGAAATAGATTTAGCAATGAAGCCAGCACTTCGATGATGCATCTGCAAGCGAGAGTGCACGCAAAATCCCTATGGCTGAAGCTTCACTGGAGCTTTGTTCACCTCGCTCCCAAGGTAACTCCCAAGGCAGTAGCGATTGGGAGCTACCACCTGCATCGTCATACTTGGGATTTGACTTGCGATATGCAAGATCAACAAAAATGTGTTCAACTGCGGGGTAAGAACCGAGTTTCTTGAGTGCAGCAGCGCACTCGTAAAGTCCATGCACTGATATACGCACCGCCAAGACATCCACACCATCAAATCCCTCCGCACTGTGAATGCTCTCCAGCAGTATAGGTAGTCCAACTGAACCTGTTGTGTTGCCGACTATGTTACTTTGATCACCAATGCTGCTGTCTGAACATTGTGCCGAGTCTGCACAACAAATCTCAGAAGGGTTGCTGGAATCCCATAGGAGAGCAAGCTTGTCATCTACCCACTCACGAAATGCTGCGTTACTAAGCTGCATGACTGAGTCGTCTGATTCACCCGGAAACGAATCGCTTGATGGCATCTCTTGTGGCGGCCATAGCGGTACGTCACTCTCATTTGCGGCCAGCAACAGGTAGGGTGCATATTGAGCCTCGAGCTCGGCTATACGGCGGCGAACCAAGGAAAAGAGAGCACTTAAAGGCAAGCTTCCATTGCTGCGCAAAACTACTTCACAGTGACGAGCCCATGCTCGTGCAGGCGTCTCGCATTCCGAAACATATTCTGTGGATTCGAACTCATCCTGTTGATGCACGGTATCGACGAAATTGTCCCGAAGGTCAAAGAGCACGGCCCGAACTTTGTCGTTGTCAGCAAGTGCAAACGCAACTACTGATTTCAAACAAAATCCATTGAACCAATTATGGTTCACGCTGACAGTTGACTTCAGGTTCTCGACCTAGCCAAAGAGAAAACAGTGTATATTGAACGGCTGAAAAAAAACGAAGCAGGCTCAATAAAACAAACAGGCCGTCCGTACCTGGTGATGCCAGCCCGAAGGCACAAAAAGGGCCTCGTTTATGCCTTGTTCGACTACTACAACTTGTTTAACGAGGCGGGCTATCGCAGGTGTAGGTGGTGGTAGCGCTGACTGCGCATCTTTCTGGGCAGCGTCTTGGAACTTATTTTCAGTAGATGGGAAACCTCTGACTGGTATGTAAGGGCGTAAGTCAGCAATCAGAGAACCGTCACTTTGAGTTAGGTCCGGTGTACAGGCTGGGGGAAATAGCAACCATCGTTTGCGGCCGATCAGGTTGACTGACCACGAATAAGAAAGAAGTACATCGTGGTGCATTGGAGTCCAAGATCCTTTGGGGCCAGCGTACAAAAAGCGGTAGTCGTCAGCGTTATCATTCGACCGAGTTTTTACAAAGTCGTGCCAACTGTTCAGCCAGTCGTCTCGAAATGCCCACGGAGTTTCATACAGCGCTCCCTGGATCGACGATCGTGGCTTAGCTAATGCAATGTGCCAGTCTTTCAAATAGCGACAGGTGTCACACGCACTTCCGGAGTCATCATCTAATTCACTTGAATCATTAGCGCCTGATATTTTCTCGAGGTAAGAACAGTACTCACCTAGTGTTGTTTCCTCCGTTTCTGAACCACCATCGTATTTATGTGATACGTCGCAAAACGTTACCGGCACCTTGCATGCAGGCCCAAATGTATGCACAAGAGATTCCAGTATTTGTGGCAGTGCGAGAGCTCTATCCGATGGACTGTGTTCATCGTTTACTTGACGTATTGCCCAGTGGCTAGCAACATCGCTGAGAAGATAGGGCTTGTTCTCACGCATGGCGCTAACTGCTCCATGCCGATCTTGCACTGATATGCGCAATATTGATTTAGCAATTGTCGTGGAGGCATACTGCTGTCTGATTGCAGCTAACAGAGCCCTCGGGCTTTTCTTTGTTCTCTTCGTTTTTGAGCTGTCATCCATCCAGATTCAAGCAATCCCACTTCGGAGCCTTTCTCAAGCCCGAAATCGTAGCTAATCTCAGAACACCGCCTCCGAGTGTGACGTTGATATGTAGAATCTGCTATGTCGATGAGGACTATTGTAATCAACGAGAGCTTTCGCTGGGCGAGAGCACTTCGAGGGTTCTAACTTCTAACTACGTTTTGAAAAGCCACGGAAAGCTAATGTCTAGTATATCTAGTTTGTCTAGCCACTGTCGGCAGCCACAGGAAATTAACCAGCAGTTAGAGCCTTCATGAGCCATATGTATTTGCCTGGTAGCTTACGCGATAGACTATAGCCCTATGGCTTTTAGCGTTTCACGTTATCTACAGATATCACCATTGTTGATGCCATTGTGCCATTTCACGAATCAGAAACCCGAAACCCGAACCACTCTCACCCCCGAAGGAGGGAATTTGGAAACCGTTCGTGACCGACACATCTTTCCTTGAAATACTTTTCGTGCGCCACAATGTTGAGGTTCGGCAACTTGGCGATGTTGAGGTTATTTAGCGTACGGCAACTCATATAGTATTCACTTTTTTTCACAGGTTCACACAATTTATTGTTGCTGCGCTCGCTGCGGTGTCAGTGACGGCATTCCAGGGTGCCATGCCCCGCGCTGTTGCGGTCACCACACGCTCCACGTCGGTGTTGTCCGCGCACCACCCAAACAAAAAGGCAACCAAGAAGCACGCTGACCGCCGACCAAAGAAAGTGCGTTGTAATGTTGCTTTGTTCTTAGCTTGACTGTTTGCCGTCGTCGGCAATGCTGGTTTTACTCAGTGAAATTTCAGAAGGGGCTTGTCCCTTCAACGCTCTTACCGTGTCCTTACTCACCTCATACATTTTCTCTTTTCGACCTTTGCTAGCGCGGCCTCGCGGACATCAACCGCAAGCCTCCTGATTACGGCGTGCAGGCACCGAAGCCTCCAGAGTACACTGTGATTGAGTAAGCAGCTACTGTTCGTGTGTGATTTTAGAGAGGACCTTCAGCCTGGAAGGAAGGCGAGCTCTACGATAACATTGCCTTCAGCCTGGAAGGAAGGCGAGCTCTACGATAACATTGCTGTCTCTAGCGTCGAATGCCTTGGGTGGTCTACATTTCCAGTAGTCTTCATCGGATTACTTTATTGCTCCATAACAAACACCTTTTTTCTTAGCGTGGGCTGAGTGTATTGACTTTGCGCTGCATGTCTAAGTCTATGAATAGCCAACTGCGTCGCATTGCGCATTCTGAACTTCTGAACTCAAAAAGAGAAAAGAATACTTATAATCAGCGGATTATATGGCAAACGAGAAAGCGAATAGGGGCGGTTTGTTACAGCGACATGGCGCTTAATCTATGTAGCGCATTGCCGCTGAGGTCTAAACTGGTGGGTCGAAATCGAGAACCAAGTTATGAGTTTCAGAGTTTGAGTCAGTTAAGTCTCTGAGTTTGAGTTCCACCAGCCACCAGTTACAGTTTACAGTTGCAGTTCCACGCAACTACCACATCGATGTAAAACTACGAAACTACCAATTATCGACTCCTATCTAGACCTACTACACCAACACCTCGAACTCGAACTAATACAAACCCAAATGGCACAGAAGCCAATGCTGCGGGCAGAAGTGGGAATGCGCGTGCGTTGCGCAAACAAAGCAAGTGCG
>Ga0307930_1000768_pt1 | contig 25773 bp, 7 predicted proteins | sample OrgLakmetageno46_FD_203161 | JGI IMG/M metagenome (GOLD analysis project Ga0307930, IMG submission 203161) | Saline water microbial communities from Organic Lake, Antarctica - #46 | ecosystem: Environmental > Aquatic > Non-marine Saline and Alkaline > Saline | place: Antarctica: Organic Lake...
ACACTAAACGCCCTTGCCTCTTACTTGCATCTACCTCTAACACCAGGGGCCCTACGGGGCCCCCAAAAGACAACAATACCTTTCTGCTACAACAATGAGAGGCATAATAAGCACCGTGACATGTAGTATCCTCCTAAACTGTTCCTCTTATTTTTCCCTTGCCGTGCTCGAGGAATGCAGCATAGCGGCCACATCCAGCGGCATATTCGCTTGCTTGGTCTACTCTAGGTGCAAGCTTTAGGCTGGCTCAGGCGCGATAGCTGAAGAGTAAAAATGATCGCATCAAATTAACTGACTGCAGTCCGCATCACTCTAGCTATTCAGTTGCACGCTCACCTGCTTAGTCTATTCAGGGTACAGGGATGGCTCAAGCGCAAGCGCATCATGTCGAAGAAGTTTCTACGGAGATTCTCGCCACCACGTCTACAGCTGCTTCTGGGTGCCCAAGAGAGGCATCAAAATGGGTTGACGCGCCCCCAAGCACACGTGCAGCAGGAACACTACTGCAGAAATCACGGCATCTGTATGTATGAAGCCTTCAGCTGCAGCATACGTAAGAAACGTTTGCAGCAGCAGCAGCAGCGCTGGCGGAATCACGATACCAGTAGCCTGACGTGGGCAGGTGGGAAAATCCCACAGAATCCACTTCCATGGCCACTTTATAGTGGTGGTGGCAGCTATGAATGAAGGCGAGAGCACTCCTGTTCAACGTGTTCGAGTCCTGGGCTTCTCTCTTCTCTCTAATAATTAAAAGACGTTAAATTGGGGATATTCCTCAATGACGTTAAGCGAGAAAGATCTTTCAATAATTCAGAAATCAATTTTATCGATGATTCATTGGCTGACTCTAATAGAAATTAGCTGATAAATACATTTAAATGTAATCGATCAGGAAAAAAGCACGGAATATTGAAGAAAAGTCTACGATGCTTCCTGCCACCAGGGCTGCAGCTGCTTCTGTGTGCCCGAGAGAGGCAATAAATTGAGCTGACACGCTCCCAAGCACAAATGCAGCGGGAATACTACCACTGAAATCACGGTATCCTTATGTATGAAGCCTTCAGCTGCAGCATAAGAACTGTCTCCGGCAACAGCAGCGCCGGCCGCCTCACGAGGACAGCATAGTGTCAAAGGATCCTGTTCATTGCTACTCAACGATGGCTGTGGCGGGTTGTGGCGGCAATAGTCGCGAATGCTGTTTTGTTTGACGTGTGCAATTAATTGTTTACCTAATGGAAGATGGAGGTTTGAATTCCTCAATTAATTAATTTAATTCTCAATATAAATGCTTTAAATGATTTCAACTAACCTTTCTGCAAAAACACCCGAGTAACTCAAAAGAATTAGGCCTATCGAAAATAAAGCCAGACAAATCGGCCACTCAAAAATTACAATAGAACCAAAAAACCAGTTAGGGCCGAGAACAAATATTGGCTGTGGGCTGTGCACCGGATGGACAGTGCTCGTACATCATGGCAAGCCCGTCGTCGCGTGCATACAACTCCTGCACCGCGTTTATGGTGCTCAGAGCTGGCAAAATGGCCTAAATCGGCTGTGATCTCCCTCTCAACAACCGGTTCTAACCTCCTGCACTGGTTCATTGGACGAGACAACAGTGCTGGCTTCCTTCGCAGATTGGCACGGCGTGGTGCTCGTGCATCATGGCAAGCCCGTCATCGCGTGCATACTGCTCCTGCTCCGCATTTATGGTGCTCAGAGCTGGTAAAATGGCCCGAATCGGCTGTGATCTCCCTCCCAACGACCAGTTCCGACCTCTTGCACCAGCCTGACCTACCACCTAGAGTAAGCTAAGCTAGCAAATATGCCACTGGATGTGTTCACTATGCTGCAATTGCTTGAATGGCAACGAAGAGGACAGCGCGGGGCTCCTGCGGCGGCGTAGGCTGTGCTATAGGCGATGCGATGCCATAGTAGGAAGCAATTCGAATTGGCGAATTGACCTTCGCCTAGAGAATCAAGGCCTCTGATTGGCCGATTGGGCCCCTTTAGGCTTATATCTAAAGGCCGTTCTAAAGGTAATCTAAAGAAGGATAAGCTCGAAAGAAGTTGTTGTTTTCGTGCGTCCCCAGTGCAGATTTCTGATTGGCTGAGGGTGCTCCGCAGCATTCGGCAGCTCACACTTTTCAAAATTTCCAAGTACCGCGCTTTCAGAGTTGTTCACAGACTTTTTTCAGTTTCACCAGGTACTTCCCCCCGGCTCTGTCCATTGACCGGACTCGTGGGCGACGTGGTAAATTTAATGAATACACACTGTGCGCGAATGATCTTTTGCTTCTTAATCATGTTGCCCTTCCTTCTTTTTGCTGCCCAGGTACCCAATTTAGTTGACGCAAAACTGGGGCTCCGAAGCTCACAACTTGTCACAACAATTCGAATCTTTCTGGTATAGTAAGTCTCGTGATGATGCTGTCATAATTTCGTTCTGTGCATCACGCGTAAGAGTCAAGTGAATATACACCCATTCATCATTATGTTGTCTGGTTTGCAGAGAAGAAAATGGACACGATCGACAGCGTTTCCACCAGTGTTACGGCTGCCGTTAAAAAAAAACAGGAAGAAGAAAGTGGGGCTGTTCGGGGCGGAAGTCGAGAACGCCCCCTCTCCTTACTTCGACCCGTCTGCATCGGAGGGCTTCAACAAATACGGAGACCGCCACGGAGGAAAGAGTCGGACGGCCGTGAATTCACAGAATGAGGCGATGAATTCATCCGCGGCGTTTGTGGAAAAGTGGCCGCTGTCGGCGATTATCCGCGAGGAACTTCAGAACGCGGCGGATGCGCCGCGGCGCATGCTTAAACCCGAAATAGCTCGAGATGCTTTGGTATATTGCGTCAAGGACAACACGTGGGAAGGGGAAGGCATCCGGTACCTCATAAAGTACAAGATTATCGAGGCCGGCGGTTCCAGTGCTACCTCGGCAGCCGCTGGGGCCACGAGCGTGTGCACCGGCTGCATAATCGCACGGCGCGTCGACAGGCGCGTTGAGGTCATTATTTACAACATTGGCACCATGACCGAGGCCGCCTTCATGCGCGGCGCCTCCAGCAAGGGTGCCGGTGACGCAGGCGGCTTCGGCCACGGCCTCAACGATGCGCTTTCGGCTGCCTGGGCGCGCAAGTGGAAATACCGTGCTTATGCTTGGAACAACACTGAAAACGGTTCGTTTAAACGCTGCAACCCTAAAGTGGGCTTGCCTGTTTCAAAAATATTTACGCTTTACCCTGGCAGCAAGTCCCTGTCCTTGCACACCGCCGAGGCGTGCCGCAAAGTCGGATCTACTGAGGCAGTAGGACTACAGCTCTCCACTAGCTCGAAAAAGTACCCCAAGTGCCCAGCGCGCGACGCCGCGCTGGACGACATCCGTGATCTGGTGCGCAAACGTCAGGACCCGGGCACTGTACAGGTACTCAGCAAGGAGTACGACAACGTCGAGGCAGCAGGGAAAGGTCTAGAAGAGGCAATCGAGGCCCTTCTCTCCCACGAGTTCGTACGCACCGACGGTAGTGTTGCATCTGGTGGCATTAGTAGCATCAATACCGCGCAAGGGCGCGTGGCGCTAAGTTTGCCTGGACCTCAGGCGTCGGCGGGCAGCGTGGAGGTGTCGCTTGACCCTGGCCTGCGTTATTCGTACCTAGCTCCAGACTGGAACTCAGCGCAGCAGCCCTGCAATCAAGCGCTGCCGGCACTGCAGGTAATATTGGGCAAGGTGCAAGTGCACTTGACTCGCGAACGCACCGGAGACTACTCCTCAGTGTACAGGCCCGTAGCCCGAACCGTGGCGCTAGCTTGCGAGCAGGAGACTATCGGAAAAGGCCCGCCCACGCTGGAGGATATTGAGGTAGTGAAAGCCGTTGCGCTGCAGGGCTTGGCTGCTTCGACGCCTGAGGAGATTGAAGTCGCCAAGGGCGCCACGCAGGCATTGCTGAATGGCCAGACGCCTTGCGGCACACTGACGGGGTGCACAAACAACTTGAATGTCCTGCTGAACGTCTTCAGCGAACCGGCGGCTGGCAACGAGAACGAGAAAGCGAGCATGCCGCTGGGACGGGCCCTAAAGCAAGAAGGCCGCGCCATGCACAAGCACGCCAGCACCTGGCTGTTTGCACGCACCACCCTCACGACGCGAGCGGACGACAAGGCGGAAGTAGACCGAGCCAGTACTTTGTGGATTACTCTGCAGTGCGGCGATCTCGCGGTGCCACAACCTGCACCTGACCTTTGGCTGCCGCTGGAGATGGCCAGCGCTTTCGGCTACGGTATCTCGTTGACCACTGGTAAAGACCACTGCAACGCATTCAAGCGCCGATTGGGTACGTGCTCTCCAGCATGGCGCCTGCCCAAAGGCTATGCTGAAGCTGAAAATCTCGTCGCGGAACACGTGGTGATGGCTATGCTGCCTATCTCCAAGCAGGTGCTGGGAAAAGCGTGCGACACAGTTCCAGATGGAAAGGTTGGGTATCGAACTGCAGCGCATGATGTGACTGGCGTGTCTACGAGTGACGCCCGTGTGGGCAAAACCACCGTACTGTTGGCCAAGGACGCAGAAGTTGACGATGTCGTGTTGGCACTTATTCGTGAAGTACCCGACCAGGTGGCGAAAGACCTCATGGCAATCACGAACCGGTTGGCAGTCGAAAATCAAGCGCGGCTAGAGCAGGAAGCGACAGACCCACAACAGCCAGCGAGGAGCGGCTGCGTGATACGCGCTAGCGTGCTGAGCGCTGGTGTATCCGAAAGCACTAGCACCACAGACGATTGTATTAGCGTGAGCAGCTCTGGCAGCAACAAGGACTCTGATGGCGATGACGATGGCACCTCTTTCACTAAAGCCAATGCGAACCTCAACTGCGATAAAGACTCATCTCTGGGGAAGCGTGGCCGATCAAGTGAAGCAGAGGCCGGTCCGGAGCGGCGCTTCGCTCTCGATCTAAGCCAGAGATTTAGCGCAATAGGGAACGACAGCACCTCCTCGCCGAGCACGCTGCGAAAAAAAGTCAAGACGGAGCTCGCTGAAAGTGCTCTGCGTTTGGAATTTGAAATTGCTGTAGACGACGCCGATTCGACGGCTAGTGGCAAGCGGGCAAGGAGTGCAATTAGCATAGTCTAGTCGCCCTTCCCAAAGACAACGAAACATCCCGGGCCCCGGATGGCACTGCCCAATCCCAAGGCCTTAATCAACCCCCCCCCTGTCAACTGTCAAAGAAGAATGGTTTTTGTTCATGTGCATGTGTTTTTTTTTGTTTATGTATATGTGGAGCTCCAAAGTGTAAGAATAAAACGGTTTTTAATTTAAACATTTGCATTTGTAGTTTGTAGTAGTATAATATATTAGTAGGACCTTAGGCCTTAGGCGTTAGATGTAATTCCAACCGAATGGCAACTGTTAAGCGCCAAATGCCAAATGCACATACAAGTACGAACCCCATTCTCCCTTATTCAAACTCCACAGATATTGCCTTCGAAGTATATATATGAGGCCAAGTGGAGTCAGGCGCCAAGACCTCTTCGTGGTTTAATTCGCTTCTCCGTGTTGTTTATGGATGATAAAGGCAGACCAGATCTCGCCTTTCGTTCAGAATGCAGAATGCGCCACAAGCCCGCCACTCATAGAATCCCCACTTGCCTGTAAAGAGCAGTAATCCAGTGCCTCTGCTGCGTGATTCATCAGCCGCCAGGCATTCTATGTCACGACAACGCATATTCAACAACTAGTAGAGACTAGTTCCCTCGTCTCAGTAAGGATCATCCACGTCATCAGCTTCGTCCCAGCCCGTCATTTCTTTGTCGGCCAGTTTGAAATCGGCGTCCATCTCAACGCAATTGAAGACCGCGTAGCGCAGCTGCTTCGCCATGACCGCATCGCTGGTGTAGTGCGGCAAGTTCAAGGAAAAGAAGCAGGTGTGGGCTTTGGGCAACCATTTGTCGGGAGCCGCCGTAGGGCCTTCTCCTACGGCTGCCTGCACTTTGAACTTCTGCGTGAAGTCCGCCGAGGTCGAGGGCAGCCTCGCACGAGCCCACACGAACCGCAAGAAAGCAGACCGTTCGTCGAAGTTGAAGGTTTCCAGCACCCGCCAGAGCCGCCGCACGGTAGCCGAATCAGGCAGCATGTCGTCGTCGTACTCGGTGTTTGCCGCCAGCACGTTCAGGTCCAGAATTTCGGGCCTCCCACACACTAGCCGCTCAAGGTCCCGACCGCAGAGCAAGCTGAGGGCGTGGGCGGGGACCACCGAACAGAGCCCGTCGCGGATCGCAAAGAGGGCCGAGTCAGATTCGTGCAGGCGCTGCCACTCTAAAGCATTAGCCCAGGCGTAGAGCTCCGAGGGTGAGCTGCGCACCATTCTTTGGCTGCCCCCCGACGCGAGGGGGACTTCCATGCCCCCGCTCAGCACGGCCGACCACGTGAACCCTCCTGGTGCTTCGTCGTCGTCGTCGTCGTCGTCGTCGATAGTGGCACCATCGTAGGAGGCAGCAGTGGCAGCAGCAGTCATCTCGTCAGCAGTGCGCCTAGCGAAAGCTACCATAGCAGCGGCAGGCTCATCGAAAGCTTTGAGGTCAGACTGAGGGCTCAACGGCTCACCCACTAAACTCTTCCACACGTGCGGGGGGAACTTGACCTTAATCGCAATGCGCGACCGCAGCGCCATGCCCAAGAATTGCCCCAAAAAGTGGTACATGTCCAAGTAAGTCCCCTCCACTAGTCCCGGTTGTGGAATCAGCACGTCCTGCCCTGTAGTGGCGTCGTCCACTGCGGCATTGGGCGCGGGTCGTAAGAGCGGCAAGGCGCAGCGAGTCGCGTGCTTGAAACTTTCCCTTGACTCGGCTCTCAAAACCTCTCCCAGAGCCTGGACTTCGGCCGCGATTTGACTGAAGATTTCACGGTAAGGCCCACCGTAGTCGTCGACTCCTTCGCCCTCGAATTTGACCTTAAACGCACGGGACTGTCCGTCGTCCATGGGATGGGTATAGCCCAGCCTTAAGACCGACGGGTCCAAGGAGTGCAACTCGTCGAACAGCTGACCAAAGAGCGACAGCTTCAGCCGCACCTCTGGGTCCCGGCGGTTGCGCCCGGCCGCGGCTTTGGGGCGATTGAGCACCACTTGGGGGAGGTCTTCGGGGTAGTCGTAGTCGTCGTCGGCTTTCTTGGTGGGGGTGACGGTCCGCAGCATCGCCTCTTGCACTAATGTAGTTTTGGTGGCAGTGAACACCAAGGCTCGGCACGCGCACAATAGGGGACCTAGACCGAGGCCACCACTCCGGCTGTACAGGGATAACCGACTCTTGGCAGCACCTTCGACCGCTGCCGCTGCTGGCATCATAGCAGCAGGAGAAGAAGGTGACAGCTGACCAATCACTTGAGGGCCGTGCAGTTCCGAGGGATGGCCCCAGAGAGAAGCTTGCGGAGGCGGCCGGCTGGATACTAGCAAAGCATCTTCCAAGCCAATCAGAGGCAGCGCCCGGCTGAGCAAGGCATTCATGCGCCTCAACACAACGAGGCGGGCTAGCGCGGCTCGCTGCACTTCTCGCACGCTAGCAAAGTCGTTGGTTCGGGCTGCAGAATAAAATGGCGAAGAAGAAGGTGAAGGCTGGGCGGCCATAAGCTGACGCAATAAAGCTGGATCTTGAACAATGGCCGAGACTTGAGGCGGCGTCAAATTCCAAGGCGAACCCGCTGCCGAGCCTTCGGGCTGTTTGTCGCAAAAGGCGTTGATGGCCTCGATGAGCAACGCGTCTCGTTGCACCCCCCACTTAGGCGAATCGGCATCGGAGCGGAAACGGTCCCACGCACCGTTCCCAAAAAGTGATACGTTATTGCTGCCGCGTCTGTTGGCTGTTGGCGCTGCAGTAACTGCCGAGACGGATTGATTACTCATGTCGCAAGTATCTTCCTCTTTGCTTTCTCCCAGCGCGGACGTTTCTTCTTTCGTCTCGCCGTTTTCTGCACCGTGGTATGACAACGGCATAGTAGGACCCGAGGGAATAGCACCACCGGAAATATCGCTACCACCGCTTCCGACGAAGAAGCCCATTGGAACGCCTTCTTGCAGTTCTTGCTTGGTCACGAACCACGCCCCCCTCTCGCCGTCTACATGGAGCCACAGCAGACCCCCACATGCGCCCACCACGGTGGCCGGGCCTCGAGGCGTGCGCACACGCTCCCACGCACGCATGGCATTCGGAGGCAAGGCAGGGGTTTGTACAGCTTGCATGTCATCGTTTAAGTTGGTGCTGCCACTGCCGCTGTCAAGTTCATCATTGGATTCCTCAGCAGTAGCTGCAGCGGCAGCCGACAAGCTTCCCACCGCTTGAGATGACGTGTCAAAGGTGAGATCGTAGCCCGCTCGAGTGTGGTACCGCACGCATTCGTTACGAGCCCAGGCACGATGTTCCTGAAAACATCCTTGCAGAAAGCCGTCTGGCAGTGGGGCTGCGTCCACACAGCTCCCTAGCACCGCGCTCAGGTCCGACGCTTCAGTGATGCCAGCACACGCAGGAGCTTCGGCGACGGCCGACGCGGCGCCACTGCCTGGGCAAACGAACGAATGAGGCAGCAGGGAGACTTGCTGCCCGCTGTTGTAAAACGCCACTGCGGGGTAAACGTCTCCACCTGCGCCTAGCGCGGCGCCGAGGCCCTCGAAGGCCACGCCTAGATCAACGCCGTTTTTGGAGAAGCTCAAGGTTCCCTTGTCCAAATCCATTGTCACGCCAACCACATCCCCTTCGCCGAACCGCTCTCCGTAGACCTTCACTTTGGTGCGCTTGTGGTACAAAGCACGGTCGCCAATGTAGCCCCATCCAAAGTCATCTCCGCCCAAAAAAGTCGTTAAATCCGCCTGTCGTGTTGCTGCGCCAATGAAAAGATAGGCGGTTGCCGAGGCGTCCAATCGGATTTCCCAGCGGTTGCAGCCATAGCTGAACGGTTGCGTGCCCAGGACGGTCTTCCAAGCTTCGTTAGCGCCGTACGTGGCCTGAAGTCCACTCCCTGAGACGAACACGCTGGAGCCCAAGGATGCTCGATCGAACGTGAAGGCCGCGCCGCACAGCGTCTCAAAAGTGGCAGGTTCACTCCAAGGCCCTGACGTTGTTTCGTTGTTGCTGGTGTTGCTGTTATTTGAGCTTCCTTGTTCATGAATTGAGGAAGACAACGACAGCGAGTAAAGAGCGCGCAACCGGAACCGGTACGGCGTGCGAGGCGACAGGTGTTCCAAAGGGAAACTAGTAGCCCCGCTACCTTTGAACAGAGGTTGCCAAGACCCAAACATCACTGAAGATGACGCAGCGTCGGGGGTCAAACTTCGGTGGCTCATGCTGCTGCCGATGCTGCCACTGCTGCTGCCAGGTAATGGGCTCGCAAACTGCAACTCGTAACGAACGCCGTGATTAGGGTTCCCTCCTTCTCTTCCTTCTCTTAGTGGTTCATCTTGCTTTGTGGTCGAAGTAGCAATCGTCGATGAAGACGAAGGAGACGACCACGCCACGGCTAACGAATCTTCAGACGCCGCGACTAAACGAACAGTCAACGGTGGTCGAACATTCTCAGAAGAAGAAGGAGCTTCTTGTACGCCTTCTCCAGTGCTTTTCTCCTCTTCGCAACCACTGCTGTAGCTGCTTGTCATTTTAGTCTCACCTCCTGCCACCGCAAGTAAGTCTTCTAATTGGTCGAGCGTGGTCACGAGCTCTACCGCTGCTTGCGTGTATTTCGAAGCAAAGAGCCTCTCTTCCGCTCGCTCGCTCACTAGCCGACGCCGCCCCATGAGCTGATATTGCAACGAGGACGGCAAACTTCGCGCTATGAGAGCCCGCATGACTTTGGCAGACGGGCAGGAATTGGCTTGGGTGGTTAGGCCGTAGTTGTGGTGGTCTAGGTGCTGCTTTGTCTTCTCTGGAGTGCCCGTTATAGTTTCTGCTGTATTTGCAGCTGCTGCTGCTGTGGAGGCCATAACTTCCTCCGATGATTCCGCTGTTTCGTGCTTCGTCACCGGAGAAGCAACAACAACTGACACACCATGCGCGAGTCGAATCTGAAGGGCGTCGCACCACTTCACCAAGATGCGGGTCAGGCACCGCATGCTGATCTCCTTCACCGGCATGTTGGCAGATGCCCGCAAGCACAGACCGAGCCGCGTGCACGTGGTAGGTCCATAGAGGTTGCACTGCCACTGTGGTGGTGGTTGAAAAGTAGTAGAAGTAGAAGAAGAAGAAGAAGACGGCGAAGGCGGAGAAGAAGGTTGAGAAGACGGTGGTTGAGCCAGCAAGAGATCCATGAGCCAAAACGCGAGCTCGGCAGACGGCTGAAGAGCGGCCTGGGCGTCAATCGCAGCCAGAGAGCGTTTGGTCCAGGGGGTGTCGGCGAACACGTCTACCAATGCGCAGGTTTCGAGGTCATCGAGGGCCGCGTTTAAGAGTGCAGTGGCAAGAAGGTTGCCTTCTTGCTGTTGCTTGCTGCTGCTACTATCGTTGACGGTGGTGTCTTTGGTGTGTTCGCGACCGGTACCTCTTGTGGCAGTGCTTGTTTCTTGTGCCAGTAAACTAGCCAGGAGCGCGCGCACCACTCCAGTGGTAGTCTGAGGCGCTGCGGCCACTGGAGCAGCTACAGAGGCAGCTGCTGAGGGAAGTCTCGCGAGTTGGCTGCTAGTGTTGTGAGGCTGGTTCATCAAGAGGTCCAAAGGATACGCGTGCTGCGGTGACGGGCGCAATTGAGGACCTCTTAAGGCGGTTAGCCTTACAAGCAGGAGCAAAGAAGTGACTGGAGCCCAACTTGACCATGTGCAATTACCAATCGAGGTAGGCATGGCAAGCGACGAAGAAGACGATGTAGAGTCAGCCAACAAGGCAACTCTGCTGCTGCTGCTGCTGCTATCTTGGTCGGCTGCGGCACCGTCACTGCTCAAGATTGCACCTTTCTCTCCATCCACTTGATAATTCACGGACGCAGCTGCTTGCAGGGCCGCTAAAACACTAACGCGCGCCAACAGCACCGCAAGGGAGGTTTCCGCTGCTACATTAGCGTCTGGCAGCAGTGGAGTTGGGTGGTTAGATGCCTCAAGAGCTGCTGCCTTGGCACACCCGCGACCACTCATCGCCATCATCGCCATCGCATCAAGGTCATCGTCCATTCCGGTCCCGCTGCTGCCACTGTTGGCAGCGGCAGCGGCAGCTGCGGCAGCAGCCGATGCTGCAGACCCGTACCCGAAGCTCGAACCTCCGTGGTAAGACCCTCCAGGGGCCAGGCCTGGGTCTCCCGGGAAGTAGTTTTCCATGTATACGTCTGCGGCAAGCTCTTCGCCAAAGCGGTCTTGGCCCAGTGGGAAGTCTCCAGCTCCTTCTCCAGCTGCTCCTGCTGCCCCATCATCACCGCCATGACCGTGGAGCCTCATGGCCCACTCGGAATCGGTCAAACGGCGCCGGGACATCATGCCTGCGACCTCGCTACCGCGGAGAAGCCGTTCTTCGTCGTCGTCGTCATCGTCGTCGTCGTTTCCATGGCGGCCAGCGCTGAGTCGAGCTTCCAGTTCGCTCCTTCTCCGTTCACTCAATCCCGGAAACGCATTCATGAGTGCTGTCTGACGCACATTCGAACGGCGATTGGAAGTACCAAAATCTGCCCCAAAGCTCTCTTCTTCTCGTGAAGCTAACACCGGCCGAGTATGCCACGATCCCAAGTGACTGTAGCGCGGACCGTCCCCGCTATCGTCGTCATCGTCGTCATCACCTTCGCCTTCACCGTCATCGTGATCGTCTTCTTCCTCTTCGTCGTGATCTTCATGACCTTCTTCATCTCCTTCTTCCTCGTCGCCTCCTTCTCCTTCACCAGCCACCACATCCAAGTCCGACTCTCGGCTGAAATTGCGCTGCCTTCCCCTAGCAATAGACTCGTCACTCTCAGCCGCAGCTGCCTGTTGGTCCATGCGCGTTAACGTGTCCAAATTGTCAACGATCCAGGTGGAGGCAGCCGCCACGTCATTGGCGGTTTCTTCGAGCGCAACACTGCACCACTCCGAGGGAAAACCCATGGCGACCAACTCGGCGACGAGGCGGGTGTTTGTGGGCCTTCCCGATGCAGTAATGGTTGCTGCTGCTGTTACTGCTGCGGCGGCGGCTGCCCGGCGTGAAGAAGCGGAGGCATTTCTACTGCGACGTGAAGATTCGTTACCATCTTGACCGGGCGTGGGAGGCTCGGGCGAATCGTTATAGAAGTGATAATTCAGATCGTTATCATCGTCATCGTCATCTCCTTCGTTGTCTTGATCATTGAGATCTTCGTTGTCATCAACATCATCGTCTCTGTCATCGTCATCGTCTCCATCTCCGCTCTCATGGGTGCTTCTTTCTTCGAGCCAAGGCGCTGCAAGGTCTGACGCCGGCTGCGTGTGCAGTTGGTACAAGCGCCGCCGCAGCGCTGTTGCCCTCGCTTTGGCCTCTGGCAGAGCAATGAACCGTGCGTCGGAGCCGTTTTCATTGGAAAAGCCGCCACAATCGCAGGAATCGACCTTTTTGAAGATTAAGCGAGGAACGCAAATGAATGGAGAGGATGATGCTCAGTGGGTATGAATAGAGACGAAGTAAGGGTTCTGTAAACATTTCCTTTGGCAAAAGGTATAAGAGAGTTGAAAAAGAAAAGCAGATGTATTTTTCTATAGCCTCGAAGTGTGCCTAAATGTATTCATATTCACCTCGGTGGCTAGCGACAGAAGGCGCTGCAGCAGCTGCGGCCTGTCTTTGGCCACATGTAGCCACACGCCTTGGTCAACGATGTCGCTGCCCACTGCCAAGCACCGAGTGGTCAGTTGCGCGTGGTACAAGCCTCGCACCCGCCATCGCACGTTGTCCGGCGGTGAGTGGTGGTGGCGGCCGGTAGCAGGAGGTGTGTTAGCGGTGGTGGTGGCTAGAAATGGAGGGTGGCCGAGTGCGAGAAGGCGGTCTAATAAGGGCAAAAAGCTATGCGTGACGAGTGACGTCATGCGATCACTAGCTTCGACATTCGAGTTACTTCCTCCAGGAAAGACACCACTGCCATCCTTATTGTTCTCAATGCTGCAGCCAGGGTTTCCAGGTTCATGAATGTCTTGCACCAATACTAACTCATCAATCGCAACGCGCCCTATCTTCAAGCTCTTGGGTGTGGGGCGAATTCCCAGTGATGACGAAGCTGAAGACGAAGCGCTATTATTCTTGTTGTGCAGCGGTGGCAGGTCCGGGGCGGTTCCGTTGAACTGCGCAATCGCAGGAGGGGGGTGCAGGCACACGTGCGCTACATTCGTGGCACTGTCCATCAACAGCACGGTGGCTTGGCTGTTGCCGTTGTTCAAACTGGCAGTGACGGTGGAGCCCGGTTGCACTCCTCCCGGACTATTGCAAGAGCCATCGTGCGGACTGAGCACGTTGACGGAGGCGAGGCCTAGAATAGCAGCATCGCGGCGCAACGCACCAAGAACATCGTCTTCTCCTTTGTTAGCACCTACAACCGTTACTTCATGATGTGACGGCTCCGCTGCAGCAGCAGTAAGAGCAGGATTTCGAGGTGTCGACTGAGCGTGAGCTGGCAGTCCTTCGTTCATGAAGGCCGTTAAGTCACTGAACGCTTTTCCCATGGTAGTGGCTACATGTGCACCCCAAGCGTCGCCACTGTGGTTCAGGAGAGCTCGCAAGAGCAACGCTACTTCTTCTCCCAAGAGTATCACTTCGGCGAGGGCATCGGGGGTTAAACAAGCACTGTTGCTCGAGCTGAGAGCAGTCTCACCGTTGTCATCGAAGCCGTCTCCTCCTAGCATACCCTCAAAGTCGTGACTACTGTCCGGTTGAGATTCGACACTGTCACCACCGTACTGCGCGCCTGCATAAGGAGCATGTTCCGTTGTATCCCGGTGAGCGCTGCAGGCGTCAACAAGGTTGCGTGGCAGGGCCTCCAGGGGTATTTTCGCGTGTGCCATATTCGGGTGAAGCTCGGCGCGCCACACTGAGAGGCCGAGCACATGCAGCAGATACTCTGCCAATGAAAGCGCTGGGCCCGTCTTTTTTTCCTTGTGTAGCTCCTCATTCTCTTCTTGCTTTCCTTCGTGCTTCTCCTCTTCTACCTTCTTTTCTTCTGCTTCCTGCTGCTTGCTGCCCACTATCTCTTCCTGCGCTCCCACTTTCATCATGAGCCCTCGGTTCATATTACTTGCGAATCCCCAGCTTAAGCAACACTTGCTCGGTTGCGTGTGAGGTAACACCCGCCTAAGGAGGCGAAGCGCCGCTTGTTGCACCCGCGAAGTGCCCTCCATCACACACGCGAAAAGCAGCTGGAGCCATGCTGGTTGGGCCAAGTGCGGCGTGGCCAGCGGAGTAGCAGCGACCAATTGTAGGTCGGCGAGGGCTTGGTAGCACCGTAGGTCGAATACGGGATTTGCAGCAGGATCATGAGGGGGGCCCTGGTCGCACACGATGCGCACATGTATGGGGCTCAGGGCTCGCGTGTAGTAGCGCAAGTGCGCGAGCGAGCCTTCGAACCCTCCTCGTACTCCGTCGAGGCGCACTAAGCCCTCCGGGACCTTGTAAGACAGCCGGTGAGTATATTAGAACGAGTTGGTTTTGAAAGTTGACTTTCGAAATGTATTACAAGTAGCAATGATTTCGCTTGCAAACAGGCAAGAATATGCATTGGGCGTATCTTCAAACAAACACACAGTCGTAAGCGAACCTTCCCAACGTATAACGGGTGCTTGGCCAAATAGCCTCTCTGCGTAGACATGCCCGTGTGGTTGCGAGGCGAGTCCAGCGCCCCGTTCAAATACAGCCGCAGCTTCGCTCCTTCTGAGACCAGGGCAATGTGGGTCCACCTGTGCAGTGGTAATGCTTCTTTGGAAGTTAACCGCTCACACAAGCTGTCCATGCTGTTCACGCCAAAAGCCACCTTTGTTTTGATAACGGAAGAGAGATTGAGATGCACCAAGAAAAGAGAGAGTTCATGTGTGAGAGACGACGACACTACCATCAATTACACGATTCAACTTGAATTGCGCTGATCTTAGCAACAGACAAAAAGTAATAATATCAAGAGACTGAGTATGCTTCAATTTTTCCTACCTCCAGCCGACGGTCTCCTTCTCGTAGCAACACGCACGGCCACCGCTCCCCTCTTGCCCCACGCGTGAGCACCGCCCGAGGTGCCCCGGTGGAGTCCTGCGTCAGGTACAGCCAAAAGGTGATGCTGAAGTCGGGGCCTTTGCTGTTGTGCAGCAGCTGGTCCGCGGGGATGGTCAGACCGTCTTCCATGTGCACGAACTGCCGCGGGCGCATGAGGAGCTCTTGGCACCGGCGCCGGTGGCTGGGCCGTCCGTTCACAGGCACTTGCCACCGCTGGCTATGGGTCCCGACGGTGGAGGTGGTGGTGGATGTTCCTGTCGCGACGGTACTCGTGCTGCTGCTGCTGCTGCTGCTGCTGTTTCCGGTATCTGAGACAGTAGAACCTGAAGCTCCAGCATCCTTGGATGCGCCGAGCTCAGACTGTGGATCAGGCGCTGCCAAAAAGGAGGAAGTTGCTGAAGAAGGCCTCATGATGGCTAGCCCCCGCTGTAAGTCGCTCTGCAGCACTTCAAAGCACGGACCAATCAGCTTCGCCCACGCGCTCGGAGCCGACTGCATTGGGGCCAAGTCGACGCCTAATTGGGCGAGCCGGCTCACGAACAAACGGTAGAAACTACGCGCAGCAACGGCGCACTGCCCTGTACGCAACACGAGCCTCTTCTGAGCGGCAACAACAGCACTGGCGGTGATCGAACTGCTGCTACTGGATGAAGAGGATGAGGAAGAGGCTGCTGCCCCCGCACTGCTCGTGGAGTTGCGTCGCTTGCTGGAAGCTCCGCCATGAGCCTGCCGGGGATCCGACGATGGCGAAGATGATTGGCTTGAGGTTCCTCCTGCACCCGCAGCATTAGCACTGCAGCAGCTGCTGGTGGTGTTGTTGTTACTTCTCTTGATTGATAAATCGGAGACGAGCACAGCGTGTGAGGCTTCTAAGCGATGTGCCACTGTCAAAGCAACGTCAAAGGCTCGGCAACTTCTCAGCGAAGACCATTCCGCAGGGTCGAAACGCACTAAGGACAAGGTGTGGCAGAGCATGAGCAACAAGGGGGAGTCCAGCAGGTGAGAAGTAGGAGAAGAACTTCCAGATACTGTCTTCTCAAGTGGTAGTAATGGCGGTGACGAAGAAGTAGATCCCCCTACGCCATTTGACTTGTCCACTACATTGGAGGCTCGAGCTAAGCACTGGAGCAAGACCGCATAAAGCTGAGCTGAGTGTTTGCGCACATGTGAAGCCGCAGTATCACCGATGGCATCCAAGCCATCTAAACAGTGGCAGTTTCCAACACCTTTGTCTCCTTTACGTTCCGTACCAGCACCTTCTTCATTGCTCCCATTCACCGTTGATGCCGCTCGAAGGGCAGGAGCAAGAGGAGCCAAGAGATCGACGGCAAGCGAAGGGGTCTTCATGGACTGCAAGAGGGATTCGAAAGCGGCGTAGCCGTTGGCTCGTGCTGTGGCTCGCCGTTGATTGCGCACCGCAGCGGACGCTAGAGCACTTACTAGGGGCACATCGTTGTCGTCTTTGTTCTTGGTGTCCTCTGCAGTTGAAGTCTTCATCACTATGCCTTCAGAAAGAGGTGACGAGGAAGGAGAAGTTTCAGGAGCATCCATTGTTGAGAGGTTGCGAACAAGGTCCAAACACTGCCGCCCAGTAAGAGGTACCAACGCCATCGCTCGGCTCAGCCCTCGCTTGGGTAATGTTGTCTTACTCGTCGTTGGCTGCACGAGCCGCTGCCACCGCAGCATCGCTACAACTACGCCGATCGCTCGCTGCCACCGGCTCCGTGCTATAGCTGATGTTGTGGCTCCCACTTGCACTGGTGTTGTCGCTGCAGTGTTATCGCCAGAAGACTGCTGCCATGGAGGCGGTCTCAGGAGCGCTACAGGCAGCGGAGCTCGAAACGATAGCAACAAGTGGCTTGCCGTTGTCGTCCTTGCGAAGAGGTCCACTACATGTGCATCCCCACTGCTGCTGCTACTACTATTCGATGACGAGGCCCGGAGGCTCGCGCGCTGCCGCCACAAACTCACGGAGGATTCTGCAATCAGGCGCCAGAGCGACAAAAGCAACCAGGGCGGGCGGCGCCGCGACAATGGGGGCATGTGGTGGTTTTGCTGTTGCTGAAGTCGAGGAGAGCCTCTGCTGCTGGCGCTGGTGCCAGCTGCTGGAGTAGCGGCTGCTGCAGGTGCCCCTTGCTGAAGCAGAGATGTTTTCTGCGCTCCAGCGGCAAGAGCAGCCCAGGCACCGAGGCCCGTGTGGTGCAGAAGCACTGCAAAGAGAATGTCTTCGTGAGCCTCAAAAGTGCCCTTTTGGGTGGTTACTGGTGAAGAATGAGGAGAAGAAGTCCGCTCAGCACTACCACTACCACCAGTACCCGGTGAACTAGCGGATGCTGCATCATTCGTAACCGGAGCAGCAGGTGATACCGCCTCATTGGCAACTTGCTGCTGTTGTTGTTGCTGTAGTTGTCGCTTGTCTGCTGCCATCGCTTGCTTCACCACCATCGCATAGCCTGGGTCCAATTGACCGTATGCCACGCGTACCCAATGAGCAAGCTTGGTAGATGCTTCGAGGGCTGCAGGAGTGTCTGCTGTAGCAGTGTTCTCGTCTTGCTTTGCTGCTGTGTTCGCACTCATAGCTACACCTGCACTGCTGCTGCTGCTGCTGCTGATATGCTCTGCATTCGTGCTAGAGCGAACAAGAGGAACAGGAGCTTGCTGCTTTGAATGGAATATAGCCGTTAAACCAAAGGACAGCACGGGGGAGCAGAGCAGAGCCTTCACGCGAGGACACAGCATCGAGTCATTATCATTGGGAAATGGCGTATGTGATGGTGATGATGGGCCAGCTGCGACTACCAGAGTGCCTGCGAGATTAGCCGCCAAGAAAGCCGTCGACTTCAGCAACGACAGCACCCACGGCAACTGCGGCGCCACCTCAACTGCAGTACCGCTTGTTCCATCCCCTCTACTAGTACTACTACTACCGTGTGCTGTTGCTGTTGCACTGGCCTCCGCTGCTGCTGCCTGTGCTGCGGCGGCAAAGCTACTAGACGACGACGACGACAATGGTGATGATGATGATGAACGACTGTTGGAAGCACCAGGTAAGTCAGCTCCTCCTACAACAGGGTTAGGTTCGCCCACTCGAAAGGCCACGTATGCCGCATCGGCGTTAGCCAGACTCCGTGTAGACAGAACCAGAGAATCCAGCTGTTGGGCGAAGCGTGCCACAAGGGGCAAGAGCCGCTCCGACGCACTGGAGTGGCTGGCAAAGGGCAACAGCAGAGCAATGAGAGACGGCACTACTGCACCCACGAAGGAGTGCTCAAGATCTGCTACGACAGTATCAACAGCCCCTTGTTCAAGGGGTGCTGGTGCTGGCTGATCCTCACTCAAAGAAGCCTCGAAAAGCAACGAGGCACGATGGAGTGCGAACTCGGCATATCTGTGAAGAAGAGAGATGGAAAGTTTCGGAAAAATATGCAAGAGACAAATGAGCAATTGTTTCAAATAGAACATCAGGGTATTCTGCCTTAACTATGAATGCGTACCCGAGTAGGCAGGCCCAGCCAGGTGTGAGAACTGCTTCCCGATCGAGAGCTACTGCCGCTTGCGCTACAGCACTAGTACGGCTGTTTAAACTAAGATCCTGCTTGAAGTTTACGGAAACTTCTCCTTTCATCGGTGCGTCAGGTGAAGCACTCCAGCTAGCGAGATGAGTCTGTAAAGCTAACAACAGCGCTGTCAGCAACCGCCGAGTTTCAACGCTACGCGCACCCTTCTTCGAAACACCCTCTTTGACTTCTTCTTTACCATCTTCATCGTTGCTACAGTGCAGTACGAGCACTTGGAGCAAACTATCAAGAGTGGCACAAGCATCGGTGCTGACACTAGCGCTGGAGCTTGTGTCTACAGAGGAGGAGGAGCTGCCTAGAGTAGTAGGCAACAGCTGAGAAGCAAATGCATCCGTAGTCAGCGTCTTAAGCAGAGGCTGAAGCAGAAAGTGCCTCGCAGCAGCTGCACCAAACAGGGGCGTAGTGCACACCACATCATCATCACTTGTGGCAGGAGGTGTGTTGAGAAGGTCCCGCAGTAAGGTTGCTTGAGAATGGGCAGAAGGGTAAAACATCTCAAGGCCCAGCACCAGGAGATCGGCTGCAGCTCGCTGTACCATCACGCTAGAAGTTCCATCATTGTTATCGAAGTCGTCGTTGATCTCGTTGTCATCGTTAAGTGTAGCCTCGCTTCTCTGAGAGCTTGTATCAGCCTCTGTGGTAGCGGCTGCACCCATTACTAACGCCACCAGCTGCTGCTGCAACAATGGCAACACTGCGCAATAGCGCCGACACTCAGAAGTGGCTTCATTCCTCGTTGCTTCTCCGCTATATCGACACTCAGAAGTGGCTTCATTCCTCGTTGCTTCTCCGCTATAACTGCTATTGTCATTGCCTCGCGGGAGTGCACCTCGAGTGAGCGGAGGAAGCGCAAACAAGAGAGCTCGGCGCTGTTCCTCGAAGTCATCGCTAGTCCAAGTGGAATCAGGCACCCAGGTTGACCCTCTTCCTTGCCGCCCCCGCTTCTTCCTCTTGGCTTTTATAACACCATCTTTATCACCCCCAACAGCAAAGGCAGCAGAGGTAGCATGGGACAGTGCACCTTCGGAAGCTCCTTTCGAGCTATTGAGCTGAGCACTGGGGTCGTCGCCTTCAACTTGGTCGTCATTGTCGTTGCCATCACTCGTATGCTCACGGTGCATGTGGTTTGTTCTCACACTTGACGGCGCTATCCTGCGCGTTTGCTTGTTTGGTTTTGCTCTCAGAGTATCAACCACCGCCGCCGCGATGGGTGATGCCAAGAAGGCATGAAAATTGGCGCTCAAGATTTGCAGGCACGACAGCACCATGGTTGGGTGGTACACATACTTATAGGCCGCTTGAGCTGCCCTTGATCCACCTCCATCAAACCCGGGTAAAGGCGGTGGGGCATTGCACTCTTCCTTGAAAGTGCTAGTGCGAAGCTCTGAATTAGTTGTTGTAGGGTTCGTATCAAGCTCGGTGACTGGTGCAGCATCAGTCTTAGAAGTAAAAGGCACCACCGCGGTGCGATGCAACGATGCTAGCAACGACAAAAGAGCTTCAAGTGTCGCTGGCTTGGCATCAACGCTGTAAGGTTGTTGCTGTTCTTGTGCTAAGAGGTCAATCCTTTCACCTGCACTTCTTCCTGCTCTAAATGGTGGCAGAGCGTTGTTGCCGCCCACTTTTGACTCTTTCTCTTGTTGAGCTCTTGTCGTCGAAAGCCTTGCAAGATGAGCGAGCACAAACATAGCGGCGCGTTCCGGCATGATACCGCCTTTGTGATCGACCAAGCTGCCACTCGAGAAGGCGGCGTCTTGCTGAACTATGTGCTGCAATCGGGCTGACGTCTTGGAAGAGTCATTGCCGTCACTGGGAGCAGCTGATTCTTTGCCGTCTCCCCCTCCAATTTCTAACGCTTTTCCTCTTTCTGATTTCGTGCTAGCAGTGTTCTCGGCAGCTGGCGAAACACCTGAAGAAGAAGCAAGAACTCGGCTGTGGTTCTCCATGGTTGAAGTTGCATCTCCGGGCAGGGAGAAGTGAAGCGCGCGCGGAACCAAGCGCTCGTTTTCCTCGTCATCGTCACCTTGAGGCGCTGCCACTGATGTATTTGTCGGCAGGGAACTACTGCTCACGCTGCTAGCTTGCTCTTCATCAGCAGTTGTTGTAGCTCTTGTAAGATCAGATGGCTCTGTTGGCATACTACTACTCCTGACTAAAGAGAACTGGGGCAAGTTGAGAAGGAACTCGGGAGAGAATGGTTGCGGTGCCATTGCAAGTGCCTTTGCTTTCTTTCGCCGAGATCGCTTCCCTTTCAAAGAGGCTTTTGACGATGATGGTGTGGCGCCAGTTAAACCGTCGCCATTTGCTGATTGGAAACCTTCCTCATTCTCGCTGTTATCCTCGCACGCACTAGTGTCGCTCTCGTCACTGTCACTGCTATCGCTGTGGCCACCGCCGGTAAGCACTACAGTGTGGTAAAACCCGCAAGCGATGCTGCGCACCTTGCGGCCTTTGAACTGAGGCAGCACCACCGGCGCGTGCGCTTCCACCGTGTTCCCAGTCCCCAGCTGCCCGTGGTTGTTGCGGCCCATCACATGTAACGCACCGTCGCTCGACGCTACCACGGTGTGGTAGCAGCCGCAGGCCACCACGCAAGCGTTGCAGTTCTCGAGCAGCTCCACGCAGTGAGGTCCAAACACGCGGGCGCTCGCGTAGCCGAGGCCGAGCTGCCCGTAGTCGCAGCGGCCCCACCCGTAGACGCTCCCGCTCACGCAGAGGGCCACGGTGTGATAATAGCCACACGATACTGATTGCACAGCACTGGCTGGGGTTGGAAGCTTAACAGTCACGAATTGGCGCTGGGACTCGGGTGTTTCCAAACCCACCTGCCCGTAGTCGTTCTTGCCGCACCCCAGCACGCGACCATCGAAAAGCACTACGCAAGAGTGGTACTGTCCGCACCCCAAACTCACAACACCCGTAGAGGCGGCGGCGGTGGTTGCTGTGGCAGCAAGAGACTCCACTCGAGTTGGGTGTTTCCGGTCCAATGCATCGCCGTGCCCGAGCTGACCGTGGTCGCCGCGCCCAAAGGAGAACACCGCCCCATCGGAGCAGGCCAGCACAGTATGGTAATAAGAGCAGCTCACGTGGCTGACTTTGCGGCCTTCTAGGCCCTGGACGAGCTTGGGAATGGGCTCCGACTGAGCTGCGCTGTGGCCCAGCTGGCCTCGGTAATTGTACCCGAACGACACAGCCCGCCCGTCTTTGAGGACTACCACAGTGTGCTCGCAGCCGTTGTACGCGTGCACTGACGAAGCGACTACTCTGCTGCCGTTCGAATTGGCGTTACTGCTGCCATTCCCTGTGCTGTCTCCATCTCTCGAGCTGCCTATGGTGGTTTGCTCATCTGGTTTCTCCTCAGCACAGGCAGCAGCAGCAGCAGCAGCAGCAGCAGCAGCAGCAGCAGCAGCCGCGGTGACGTTCATAGTGACGGCTGCAAAGCTATTGCATCGCCCGAGGCTGCCGGTCCCGCACTGGCCGTTGTCGTTGTAGCCGACGCTCATCACCTGGCCGTCTTTCGTCACCACCACCGTGTGTTCGTTCCCCGCCGCGACTCCGCGCACCCGCTTACCCACCAAGCCCTCCACGCGAAACAGCTTGGGCCGCGGTCCCAGAGAAAGCCCTTGCTCGCTGTGGCCCAGTTCCCCGTACGAGTTTTGCCCACAAGTCCACACCTCTACCGCAGCGCCATCTCCATCGTTGCTGCTGCCATCCCCACTGTTCATGTGGGGGCTGGTCCCAAGCGATCCGATGGCGCGAGGGATTGGAGCAGCTGCCAGGTGTCGAAGCGCCTGCAGCACAGATGCCCCTCTTAATGGTGCCACGGTAGGCCGAGCAAATGAAGTTGGTGTGATTTTTGGTTCCACACTATTGACATCCTGAACGTCGCGACTGTCTTCAGCTGGCTCCTCTCTCGCTCCTTGAGGCCCGTGAAGAGCATCAACAGCCTGAGCGGCTGCCTGTTGTTGCTGCTTGGCTCGTAACAGGGACTTGGCCGAGAGCGGTTCTTTTTGCATGAGCAGCGGCAAGAAATCGCGCGCTTCTCGCCCGCTGCTGCTGCTAGCGTCATGGTTCCCTACCATCATGGGCATGGCCGCGCCAGTAACGGGGGCAGGAGGTGACTTCTTGAGCAAGTCCGGTTTCAGAAGCATGCGAGCTTGCTTCTTTTCTACACTGCCCCACTGGTACTCGAGCAGGGGCGGCCCTACCCCTACAACAGCTGCTGCTTCTCCCTTTTCCTCGTCATCTGGATTTGTCTGCTGCTGCTGTTGGTGGAGAAGGCCTATCTGAGGTTTCGCATTTACTGCACCAAAACCGCTGTCTTCGTAGTCGCTCTCCCAAGTAGCGCAACCACCATCGTCAGTAGCGGCAGGATCCAACGCCTCGAAATCTTTAGCAGGTAAAGGCAAAGAACCTTTCTCGAGCGCTACACGCTGTCGGGAAGTAGGCGCACCAAGGGGGTCCAACCTAGAGTCCACTCCTCGTGGTGGTACCTTGCTCCAATCCTTGTCATGATGGCCCCAGTCCTTGTCCTTGTGAAGCTTGCTGTAGTCGTTGCTTTCGTCCGCGGCCTCGAGCGCAGCGTCTAAGGCAGCTTCGGCGGCACTCACCGCGTGTTTTCGGCTTGGCATGCGCCCTTTCGTAAGAGGCAACCGCCGGCGGCTCAACACGTGGCTGCTGTTGTTGCTATTGCTATTTGGTACCTCGAGCACGGGCGGCTTGAGGGATGCAGACATGGGCTCTACTGCCGCTGCTTCGGAAATAGGTTCTCTTAATTCGCTCGTCAGACCACTGCTGCTATTGTCGCCTCTACGGCGGCTGTTGCTTGAGCTACGCTGCATGGCACTTTTGGCTTCCGCCGCTGCTGCTGCTCGTTGAAAAGCCGCTGCATCCGCATCCGTATGGCAGGGCAGCCCTACGCCAAGCAGCACTTTCACGGCAATCAAAAGGTCGGCCGCGGTGCCCCGGGCAGCAGCCAGCACCAGTAGCGCCGCAGCAGCGTCACTCCGCTGCACGTGCAAAGACGGGCTCGCGAGCGCCATGCGCACCGTGGACGTGCTGCTTGCGTCGTCTCCTCTGATATTGCTGTTGCTGTGGTGTAGCATTTCATCTGCGCCTCGACCGCGGCGCCGACCACGACTGCCTCTAGGAGCAGTCTCCGAGGCTTGCGTAGGCTGCGGTGTAAAGTACGGGCCGGGCAGGCTGGAGGCGTACAAGAAGTCGCGCAACGAGTCGAGCACACCATCTTCGGAAGAAAAGGAGGATGACCGTTCCTCCGCATGCGTAGGCTTAGCGGAAGAGGCATGGCCAGGCGACGAAGATAAAAGCTGCTGAGGCGACGACAGAGGAGCTAAGCTCAAAGGTGGCAGTTCAATTAAAAGCGGCGCCACCTGCGCTAGAAAATCTGCTCGCTGACGCGGCTCACATGTTGGGTCTCTCACGAGGGCTAACAGCGAATCCAGCAACTGCAGGGCGACTCCCACTGCAGGCGGTGGTGCCTCTCTACGGTGCGTTGCCAAGGGTGTTCCTGGTATCAAGCTTAAACCACTCAACGAGGATGGGCCTTGTGGAGCACTGGAGCTAGCACGCAAGGAAGAAGACGACCACACGCGGTGCAGGGCCATGGCGTGAGCAGCATTCCTTGCAGCGTGAGCGCGCTTGAGCCGACCGTGGATGCGCCTCAAAGCGGCCACTCGACGCTGCACCAGGGCCTGAGTACAAAAGAAAAACGCAAATTAGAGGATGTAAATATAAAGCACTTTGCCCGTGCTGTGTTGAGAAGAAGGGGTATATCTTTTGTGGTGTTAAGAAAATGTGGACTTTTTTCACATCTTGATTAAAAAGATGTAGTAAGCAAGGTCTCGCTCTTTCCACTGGAGTGAACTCAAAAACGAATTGTTGCAAGCGAGACAACAACTGCTAAATCGTGCGCTTATCTTCATGCTGGTGCAATTGACTATTCGCGTGAGGAGAGCTAAGGGTTGACGTTGGAAAAGAGTTGGAGAAAAAGCATATCACACACACCGCGAAGGGGTCAACGACTCGGCCAAGTTCAGCGAGGTTGCGTGCCTGCCGCGCGCTAGTACATGCGACTGCGTCGCTTACAGCTTGACTCGCGAGCACCAGCGCAGCATCTGCGATATCCCCGGCCTCGGGTGCTTCTGTTGTCGCAGCATTAGCGCCGCTGCTCTCTGTACCACTCGCACTTTCCTGAGTGCTCGAGAGGCCTGTAAGTTTGGCAGGAGCGCGGAGTTCGAGTAGGTCGCTTTCGAAGGTCAGCGCAATTGAGGTTGATGTGCTTGCCTCCGAATCGTCGTTGTTGTCCGCCGGAAGGGACGCCGAGGCTCCCATCTTTTGTTTTTTGAGGAGCCGCGCAAGTCCTCAACAGCTGGCCGAGACTACGCCTAGTAGGCTGGCTCACTTCGAAGGCTGGATCTCACGGTTTAAGATTCGCCAGTCGCCAGTTACTTCATAGACGAGTTGAAGAAATGCCGTGCACCAGCACCTATAACGCCCATCAGATAGGCTGGCTTTACCTCTCAGCAAAATTACTGTTTCACCAACAACTGTACTCTCGTCGGTCTTCTCGTTGCCCCCCTTCTTGTTTGCCTCCTCTTCTTGTTGCAGCAGCCTTCCTTCTTCTCGTTGATTGACCTTTTTGGATCCTTGAGGGGGGGTTCTCCTACTCGAATATGTGACACCTCGCCTTGAATTGTCGGAGAGCTTATCCTCCTTTAGAATACCTTTAGAACCGCCTTTAGAAATAAGCCTAAAGGGGTCCAATCGACCAATCAGAGGCCTTGATTCTGTAGGGCAAAGTCAATTCGTCAATTCGAATTGCTTCCTACTATGGCTTCGCCTATAGCACAGCCTACGCCGCCGCAGGAGCCCCGCGCTGTCCTCTTCGTTGTCATTCAAGCAATTGCAGCATGGTGAACACATCCAGTGGCATATTTGCTAGCTTAGCTTACTCTAGGTGGTAGGACAGGCTGGTACAGGCGCGAATGCTGAAGTGTAGGATAGGTGCTCCTGTTCCTCTTTTTGCCGCTTC
>Ga0307930_1000769_pt1 | contig 25761 bp, 30 predicted proteins | sample OrgLakmetageno46_FD_203161 | JGI IMG/M metagenome (GOLD analysis project Ga0307930, IMG submission 203161) | Saline water microbial communities from Organic Lake, Antarctica - #46 | ecosystem: Environmental > Aquatic > Non-marine Saline and Alkaline > Saline | place: Antarctica: Organic Lake...
AGAATTGACGCCTCGAACGTGATGAAGAGGTGAAAATTGCACGACGGGTCGTAAACGACCGGCGATACTCTAAACACCTTACCTCACTAAGTTTGAGATCCCGGTTGCACTCGAAGCGTTTATAGCGGTTCCGTTCGTTAAGGGTGGAACTCCTACTCCGAGTTAAATTCGGCTTTAAAGTTCAAATTCACTTAAAATACTGAAAATTTCTTCGTTAAAGTCCCGGTAATTAGAAAAATAACAAGCACAAATCGGCTCCAAATCGATTTCCGCAATCGTATTAGTGAAACCCGCGGTTTTCAAAACAGCAGCTCGGTTCCATTCTGGGTTCGTTTCTAGTTCGTTTATTCTATGGAACCGGACTTTTCTTTCGCTGCGGGTTCGTTAATTCGGCTAGAAACGAACTTTTCTTTCAGTTCGGTTCGTTGGTGTAGCAAACCCGTACTTTCCTTTCGGTTCCGTTCAACTCCTATTCACTAACGAAAGACCGGCACTGGTCCCTACAATAAAACATCTGACGTATTTTCTCCAGGATATAAGGCAAATACGTCGCGACGTATCGACTTTTCTGCTGACGTCATCACCAACACGCCATCAAATATACGCTCCTATACGGCGTTTGCCATGCATATAGTGGGAATATGCCCTAATATAACGCAATTTACGGTATTGACGTATTGATTGACGTATTTGGGTCAAATATTTGACGTATTTTTGTAAGGCCTAGCTAGTGTGGTATCTCCTCTGTGTATCTGTAGCGAGAAAAGAGAAAAGTGTTGAGTTGTCGTCGTGTCGTCGTGTCGCACACATTTCTTCTATTCTGAAGATGGCCTACCTAACTGCCTTTGCTTCGACGCCGCCCTAATAACCAGCTCAGTGAGCGCTGATGCGTAGAATAGCTGGCTGATGCAGTGGCTAGATAAACTACTTCAAATATTCGTATGGTTAGTTTCTATCGCGTTTCCTTCATTCGTCAGATTAATGCAGTTTAACATCATTACTAAATCCTTTTTCGTTTTGCTCCAGTTATTCTTTAGCCAACTTCGCTATCAAGTGCTACTTTACCTTCATCGACGTAAGTGTTGAAAAAGTTTTATTCCGAATTGAATTAGCGCATGTGTTACAATGCATTTTCATAACTCCGCCACGACTTCTAACCTCTTATTTCGGGTACATTTCAGCCGTCTTCTTCGCCTTTCGTGGAGCACGACGATGACGCTATCGATGAGGCCACGAAGCCAAATTTCGAGCGAGGAAGTGGGCATGGCGACTCTCATTCTCCTTCTAATCATGGCTCATCGAGAATTCCCTCTGTAGCATCGATGACTGCCACAGGGCCGGCCGATTACACGGACCTCCAAAGGCCTGATGTCTACAAGAAGTGGGGGAAAGCACCTCACCATCCACTCGCAGGTCTGCCACTCCGAAGGCTCAAGCCTGCTGGCCTCATTGACCGCCACTGGTGCGAGCAAACCTAAGCACCTTTCTCTTAGTTGAGACTTTCTGAAGTAAGTGCTTCACAAGTCTGCCTGCTCTTCCATATTTTTTCAGGTGCCTGTGGATGAACACTACTCAGATGGAAGTGCGTGTCTACCTCTCAACCAACAGCAGTTTTGACCTAGCTATAGACCTTGGTCGAGACCCTCTTGTATGGCGTTTGTCTAACCTGGGTCTGAGCCCGAGCGAAGACAACGACCGAGCTATCGAATTGAATTACACGCTTCCACCTGATCTCAAGGTATATCCCACTGTACAATCGTCTTATTCAACTGTACCTCGATTACTTTCCTACCCTACTCGTCGCTCTCTGCCCAACATAGCTCAATATTACTTCTCTTTCGCATCTGACTTTCTCTCCCCTTGACCCAGGTGCCTGGCAGTGCCATCTGGGCGCATGTCGTTTTGAGCCACCAGGGCCACTCGATTGACCCCAGGGACTCGAGCTACGACCACCAAATGTTGACGCACCGCTCCTTCTGCATGACCAAACGGGCTAGGGTGCGCCCGCCCAAAGAGGCCGTTTCCCTCCTTGGGGACGAAAGAAGACCCTGGTGGCGTTCACAGGGTAATGATGTTGATGATGACGTCATTGTTAAGGAGGACGGTGACGCCATCGGTGGAAACAATAACGGCAATGAAGACCAAGGCGGGCTATATGAGGCGTTCCTTTGGAAGCCCACTCTAGACCTTCGACTGGTGTCTCAGGTATACTGTAAAAAGTAATGGCACTCACTCGTAGATGTGTGTGTGTGTGTTCCATTCGTTTTTCGCGTTCCATTTCGATTGAATGTCTTAGATCTTCTATGCCAATTGTGGTGCATATCAGTGTCTTGCATTATATACACACTAACCCATGATTCTCATAAACCCACATGTCCATGATGCCTATATTCTCCTCTACTACTGCACAGTTTGCTACCTTCCCGTTACATGGTATTCCAAACTCGATCTCAGAGCACATGTCTTTCGACTACACGACCGGAGCTTACTACCCAATCCTATACAGAGAGGAGTTTTGGCTCCTTCCCCAGCATCACGTGGTTATCAACAATGCAACCCACGATTTCATTGTTGATGAGGTGGGTCTGCCAACACATACATGCATCTTGACTTGTTTTTGCACATCCGGGATCACCAATACAGGGCGAATAGTATTTGATCTGTCTGCATTTTTGTGTTTACTTGAATTGTTTTTACTTTTGCCCAGGTGCCGCTGTCCCTGAGCTATGGGAGCATCAGCCTATGGGTGTGGCAACTCCAAACCCAGCTTGAGCTGCAGTGGGCGCACCAGGAGGAGTTGGGGGTAGTCGCGGCGGGGGATATCGACGGGGTTCGGAAAATTATATTAGAGACCAACCCATACTTGCTGGCTGCCACGGTTGCGGTGTCCCTGCTGCATTCGGTGCTCAATTTCTTTGCTTTCAAGAATGACGTAGCTTTCTACAACAGTCAAACTGACTTCACCGGCATTTCCGTTCGAAGCCTGGTGAGTTGAAGCTTGACTTGGCTTATTTTTCACAAGAACCCTGTGCGACTTTTTTGTTATTTGTTGAAATGCATGAAAATTATTATTCTTCGTCGTCATCTTATAATTATTTTTTCCTACGCAGCTTCGACAAGGTGCTCATGGCAACATTGTTCATTCTTCGTTTTCTGCTTCCATGTGTTTACTTATAGGCCCTTAACTGCTTCTTTCAATCGGTGATTTTGCTGTACTTGTTCGACACTGACACTGCCTGGGTGTTGCGCGCCTCCAGCTCGGTACTGCAACACCTACATGTGTACATGTACTACATGGGATGATCATTTAAAAAAAGCAAAGGGGTGAATCTACTAGTGTGCTTGTCTATTTGCTGCCCTGAGCGCTATTACAAGAGTGCTACTTTGTGAATGTATTCTCAATCAGCCGCGCTTTATTCATACCTTTCACTCATGTGATTCCTTCTAAACTTTGATACATGTACAGGTGGGCCTGTTGATAGAGTACTGGAAGTTGGCAAAAGCAATCGGGTTGAATGTAGTGATGTCTTCTGGCTGGCTGCGGCCTGACTTGTGGCGCCTGAGAGACACCTACAGAGATAACGCTGCACAAACAGAAACCAAAACTTACGATAAGGTCATTTACTAGTAGCATGTTACACATTTGTGCGCGCACGAGTGAATGCTCCTTCTGCACCGTTTACGTACGATTTATCACATGTTTTCTGCATCACAATCCTTTCGTACGACGATGCACATGTGCGAAGGTGGCAATGGATCATGTCTTTTTGGTCGTGTATCCTCTAGCAGTGGGCTATTCCTTGCACGCTCTGGTGTATGCCAAACACACCTCGTTCTATTCGTGGGGACTCAGCAGCTTAGTAGGCTTCGTATACGCCTTTGGATTCGTGATGATGATGCCGCAGGTAGACACGCTCTTTTAAGAGACAAATTGGGATGTCCTCTTTATGTAGCCTTTTCAATGTTTGTGATTTTTGTCGAATTGTTTAGGCCAATAAACAGGGGCCATTGAAGTATTTTTTCAACTCTCACAATTCCTCTTTGTCTTTCTCGTGCAATACACCATCTCAACCCCTCTCAACTAGTTGTTCATCAACTACAAGCTCAAGTCCGTGGCCCATTTGCCGTGGCGAGCCATGTCCTTCAAGGCCCTCAACACCTTCATCGACGACTTGTTTGCGTTCGTGGTGAAAATGCCCACTTTACACCGCATCGCATGCCTCCGAGACGACTTGATCTTCGTGGTGTTCTTGTACCAGAAATGGATTTATCCGGTGGACAAAACCCGCGTGAACGAGTTTGGGCAGTGCTTTCACGAAGGAGAGTCGTTGAGAAGTGAAGAAGCTGAGATGCCGGGAAGAAGTGAATCAAGTTTAGGATCTGGAAGCGGTGACACGAAACGCTTGAGAGGCCACTTGGAAATGAGAAGAGAAGAGGACACAGAGCATGCCAAATCTCACAGCAATGATGCACAGAACGAATTACTTCTGATGCTTCAAAGAAGATTCAAAGTGCCGAAAGAGAATGAAACTACTGGACTAATGCGAGAGGACAAGTGCGCCGACAATGAGACGTCACTTTCCCGTTCTTCGTCGTCAAGTGGTGGGAGTCAGCCCCTTCTTCAACCAGCGGGCGGCCATGCTTCAAGTGGCATCAGCCTCAGCCCCGGCGGAGATCCTTGCGTGCCTAAGCAGCGACCTCAGCGCTTCAGCGGTCGCCACAATGAAAGATTAAGTGGCGGCGCTTCAGTTTCACCGCAGTTACCGGAACCAGACCTCCGTCGCCGCACAAGAAGCGCCAAGAAATATTGAAACTCCTGTGTGTTTTTTTCTTGTACTTGGCGCTAGGCAAGGCCGTTTTTATTTCCTTCCACTTCATGTGTGTAATTATCAAGCGATCAATCGATAACCGTTCATACCCCCCCCTTCCCCTCGCGCCTGCGATGTACAATTTGGGGTGGGCTTGCTCAGGATAATAAGGATTTTTAATATTTCGCCCTAGGTCCCAACGTCTCAAGTCCCGAGTCGATCTTTTATGTTATTAATTCATTGCCAGCGGCAATATATAATGCTGGAAGTAGAACGCCGGCTTTCCAAATATAGTCCAGAACCAGAAAACGGATTTGAATATATCTCTAAGATCGAAATGGATGAGCACAAGGATACTGCCAGCAGCACTACACAGTCTATAGTTGCCTCTTAGTTTATAGCATCTAGAATTAAAGCGAGTTTCCATAGCACACTCCGCCTTATAATTCCGAGACCCTTCTCTGTTCACTGCGTCTCTTGGTGCCTAAAGTGCGAACGTGCAGCCGTGGTGGACACCACCGCCAGTCGAGGTGGGTCAGCGGGTCAGCACAGCTCATTAAGCCACGATTGTGCCCTTGTTTCAATTTTATTTGCCTTCTTTCCTCTCTCCGTCTCTCCTTTTCTTTCACCTCTTCGAATAGCCCATGCCCTCTCTCAATTCAATCACCTATTTGATGGCTTCAAACTTCCAGTCAGGCGGCACGTTCAAGGCCCAGACGAACTTGTCCCGCAAAGTTTTGGGAAACACCCTCTCAATGGGGACTTCGGAGCGCTTGCACCACGCCACCGAAATGCGGGGATCGCAGTAGTTGATCTTGGACGTGCCCAGGGCCACCTCCTTGTTGTCGTCCTTGTTGCGAATGTCCAGCTCTAACTTGCGAATCTTCTCGGCCCAAGATTCGATCCGTTTAGCCACCGAATCTGCCGACGGCGTCGAGTTGTACAAGTGACTCTTTTCTGACGTGGCCAAGCGGGCTTTCTTCTGCACGTCTCTCGCCGCTTCCATCGCCTTGGTGGCCGCGATCTAGAAAGGTCGAAGAAATTGAAAAGAAAGAACGAAGTAAGACGAATGTATGCACAAACACACAAAGATCAGACGAGCGAATAAAAAAATCATTCAACAGACTTCGGTAGTAGCCAAAAAGATTGAGACCGTGCTCAATGCCCTGATCATTATCGATTTCACAATTGCTGTATGGGCAGTGCAATTTCCTTACTTTTTCGTCCGGGGATTTGGCCTTTTCGGTCAAGGCTTTGGCGTCCTCGATGCTTTGCTTCGCTTTGGCCAGGTCCGAGGCCGCGCCAGCGTACTGCATCATCCACTGCAGCCCCTGGGGAGACCCTTTCTTCAACTGTGAAGGTAATTGGAGTGTAGGGTAAAGGATGCATGGGTAAAATGAGGGAAGAAAAATGAGGAAGAATAATGGAGACACTGGCAGCGGTCAATGAAGTCTAAATGTTAGATCAGGGCACTTTCTGGCAATGAAAAAAGCATTCGTCTCACCGCTTTCAGTAGGTCGCCGAGTTCTTTCTTTTGGCGTTTGAGCAGCACCAGCTTCTCTTTGAGCTGCCCTAACCCCGCTTCGGTAGCTGCTGATACGGTGCGCTGGTGGTTGCACAAAATCGCCACTTTTTTGTTCGCTTCGTTGTACATGAGCACCTTTTTTTCGGTACCAAGAAAGGGCAGAAAGTAAATAAGAAGAGTTCCAACCATAACAGAGCAACAACCATAACCAGAGGGAAGCAAAAGAGCGCAAACGAGGAGAGCAGAGATTATTTGTGTTATGGTAGTTGCCTATACTCCGTGAGAACCACTCGCACAGGCAATACCTGTTTGCTCTCATGATAAGTGCATGTGCCACTCATACCTTCTGCGCGACGTTTTCGCACTGCGTCATGTCCTGCAGGGTAGGCAGCTCGTTCTCGAGGGTCACCGAAGCGTTGTAGGTACGGAACACTTTGGCCGATAGACCCGGCATCAACGAGTTCAAGTGCTTGTTCAAGCCCGTCGGCTCGAGCTTGTCGAACACGTCTTGGTCCGGCTTCTTGCCCTTCACGAACCCCTCGAAATTGTTGTACACCTATTAAAGAAAAAAAGAGGAAGGGTCAACACATGTATAAAAGGTGCAGCATTCGTTGAACGCAAAGAAAGAGGCATATCATTTTCAGGGCGCTGCTTATCTATCAATGCCCACTTCAGAGCGCTGCGAAAAAACGAACTATAATACGCTTTTACCAGTCGTCCGATGTCGCCATAAGCGGAAAAGTCGGTGGTTTGCTTGTATTGCATCGAGTCTTTCCCCAAGAACTCCAGCTCAATGTCCAGCTCTCCCTGGCCTTCTTGCTTGAGCTTGATGTGCTCCACGCGCAGGGAGCAGCACCCCACTGTATCGGCCTCGTCGTCGTTCTTCTCGCCCCCCACGCGCAGCGCCAAGATGTCAATCACCCACCTAATTAGGTCAAGAGGAGGGGGGTAAACATGTGATAACGAAAGTGCAATTACACACATACAATCCAATTGGATTACAATCTAGATGTGAAATTGAGTGCTCTGAGAGAGGAGTGCTTCTTTCTTCCTTTTCTCCAAATAATTATTAGTAATCGCATCTCTACAAGCATCGACTCGACGCACATGGCAGTGGCGAGTTGGCGGTTGAAGGAGTCTTTCGAGGTCAAGTTTTTCTTGTAATCCGCGCGGATCTTCCCAATGCACCCTTTTAACCGCATGGCCTTGCTGTACTTCTCCCGGTCACTTTTGCCCTTGAAGGATGAAGAGGCTGCCAACATCACGTACCTGTAGCAGTGGTGCACATGTGACAGTTGAGTATGAATAATTATGCCACCCACCAACAAGAAAAACATTCTAAACTGAGAGAGCGACAATTATCACGTCAATTTCCCCCTTTCCATAAATAATCATGTTCCGCTCACTTGTTCGAGTTGAGGATGTTCTCGTGCCAGGAGGCGAGCCAAGTGACGCTGTTGTCATGTTGGACTCGCCCCCAGGCGTGGCCCGGCTGAGGGCAGATCGGCACTTTCGCTAACTTGCCGATGTTCACCGTGACCTTGTAAAATAGGGAATAACCACGTAAAAAGAATGAAAAAAATAGAAAGAGTAACTCGGACAGTCAGTCTGCTTTCGCTCATATTTTAAAGTGGTGTGCTTTGCTCCCATAGTCGCCACCCAATCACACGATTCGCCCATCAGGAGACTTCTCAAGTCACCTGTTCGGGCATGATGCGCTGTTTGGCTTTCCCCGTTAGAGGGTGTTTGCCGCGGCCTCGGAACAGACCGGGAGGTTCAGCCATGATATTGCCCACTTTCTCGAGGTGGCCGTCCACAATCGAGTAGCCGAACTTGAAGATGCCCACTTGCTTCTCGTCCTTGGCCGCGGCTTTTTCGTCCACTGTAGCCGCCTTCTTGATGAGCTTCTCCTTGTTCAAGTGCTCGCGCATGCGACTACAATGGTGGGTGTGTATATGTGGGCAAGGAGAGAGGGAGGGTTGGTTGTAATTGGAAAAATGATAGTGAAGAAAAAGACGAGTCATGCGAATCAGCTAATGTGCGCACAGATTTAAAATGGCACCATCTGAACCTCAAAAGTGTATAATGGAGTCCACTTGCCGACTATCTAACACTTTCTCCTGGAATGTCAGAGTATTGCGATCATCTCTTTCAAATCACCTGAAGTCGCAGTCCTGGAACTTCCTCACAGCGTGGCCCGGGCCCAGCACCTTCTTGAAGTCGTCGAAAAAGTTCTTCTGAAAGATGTCGCGCGTGGCCTTCTCCGCGAGCTGAGGCATGTCCTCGGGGCACGCCGCGTACCTTGATGAGCAGAGGTAGTGGTGGTGGAAAAAGGAGAAACGACGTGAGTAGGTAATTTGACTTTATTTGATGTGCACACACAATTATCGACGTATTCTACACCATTTATAGTGCTTCCCCGAAATGAGGCTCAAATTCGCAATGAAAACGCTCTCTAAGCAGCACAGGCAAACACTCCTTACAAAGTGGCGTATTCCTCTTGAGCGGCCGTGAGCTCGACAGGTGCGCCGTTGTAAAACATAGGGATGCCGTGCGGCTCATAGCTGGGGGGAAACATCAGGGCGTTGTGCTCCAAGGTTTTCCACGACTAGTTGTGGGGAAACAAAGACACCCCGTATCGGAATGAGAGCACAAAAATGCAGAAAACAGGGAGACGAGACAAAAGAAAGATAAAACCGGCAATCTAGGCGCTAATAAAATAGGTTATAGCACTCGACCGTGGACTTTCTGAGCGTCCCACTGCCTAATAATATGTGCATAAGAGAGAGGCTCCATCGTCACCTGTCCGTCTGGCAGATCTGGGTGCTCCCACCACTTGTAGGCCTTCATGGCTTGGTCTAGGCGCTCCTGTTTCGACAACTCCTTCAACTTGCCCTCGCCATTCGAACCACCTCCACTGCTACTGCTGCTACTGCTGCTGCTCCCATTGGATTTTGCCTTCTTCTTCGCTTCGGTTTTGATTTCGGGCTTGACTTCTTTCTTCACTTTCACCGCTGAAGAGGATGACTTCGGTGCCTCAGGGCCCTTCGAGCTGGAGCTGGAACTTGAAGACTTCTCTTTCTTCACTTCAATGTTCTTCTTCTTCTTCTTAGGCTACATGTGAAAAGGCGCCCACAATCACAGACGTACGCACATGTCGAAAGCTTGTGAGCGAGTCGAGTTTCGCACTGAGAAGTCAAAATCAACAACTCAGTAGCAAGGCCTTTCACCCATTCACACATCACCCACTTCACCTCTAAGTGCCTAAAATTTCGATAGCCTTGGCCCCCATAATTCAAAGTGAATGAACGAAAGAGAGAGCCTCAAAAATCCATTCGAACGCAAAGGTAACATGCCAGTGATCCGGGAGCGGGGAGTGAGTGAGGAGGACGAGATAGAGACGGTCGTACCTTTTTCGAGTCCGGCTCCTCAAAAGCATCCTCGTCAGAATCCGCGTCGGAATCACTTTCCTCCACGTAGCTCTTGGTAGGCTTAGGCCTCGCCTTGCGCGAAGGCGCATCGAAATCGTCGTCGTCTTCTTCTACTTTGCGTTTGCTTTTCTTGTTGATTTGCGCCAAGGGCATTTCGTCATCACTGGAGTCCATTTTCAAAAGCCTTTTGGCACACCTTGAGAAAAAGAAAAATGGGACGGTGCATGAGGGTTTGAAGTTAAATCAAATCTGAAAAACTGGGCGCGGCTTAAGGCTGCGTCAAGGCGAACGTACTGCGAGCGCCCGGACTTCGACAAATAATGCGGCCAGTAACCACAAACTGCATGCTTTGAAAAATCGATAGAAGTGAAAGGCGAGAGACAGTACCCCCTGTTGGGGGTGTGCTTTCTCAGTCGTCGCTCTACTGGGAAAAATTAACGGATCCGGAGGATCCAAAGAGATCCGGAGCGTAGCTCCGGATGTCTTTGGCTCCGGGTCCCTACCTAAAGTGTAAGCCTGGTATGGAGATAACTAATACCCCCAAAACGGTACTAGGCTCCTTCAATTGGTCAATCCAAGATTCTTTGCATGCATTTGGCCTCCTTCCTCCGGGTCTCCGGATCTTAGTCTGCTTTCAAAGTCGCCAATTAACAGGGAAGTAAACAACTATAAAAAGGACAGGGCGTTTGACTGTGATAGTGCGTATGTGCGCTGAATTTAAAGAAGTGGCGTTTACTAATCCTAGTGCAACTCACTTATTGTTGTCTACGAACCACGAGCGCCAATCCACGATCCACGATGACCATGGGTGGATAGGCGAGCGGCCGAGCTACGAGCTATTCACGTTTCCCAGATGCCCAAAATCAGCAGTTTCCTTAGTGCAGATCTTCTAGAATACTACAAGCATTCAAGTAGGTGCACCCATAGGGATATTTTTGGCGTCGATTCCGAGAGGCGGTATCGCTAGCCGGGCAAGAGGAAGGAAGCTGGAAGCTTACAATTTATTCATTATTTATATAACACTTAGATGGTTCCATGTCTCTGTATTTTAAGTTTGCTCTGGCATTGATTTAAAGCCGAATTACCAATATTCAAGATTGGTTGTTATGCATCTCAGAAGTATTCCCAGGGCATCAATTCCCAACTCAATGCATCTAATTTTGAAAGCCTCACAAGCATGCACCACACCTACGCCAGCTTGCGCACGACTTCTCTTTTTACGGCCTTGCTGCAGCCTTCAGGAGAGGTGGCACGTTCAAACCTGAGAAGAACAGTCAAAATTCAGCAATATTCGCCTTCACTGCGTTGTTCAAGCACCGAAAATCCAACGCAAAGTGCGCATACAATCGACAGTCGTCCAGGTGTGTGTAAGCGCTCCTTTGATGCCACGGAAAATGACCTTTTCATGGCTAGCCAGATGTACACCAGTGCGCGTTCAAAATTTGCGTCTGAGATCCCCAACTAAATTTCCTACTCATCGACATGATGAGCCGGCGAGTCGTTTTTGCTTGCTATTTTTTGTTGCCCTGCTAGCTAATTCTCGTCGCGTAGCTCGCGAGAAAAATACCCCATTTGTTAACACCGTGTTCTCACTATCGTTTGCGCGCTCCAAATGCTTGATGCGAGCAACTTCTCCTCGTGGTTGACTGGGCACAGTTTGAAGCAAGTGTGCTTAAATCGTCAGGTCTAGGCCTAGCCTAGGGAGGCTGACAATTCCTGCAGCACGAAACACACCTCGCGACATGGTGGACATAGAAGAGGCAATAACGTCGGGCACCGACAACTCCGTCATAGTGCATTTGATGAATGTTCCGAAGCCATAGCCCCCTGCTGTAATTTATCCAGCAGCTCAGGCCGGCTGAGCGTCAAGAGTACAACATTGCATCATGTCGACTACTCGAAAACGATAAGTTCCGCTTGCTTCGAGCTTTCGGTTGCCATCTCGCGCGAATGCCTTGCGTGAAAGCATCGGCGGCTTCCGAGCCCATTAGCCAGTGAAGTTTGGAAGATTACAGCTTGTATTATTCGATAAACTTTTCAATTGCATATGGTTCCATTGTCATCGTAAGATGGAGCAGCGGCGTGGGGAATGACCACAACAAGGTTGCGTCGTAGAGGTAAATGAAAGCCAAATAATAACTTTACGAGTCATCATTCTAGGTTCCATTGTATGCTATATCTTTGGGTTGATCAAAGAATTCATTAAGACGTCTTCACGATAGCATTGGTACACTTCCACGCTCGTTCTATTGCTGAAAGTAGCTTTATGTAAGGCTAGAAGCTCACTATCTTTAGCTTTGGCTGTGCTCAAAATCGAGCTAAAATTGGAATCTCAGCGTGCTGAACTATTTGTTTTCGCCGTCGGTCGTGTTCGTCGTTTTTATTGGTGGGTCGTTGGTTGGCGAAGCGGGGAGAAAAGGCAAGGTATCGGACACTTAAGAGACTAGCGAAAATAGATCCGTAAGTTCCGGAGATTGACCGTTTCTCCGGATGTTCTCGATATGCTAGAGTACTTAGTAGTTCTAACGTTGACATTCTGCGTTCTGCTGAGCAGCTCATGAGCGCTTTGAGCTGAGCCCGCGGGGTTCCGGTGTCTAGTGGTACAAAGTGTTCGAATGGCCCGGTGTGTAGCGCGTAGTTGCTCAGTTGCTTGCGGGAATGATTTGAGCAGGAAAAGTGCCAGCTCCCTTGGTTCTTGCAGTGGATTTTCTGTGCTGTAGTATGAGGAGGAGGAGAAGGAGGAAGAGGATGGGGGGGAATTATAATTCTCAACGAGCGAATCACTGATTTACATCCCTACTAAAAAAAATGACACCGAAGACAGAAGACAGAAGTAAATGCTGAAGGTTGGAGTTACAGGCGCACCTGCGTGTGTGGTGCGCAGTGCGCTCCGCGAAAGCCAAAATCGCAGAGGAGATCGCAAAGGCGGCGGAAATGTCTAGATAGGTGTGCGTAATGCCTAGCTCTCTCATAAATGGTTCTAATGCTCAGTGTTACTCTGTCTGGGTTAGGAAGTTAGGAATTCCGCGTAAATCACAAATCACGCAAATATATCACGCGGAAAGCGATTTTTTCAGCGATGCCGAATTGCGAAGTGATTCACGTTCGCACTTAAGAATTCCCTAGACGTAAATTTGGCGCGTGAATCGCGCTTAAATAACGCGGAAAGGGAATTTGCAGTCTCCTCCACGCGTGGGTTTTTGCCCACTTCGACTCAGCAGAAGATCCGGTAAATGATTATCGCGAATGCCAATTGCGCTGAAGGACAACCCAGGGGCCTCGTGGGTTTTCTTGGTTGCTGGTGGAGACGTGGACGTGAAACGCAGCCCTAACCCGGTTTTGTTACTTTAAACTTTTGGCTTTGATGGCTATTAGCTACGTAGGTCGGTTCAGTCGGTTCCCCATTACAAACACACCGCAAAGGTGCCTTGCTATCAAAACTAGGTTCAAAGGAAAAGAAACGCGCTACTCAGGTAACTATGAGGCATCGGCCGGGGGCGGAAGTGGTCGCCTCAATGGGAAGTCCCCACAAGAGCACCACACTGTTGCCAACCGCGTCACAAGAAGGCCGGGCAGACAGGAAGTCAATTGCTGAGCCTTTTGTGTAGTTTGCTGGCGAATTCGCGCGTGCCTGCTGTCATGTGCATGCCAGGCATTCTTAGGACCATATGTCTTGCACGTATTTGCCATCGTCCTTCATGGCTTGCAGCCACGCTTCCGCGCCTTCTTCCGTCAACGGCGCTGCTTCCACCCCCCCTCCTGTAGCAGTACTGGAATTGGACGAAGGAGCAGAAGAAGAAGAAGCCAGCACCGACACCAAGGCGAGGTGCACGTCACGGGCCATGTTGAGACCGTCTCCGCACACGAAGAGGTGAGCCCCCTGGTACAGCAGCATGTTCTTCAACAACGCGCTGTCTTCCACCAGCTTGTGCTGCACGTACACCTGAGATGAAGGAGGAAGAGGAGGGAGGTGAGTGAAGGTAATGTCAAGCGGGATGAGGTCACGGCGTGCGCGCATGCACGCGACAACAAGCAGAGTGCTGACAGATATGGGAGCTTCCAAGGAAGGGAGGACATTCGATGTCACCAGGCAAGGCTGCTCTTTCGAACACAACCCCACAACCCTAATATTACCTTGGACGGCCCGTCACGGCTGAAAGCAGTGCGCAAAGAGGTCAGCGTCCCCTCGGCCTGCAGACCCGCCAGTTCCTCCCTGTATAGGAAGTCCTGCTCCTCGTGCCGGCACCCAAAGTACAGCCGCATCTCGCCAAACTTGGTCTGCGCCACGGCTTGTGAAGCCTCGAGCGCTTCCTTCTCTTGCAGCGCCACCTCTGCCGTTGCATCCGCGTGCAAGGCGCGCAACGCAGTCACGTGTTCGTTGGCCTCCGCTGAAGCCGCAGCGGTATTACCACCTCCACCCCCCGCATTCGATGCTTTGTCACGCTTGTTGCGCCGTTTACCGTTGCCCTTCTTGCCTCCACTAGCAGCAGCAGCAGGAGGAGCAGGAGCGGTAATAACGTCGGCCTTTGCCTTCTCCAGTTCCGCAGTGATTTCGGCCAGCGTGGCCTTGGCCGCTTCCAGCCTTGAAGTCGCGTGGGCGGCACATGTAGCCAGTTGCTTGCGCTGCAGGCTGCGGTGCTTAAGAAAGCCTACGAAGGGCGCCACTCCAGTGCCAGGCCCAATCAAAATGCAGGGGGCGGCCTGGTCCTGAGGCAGGGTGAATTCGGCCGAGGGCTTCAAAGTGCACTCCACCACTTGACGACGGCTGACGTCGTCTCTGTTCGTCTCGTCCTTCCCTGTAGGGACGACCTGGGTCTGCAGCGCAGATTCCAACCAAGGAGTGCAGAGGCCGCGCCGCAAGGCCTTTTTGCCTCTAGCCGTTTGCCACTCCACTACGGAGAACGCTACTGCCATGGAGCTCTCTGCGGAAATAGGAGATCAGATGAGACAGACAGTTCAGCACGGGTAAATGCAAAAAAAGATCAGATCTCATTTGAAAACGAGTGATTTCCTTTTTACCTTGGTCAAGAGGCGACGAGGCAATGGAGTAAAAGCGCATTGCAAGGGGGGGCAATGCCGCAATTAGGAGGCCCAGGGGAGGCGCGCAAGAAGGAAACATGGCCAACAACTCGGCGACGCGCAGGGACTTAAAAGACGTAAATAGTGACAACAGCAACCACCAAAAATATGTATGCGAGTCAATAGAAAAAGCAGGAATTGAATGCAAGAAAAACATGATTATGAAGGCACAGCTTCTTTTAATGAAAAAGGAGACACGAGAAGTAGCTTGTCAATTCCAATTATCGCCTCACCTGTTGCTTCACGACCAAGTCAAAGCAGTCCACACCGTTGCATTCCTTCTTGGCCGACAAGGCCATGAGCCCAGCACGGTCGAGGGGGTCCTGGCAGCAGGTGGCGAGGGCGGCGCACAAAGAAGGCTTGATGGCGGAGGACAAGTCAATGCCCCAGGTGAGCACCTAGTGACGGTTGATGACAAGGGAGGAAAAGAAGGTGCGAATGTCAACGAACAAGAAGAATGCGTCATTTTCGACTTCGGGAGAAGCAGAGAAGAAACGAAACGCGCATACAGCAAAGAGACGCACCGCGGCCACCGAGTCTGCACTGCTCCCGCATCCATTCCCTCCCTGTAGCCCCACGTCCGGCAGCTCGGCAGGAAGGCCGCTGCGGCTCAACCTGAGCTCCACTCGGGCCTCCGGGCTGAAGGAAGAGGAAGCAGCAGTGGCGCTGTTTCCCACGGCGCGCAAGACTTCCTGGACGTCGTCGGGTTCGTTGGCGCACCGCAACCCCACGGAATCGCCCACCTGAAGAGGGGGAGGTGCAATGGAAGGAAATAAGATGGTGGACGAGATAAGGTTCGTAGATCGACAAACACGCGAGAAACAAGTTTTTCAAAGCGTGCTTATTTAAGACGCGAGATAGGTCGTAAAATGAGCACCAGCATAGAAGGAGACTTCCTTCTCATATATATATATGTTTGCCCTCACCTTGAAGGGCACCGGTGGCGCCTTGGCAGCTATTGGCTTCATTTCGGCGTGAATCACTCGTCGCTCGCTGCTGCGCCCCCCCACCGTCAAGTACCGCGCGTCCTTCATCTCGCACAGGAACGGGGCACCTTCTTCGGAAGTGGGCGGTGCTTGCACCTTGGTCTCTTCGACTTCATCGTCGTCGGTCGCGTTGCGTGGTGGGAGGAAAGTCTGGTCGATCAGATGTGGAAAAAGACATGTCAGCTGGGGACCGAAAGAATGAAGTAAAAAAGGCACAGGAGCACAAGGGCACTGAAGGATACAATCACGTTACAAATAACGATAGAGCAGACCATCTTTCTCTCTTCTCCAAATCTCTCTCCTAACCTCGGTGTAGAGCCCCACGCCAGCGGGCTTGTGCATCATATTAGGGGCCAGGGCGGTGGCAGCCACACTCGTGCACGCCACGGCCACGTCAGTACCCCCAAGGGCTTCGTGGAATGGCAGGAGGTTGCGAGATTGCAAGAGAGCAGGCACTGGGCGCTTCTCAAAGGCCGCCGATGATGACGATGGCTGAGGAGCTTCGGTAATCACTGCACCAGCACTAGTCGCAGCGGCATCCGCAGGGGTGACCGTAGCCTCAGAAGTGTTTGCGGTCGTCGTCGTCGTGTTGCTTGCCCCGCCTTTGGCGAGCTTCTGAAGGAGCGTGGTCTTGAGGTCCGCGCACCACGGCTCCACCACGTCCTCGAGCCCCGTGCCCTCGTCCGCGCAGCCCAGCGGCAAGAACGGAGACGCCCCGAGCTCCTTGAGGCGCTGGTTCAGCCACTTGCCCATCTCGCAAAACTTGTCGTAGTTGGTGTCGCCCAGAGCGAGCACTGCGAACTCCAGCCTAATTGTGATACATTAGAATACAAGAAAGTCTCAGAAAGAGGGCGTAAGAAAACGATGAATGGAGAAAGGAAAGAATAATTGCCAAGCTCAGAAATGCACACTTCTACGCAGACAAAACTGACACATTTTTTAGGATCGCTTACTTGTTCAGAAGGTCGGAAGGGTGCGCCCGTTTCTTCAAGAAGCGATGGAACTTTTCCATGTTGTCTGGAGGGTCGCCGTTGCCGGTAGTGGACACAACGGCAACCATGAGGGACGTCTGCTCCAGAGGCAATTCCCACTGAGCAGATCACAACAACCAAAATCATGTGTAAATTGCCGCTAAAAGAAGGAATGGGTGAATGACGATCAAGAAAGTGCAATCATATGAATAGATGAATCGTCAAGAGGATGTGGCCCTTTTCAGTGCTCTATGACTGGCTTGTGAAGTGTTTCGAACAATTGATGCGCTCAAGCCGACGGACCTTTTTCCAGCTGTTCAAGTCAGAAAGAGCGCACTTGACACCCGCGTCGGACAACATTTCGAACATGTCTTGAGCGATGGCTTTGGCGTTACCCGTTTGACTTCCGTAGCAAACCGCTACCGAAGCGTGTGGTGCGAGATCAGCTTCGCCTTTAGGAACGGTTGTGGCAACTTCTGTGTTGGCCCCTGACGCTGGTGCTTTGACACCAACCCCTGCAGCAGCGTTTGCCACCTTGCGATCAGCTAACATAGACTTCTCAGCATCATCTCGCTTCTTCTCAAATTCCTTTGCTTGCTTCTTCGCCTCTATGTCTGCGGCAGTCCTCGCTGATTCTGCAGCGACCTTAGCTGCCTTCTCCGCCTCGAGAGTCAGGCGTGCAGCCTCAGCGGCTGCATCTGCCGCGACCTCCGCACGGCGGCGCGAGGCATAAAACAATCCTACTACTACAGCTACTGAAACCATAGCTGTCGCCCCGAGGACCACGCTCTGCTTCGTCATGTTGACTAAGTTCTTCTGAATCTTGCCAAAACTCGAAGCTATGAAAAGAGTAGAAGCAGCTGACTGGCTGTTGGCTTAGTCAGAGGATAAATTTACAGGGTTGATTGGGATTGATACTATAAAAGACGACGCTTTACAGGGTCAAAATCTACAAAAGATTGATGTGTTTTTGAAATCACAACAAGAACAAGAACATTGCGAGATTGCGAGACTGTGGGCTACGGGCAGCAAGAAGAGCACAGGTTCGAAGGGAAGCCTTCAACCTACACGCAGTAAATTCGTATAACGCTTCTCACAGTTCTTTTACTTGACTTTTTTGAGCGCTGCTCAGAATGCCTCGATATTTCCGCAATCGTGTGCACATTTAGGTTACTGAACATGCCAAACGATGAGGTGGCAGAGCGGGCAATGCTACGACCGCCCCTGTGTGAAGCACTCAAGTCGGCTTTGAAAGAGTTTGCCGATTCTTACAAGTGTCCAATATGCATGGAGCACTACACAGACCCACGGATGTTGCCATGTACTCACAGCCTTTGTAGTGCATGCGTTGCTGGGTGCTTGAACAACAAGGAAGAGTGCCCAGTTTGCAAGCACAAGGTACCTAGCAAGTTATGTATTGGTCAAACTGAAATTGTAATCATGTACCTTAGAAATAAATATTCATTCGATGTGACATTATGCTCCCCTCATCTGAGATTTTGGCTAATCTGGTATTTGCTTTTCTGTATTGCCTGCTAACTCACATCTTGGCGCCAATGTGGCAGGAGGGCGTTACAAAACGATCCCTTTGTGCCAACGATAATGTTCGTGCAATTTTGTACGCGTACCAAGAAGTCGAGAATGTGTTCGCGCTTCCATCGTACCAAGAACCTACTCTCGCTCAGCTGAAAGCATCGGTAATAAAAGTGACCATTGCCAACTTGTGCCTTTTTAAGCCACTCCCGATTTATACTCCTGTAAAGACGAAAGCATGCACGCTTGACTTCTAAATTGTAGTTAATCTTGTTGTAGGCGCCAGTAACGAGGGAAGCACGAATTAAGGCGAATGAGTCGGACCAGCGCCGCGCAGAATCCCGTGCCGTGAGCGATCCAACGCAGTTCGTGAAACCGCACAATCCTTTCGCGGCAGCTGGCACGGCTGGTGGGACTACCTCTAGCAATAGTGGGCGAAGGCGCGGGCGGACCCGCTCACCTCCCTTGCCAGAGGATTCCGCCATGTCAGCATCGTTATCATCTTCCTCTTCCTCCTCCTCCTCCTCATCGTCTGCCTCGTCTTCGGCGTCGTCTAGTGCCGTGGGGAAGAAGCGAGTTCCAACAACAGACTCCCGCGACTCTACGCGCCCTGCAGTGAGCAGCAGTTCGCGCAACAGCCGGCGCGCTGCCGCATCCAATTCACCCATTGCCTCCTCATCATCAGTCAAGGAACCCGAACCAGAGATCGTGTGGGGGATTGGGCCGTCTGAGCCGGCGCTGAGTGCGGGAGAGTTGGTTGAGGTAATGGGGCGGCATTGGCCTGGCATCAACAAGTATGGCGGGCCTGCCTGGGTGCAAGCAGTGCACAGCGACGGGACTTGCAACGTCAAACTCATCATGGATGGCACCGTGTACAAGTAAGTCAAATGATGATTGCATTTTGAAGGCTTGCTTCTGTTCCATCCAGTGCGGTTCTGCTTTTACCCTCAGTCATGGGCGCTAGTACTATTTCAAACGACAGTAAATTTACGTGGTTCGTGTTTGCATCTCAAGGAACTTGGAAGCCAATTTATATGTGCGGCGCTCAAGCGAGAGCCTCCTTTCAGGCAGTGATCCGGATGCTGGTCTGCCACCAGCTACGCGCACCACTCGCCGAGCTGCGAAAGATAATTTTCCCAGTGCTCCCAGTGCTCCCAGTGCGAAAGGTTCTAGTGTCAAGCGGAGTCGGTTGAATCAACGAGACATCGTGAGTGTGCCGGTAAAGAAAGGCGCGGTTACTCCAGCCGTGAAATTTTCGGAGGCAACAACGACGCACGATGACGGCGAGGAGTTGAAGGAGCCCGCCAAAACTCTAGATCATCATACAGGTAGCGACGCTTTTCACGACCACGAGGACAGGAAGGAACATGATGATAACAAGTCCATCACAAAAGATGAGCCACTTAGTCCTGGCGGCAAGCATAAGACACTTCAAGGCACGGAGACAACCAACAGCAGGCCGGCTGATGGCATCACCGATCTCGAAGTTTCTGATACCATACTCGCTGTTTCTGAGAAGATGAAGCAATCTAAATCATCAAAGTCGATCGAGTCTTCAAAAAAAGCCCACAAGACCACCACTCGAGCAAACTCACCTATTTCCAGTGCCTCTGAATCGTATGATGAGCCCGAAATTGAAACGGCTTCTGTTGCCAGAGATAAATCGCCGGATAACCAAACGTTCCACTCTCGTAGAAAAGGCGCGAAGGTTGCCAAGCATCCTACACCACACGTCGACAACCAAATCACTGCTACTGCCGGAACAAAGAAAAAGGCTCCTGATGGTGGCGTAAAATCAACCGAAGGCGCAGTCGCGAGTGCAGCTGAGGGGGACATTGCGGTAGGCTCTGCTGTTGAAGTCGCAGCCCGTGTAGGGCCTGGCAGCAACCGTCCGGGTGGCGTGGCAATTCTCGTTGATTACTGTGCTGATTCAAATACCTACGCCGTAAAGTAAGCCCTTCTTGTCTCTGCAATTTGATTCTTTGAGTAGAGGAGCCGAATCATGACTGCGAGAATCTGTTAGTAGATATAAGTGGTGAAGTGACGCGTATCTAACCTTGATTCATTTTTGTTCAGGTATTCAGTGCAGGGTGGCATGGAGTCGAAATTACAGCGATCCCTCTTGACAGCTATTGATGACTCAACCGCCCTCTCCCGCAAGTGAGACAATAGCACACATGCGCACACTCAAAGCCGTTTCCACTGCCACTCTTTTTCTAGCTCTGCGTCGTCACTTTCATTGTGCACACAGTAATCTGGTTTATTTAACGGACTGGATGGCTTCTATGTTTTGAATTCAACCTCTATGGTCTCAGGTCTCGGCAAAAGCGGCGGCCTGACGATTGGGGAGAAGACGCAGCTCTGCAAGAGGCGATTCGGCAAAGTCTTCACATGCAGCAGGCAGTTGGACAAGATTATGCGGTTGACATCGCAAGTGCTATTGGTGGAAGCGGATTCAAGCGACCGCGCGCACAAGCTTCATCGTTGTCAAAGCTTCCTGTCAGCAACTCTAAACGTGCTTCCGGACGAGCCACAACGCCTGAAGGCAGTTCGGAGCGTGCGAAGCAGGGCAAGCTCGAAGATTATATTGGCGCACGGAGAAAAGGTGCGCTCGACTCGTCCGCCACGACAAAGTCTACTGCTGCAGTGACCAAAAGGTCGCCTCCCTGCACATCGATGCCATCTTCATCAACCTCTGTACCCTCGGCCTCGTCGTCGTCGTCTTCAATCTCGTCAGGCGACAACTATGTGCAGGCTACCCTCCGCCAACACAGCGGGCGCGCACATCGGAAAGATCGGCAACTTGTGGTCGTGACCTTCTCGGTAAGCCATTTCTGTCTGTACATTTCCAAGGAAGGCAACTTACCAACCAAAAATGTACAATTTTTGGTTACTGCATTTTGCAAGGTTTTTGAACTCTTGCATTTTGGCTTTCATTCTTACAGGGCACTGATGGCGCAGAGCAGCGGCAGCTCCAGGACAAACTGAAAGACGCTGCAAATTCAGTAAGCGGCGTGGAGATCGAATTCATGGATGATTTTGAAGCAGGTAAGAAGAAAGCATTTGATTGATGTGCAGTGCAGGTACACATGTAGAATCAAAATCATGTTGTCTTCCTTCCTTTTTTTTCTCTGCTTTAGGAGTGACCACCCATGTATTAGTGACGAATGCCAAAGGACTCAAAGCAAAGGACGGCCGCGCGATTGCCGATCGCCGCACTCAAAAGTACATGTGCGCGGTCCTGCACGGAACTTGGGTGGTGACTACAGAGTGGGTATACGCTTGCGTATCTGCAAAGCATATTCTCACTGGACTGCAGCCAAGTGCTCATGACACCATCATTGGGGTGCGCTCCGGAGCAAGCAAGAGCTGTCAAGAAGAATCTCATCATCTCGAAGAACCCTTTGAGGTGCGTTGGGAGCATTCGTGGAATGCTGGGTTGCAAACACTTTTTAGTGCATTCCAGGCTTCTTTATACTTCAAAATTATGCCTTTCTTTATACTTTGCAGGTTTCTGCAGATCCCAAAGCATTGGAATGCAACGTCCCTCGCCGCGGCCGACTAACCTCACAGAAGCTTTTCACCAATATCCGGTACGCATATCTTCTCCCAAATTGGCTGGTATCAAGAATGCATGAAGATCTTTTTCTTACCTTTTTGTGTTTTAACAAACCAAAATACATATTGAAATTCGACTCAAACGCGTCTGCATGCCTATCTGTATTGTGCTTAGGTTTGTTTTACCGTCTACATGGTGGCACTCGAAAGGCGCCAAGCGTCCAATGACTGCTCCTGCAGTTCGTGCACTGCTCTCGTGCGGCGGTGGCACCGTCTGCACTAATATAGGCACTTTGTTTGAAACACTCCGAGCAACTTTGACGCAACAAAATGATGCACAGAAAGGCGCAGCAGCCGCTGCTGCTTCATCGCTTGGCAGGGGGAAAGGCGCAACCAGTTCTGAATTCCGAGTGATTCTCCTCTTTGAATCTGACCTGGTACCCAAGTTCATTCTGCTCTTGTGTATAGGAGACTGCTCTTTGTTCAAGCACTTGCTCATTTACGGTCTGCACATCATTCTAATTGCTCTTCTTCTCAGGTGCCAGCACAAGAATGGCCCACTGGGGTCCAATGCCACAAGCAACTAGTGGCCGCACAAGAAGCACTCGGAGCACGAGGAATCTATGCGCAACATGTAGAGCTACTCAGCATGAAATGGGTCTTTGACTCGGTAAGTCTGTGCAGTAGTCAGCGTTTCTCGCTGGCCTCGATATGCTTCATTTTACCTTTACCGCCCTTATACGACCTACTTCTTTAGTGCGCTTATCGTCTCGTTCCGCATCCATTCCCTGATTAGATCATTTTTTCAGGTGAGCAATTTTCGCTTGGCCGACCCTAAACAGTACGCGCCCGCTACCAATAATCGCAATGCAAGCAAGTCAAACAGCCGCTTCTAAGAGGGGGTGTCAATTGTTGCCTTAAAAGTTCAATACATATGCGATATGTAGCACGCACAGGGACACAGGGACCTGGCTCGTTATTGTAATTTAGCAAAATCCCCCGGAATAGCAACGCCAAGCACCACGAGTTCAGTGCGGGTTCCTTATTAAATAAAGGCCCCTATGCCGTTTGGGCTTGCCCATGTGGCTGCATGTGGTTATGGCTAGATGCATATGTTTGCTACTCGTTGCATGCCAAGCCTCTACTGCCTCCACCTACCACCTACCATAATTTTGTTGCTGAGTGCGCCAATGTATACTATGCCAGCAAGCAGCAAGGTGCGAAACAATAACCTTGGCCGCACAGCTGGAGTAGCGGCGTGGGCCGCGTGAGACGCAGAGCCAAGACGAGAAGGCGAAGACAAAGACGAGAAACGAGAAGATCAATTGCTCTTCCCATTCCCCGCTAAGGAGAAATCATCCGGGAGATGCTGGACAAGAATAACCGATCGGTGTATGGCGATCCAACCACCCACAAACTGACTGGTTGGGTATCGCATTCTCGACCGATTGGTTGTCCACAGATGACTTGGGGCAGGACGTTGGAGAACGCGCTCAAAAGTAAGGGCATTTCGAAGGATTTCGATGAGTGGATCGCCATTGCCAAGGACAGGTCGAAGTGGAGACAGCTGACTCACTCCATTCCCAAACCTCCTGATGCCTGACGGCTGAAGGAAATCTCGAGAGAACATGATTACAATTGCATTACGCAAAAGGACACTCAGCCCAGTCAGACTTGTTCTGAAGGTTACATTTTACTCTTGGTATTTGCCACAGTGGTGTTTCTTTGTATTTTGGGGAGTATTAACTAGACTAGACTAGACAAACTTGTTGGTTGGATCGCTCCAAGCACCAAATGCGTGCTTGCTGCTCTGCTTATCCCGGTCCATCTCCCTCAATTTTTTTCTCAGGCCAGAACATCTGTCTGTAACTATACCTGCACTGTTCGATGCAAGCGAAGTAGGCAGCGTGCGCACAAGGGTCGAAGGTCGTTCGGTGCGCTCGTATAGGCCTTAGAAACACCTTCGGTGAAAACGAAATTTAGAGTTAAATAATTCATCGATGTCGGATCGGCGTACAAAAAGAAAAATGTAAGTTTAATCCTCCAAATCTCGGTTAGAATTATACCTGAGGAGCTCAAATACAGTGCGGGAGTGGGATTCTGAAGTGGCCTAATGCATTTGTTGCACTTTATTTTGGCACCATATATCACGTTTACCTGTCTCGATTGCCGTTTTGGCACCCACGAAATCGACAACTATTTTCTCAGTCGGCTTGTTCGCCGCGGACAAATCCATGAGCCGTGGAAGATCTCTTATGTGGGTGATCTGGCGATCGATGCCTTGAATTGAGGCTTATGTAATGTATCGGGGACGACTCCCAGTTTTGGAGCAGAAGGCAACCACGGTCGGTTCACGTACTTCGGCCCACAATTATCTGGGCGAGGAACCTGATATTTAGATGCAGCTTTAACGACATCGTGCACGCTTTTGCGCATCGCTAAAGGCAGGTCACTGACATTGGCTACTGAAGGACCAACGTCGAGAGCACTTGAAAGGTTGGCATACACAATTTCTAGTTTACTCAATGTTCCAGCGTCGAAGCTAACATGGTTCGTGCGTTTTTTAGTTTCCCAACCAAAGCATTCTTCCAAACCACGCATTTTATGCACATTTATATTCAACCGAGCGAGGGCTGAGCAGAGGGATCTTCCCGTGAATGGGTATTTCAAAAATACAGCTGGGGTGTCAATAGACATGAAATTTTCGAGCTGATGAGCAACTCCGTAAGGATCCGGGTGCTTCGAATCCAACAAGGACTGCAGGGTAGCAGAATTGAATCTACATGCTGATAAAGTTCCGTAGGTCAACTTTTCTATGTTACTGTATATAAAATGTTGGTGAAACACTGACCGCAGAGCATTCGTTAAATCCCCATACACATACAATATTCCGGGCGGGTTCGCGACGAATTGGTAAGGTGGATGGCACGTTTGCACGTAGCTGGAAAAATTTGCTTTTGCTTGAACAGAAATCTTGGTGAATCCGGAGTAAATATCGTTATTACGAAGGTATGCACCGAGCGCATTGCTTGCTACACCGCCAGAGGACACAATCCATACGTCAAGAGACCGCACATAGTCAGACAAGATGTCCAAGTTATTACTCGAAGGGCCATCACACGAGCATTCGCCATGGATACGGTGGATTTTTAATGAATCTAATATGCAAGTGAAAGCAAAAAGAAGGGCACCACGCCACTGAGGCATTGGATATTGCTCAAAATCCCCTCCTTGACAATACTGCCCTGAGCTTCTACTTCGTTCCTATTGCAGAAGTACAGTTCCGCCAAGAACAAACTATGATAGCTAGTCTACAAATCAAGGTGCTACCCTTCTAACATAACTTTGCGGATTCGTCTTAATACTTTCTACTCACAAGAGGGTACTCTAAGGCGCCGTTACTATTTAGCTCGCATGGTAGCTCGTAATACCTCTACTACTACATCTGTAGCTAGAGTAGCTAAGTAGCTTGGGTCTGTACTACTACTGTAGTACAGTACGTATGTAAGATACGAGCTCAAAAGGATTTCCGAGGAATACGTAATAATACGTAACAGTTTTGACTCTTGAACACATTTTACCCATTTCAATAGCTGAACCCAGATAAGATGATAAGATTGCTGTAGATTAGTAATGTACTCCCCCTAGTATATTTTACAGAAAAACATCAATGCATAGCTCATCAACAAATAGCAAAGCGCTATGTATTGATGAAACATCCGGAATAAGTCTGCACGGTGGGCATCAGGGGAGGGAACGGATTCCTAGGAACTTCGGGCCACCGACAGATGATGAACCCTTCCGTTATGAATTTGCAGCACCGCTTGGTACTTGAATTATCCGTGGGACTCTCGTTTAATCAAAGGCAGG
>Ga0307930_1000772_pt1 | contig 25705 bp, 24 predicted proteins | sample OrgLakmetageno46_FD_203161 | JGI IMG/M metagenome (GOLD analysis project Ga0307930, IMG submission 203161) | Saline water microbial communities from Organic Lake, Antarctica - #46 | ecosystem: Environmental > Aquatic > Non-marine Saline and Alkaline > Saline | place: Antarctica: Organic Lake...
ATACCCAAGGCAGATTCTGAGTTCTGAGGGGTATTACGACCGTAATACCCAAGACAGATTCTGAGTTTTGAGGGGTATTACGACCGTAATACTAGGAACTGGAATTGTGTTTAGAAGGGTATTACGATCGTAATACCCAAGGCAGACTCTGAACTTTGAGGGGTATTACGACCGTAATGCCAACCCGAAATCCGGGCTATTACGATCGTAATGCTCGTCCATCTACCCAAGATTCTCTTGGAAAAACTGCTCAAGCGTCTCCAATACTTTAACCTGCAAATCCTCCGGCAACGTTTTATCGAGCGTGATTTGTAACTTCCCACTATTCATGCGGTGGGAAAATACGTTGCGCCCGCTTTTCGTTTTATATTTCTTCGACGTAACTTTGTTTGTGTTCTGGGTTCCCGTGTTCAGCTTTAGCAGATGACTGAAAACCCTATTGACGTCAGCTTCCGTACTCACAACAAACTCAGAACGCCCATCAGCAATCTCTGCTGCAATGCTAGCCAGTTCTTCACCATCTGTACCATTCAGCGAAATTAAACTGCGCCACTGATTATTGTTAAGCACCCGTGGATCGCCCAACGCTACGAATACCGATTCAGGTAACGAGAGAATAGAAATACGTTGCGAGATATAGGATTGGGACCGGCCAATAGAATCCCCAAGCTGGGAATAATTCGGCCAGACCTTCAGCTCATCAACCCAATTCTTATACCGTAGCGCAAGCTCGTAAGGCGAAAGATCTTCGCGGTCCTCATTTTCGGTAGTCATCTTTTCGAGCATTTCTTTGTCGCTGAGCTCTTCAACGACGGCATAAAACGGTACATTCGCTTTAAGGCACGCCTGGTGTCTACGATGCCCATAAACAACTTCAAACCTATTACCTTCAACCGGTCGAACCTTGCCAGGGATCTCATTTCTACCCTTCGCTTTTACGTCTGCATACAGGCTTTTAAATTTTTCGTCTTCATACGCAATGCCTATCCTGTTAGCGAAGGGGCCTTGCGCAACCGTTTTAGAGTCAAGTGCAGCAACCAGCTCCCCATCAGTCACCGACACATTTTCGCCCGCAGCTTTAAGCTGTTTTTCCAGCCTCGTTACTTTTTCTAAGTGCTCCGCTGCCTGTTCGGCAATCTGTTTCTCAAGGCCTGATATGATTTCTGTGTCTTCTGAATGCCCTGGTGTTTTTACTGGGGCAAATGATCGAGTTTGTCCTTCCTCAGACTTCTGTTTTTTAGGTGCGAAAGCCCCCGGTTTTTTTGCGAGCAAGCTTTGGCCATGCGATCTTTTCTCTAGCGTTTTATTCGTCATCAGTCTCAGCCTCCCATAACAATTTTAGATCACCGAACACCTCATCAACTACTGCTGACACTACCGCAACCGCGCGTTTGTAGGCTTGCCTTGAGCCGACTGGCTTTTCTATAGAAAGCACACTAGACAAATCGCTTGCCGCGTTCCCAATCTCCTTACTGTAGTGCATCATATTTTCCATGACGGCTTCGCCATACATTGTTCTGAGTATGACCTCAGTCTTTTTGTGGACTGATCCAGCCGACGTACCTTTAGGATCCCGGGCAATGCCGTCCTGATACTGACTGATCAGAATCCTGAAATAATTAAATTCCTTGTCGTGAATAGAAGCCAACCCCGCAAGCCCATCCGTGAATGCAACAAAAGAAGCGCGATCTAACAGTTCGGGTTTTAATGAGGTTATGATGCAATCCGCAGCAAGAAGCGCATTCATACTGTTAATGCCCAACGTTGGTGGACAGTCGATCAAGATCACATCGTAGTGTTCTTTAATGTGACCAAGTACCGCAGCGAGGCGGTAGTGCGGACCAATAGGGTTTTCTGCAATATCCGAGTTCAGATACTGAGTAATCAGATTCAACTCAAGTTCATTCAATGCCGAGTTTGCCGGCACTAAATCGACATTATGAAAGTAGGTTCCTCGCACCACTGAACAGCTTGGCTCCAATATCCCAGCGGGGTTTTGCTCGAGGAGCTCAATCGGAAGATCTTCGTCGAACAATTCCAGATCAGGTATTACTCCGCCCGCGATCTGAGTCATTGAACTTTGGGCGTCAGCATCCCAAAGCAGCACTTTGAGACCTTTGGTTGCAAGGCCATGCCCCAAATGGATGGCATTAGTAGTATTACCTACGCCCCCCTTATATTTAGTTAGTGCAACAACCTTTGCAGAGCTACCTTTCGGTCTTTGATAGAGGGTGCCAGCTTCCCGGGAGATATCGAGAATTCGTTCAAGTGTCCATCGTCCGTGACCAGCCTCGTTTCGTGGAACATTTGGGTCAGCCTCTCGCAGCCAGGGCGCGGAGCGGCCAATCAGTTCCGCCGCCTGCAGCGCTCCCCACGTTCTCTCAGCTCTATGTTCGCCATCCCCATCCCGCTCATTGATGGTGTTGCGGACCTTGGTAAGTTCTTCTGCACCACGACGGTTGATCTCAACAAAATACTCGTACGTGTTCTCGCCCGGACCAAGCCATTTGCTTCCAGTTTCCATAAACGCTGCCTTTGTCGATATAGGGTAATTTTCATCAAAAACCGAATATATCACAAAATAGCAGAAAATCGTTAACTTGCACGTTAACGATGTAAATGTCGTCTATAGGCGTAAATAACTGTGACTGTTAACTGTGCCGGGGAAGCGGGAATCGTATCTCGGTTGCAATACCAATGACTTCAAATCCCTTACCGGACAATTGGGGCCACAGATTGTTGGAGGCTCGGTATATAGGAACGCCAGGCTCAACTTCTCCATATTGTCGAACGAAAAGTTTTAGCGCGTGGGAGTGTTTATCGTGCTGAACAACCAATACGATGTCGCCGTAGGTGGCGTCTGATGTCATAGCTCGTTGAAAAATTATGACTGATTGAGCAGGTATAGCAGGGGCTAATACTTCACAGTCGGCAACAAGGGCAGGGAATTCGGCCGATGCCTTTGATACATACTCGTAACCAAGGGATTGTTCCTGTTCATACAGTACATCCAGTCGAGGCAACGTTGAGTAGATTTTGCTTAACCTGATGCGCGGAATTCTAGCGCCCCTTTGATCCTCATTGGCAGACATCAGACCCCCACCCGTCATCAGCCAGATGAGGTCGATTTCGTAGCGTAGGCTGAACTCGATTAGGTTTTCCCGGGCAACCCGTCCAGTTCTGAGCCATTTTGTTACGGCCGAAACCGATACATCAAGGTCCGTAGCTACCTTTGTCGCGGTCATTTCTGTCTTGGCAAATACCATCTGTATGCGAAATGCCAGATGGTCATCACCGATCAATAGCGAATCGTTCAATTTCAGTTCCATTAAACCTATGGTACAAATCGTAGAGTTATACTAAATTACGTTACATTTCTTAACAAGCGAAAAAATAGCCATATATTTCTAATTCAGTAGCTTAGGTGGATAAAGTGGTAAAAATTGTAAAAAAACGCAAAAAGCCGGATCACCGTATGGTGTTATTTTGTAGCTTTTTGTTAACATGCAGTTGTGCTGCGGCCGAAGTATCTGTCGACTTAGACGATAGTCTATGGAGTCGAGCAAGCGTGGAAGGCAGCTCACCAATTTTACTTTACGCTCTTGCTTTGCAAGAAAGCCGGCTTCTTTCAAAGGGCCTGGCAAAGCCAGATCCCCTCGTTATACGAAAGGGGTCAAAAGTATACAGGTACGTTGACTACCAAGACGCGGTACGAGGATTAAGCGAGTTGGTAGGTGACGGTGATGAGAAGACGCTGAGATCGATTGACGTGGGTATTTTGCAAGTAAATCTCTACTGGCATGGTCACAAGGTCGAAGAATATACCGACTTGCTAGTTCCAGCGCACAACATCTGGATCGGAAGCCAGATCCTGGCAGAGGCTCTTAAAAGCTCCAAAACGAATACAACAATTGGCGTGGGGCGCTACCACAGCTGGACTGAAGAGCTGGCCACAAATTACGGTAGCAGTGTCATACGCATGGCTTGCGCTATGGGCTGGGATAACATGGAATGTAAATTGTGAGATTGCAGGGGCACTTATGTCAGAAGTCGTGAATCCGAATCAAACCCGCGATGAGCAGGTGCTCAGGGATATTGCTTCACTTAATTTTCAGTTTTTGATTTTACTAAGAGAGGTAGGTCAAAAAAGCGTTGTACAAGCTGAGCGCCAATTCGGTGTTTCAGATAGCTTTGTTGAAAAGGTGATTGAACTGGATCGCGCAGAAATTGCCCGGCTCGCGACAATGCCCGCTTGTATTTTTTCTCCACGATGCAGCGAAACGCTTTGTATTGCCGCACTAGAGGCAACGTCTGACGAAGATGGCGCCCGGCTTGATGCACTTCAGCAATTGATGACAGCTATATAAAAAATGCCTTGGGGGGCAGGAATGGATTCTATATCACGTGCGGAACTCTGCGAAGAGTACATCATCTACGGTGCTCGTTGCACGATCGCGCAAATCGCATCGAACGTGTCGCGTAAGCAAGCAAAGAAAATCTACGATGCGATTATCGCTTCGCCGTCCCCTACGGGTCGCCTTCCAACCAGGTGGTCAGCCTTTCTAAGACGCTCGCACGAAATGGCCGTGCCGTCGCAAAAATTCTTGGGGATTTACCACGCCCAATGTGGCAACAGTATCTTTGTGAATTTTGAGAACCGAGCCGTTCTAACAGCATACAAAGCCTATCTTGCAATAAATGCCCAAGACGCCGTGCTGATTGACCTATCCCTCGCCTGGACGCTCGCCCGCTCGATTGCCCAACAGGAAGACGGTTGCGATGTCCGTAGCTGCAAGCACTGCCTGTCGCTCTATCTCGCGAAAAACACTGCTTCAACACAGTGCTGGATCTGCAAAAATGCTCACAGCGTTGCTCTGTTTGAATTGCCAATCACCAAATCTCAGGAACCACTGTCTGTCGCTCATCGCGTAGGCGCTCTTGCATGATATCCCTCGATAAGGTCAAGCTGTGTAAGGAGTACATACGGTATGGCGCCAGAAGCACCATTGCGCAAGTTGCATCCGGTGTAACTCGCAAGCAAGCCAAGCGACTTTACGAATCCATGCAGAATGAGCCTTCCGCGTCAGGCAGATTACCCACCAGGTGGTCTGCATTTCTAAGGCGTTGCACAAACATGCAAGCTCCCTCTCAGAAATTTCTCGGCCTTTACCACGCACAGTGCGGTGACCGCATCTTCGCTCACCTTGCTAATTGGGGCGTCGTCGAGGCTTACAAAGCATATCTGAGCATCTACGCTCAAGATCCAGTGCTTATCGATCTATCTTTGGCTTGGACGCTTGCTCGCGCAATATCCCAGCAGGAAGAAGGCTGTGAGATAAAAAACTGTCACCACTGCGGTCAGTTGTATGTTGTCAAAAGTCATGAAAATCCAATTTGCTGGCTATGCATAGAGGCAAAAGAAAAATCAGGGTTTTTATTGCCAGTTCGTAGCTCCGGGCGCGCCGCCGCTAAATTGAGAAACATGGCATAGATCAATCCACCGTCTGCGTTGCTCTTGTGCGAATAACTGGTTACCGCATAGTTAGTCTCACAAACCCCACCTAAATTAGCACGGTATCATCGCCAATATTTCTGCTTAAACATGGAAAATTGTTCCATCGTGAATAATAGGCAGCAATATGAAATTCCTACCTTTGATGCTGTTAGCAATGCTGGTTGTGCAATCTGCGAATGCTGACGTCAACTCATCATCTGCGCAGCGATTCTATGATCGCCATGCCGAAGGATGGTTTTGGTATAAAGATCCCAAAAAAGTAAAACCTAAATCAGAGCCTGTCGAAACAGCAAAGCCCTCCGAAAAGCCTCCAGTTGAGGTGTTGAAAATACCGGAAGCAGTATCCGCAGCTCCCGGCCCCGCGCCCATGTCCATCGAATGGTTCGAGAAAAACTTCGATGAAATACAAAGTCGCGCAATGGACAATCCGACGCATGAAAACGTTGCTGCCTTTTACGCCGTGCACCAACAGATGATGCATAGAGCAACGAAATTTGCAGATGTTGGCCAGCAAGTGCTCCTTCAATACCCTGAACTCGATCCCAGAAACCGTTTTTCCACCAGTGTTAGCGGAGAAAAACAGCGCCGAGTTGCAGCAAACCAAGTCAACCAAGCGATTTTTACGAAACTAAGACAGCAGAATGGCGGAATTATGTTTTTCTATGACAATTCCAACTTTTCACAGCAAATGGCAGACACCGTTGTTGGCATAGCCAGACGGTTTGACGTTGATATTCAGCCTATAAGCATCGACGGATCTGCCATTCCAGACCAAAGAATTAAGGGGCTTATGCTCGAAAGCATCGCTGATGAAGGCCTATCGGAAATGCTTAACATTGCGTTTGCGCCTGCTATAGCAATCGCAATCCCCCCAGACCGAGTTCAAGTCGTCGCTTACGGAACGTTATCTACTGACCGTGTATTGGCAAGAATTCCCGCCACTGCAAATCTTATGGGCCTTATCACAGATCCTGAGCTCAGGATCGCAAAAGGTGAAGTGCCGAATGCGCCTAATGCGGCTTTGCGTACGGACCTTACGGATATTAAAAACAATTCGACTGAAGAAATACTTCGAGCGCTGAAAAATGGAGGTCTGCGATAATGCGGCATAAATCTCGGATATCCGTGGCCACCATAGCCATGTTGTTCACCCTCGCTACGGGGTTTTCTTCTACTACATGGGCTCTTTCTGGCGCGTTTAGCCAAATGGCAAGTGACCTAAAAGACTCGTATCGGGTAACTACTCCTACAAGTCATATTGCTCAAGGCCGTGGCTTTGCGTCTGGCGGAGGCGTTCGAGTTCGGTTTCGTCCAGCGCCTATGCTCGGTTTTAAACTATGGGAGGTGAAGGCCCCCGATTTTTCAGCGTCATGCAGTGGTGTCGACATTCACCTTGGCTCTCTTTCACTCATTGATAAACAACAATTAATAGACATGATACAAGCCCTACCTGGCATGTCTGTCTACCTCGTTTATCTGGCGCTGAAAAAGTATTGCGGTGCATGTGCGACCACGCTTGCGTTTTTGCAGGATCTTATCAATCGATGGGGTGAATTCACCCTTGGTAATTGTGAAGACAACCTAGAAGCGCTAATGAGCGACGAACCTTGGGGCGTCAAGGCAACCGCTGCAAGAGATCACGTCATGAAACAGTTTTCAGGAAAAGACCCGTCATCTCAAGACTCCGGTGAGGTTAATTCAGATGGCGCGGCCGCAAACATCGTTAAATCGAACGTTGTTTACAAGCACTTTATCGACAGTGGATTTGAGGCTCGAATTCTTCCTGGCTTTACAAAAATTGATGTGATTAACCTAGCTCAAAGCATGACTGGAACCATTCTAATTGAACCAAAACAGGTAGACGGCGAAACAACGTTCGGCGACCCTATTGCTATCCCTCCAGCTTCTATAGAGGACCTTTCTCTTCGAACGTTCCTTTACGGGGGAGAGCTCAAAGGCAACGTTTGCTCCACAACAGTCGATCATTGCTTTAACGTAAAATCACGGGAAACCATTGTCACTATTGCGAAAGCTGATGCCTGGCCAAATGTTGTTATGGGTATTCTTGATCCCAGCAAACCAGATTCAGTTATTAATAGGCTCCGCGTCCACGTTGATTATGCCAACGCTGGATCTACATCGCAGCTGACCGCAGATGAGGCGCAGATAATTGGCGCAATACCTGGCCCATTATTCGCTTTGGCTCGCAACTTAGCCGTCAATAATATTCAGATGAATCATGAAATATCTTCGGCAATTGCCAACGATATGGCCCTAGACGCTGCCTATGAATTTCTATTGGATATTTCTACAGAAGCAATGACCGGTATTGCTGGCATTGATCGCACTGCAACAGAGCTTCACAACAAACTTAACGAAAACGTTATTCAGCTGCAGGCCGATTTGAGGGCGGAGTATCGCGCACTCAAAGAAGAGAATCGAGACCAGCTTTCTGGTGCGCTCGAAATGCTTACTGTGATTGAGATGCTTCGTGGAAAAGGTGGGAAATAAGCATGGCCTTCACTGTTAAGGTTATTGGTGACTTAAACTACCTCGCCGAAACTATGCGAGCCGTCTCACATATTATGTCCTTGTCCGGATTCGGAAGTCTGATTATGATCGGATTTCTACTCGGTATCTTCTGGATTGTTACCCAGGGGATTCTGTCAGGCGGCAAAGAAATCAAGATTCAGAACATGATTGTTGCAGCTCTCATGTACGCAGTTTTTTTTGGGGTCAATGTAGATGAGGTAACTCTTGAAGCTGACCGAAGCGCTTACTTGCTGGGCGTGAGCCAGTACGAAATAGTTCAGGATGTGCCATTAGGGCTTGCACTAACAAGCAGTCTTATATCAACCGCCGGTTCAGTGATTTCTGACTGGTACCGAACTCATTTCCAAACTATTAACCCATACGGAATGGATCCGCTGTTCACTCTCGAACTACTCATGAGAATGCGCGACGTTGGATTCAGTACCGCACTCGTTAACTGGGACCCTGACGGTGTTATCTCTGAAAACGTTGATCGCTATATGCTTGAGTGTACCCAAGTTGGCATGAAAATCCCAAGAGCAGACGGCAGTCTCTCAATTACCTCACAAATGATTTCTAAAGCAGGATCCCCTGGTTATCCAATTCACGGCTGGGCGGCGATGAAATTCTTTAATAATCTTTACCAGACAAGAGTCAGCTACCTCGACGGTACCGGTGCCACCGCAAAACTGATGACCGAAGATATGGGTTGTGCTGACGCGCACGACCGTATCAACGAAAAAGTTCTGACCGCCGATATTGCCCAAAACTGGATAAAGGAAATGGTCGTCACTACCTGTGCGTCCAACACTGGCACCGGTTATTGTCCTTCAAACATTGGCGGGACGGGTATGGCTGCTAGTACCTTTCTTACTAATGCTGTTGCGCGTTTTAACACCGCGCGGGATGCTTTTCTCAATACTTCAGTCGCAACAGATGTCCAGCTTTTCAATCGAGTCGCGTTGGGAGCTTTTGCGCGGGCTAAAGAGCAAGGGAGAGTAATAACGGAAGGCGATATCATGGTTAACATGATCGCCGATAGAGCTACCGGGCGGATAACTCAGACCCAAGCCCTCCAGGGTACTGTCTGGGAACGTTCCATGCAGCCCTTGATGGCGTTTTTTGAAGCGATTATGTTCATCGCGGCGCCATTTGCCGCCTTCATTCTTGTGGTTGGTGTTGGCGGAATGTCACTGATCGGCAAATACCTTATGTTTGCTGTTTGGATACAGCTCTGGAAGCCAGTTATGGCTGCCATCGAAATGTTCGTTGAAATGTCAGCTATGGGGTCAATGGCCAGTTTAAAGGCTTATTCCTCCGCGCTGACGGGTGATATTGGCACGATTGCACGCGATACCGAGGCCTTTAACGAAATATCTCATTGGATTGGAACTGGCAGCATGCTTATGGCATCAACACCTGCTATTACGTTGATGCTTATTTATGGCTCCGCTGTGACAGCCTCAAGTCTAGCTGGCCGCGTTGATGCCGCTGCGGGCGCCAGTGTTGGTACCGACGATACTAAAGGCAGCTATTCTACTGGTGGTGCTCTTGCCCAGGTGAACAACGCCGGCCATATCGCACAAGGCTCAATGGCGACGCAGAGTGATTCGACAGGAAACATAGATCTCTCAGCAATGAGCAGCCAGGCACTTCAGGCTTCAACTAGGCGCGAAAGCTCCTTCAGAGCTAGCGCGGCCGAGCAAACGGCTGAAGCAACACGGCATACACAGGGGGGGTTGGCCTCGTATGTGGACGGTGTTGGAAACTCATCAGTGATCGGCACCACAGACCAAACTGTTTCACAGCAGGCCAACAACATCGTCAAGTCGCTTGATCAAGGCAACACGATGTCGGCAGAAGAGCGAGCAATAACCTCTGCAGCTTTAACGGTTGGCATGTCAGGATCGGCTGGTTTCAATCAAGCCAAAAAAGATGCAAATAAAACACTAAAGGACAACAACGTTGATACAAAAGGTTGGTCCGATGCTCAGTTTGGCCAGGCAATAGGAATAATGGCGCAGGCCGGTGCAAGTGGTCAGATCTCCTACGCCGAGCTGGATAGTAGTGTTTCAAACATGTCTGAGAAAGAGCAGCTCGCGCTCACAGAAAACTGGTCAAAATCCAGCGGAATTTCGGAGGCGGACCAATCAAGTACCCAAGAGAACTATACAAAATCAGACAGCGTTCAAGCGGCTCGTGACTCCAGTCAGTCCGCAACAAAAAGTAGAGAGAGAGCAGAGGCTGAAGCTAATTCTCGATCGAAAATTGAAAACCTAGCCATCGGATCAAGCGTTGGCACAAGAATCGGCATGGCCGACGTCGATGCCGCTCTGAAAGATCCTAACGTTCAAGAAAACGTAAGTGACCACATCAGAGCAATGCAGGATCAAGGTGTGCCGGCTTATCAAAACGTTTCTCCAAACGTCGCCGGCGCAAGGTCTTTGCTCAATAAATCAGCGGCCAGCGACTTTGAGACCTATAGCCAACTTCTCGGCGTCATTGGCTCAAATGATCTCACTGACCAGCAGGCGGGCCTTTATACACTTACTAACGGTTATACAGACGATGTGGACCCTGTTGACTCTAGACCTACGTCACCCGAGGTTGCTGGTTTTTACACTGGAGCCGTAGACGGTGTGAACAATGCCTCAAACTCGAACACGGGGAAGCTCAACCAACAAGCACCCAGCTTAAGAGGGAACGTTTCAGATCGGGATTACACATTGCAAGGCAATGGTAGCGAACAAATGCTCAATGCCATGATCGAGCAAAATGGCATTAATAAAGACACTGATCTTGGTATTAATTACAACGACTTGTCCTTGGGTGAGAAAATGAACCGCGTTCAGGATCTGACCAGTGAAATGAATCGGCCGGACAATGCAGCTCGAGATCTGCTTGGCACCGTAAAGCATCTGGCAAGTGAGGAAGGTCAGCAGGCTCTAATCGAAGGGGCAGCGCTCGCTGCAGGCGGCGCGGGTGTTGGACTCATGTCGACAATGGCAATGGGTGCCTTGAGTGGTGCTGGATCGGGCGGGCTGCGAGGGTCTCGGGCTGGCGCCTACGGTATGGCGGCTGGAGCCACTGTCGGAGCTGCCTACGGAGCATACAGAGGCTACGAAGAATACAACGATACACAAATGGCAGAGGGTATCCTTAACAAGACGGGGGGCAGCCTGGATGCCGGTTCATTGAGTCAATTGGACAACGACGAACAAAACTACCTCAACGAATCTATGAAATCTGTCGCATTCGGTCAAATGGAAGCAATGGCCGAAGCTTCACAGAATGGTCAAGCATTCGATGCTGATGCGTACAGATCAAGCCTGGGTACCGAGTTCGAACAACGAATCTTCGACAATATGGGCGGATTACTCGCTAAAGACGAGCTCAGTGATGCTCGGGGCGAAATTGGCCAGGCAATCGACAGAGGGTCCAAACACCAGATTATTGCGAGCGCCGGCTATGCGTCAGATCACGTCGCTGGTCGTTCGACCGTGTTAGCGCACGCTAACAACGACATGAACATGGTGGGTGAGATGTATGATTCGTTTGTCTCTGGGAATGGCCCAATAGAGACAGCCGAACAAGAAGCGCATTTTGTGTCAATGCTTGGACCGATGGATCAAAGAGCGTATGCGCATAGAGCCGAACTGGGAATGGCCGGCATGGGTGATAACGTGCAGAACGAGAGCTTCTTTGAGTGGCGTGACAACCCCGACATTGAGGCTCTCAGAACAGACAGGGCCGTAGAGAACTATGGTGCAACCCCTACTGAGATCACTCGGCCAGACTCCGTTTATGACTCTGCAACCTTTGCACAAGGAAATACCGGCGGGGGATCCCCCAGTATTAACGAAGGAGAGGAAATAGCCGCGGCGGCAGCTAAACAGAACGTTAATTCCCCTATCTCCGGCGCAGACAGCAGCGACGTTAGTTTAAGCTCTAGAGATATGCGCGGCAGATAAAAGAGTGAAGTAAAAAGCCGGTGGCCTACTCGTCATGTAGGGCATCGGCTCATTTCTTGTTTGACCTGCTTTACCAACTATTCCCACCCGCGAAAGCCCAATACTCACCAGGCGTTTGAATTGCTGTCTTCGACGGCATGACCCCATAAAAAAATCCACGCTGTAGCCTTGCCGTTAAGGTCCGTTCGTCTTTGACTGTGAACGGCAGTTTGAGGGTTATTAAGTTTCCGCAAGTGAAAGATGATTGCTTGTGATAGCTCGGCATGCAGTCAAGTTCAGATCTTGCGTTATCAAATATGCCGTCAATGCGTTGATTACCCAAAGGCAGCCCAACAGAGCGATACGCTGCAAGATCAGAGTCCACTTGAGCCGAATTTATCCTCTCAACGAGGCCCCATCCTTGGTACGCCGCATTTTTAAAAAGCACCACATCCGTTACTGCAATACCGTCAACACCTACTCTGATAGGTACAGGGCGGGCCAGTGAGCCACTCAAGTATCCATCTACGCCCACGGCCGTCGCTTTTCGCGATCTTTGTTTTGAGTCAAGCGGCCCCTCAAAGACGATGTTAGTAGTATTAACCGGCTCCAGGGCCCTCAATATTTCGTAGTAGGTGTTCCAGTACGAAGTGTTTACGTGGATGTCTATCAATAGGTTGCCATCCAAGCTGTCACCTTTAATTTGGGTGATCTCATAGGAGCGCAACGATATTGAGTAACCTGAGCGCAGTTGTTCGACAAGCGTGCCCGTAAAATCAGTCAGAAGGCTCTTGTATTCCCTCAATTTGCGCTGCAGTTCTTGCGTCTGACTAATCGAAAAGGCTTCGTCTTCCCAGCGACGCACCTCAACGGGCTCTGTACCCCGTTGTTTGATCGATGGGGTAACCTGAGCGTCAACTACAACACGATATTTCCCACCAATGAAATCCTCACTCTTCACCTTGAAGCTATCCACTGACCCACTGGTTACTGATGTTGACGTTACTCGCTCCCTGGAGCCTGTCCCCATGCCCGATGACCGCATGACGAACATGGTCGATCCAGATGCTTTTTCAAGGGCCGCCCGCAAAGCGTCTTCACGGGCTTCCGTTGTCGTTGTTCCATAACCGATGGATGTGACATCAATCGAATTGGCTGACGCCGGACCTGCCAGTAAGAATGCAAAAAGTGAAAGAGTAAAACGATTCATAACGTCCTCCTGTCAAACTAACTTCCATTATGCATTTACCGGACATTCTGCAAGGGCATCAATAGCGGTTTGTCGTAAATGAAGTGTGGAATATTCAGGAGAGTATAAAAAAGCGGCAAGGGAAGGGCTACAAGCTATTTCGCAACCCAGCCTAACATCGTCACGGTAGCTTTGACCTCATCACCAATGATCCAGACCCTAGTAGACAGTTCATCATGAAAAACATGGCCGCCAGAATAAGCTCTTGAAAGTCCGCCGCTCTGAAGGCGCACGTTATCAATTTTGGTTCCTGTCAGATTTTCGCTGAGCTTGATCAGTGCGTCCATACGAGCAGCATCTATTGCTACTGATTCAGACCTTAGGGGATGCCGTGAATCAAAACGGCGGATCGCCATTCCTGTCGTCATGGCAAAAACCTGACCTTCTCCGGCATTGTATCGGTTCTGCTCAACCTTTAGGCGTGCTTTAGCCATCTTTTCATTCCGCTCCCGGTAGGCGGCGTCTACATCGTCTTTAACATTCCGGTGTACGCTTTCAGGGATGAACATTCGCGTCCAGACCGAATACCCTTGGGGGTGTTCGTTGGTCACATACTCAAACCGGGGCTCCGAGATAAACGCAGTCGACGACAGGGATGCGTATTGCCGCAGATCTAACTTATCGACATTGATACCAGAAACCGCGGTAGATGAAGTGGCGATCAATCGTTCGCCAACCAGGACATCTGCTCCCAAATATCGGACATACAAGCTTTCTGCCGTAGCCTCTGCCTTTCGCCGAGCTTCTGCCTCTATACCAGCCTCACCATTTCCGACAAACCAGATCTCGCCGCCAGATTGACCTTGAGAGTGGTCAGCCCAGGAGGGAGGCCTGAACGTCTCCGCAGAACGGCTCTGCCGCGTATCACTCTCAGTGGCTGCGCAACCGCACAGCACGACAGATGAAACGACGATCAAGCACCACCTGGATCTAAACCCCATTCAACACTCCTAACGATCTTGGAGATCAAAAATAGCCCCATCAACTTCAGCTTTTACAAAGGCAACGTAAAATGTTTTCGTTGACCCTGTTTCCTTCCACTGCTCATAACGCCACACAATGGGTTTCATCTGATTGACAGCCAGGCTCGCAACTTCTGTTGTTTGAACCTTTCTGTTTATCATCGGATTCTGAATCCCGTCCTGGACTGTTCCGCCAGCCTCAGTAGAGGTTGTGATATCGTCCACCAGGGTAGATGCGTGCTGGGCGATGGTTCTGCGAGCGTCAGTTAATGCCGCGTCGCGTGCTCCTCGCTGAGTGCTGTGGCGATTGCTAATGCCTACAAATTCAACTCGATCGCCACCGGATTTCAAAGATACCGATTCTGCAGTCCAGCCTGGGCGCTTTGTTTCGCCGTCATTCGTCCAGATTAATTTGTCGCCGACTTGTGGCGCCTTATAAGCGCTCGAACAAGCTACAGCACCGAATATCACAAATGCCATTAAAAGTAGTGTTTTTAGTTTAAGCATGCCAACGTCCCTATTTCAGTTAATAGATAGATTTTCTTACCTCAAAAATCGCACAACACCCTCACAAGCAACACCTAAAACTGATTTTTCATACCGCTTATCATAGAGCTTCTCAATTCTGAGTGAGCATCTTCTTTTGGGCGCTCATGCTCGGTTACCTCTTCTTTCTCAGCCACTTCCGCTTTTGTTGGCTCTACCGCTGCAGCCTCCGTTTCATTCTGCTTTTTCGAGGTTTTCACTTTTATCTTTCCAGGCTTGCTCGCTATCCGCTCCATTGCATCATCACGATCAACTACATGCTCCCTCAACTCCAGGGTCGCCAGTAACCGCAATCGTTCCCCCCGCCGTCGGGGGCTTACTTTCTGGAGATCCGCATAAAGCTCGGGACTGGTGTCCTCGTTGATCTTCATCAGAACGCGAATAGTCATGAATTACTCCTGGCCAAATCCAAAGAATCCCCGGGCGTTTGCAAGAACCGGTTCCTCGCCCAAGACAACCTTTGAACCTTCCATAATTTTTGCAGCCGCATCCTTATAATGTTCAGCTCCACCACCAGCCAAAAGCACAAAGTCTGCACCTTGTATTCTTGATCTGCGCATTTTCTGCTTCACGCTTTTCATAACGTTTTCAGATACATTGCCGGCTGCCAGGTCGAGATAGAGATTTAAATCCTTCATTTCCCCAAAAACTGGCACCATCCGATCACCACGAACCGCATCTTCCAGCGTGGCCAAATCGAATGGGCGCCCGGTATCAATTGTGATCAATCTTCCAGCTTCTTCTAGCAACACACTCATTGCGTCCTGGCTGGAATCTGATGAGGACTTATCGAAATTTCCACGGTCAATAACACAGTAATCAGTGGAAAAAAATCCCGGATCGATCACGAGCACTCGGGATGCCTGGACGATTCTCGGGTCGTCGCACTGCATCATGTAATCAATAAATGCCCCTACAGGTTGAGGTATGACACTGACACTTTTCACATTAACAAATCGGCCCGGGGCGATCTCATGCTTACCGCACAGATAGCTTTCAAGTTTCGCTTTGTAGGGTCCGTCAATCGCCTGTTCGACAGGTAAGCCGGTCACTATCTTGTCGATTTCATCACGTTCCGTGGCCATTAGAGCTGCATAAAACAGCGCTTTATAGTCATCAGTGAATGGGTAGTCGCTTGATAGTATGCGTGTCCACCCATCAATAGATGACTGCTCAACCCCTGCGATGTAGTCCTCATTGCCCACTTTTACTCGAAAGCCACCGCTTGATTTACCGCTCAATATGGACTGCGAGATGTAACCGGAAGGGGCAGCACCGGCTGGGTAAAGCACGGTATGAGGAGGCCGGCCGGACTCACCGAACGCCAGTTTTAGATTGCTGTAACCAATATCCATTCCAAGTACAAACATATTAACTCCTGAATCATTAGTAATTGTGAGCCTATTCATAGGTCATCGTTATCTGCACAACGTTTAGCAAAAGGTCGACAATGAATATCTGTACTCGACCCTCATTGTTCGTGAAAAATGCCCGGCGACTTCATCAGCTAGATAAAAGGTCTACAAAAGGTTCTCAAAGACGACCTCTGTAGCCCGCCAGCTAATACTGAAACATGTGACACTGCCTTAAAGGTCGACAACGAATGCTATTTGTCGCTCTTGCGTTAGCAGTGTCAGTGCTTGGCCAACTCAATAGGTCGACAGGGAAGTTATTTACTAGACCTCTGTCGCGCTGCGTACTCGCCAGGCGACATCGAAAGGTCGACTGGAAGACTGCACACAGGCCCCGTTGTCGTCCCAGCACAAACATCATAAATGCTCCTCAGCAACATTACGGCTTGATACCACGCCCTAAAGAGAGGGCTATCTGCGTCATTCACACGCCTTCCTCCTGATATCTTTTAAAACGTTCTCTCGCGTAGGTGAGAAAAAATGAAGTTTTCCGAGCCAAGTAAGGAGACAGGGGGTATTGATCCTGCCCTCGCACGCACGCACACGCGCCTGGGCAGGAAAAAATGACGTTTTCCGAGCCAAGCCAGGAGAGCAGTTCTGCAATCCGGTCCTCGCGGGCGCGCGCGCCTGGGCCGGAAAAGAAAGTTTTTCCGCGCCAAGCAGAAAGGTAAGAATTATGTATGAAAACTTGATTGCTCAAACAAGGCTACAAATTGACGAACTTGAGGCGGAGGCACGCGAGATAGCTAAGGGGCACTGGGACTATCACCTAAGGAGCAACCATGGGCTACCGCCAGCTAAGAAAGGCAAGTTAAATGCGTATGTGCGACGCAAGGGGGATTCGCTTGAAATTCACTGGTCCAAGTTCAGGTTTGTCAATTCGGCATCAGGCGGGCCATCCACGGTGCGCTCCTCCTATCTCAAGAAGGGGCTTGGCACGGTTTATCCAAACAGCGTGCTCGCAAATGCAGGTCAAAACTTTGAAATCGATTTTGCGATCGAAACCGAGCAGCTCTTTGGAGCGATCCGTGCGGAGTTCCAGTCAGTCCGTAAAGCGTTGAAGTATTTGCAGCAGGCAGAAAAGCGTCAGGCTGCCCGAGTAAAATTAATCGAAGACGAAGAAGAGGATGTGGCATGAGCTTAAAAGATGTTGGTACGGGAAACACAATGCGGCCGGCGCTGCGGTCATTCGTAAAGGAGTGGATACTGGTGGCCGCTCTGGTGCCCTTCGTTCTCAGACCGGATCGCGTCGTTGACGCTGTTTTGGCATTCACCGAATTTGCGGGCTACGCGGCTGGCATCCAGGCCGAAGTATGGATAATTGTCCGGGCCATAGCGTTCATGTTAATCGCCTATACACTTCTGATGAGCGTGGCTATCCCGGTTATTGCAAACCGCTACCAGATTACTGGGGATCGGATCATTGAGGTTTACGGCATTCTCAAACGTGATACCAATTCAACGGAGCTTGCTCACATACGCCGGGCGAACGCCAAAGTCGGTGTCTTCGCACGAATGATGGAAATCTGCGGATTTAAACCGTTTGGGGATCTGATCTGCTACACCGCCGGAAGCGGGGATGAGGATCTGACCCTGAAGGGGATTCTGGAGCCAGGAAAAGTTGAAGAGCGTATGCGCGAACTGCTCAAGGCATCACAAGACGAAGCGAACGCGAAGCATACTGGAGGCCCTTCCTCAGGCAACTCGGGGTTTGAAGGCAAAGGAGGCGCAGGCGACATCATGCGAGCCATTTTCTCTGAGCGCGAATATCGAAAAGAACTTGAGCGCCGAGTCGCCATTTTGGAGCACCAAGTCGGCATAGCCCCACGACATACCGGGACATCGGATCGCCCCAAGCAGCCGAAATCGAAGCAACCTGTTACGTCCCGTGTAGACACCCCAATACCGTACGATGTCGAACACGGCCAGGCAAATAAGGAGCCCGAATTCCCCACCTACCAGTCACCGTCGTTGATAGACGACCCAATCGTTGAGCCAGATTACGCCGAGCCGACGCCTAAGATGTTTGGGGATGGCGGTGAGCTTGCTACACAACGAGAGCGTGTCGAGTCTGTTGGAATTCTGACCGACAAATAAAAAGGCCGGAAAATGAACCTCAGTAAAAAACAGCAAGCCGCCGCAATTGCTTCTGGGCACGTCCGGGTGATTGCCGGCCCGGGGTCTGGCAAGACGACACTGCTCATTGCCAGGACAGCGCATCTCTTGAAGGATCCCGACGCCAGTGTTGCGATGGTTACCTTTGCAAGCAACGCAGCAAAAGAGATGCAGGAAAGGCTTTCTGCCGAAGTGGATCTGTCACGGGTATTGGTCAGCACGTTTGATGCCTTTGCCCGGCGGCAGGTTATGGACCTTATTGCCGGGCGTCGGCCGCCGAAGGCGTATGAACAGAAAATCGCGGTGACCCGGGCGATTCGCGAGTCTGGCTTGGGTATTGAGGTAGAGCTTGCAGAAGAAATTATCGCCAAGCTTTCCGCGAGGATGTACCCGGACGACGGTGACCCTGACGAATACCGGCTTTTCAGTTGTTACCAAGATCTTTTGGAGCGTGACGGGTTTATCGAGTTTTCAGAAGTTGCTCGCATGGCTGTTGAGGGAATGCGTAATGCAACGTTAGAGCCGCTGGAGGTGACCCACCTCTGTGTTGACGAATTCCAAGACACCTCACCAGTTCAACTGGCCTGGCTCGAGGAACATTGGCGACGGGGTATTCTTGTGACCGTCGTCGGCGACGATGACCAGTGCATCTACGGTTTCCGTCAGGCGCTTGGTTTCAAGGGTATGGAGCGGTTTGCTGCAGAGACCTTAGCGGACGACTACTTTCTCGACGACTGCTACCGATGCTCTCCTGAGATTGTCGACGCAGCCCAAAATGTCATAGGCAATAACACAGCGCGGATACCGAAGCGGATCACCTCCCAATCCGGAAGGCCCGGTCGCGTCACGATAAAAACGTTTGAAAATGCCAAAAGTGAAGAGATACAAAGTCTCGACGTTTTTCTTCGGGTACACGAACGTGAGGGTTCTGGGCGCCCCGCGGTGTTGGCTCGAACCAACCGAGCACTGGATACCGTTGAGGCAAACCTTAAAGCGCTGGGATGGAAAGTAAATCGAATAGGGGGCAAGTCGATTTGGGATCAGCGCGGTGCCGGGTTAATGCTCGGGCTCGCGGATCTTGCAAACAGTCGTGAACGGAGTCGTGTCGGTAACGCCTGCAGCGCACTGCTTTGGGCGGGGTGCAAACCATCTACCGTGGATCAGTACCGCGATCATGTTTACGCGAAAGGACTGTACGCTCAGCCGCCCGCCACATTGTCAGCTGAGGACACTCGTATTCAGGACTTCTACGAGCAGCTCTGCCTTTGGTCCAGGATGATCATGAGTGGGACGGCCGGCTATGCGCTGGACCTTATGTTTTCCTGGGTTAAGACTCACAGCACCAGTGAGTTTGATACCAAGCTCGCAGCCGTGGCACGCAGAGCACTCAAGCCCAACTCAGAGAACCCCAAAGACACGCTAGGTCGCCGTTTAGCGGTAATTTTGATCGGCAACTCTTCGTCCGACAAAGACAGCAAGAAAAAAAGTTTCATTGAGGCGCCGGCGGAGCGAGAAGTACCAGTTGACCTGGCCACGCTCCACAGCGCGAAAGGAATGGAATGGGATTCTGTGTGGTTGTTCAATGCGGACGAGCTGCAAATGCCCAGCAGCCAATCCGTCGAAGCGGAGCTTGCCGGCGACCGGGGTGGGATCGAAGAAGAGCGTCGGCTGTTCTACGTTGGAATGACTCGAGCGAAAGTTCGCCTTGGCATTGGTTGCTCACTGCAAAAGATTAGCCGGTTCGCTAAGGAGACAGGGCTTGTCCCATCCAATGGCCTTGAGGACGCCTACGACGGTGCAGAGTTCTCGCTGTGTTGATTGCTGCAGTTCGATGGATTGGTATCATCCTTGGGGCAGCACTCTCCTGGTTTATGGCCGTGGGCATCCTTATGCACCTTAGCGTATGGGGGTGGCATTTTATTGACCTGGGCCTTAGTTGGGCCTTGAGTGAATTGCATTTTTTGCTCCATGCCTCGGAGATCGACTGGACTCCACCACGCTACCTGGCCGGATCTGCACCTGACATATCTTGGAGTCTGCACTGGACACTCATGTTTGCACTGGGCGGCACCGCGGCCGGGATTCTTCTGAACTGCTTTACATCACTGAAGAGCCAATGCCGGCGAGAGATCGGTAATGTGATGTGGGCAGACTCGGAGGTTATTCCAAAGGGGCACTTCCTGGATGATGAAGTCAGAGCAATAAAAAAACGTTTTGGAGCCGGCGGTGCACTGGAGTTTCGAGTTGTTCGCACCGACGCGCCAATAGCTTTTGCCATGTCGGCGCCGTTTCGCTCCCTGATTGTGATGAGCTCCGGATTGCTCAACAGCCTTACGCCACAAGAGCGGCAGTGGGTAATGGCGCACGAGATGTCCCACGTTAAGCACAGGGACTCATTCATGGCGAGTGTGTGGATTGCATCGATGAAAGCGCTCTTCGCTGTGCGAACCATGTTTGTGGGCCTTATCAATCTCAAAATCAAAATCATGATACGACTGCGTATATGGGCGTCGCTCATACATCTAATCGTGCTCTTTTGGAAGGGGGTGCTGTCCATCACCAACATGGGCGTCCGCTTGGGACAATTGTTCTTTTTGGTTATCGATCGCTGGACAGCACGCAGGATTGAATTCCGAGCCGATCGCGAAGCCGTTGCGCACTTTGGTGTAAGCCCGGGTGTGGATGTCATGAAAAAGCTTGGGGGTGTGGGTGAGCCATTGTTCGGAGGATTATTCGCAACCCACCCAAAGATCTCAGAAAGAATCGTTAAAATGCGGGAAAAGAAGTAGCAGGGGGGGCATGCCGAGTTCTCAGAAGCCTCAAGAGACCCCAGAGCATGCTTGCGTGTTATCAGTCAGTGAACGGTAGGGTTTCTTGTAAAAAGACCGCTGAGAGCCTGCACTGTCGTGTTACTGTCAACGACTAAAGACCCCTGTGCGTTGTAGGTTTTTGCCATCGTCGACCCAATCCGCAACACAGCCGCCAATGCTTCATCTGAGGTGTCGCGTGTGGACGCAGGTAATCGTGTCGGTAATTCCCCTTTCCCAAGCATGGTGGCCAATAACTGCATTCTGCCGCAAGCCAATCCCCTGAACACATCGGTAGCCCGGCGAACCACATCCAGCTGCTCGCTTGATAGTTCTGACTGAATCACACACTCGCAGTTCGATCCTGACAAGGTAAATGCCGGCGGCGGATCCATCGTTATCCGCGGACCTCTATCCTGGAAGCGTACAGACGGGCACCGTAAGTCGGGGCATGGGTTTTTATGCAACGCAACGACGCACGACAGTGCTCTTTTGATTTCCCAGGCACGGCGGCCAGCAATGGTGACTTCTTGCGAGCCCGGCTCAAGTTGCTCTTTAGCGTCAAAACCCAATACAAGCTTCATGCTCAGTGCGGAGATCTTCAGTTTGTCGAGGCGTAACTGGGTGTCTTCACGGTTTTCGCCCGGACGCTTGAAAGGTAATTCGTCAAACCGACACATTTCCTCAATGACTTCTAGCTGGCCCTGGCACAGGCGTGCAAACAGATCCAATGCAGAAGACAGCGCCGTAGCGGTATCGACACGCATGCTCAGCTGGTTATCGTTCACGGTCATCTCCAAAAAAAACGGACACCAACAGTGCCCGTATGCTCAATAGGTGGGGTTCAGTGCTTGTGTAGAGGGAAACCGGACATGGGCTCGACTTCCTGGCGGAACTCAACCATCTGATAACCGCTTTCGCAGACCCATTTAATGATCTCTTGCATGGATTCAGACTGGCAATGCTGGAGATTGGTAACCATATCGTTGGGGAAGAAAGTTAGTAGCACTGCGTCCCCTCGAGACACGACGGATGAATCCTCCGGATTGTCGGCCGCCAATTTTAAGGCAGTCCAGTCATCAGGTGTTATGTGAGTCACGTTCATGGCCAGTCCAGAAAATTCAGTCAGCCACTTTCCTCCCGTCTGCTCCAACATTGAGGCGAGCGACGCGAGCTCGTTGTAAGCCGTCTCGGCTTTTTTAATCTGAAGAGTGAGTGCCTGTAGCTTTTGCGGTGACTCTCCAGCCTTGATGCCCTCTTCCAGCCGAGCTGCGCCGTCAATCATGCCTTTTGAGATCAGCGGGATAATAGAAAAAATCTGCGGGCCTGTGATGTTCCAGATCATGTGTTGCTCCTAAAATGTAACCGCGTTAGATAATTGACGGCTGCCCATCGCCGGGTGCGTCATTTAATAAATTGGTCACGGTTTCTGCGATGCCTGCAGTCGCAACCGTAGCCACCCATACTTCGTTTCCGGAGACGCTCTGCTGGATAACCTCCCAGTCTTCTCCGACCAACCTGTACTGAAACTCTGTGCCTCCACCTTCCAACCACAAAACAATCGTGTCGGGCCAGGCCCAAACCTTTGCTGCTGCCATATCAGGAAGATGAAGCCCTAAAGCCAAGATCCCTTGGAGCTGTTCTCGATGCTCAGGCGCCATTCTCTGGATTTCACTCAGGAGCCTCTGTGCTTCGCTGAACTGGATATCCTCCCCTTCTGACATGGCGATATGCAGATGAGCCACTAACGCATAGAGATTGCTGTAGGTTCTCACGAGTGTCTCCTGCGATCGGTTTAAGGCTGCCCGTGATTCGATGTCATGCTGCAGCGTACGCCAGGAAAATAGTCACTTGGTTTCAATAATCTGCAACATCGGCTTGATGTAGGCTTCCATACAACGCATTTTGATTAGATACGGATGCTGGGCTTGGGCGGCTAGTCATCCAACAGATCCTGCTGGATGTATAAATCGATGTCTTTGTGTTCTTTGATGCTTTTTGCCAGTGTCAGGTTAACGAAGGAGTTGTCACCGGTAAGCGGGTCGTGCGGGTTCCGCTGGACTCGAATTCTAAGCCGACTGTCCTTAGTGGACTTGGGCCGATACAGCGAGAAAATGTATCCGAAAATTGGAACTTCGTTGTGATTCAGGCTTTCATCAAACTCAATGCCTTTGCGCTTACTGTGATCTCGCAAAATCGAAACCAGCTCGTGTTTGAACCGGGCAGGGCGCCGGCCAGCCCAAAGCGTATCGTTCAATACCTCAACCGGCTGGTTGTAAACACGTTCTCTCTGGTTCATGGACGATCGGTTTGTTCGGCCAATAATGCTGCTGAAGAAATTGTATAAGCTCTGCGCCACTCCGTTACTTTCAACCATGGCCTCGCGATGCGCGACGTAGATAGGCCGGGTTTCTTTATCAAGCAGGCGATCATAGAGGTACGAATCAATCGAGATTTGCCAGAGGCGAACACGCTTTAACTCCTCATCGGAGTATGGGTCTGCCTCGTACTCAAAGGATTGTGTCGGTGGAAGAATTGTGGAGCGGTTAGGCCAGTGTGCGTGGTCCAAATTGTATTGGGACTTGAGGTCTTGAATGAATCTGAAGTCTGTTGCGGTGTCATCGAGACCAAACAAATTCATCACGTCAACAGCTTCCTGCGAGTCCGGGTTAGACACGTAAAGGCGGAAGTTGGTGTCGTATAAGCGCCTGAGCGACTGATTGATGAGCTTTCTAACAGAGCCACTGCTTGGGCTTTTGTATCCCATGAGTTTGGCGAGGTCTGTTGTCTCCAACAAGAATCTGTTTGGGCAGATTTGCTCGTTCGTAAGCAGTATGTCGGCGTCAGTCGCATAGTCTTCTGGATTGATCGGCAGGTACTTGCCGGTGTCCTGATCGAAGATTTTCACGCCATGCTCAGCTGCACGTCGTAAGAGGATTTTCTCTCTGTGGGCATGATAGCTATCGATTTTTTCAGTAATCATGTGAGCAATGATCGTTACCAAGGCGCGTATAACCCGCTGGTCGCCCAGTGTGGCGAGCTCCTTGTGTGCTGTGGCTATAACCGTCAGGCCTGCCTTTTTAACCTTCATCCTGCGGACAATCTGATTACCCTCAATCACTTCCCTGGAGTTAATTCGTAGAGCTCTGTCCAGTATGCCGGTGAAGAACGTTTCAGATCGTGGTTTAACAGCCGAAATTTCCTTAACGAGGAGATTGTCTGATTTTCTGAGATCTTTAATCGTCCCGCTCACGTTTGTGCGCCTGGATATGCCCCGGCCCACTGATATCTTTTTTAATTCCTTGAACGGCAGCGTGCTGAATTGTTCGTCATGTAGGTACTCAAAGCGATATTTCTTGGCTGGCCGTCCACCTGAAGTGCTGGGATCCATCTCGGTATTTGTGAATATGCCTATCTTCGTGAGTGCTTGGAGCCTTTTAAGGACGGTGATTTTTGCTTCGGGCAATTTTGGCTCAGGCTTACCCGTTTTGGATTTTGTTACTAAGCGGTTTTTATTTTTGGAGTACGCCAGCCAGTCTTCAAGGGTAATAGAAGTTGTCTTTTTAACGTTTAGAGATTCGGTGTATTCAAGAATGGCACCGATAAACCGCCCCTCGGTGGCGGTCAACTGGTTGGGTGTCGATGTGACAAGGAATCGAATTCGGGTCTGAGCCTTGTCCAGGTTCTGGATCAGCGCATAGGGAATCTCGATGACGCTCGTTTGTCTCGGGCGATCATTTTCCTTTTCTATTCCAGGTTCTGAAATATCCTTGCCCATTGAAGTCACCAAATTCCGTTTAGGGTGCGACTTAACCACACGCGAAGTGGTTCTGCAAGTCACAAATATTGGAAGCTTGGGGTTTAATTTCTTTCTTTAGACCAGCAATGGCAGGGGCTAGAGGGCGTTTATGCTCGTTTTTGAAAAGTCCTTTAATTATGTCCTTAACATAAAAACAGGAGAATAGGTGAATCATAGGGCGTTTTAAGCGAGCCGCTTTAATGGAAACTTGGCAATTCAATGCGACGGGGAGTTGTGCCTGGATGGGCTGTGGCAGACGGTTTAGCGGCCCTGGAGCATCTGGCTGTGGATAAGTTATCGATCCTTAAAGACTTATCTCCTTATTGACTTAAAAACCTTACTACTAAAGGCTTCATAACGCATTGAAATGTGTATAAAAAAAAGCGAAAAACCCAAGTTTCCAACCACTTTCACCCAAGTTTCCAACCAAATGTTCCAAGTTTCCAACCACAAATAGCAAGTTTCCAACCATTATCCCCAAGTTTCCAACCATACAAACTCAAGTTTCCAACCACTCCAGGTTTAGTTATCCACATAACGTGAGCAAAAAAGCGTCAGGCGATAGCTGTCGGGGGTTTGAGAGCAGTTAATGGTTTTGTCATCGCAAGTTTCCAACCACTTTTGCCCAAGATTCCTCGTCCAATACTGACGGCGGGCAACTCAGTAGCGACTGTCATGGACTCTGGCGTTATAGCTAACCAGGTCATGTAGCAAAAAAAGCCCAGTGGGCGGTGCTTCCAGGACAGGTGCACGTATCAATGCCCAAGTTTCCAACCACTATTCCCAACATTCCTTTTCTCAGGAGCGAGCCATTAGGC
>Ga0307930_1000776_pt1 | contig 25590 bp, 2 predicted proteins | sample OrgLakmetageno46_FD_203161 | JGI IMG/M metagenome (GOLD analysis project Ga0307930, IMG submission 203161) | Saline water microbial communities from Organic Lake, Antarctica - #46 | ecosystem: Environmental > Aquatic > Non-marine Saline and Alkaline > Saline | place: Antarctica: Organic Lake...
CCCAGCCAGTAAGCAACTGCCGCGGCGCCCGAGTCATAGGCATCCGAGCGACGTGGCCAGCCCAACGAAGAATCCGATTGTGATAGTAGCTATCAAGGTCCATGACATTGAGCCTTTGAAAAAGAGTTAACTAGACTAGACTAGACTCATGACTCAAGGCAGGGGAATAACTCTCCACAGTAGGACTTCTCATTGGGGCGTGGCTTTGTGCTTTTTGTAACAGTCGCATCTTTCATAATTGGGGAATAGGGAGCACTGTACATAAGGAGATTATTATTAATCTGTGGAGACGGGGAAGCGACGAAGTATATCTGCATGTGTTTGCTTACGAATCGAATGCAATGGAACAAGGCGTTGTATTCTACTGTAATAATTCATCTAATCCGATAAACCCCGAATAGTGTTCTTTTGTGAATTTGCCATTGTTTCCGTGCGCTCTCCTCCATCCTTTGTTTAATCTCGTGTTTTGCTGGTGCTTCTTATGCACCTCTCTCCCACTCTACGGCAGTTCTTTACAACCATGAATACCTTAAAAATACGAATTTCCCCACGAATGCAGGACTCACTGACCAACTCTCTCTGATCTCCGTCCTGTGTCCGGTAACGATGATCTCAGTTCATATTATGCCATTGCGTTAAAGTCGGCATAGTTTCAAAACTACGAGGCGAAGGAGCTAGCCCTCTTAAACCAGTAGAGCATAGGTGTATTTCTTTGGTACTTATCATTGGCTCAAGTGCGGCACCTTGCGTATGGTGCGGCCATACGCCGGTATTGCATTCTTTTGTGCATGGGCATGTATCGCCATTGGAGTGCTCGGCGAAGAGGAAGCTGTCGCGGATGCGCCCCCATCCTACAAATATTTACGCGACGACAGCTTAAGAGCATACCTGGATTTTGATGATGCTTATGAGGACAGCGCACGGTAATTTTGAGAAGGGTTGCTCTATTGGAAGGGGTGTAGGCGAGAGACGATGAGTGCCTGACTGCCTAGATTTAAATTTGGCGCCCCTTGTGCAGGCCATCGAGACGTGCTAGGGCCTTGGGCTCTGCCTAGTGGTTGTTTTGAAATATGCTCATGCTCTAGAGTTTTGCTCTTTGCACTCTCTGCACGCTCCGCCTTCTCTTGCTTGACTCCTTGTGTGCACCTGTTGCATTCAATCTTGCTCAGGTGGAACGTGTACGGCGCGAGCGTGACTCCGACGACAGCTGCTGTCGATGGCCTTGCGCTAGACTTCGGTGGCAGCGCAGGGAGCCGAGCGGAATTGCCTAGCCTAGACGTTGGCCCAGAAGCGTTTCCCGCGCTCACCATGGGCTGCTGGGTGCGGGCTGAGGCAGGTTTTGGTGCGGGTTTTGCTGGCAGCATTAGCAGTGACAGCAGTGCCCAGGCAGGCGCTTACTTGCGGAGCCTGCTGAGCGGGTCAGCGGCGTCAGAGTTTGACCGCGCCCTAGGGATACGTGCGACGGGCAGTGCAGGGTCTGCCGATGGAAGTTTGGGGCCTGCTGGTTGGTCACTGAACACTGGCCGCTCCTATCACGAGGAGGTTGCGGCACATGGAGGTGTGGCAGGAAGCAGCGAGATCAAAGAGGGCCTAGGCGGCGTGCTCCCCGTGCGCTACGGGCAGTGGTCGTTTGTGGCCGCAGTGTACGACCAAGCTAGCCGCTCGGCCATGCTGTACGTGGATGGCCACAGTGTGACGTATGAACGCACGGTGGTCGGGAAAGGGCGGGGCCTTGGCTTGCTGCTCGGTGGCTCAGGTACGCTGCTTGGAACACTTGCGAAATAATGGAGATGTTTTTGAATTCTTTGTATGACTCTTAGTTCTAACTTTCAATGAATTCTCCTTATCTCTGCAGCTTAATGTTGCGTGCATTTCAATTTTTGCAAAATTTATCACTGAATAAAATAATTATGAGAACAACACACTTGGATTCATATATATTTCACCCTTTCCTCTGTTTGAACGTGCGTTTTGCGCCCTCTACATCATACTGTCGTTGAATTCGTTCTCTACAGACGGCTTGAGTCCCTGGAGCGCGTTTCGAGGCACCGTGGACGGCGTGTTTGTGTTTTCGGCGGCCCTTTCTTCAGCCGAGCTTGACGCCCTCCGCAGCAGCCACGATCTGCCTCTGCCGCCCGTCGCGGGCTCGGGCGGCTACGCGCTTTGCTTCAACTGCGCTGCTTACCAGCCCAGCACAGGCCAGGAGGCACATGCGCTGCTAGCCCGCGCGTCGCAGCCAAATTTGCTGCACCCTGGTGCAACGCTTGCCGAGCAGCCGCAACAACAGCAGCACATGGCCGTAGCACCGCACTCGCTGCTGGCCGGCTTGCGAGCAGGCACCGTAGAAGTGTGGCTCCGAGTCCAGCTGCCCTTCTTTGGCACTTCAACAACTACCAATGCCAATGCCAATGCCGCCGCTGCGGGTGCTTCTTCTTCTTCTGCCACGAGTGCTGCTGCAGGTTCAAGCACCCTCGGAGAAATGTGTGTGGCCGATCAAGGCCAGCTGGGAGCACGCGAATGGCGCCTCTCTTTGCTTTCCGGCGACTACCGCGATAACGGCAGCAGCAGCAGCGATAGCAGCGACAGTAGTGCGAGTGGCAACGAGCGGCGCCTGCGCGCTCGCCTTCGGTTAGGGAATGACCCAACCTCTGCGACTGGTTTCGCGTACGAACTCACTGTGCTCCTGCCCGAAGAATGCCAAGCAGCTCCTCCACCATCGACGACGGCCCAAGAGACACAGTCCCAGTCAGCGCCGTGGAATGCGTTAGAAGCAGACCAGTCGTCGGGGTGGTTCCATTTGACGGCTTCTTGGGACGGCACCACGGCGCGCATCTTTTGCGGCAACGCCCTGGCGGGGCAAGAAGCGTGGTCCGGTGACGTCACTGCCGGTCCCGGCGGCCTCACGGTGGGCGCTGCTACCTTAGGGTATGGTACGAGCAGCACTGGCAGCGGTAGTAGTCCAGGCGACAGCACGAGCAGTGCCGGCGCATTAGGCGATTTTTTCCACGGAACCATCGACGAACTCGCGGTGTGGCGAATTGGGAGGTCCGAGCCGCGCTTGAACGGTGATTCATCTCTTGCGCCTGGCGCTCAAGGCTGGACTGCGCCCCGCTGCTACCACGGGAGCAGCAGCAGTGTTGGTGCTAGTAACAATGGTCTAGCTGCGTATTGGTCATTTAACGAAGGTCGCGGCAGCGTCGCTCGCCCTGCCTGCGTAGGCTCAAGCAGGATTAGTAGCGCGGATTCTGCACCGCTCTTCGGCCTCCTCCGGCCTCTCCCTGCAGCTGGGATTTGGACGGTAGCCTCACCGCGGTTAGCCGGGGACTTCGTCGAGACATTAGAAGGCGTTCCCGTGGCGGTGTCTCTCAACGGATCGGACGCCAGTGGACGCGCCCTGGAAGCCGTGCTGACGTCAGTGCCGTTGCACGGTGTTCTGCGCCGAGCAATGAAGCGCGTTGAAGTTCAGAATGACGCAGCAGGAGGAAGTCTACACGAGAACAGTGCAGCAACAGCAGGTGCTGTGTTGTTACCCGCTGCTGGAGGTGCCCCCGCGCTTCGCGTCGGGTCACGCTTAAGCCTAGGTGAGATTCTGGAGTTCACGCCACAGGCCGGCTGGAGTGGCGCAGACTCCTTGACTTACCGTGTAGAGGCGTTGGTGAAATCAGAAGCCGTTGGAACTCGAACTGCTACTGTTGCTGCTGCTGGGGCCTCCACGAATGGGGAAAGTTCCAACGAGGTGGAATCGTCCGCTCTAGATGGCGTGGTGCGGCTGTTCGTGCGCTCCATCAATGACGCGCCTCGGCTCCGCGTGAAGTCTCTGACGGCCCAATTGGCCGGAGCCTTCAAAGTAGCGCACCCAGACGCGCTTGACTTTTCAACAATGGCGAAAGGAAGCAGGGCAGCAGCTACCCTAGGAGCGCACCTCGAAACCACCACGTTTGCGGGCAGCCATCCTTCCGTGCTCAGCCTCCCAAATCGGGACGTGCCCGGCATTGCATTCGCGGCTGCCGCCTACGAAACAGAGTCCTCGGGCACCGCGTCCGCAAACCTGCTCGAATATAACAGCGGGAGCAGCGGCGGCGGCGGTGTCAGTGGATCTACGGCCGCGAACGCTGGCCTGCGCCGCGGCGTGCGGGATGGGGCAGTAGCGTTTTCCGGGCCCGCAGGTGCAGTCAACGAGGCCCTTACGGCGGTAGACCTGGTGACGTACCCGCGCCACGGTGTAAGCGACACCACCGTGAATGTCAACGTTCGTGACACCTTGGGTTCTAGTGGCACTAAAGCAGCCGATGCGTCGATTGACTTAAGGTTCGCCCACCGTGTCGGCTCGGTGCCTGTCATTTTGAACATGGCTCCAGCATCCGCGGTAGCTACGGGCACCGTCAGTGGGGTTGTTGTCGACCTGGAAGTCTCTAACGTCGACGGTTTGGATGACGTCACTGCTGCTTCAACGTTGGCTCTGGCGAATGGCACCAGCAGCACAAGTAGCCTTTCCCTTGGAGAAGGGCTGGTGGACAGTGGGCTCTCTTGCCGCTTCGGGTCTTTGCCGCCAGTCACGGCCTGGCGGTTGCCGGGGTCCCTGGCAGGCAGCGCTTCTGGGGCGAAGTTGAGGTGCGCAGTGCCGGCGTGGCCTGCGGCCGATGCGCCTGCGCTCGTGGCCCTCTCCCTCGTCACACGAGTTGGGTTCACCAGCAACGCCGTGCAGTTTCGCTTCGTGCCGCCGACGCTCTTGACCTCGGTGCGTCCTGCTGCGGTGGTGGTGGGCGGCGGGACTCGCCTCATGCTGAAGGGAGTAGGGTTCACTGATGGTTTAGCATCGGGTTGTTTGTTCGAGGGTGGCGGCGTGGTATCGCCTCAATCGGTGCCTGGCACCACGAACACTGCTGGGGACGAAGTCACGTGTACAACGCCACAGGGATGGCCCAGCAACAGCTCGAGTGATGCGGTAGCTACCGTACGGGCCACGGCCAACGGCGCCGACTTTTCTGCTCCATTGCGCTTGCAGCCTTTCGAGGAGCCGGTGGCGCTGCGGCTGGAGCCTCGGAGTGGGGTCAGGATAGGCGGCCCACGCACGGTGCTGGTGCACGGCCGCGGCTTCCGCAACGACACTTTGACCACGACCAGTACTGGTGGCGGCAGCAGCAGCAGCGGCTTGCGGTGCTTAGGCCGCGACGGAAGCGCGCCTTACCCTGCTACTTTCCTTTCACCACAGCTCGTGGCCTGTCTCGTGAGCCCACCCAACCCTGATGACGTTGACGACGATGACGACGACGTCGAGGTGTACCTTCGAGTATCCCTCAACGGTGGAGCCGACACGACCAGCGGGCTTGCGTACACTTTCAAACCACCGGTGGTGCTCTCGACGGTCAGCCCGGCAGCTGTCCCGGTGGGAGGTGGCACCCTGCTCACCGTGCTCGGAGAACAGTTCGAAGACGTGGGCAGCCTGGCTTGCGTGTTTCGCCGCCGTCAAACTATTGCTGCTGCTTTGGCCCATGCCACGAGCAATACCTTTCGGGGAGCTGCTGGACGAGTCCGTGCCTCCGCCGTGGCGACCACTGTAGCCACCTGGGTATCCACATCGCAACTCACCTGCCCGGCCCCGCTTTTAGACTTCGCTTCCGGCGACGGTGCCGTTGTTCTTTCCGTGGAGACCTACACTGGCCATTTCGAGAGTGCTGCCGCTGTTGTACCGGCATTTCAACCCGTCACGGTGCCTGCCAGTGGAGGCGCAGCTATGAGTCCGTTGTTTGTAAGGGTTTATTCCCCGCCTTTGGTGGCAGGTCTGCATCCAGCGTCGGGGCCGTCAACAGGAGGCACGGTGGTCACAGTGATAGGTTCAGAATTTGACCCGGCTGCAGGTGGTGCTGCTCCCCTCTATTGCCGCTTTGGTGCGGGCTCACTGCCCGTGCCTGCCACCTCCCTTGGCACGAACATGCTCCGCTGCGTGTCTCCAGCAGCAAGCGCACCTCAAAGCGCGGCCACGGCCACTTGGATCGTACCGGTTGAAGTGAGCCGCAATCTTGTGGATTTCTCGACGTCAGAGGCAGCGGTGTTTACCTATCACGTGCCTATGAGGGACTCGGGTGCCTTATTCCCAGCGCACAGTCCCACTAATGGGAATGCAGCCTTCGTTGTTTCCAGTGGGCCGTTCCTCAACACGACTCAGCTGGGCTGCAAGGTCGGGGTTGCGAAAGCAATTCCGGCCAAGTTTATCAACACGACGCATGTGCTGTGCACAACACCTTCGTTGAGTGAGACAAACCCAGCAGCCGTCGCCACAGCTCCAGTGTCAACGGCCGTAGCCGTGTCGAACAATGGGCAAGACTTCACCGAGATTCAAAATGCACGCATGACGTTCGAGCCTATGATTCAGGTTCTTGCTCTGACACCTCCGATTGGTTCTGCGGCCGGGGGCGAATCCGTGCTCGTGACGCACTCCGGACGTTTCGCGGAACATTCGAAGCTGGAGTGCCGCTTTGGCGATCAAATTGTGCAAGCGCAGGCAGTGTCCTTGAACTCTGTGAGCTGCATTGCTCCTCGGCTCCCTGTTGCGACATCAAATCGTGTCGCGGCATCGTTTTCGCTCTTATCTGATGATGTTGTAGTGTCTGACGACATCACTACCTTCGTGTACCTGCCGGTTCCGGTCGTAACGGGTCTTGAACCTACGTCAGGGCCATCGTCTGGTGGATACATGGTGACCGTATCCGGTGCCAATTTCATCGGCACTGATGATGGCAACGGCGTCACTTCAACTCTCACATGTGTTTGGACATTTGAGTCTGGTGCTGTAATTCCCACCACTGCGCATTATTTGACTGAGACTGCTGTCGCGTGCGGATGTCCCTCGTCAGTCGATTTGCCGATTGCACGAGCGATAGCACGCCTTTCAGTCAGTAATGTAGGCTCTACCCAAGGACTCAGTGATAGTTCTTCAAGCACTGCCCACTTTTTGTTCGAAGATCTTGTATCAGTGGTTTCCGTGTCACCTTCGATGGGCTTATCGAGCTCAAGCGGAAACGACCTCATGCTGACTATGGGAACGAAGAGCACGCTTGAACGCTGGTCTAACTTCAGCCTTGATTGCATCTTTGGTACTGAGCCATTTATCACGACTCCACTTACTGTCATCAACAACACTGCAGCCTCCTGCAGCCGCCCTCGACTAGACGCCGGGATGTGGCCAGTCCACATTGCGACATCGTCTGGTCTTTTGATTTCAGATTCATCAAATGCTTCTTTCTCAGTCTTTGCTGCACCATCGTCCGTTGGGCCTGTTTATCCAGCGACAGTATCCAGTGTTGGAGGGACTTCGATTCGTGTTGGTGGCGCGGGCTTTCCCGTCAATGCAACGAGGGTTGCTTGCCGCTTCACGTTCGATGCAGGGAGCGAAGTTCAGACTGCCGCCACGGTGATGCGTTCAGCGATGTTGACATGCTCGCCTTTGACGGCGCCTTTGCCCTTGGGTTTGGCTACGGTTGACTTGTCGTTCAATGGTGGAGTGGATTTCGACATTTATGCTGGTCGCATCAAGATCGTCTCTCCAGCTGAAGTGCAGACAGTGTCTCCTAACTCAGGCAGTGTTGAAGGTGGCACCAGCGTTACTGTGATTGGTGGACCTTTTCCAAGGTCTGAGCCTCTTCACTGTCATTTTTACAATGCTTCTGCTGTGACTGTTGAACCTGAGGTGGTCTCGGCTGAGTGGGTTTCCAACGACATGGTTGTGTGCATAACTCCTGCTCATGCAGCTGGAGCTGCGTCTTTGGCAGTCGCATTTGCTGGGTCTTTTCGTAACCATTCTATCGAAGGATCTTTTACCTTCGCGGAGACTCCAATCGTAAATGCCATCAGCCCTGCCTCTGGTTATGCGGCGGGTGGTACGATGATCACGGTTGCAGGTTCTCATTTTGTTGACCATGCCGCTGCTGCGTGCCGCATTGGTGCTGTGCTTGTGATTCCTGATCATGTCAACGCCACTCATATGATATGCCGCACCCCGGGCTACGCTAACACTGGGTTTACCCCGGTTGAAATAACCATGAACGGCAAGGATTTCACTTCTTCCGGCCAGCAGTTTCACTTCTTGCCGCGGGTTGCTGTCTACTCCCTCGAGCCAAACATGGGTTCGGTCGGTGGGCAGACGACGGTTGAAGTGTCGGGGCAAGGTTTTGTCAACACGTCTTCCCTAGTATGCCGTTTTGGACCCAACTCTGTTACTGCGGCCTTGTATATTTCGAAGAATCGTTTACATTGCCAATTACCATTAACAGCAGCAGCCGGTACCCAAGAAGTTACTGTCACTTCAAATGGAGTTGATTATTCCAGCAATGGTATTCCATTTTTAGTGACGAATCCGCTAGTTGTATCTGATTTGTCTCCAACGGTTGGTCCTGAAGGAGGCGGCACCGTTGTGACGCTCACTGGCAGCAACTTCAATGCACCTGAAGCTATTCTCTGCGAATTTGGCTCGTCTAAATTCCGTGTGCTTGCAGAACGGCTCAGCAGTGCAGCAGTGACCTGCACTACTCCAGAGCACGCGCCAGCGCTGGTAAGCGTCAAAGTGAGCTTGAATGGACAGCAATTTGTGGAGGCGCCGTCGGCGTTCGAGTACCAAGCGACGTCAACGCTGTTATCGCTGGAACCAGCGTCAGGAAGTGTGCGTGGCGGCACTGAGGTGGAGGTGCGAGCAGTGAACTTGGTAGCGTCACCTTCGTTGTCATGTCAGTTTGGGTCGAAGATAGTTCCAGCAGTGTTTGTGTCATCAGAGCTGGCACGATGTGTAGCACCAAGCCAGATTTCTGAGGGCGCAGTGGCTGTATCGCTGAGCAACAATGGTGTGGACTTTACAGCAAGTGAACTGGAATATACATACCACGCGTTGATGCGCATCGGGAGCGTATATCCGAAATCAGGGCCAGTGACGGGCGGCAGCCACTTGACGTTGGAAGGCGAAGGGTTCGGAGAAGGGCCATTGAGTGCCCATTGCCGGATTGGTGGTTTGGTGGTCCTTGGATCGGTCGTGAACGACACGACGGTGTTGTGCGAGGCGCCACCATCGCCTGAAGGCGTTCTTGGTGCAGTGTCGGTCGATGTATCAATTAACGGCGGAGCGGACTATTCAACCTGCGGCCACACTTTTTCATACCTTCCGAACGTGGTCATCGACAGCATTTACCCTGAGAGCGGCTCTGAGCGTGGCGGTACTGCGATTCTCGTGGTAGGTGACGGCTTTGTGCACTCCGACGGTCTTGTGTGCTCGTTTGGTGGAGCGTCTGACTTCACGCCAGCTGTGCGCTTGAACGCTCGCTCTGTGCGCTGCCGCACTCCGGCGCGCTGGCCTTCGACCGTTCGTTTGTCGGTGAGCTACAACCTGGTAGACTTTTCAAACGACGCAGCTTATGAATTTAAGAGCGAAGCCACTGTGAGCGCTCTAGCACCAACGCAGGGCAGTGTGTTAGGCGGTTCCATCGTAACCGTCCAAGGCACTGGTTTCTACCCAAGCTCAGACAAATCCGGAGGGTGCCGATTTGGGGATGTCTTCGTAGCAGCCGAAGACATTGTTGATTCAACAGCGATGTCTTGTCGGGTCCCCAGTCAACAGTCACCTGGGTCTGTGCCTGTTGAAGTTACCATGAACGGCAAGGACTTCACCTTTAACGGAGTAGTGTTCACCTACGGTGCACCGGTAGTGGTTCAAGCACTCGAACCTCCTCATGGCCCCACCAGCGGTGGTACGGCAGTAGCAGTATCAGGCGAAGGCTTCGTTGACTCGCCACTGCTCGCGTGCCGCTTTGAGGAATCTGCCCTGGTGCCTGCGATTTTCGTGTCGTCAAACCGAATCGTGTGCCGTGCGCCACTCAGGAGCGTCGCAGGTCCTGTGAAAGTTGCAGTCACGGCTAACGGAGCTGACTTTTCCACTGTCAATGCCATGTTTACGTATACAACACCTCTCAATGTGACCACCATTTCTCCTGTGACCGGCCCTGAGGGAGGCGGCACCGTTGTGACGCTTACTGGCAGCAACTTCAATGCACCTGAAGCTATTCTCTGCGAATTTGGCTCGTCCAAATACCGCGTGCTTGCAGAACGGCTCAGCAGTGCAGCAGTGACCTGCACTACTCCAGAGCACGCGCCGGCGCTGGTAAACGTCAAAGTGAGCTTGAATGGGCAGCAATTTGTGGAGGCGCCGTCTGCATTCGAGTACCAAGCGACGTCGACGCTGTTGTCGCTGGAACCTGCATCGGGGAGTTTGCGTGGCGGCACTGAGGTAGAGGTGCGAGCAGTGAACTTGGTAGCGTCACCTTCGTTGTCATGTCGGTTTGGGTCGAAGATAGTTCCAGCAGTGTTTGTGTCATCAGAGCTGGCACGGTGCGTTGCTCCTAGCCAGGTATCCGACGGCGCAGTGGCTGTATCGCTGAGCAACAATGGTGTGGACTTTACAGCAAGTGAACTGGAATATACATACCACGCGTTGATGCGCATCGGGAGCGTATATCCGAAATCAGGGCCGGTGACGGGTGGCAGCCACTTGAAATTGGAAGGCGAAGGGTTCGGAGAAGGGCCATTGAGTGCCCATTGCCGGATTGGTGATGCGGTGGTCCCTGGGTCAGTTGTGAACGACACGACGGTGTTGTGCGAGGCACCGCCATCCCCGGGAGGCGTTCCAAGTGCAGTGTCGGTAGACGTCTCTGTCAATGAAGGTGTAGACTTCACGACGTCAGGTTTATTGTTCAGTTACGAAGCACTGCCGATCGTGCTCAGTGTGTCTCCCTCGGTCGTGTTTGCTGATGCTCCGATCACCTCTGCTGGTGCCGGTTTCGTTGTAGTGCATGGTCTGAACTTTGCGCGCTCTGCTCATTTGGCGTGCCGTTTTGGTGCAAGCGGCAGCACTGCGAAGGACAGTACCAGCACTTCAAGTAGCCGTGAAGCTGGTGCAACGGTGGCCTCGGCTGTGCGTGGGGAATGGCTCTCATCCGAAGCAGTGAAATGCCCTCTTCCTGCGCACCAATCCACTGTGGCGGAATCTGTGAGCGTGGAAATAGCCAACAACGGTATCGACTTCGGGGGATGCTACATCGATGACTTCAATGACTCAACGACTGCTGCAAGTGACAGGACTAGCCTCGTCGCAGGAGCAGCAGCTGCAGTAGGAGTAGCATCAGCGTGCCAGTTGAGCTTTTTGCCGTCGATGGGCGTGTCTGAAATCACCCCATCTTCAGGTCCTCGCTGGGGCGGTACCTTAGTGACCCTCACTGCGGCGCACGTGCCAGCTTCGCCGCAACCGCTCTTCTGTCATTTCGGCCTGCGCGGTGGCGTGGTCCCTGCTGTGGCGTTGAATTTGACCCATGCAGCCTGCCTGAGCCCTGCTTTGAGTGACAATTTTGAAGACGATAACGCCGATGATGGTGATGGTATGAACTATAGCAGCAGCGAAGGCTCCAGTGATGTAGAAGTGGCGCTCGTGCTGAGCACCTCCGAAACGCCTCCTCTGCCATTGATCAAGGCAGCAAATGTCTCTTTGAGCTCGTCGTCTTCTTCTTCCAACAGCGTGAAAGAAGGCGCACCACTTCTCGGAGGGCTCGCGTTTCGCTTTGTCGCAGCGCTGAGCGTGCGGCGGGTGCTGCCTGACGTGGGGCCCCTCCTAGGCGGCACGCCTGTCGACGTCTTTGGGACTCTATTCGCGAATTCTTCTGGCCTCGCTTGTCGATTCAGCTCTGCAACTACCGGCAGCAGTAGCAGTAGTAGTAATGGCGAGGGTGTGCTTGTGGTGCCAGCAGAGTTTGTGAGCGCTAACCACGTGCGGTGTCTGAGTCCTCCATGGTTAGACCTCACACCTCAAAGCAGCAGCAGCAGCAGCAGTACTGGTGGTGGCGTGGTGCAGGTGTCGGTCACCAACAACGGCGTCGACTTCAGCCGTCGCACCGTGGGGTTCACCTACCACTTGCCTGCCGCCCCCCGCGCAATGTGGCCTAGGAGCGGCCCCCCTAGTGGGGGCTCGGTAGTCACGGTGACTGGGGCACACTTTTTACCGCACGAGTCACTGAGCTGCCGCTTTGGCACTGCGCCGCCGGTGCGCGCTGAGTGGGTGCATTCGGCTGCGCTGCGGTGCACGGCCCCACCAGCAGCGCTCGCCGGTGTCACGGCAGAAGGTGGAGATGGTGGTAGTGATAGTGGTATGAATAGTGACGCTCGCAGTGCAGCAGCAGCGGTATCCCTGTCGGTAAGCAACAATCTCCTGGATTGGTCCTTGTCGTCATCTTCGTCGTCCTTGATGTTCGAGTACCACAGCCCAGTGACCGTGTCTGAAGTGACCCCATCTGCCGGGCCCTTGGGAGGCGGCACCTTAGTCACCGTCACCGGCAGTGGATTTGGAAGTGGCAACGAAAACAATAGCAGCACTAGCAGTCGTGGGTTTAGCCATCAGCGAGCAGGATTAGTGTGCTCCTTTGGCAGTGACCACGATGACCACAACGACGGCATCTACCATCCACGCACCCTCGCGAGCATGACGGTGGCCGCAGAATGGATTAACCCTAACCAAGTGCGCTGCGTGACCCCACCTCTGCCGGAAGATGCACTTGCGTCGCGTGTATCGGTGCGTGTCAGTGTCAACGGTGGCGCAGACTTTTCAAGCCCTACAGCTTCAGGACCTGCTTTCATGTACCATCCCGCGCCTCAAGTTGCCTTTTTGGCACCGTCTTCTGGGCACTTGAGCGGTGGCACTACAATCACCGTGTTCGGTCGGCATTTCGCGCCTTCTTCGCCCGGTGCTGGACGGGTCGCTTGCGTGTTTCAATCCGTTCGCGTCTCAACGAACCAATCAGCGACGGTGGCTTCTTCGAAGACACTCTTGCCGGATGAGAATCCCGAGAGGAGTACAGTGGAAGTGGAAGTGCCTGCAGTTGTTCTGTCGCCCGAGTCCATCGTCTGCGTGTCTCCCGATATGAATCTGCTACACAGTGGTGATCTCGAACAAAACCTTTACAGGGGTCACGTTGCATCTTTGTCAGTGCGCGTATATGGCGCCGATGGAGCCTTTGCCGAGCATGTAGGTAGTAATAGCAGTACCGGTGGCCTTCCGTTTGCGTACCGGGCCGCCCCTGAAGTGTTGGCATTGGCGCCTCCTCAGGGCCCCTCCGAAGGGGGGGTCGAAGTCCGCGTGCACGGGCGGGGCTTCTCCGACTCGCCTCAACTCGCTTGCCGCTTCGGGTCAAGTTCCGCTGCTAGTGGTGCTGGTGCTGGTGGTGGTGGTAGTGCAACGGCGACTGCAGCACCAGCTGTGGTGCCAGCGCGGTACGTGTCGCCGCAGCTAGTCGCCTGCGTGGCGCCACGTCACTCCCCGTTGCCAGAGGGCCCTAGTGGAGCGGGTCTAGCCTGCGTGGACGTGACCGTCAACGGCGTGGAGTGGAGCGACTGCAACGCTCAGTTCGAGTACGTGAGCTTGGCGCAACTGTCCAAAATGACACCGGCGGCGGGCCCTACAGGGGGTGGGACATTGATTACCCTCGAAGGCGCAGGCCTCGGCGCGGCGCTGTTGATTGGAGAGAGCTCTGGAAGCAGCAGCGGAAGGAATAGCGACAGCAGTCTGGATGATGATGGCGATGCCATGAGTAGCCTGAGCAGGGATGCATGGACGGGACCGGCATGCCTCTTTGGCAACGTGCGAGTCAGCGCGCGGGTGATTCGGCATGACCTGGTACAGTGTCTGACACCCCCCTTGGCGAGAGCAGGTTCGGTGAACTTGACGGTGGCGGTAGGCAACGCACCCGCTTCCGACCCTCGAAAACCGCTAGTGTTTCAATTCGTGCACCCGCCAAGGCTGAACGGAGTGTCCCCAGCGCACGGCGCAAGCGGTGGTGGGACCCTGCTTGAAGTGTCGGGGAGTGGGTTCAACGCTCACGAGGAGCCTTTAGCTTGTTTCTTCTATCCCGTAGGCCAAGACCTTGACGGAATTGGCAACTTCAGCCGCACCAGCAATGGTCAAAACGACCAAATGGAAGCAACGCTATCTGCTCGGGTGCATTCCTCGCCGGCTGAGCGCAGTGCGGACGGTGGTAGCATATCGTGCGTAGCGCCAGCCATAGAGTTTGGCGCTGATGGTCTCACTGGCTTCGCAGGCTTAGACGTTGGCCTCGCTCTACCCACCTCCTCCCTGTCATCTTCGCTGCTCACCGCCAGGAGGAAGGGATTTGCATCATCTTCTTCAATGGAAGCCGCCGCCCAACGCTTAGTCTACGAGTACCGGACTCGGCCTCGAGTGGCGTCGGTGCACCCTAGCCTAGGCTTAACACAGGGGGGCACGCGAGTAACCGTATCAGGGGCTGGGTGGTCAGTGACTGGCCCTTTTGTTGACCAGTCCTCTGCTTCTACTAATCACTCGAAGGGCGGTCCTGGTGCTCTATCAACAACATTGAAGCAGCTCACTCCTCAGGCATGGTGCCGCTTTGGAGCGGGTGCCCCTGTGCCTGCCGTTGACGTGCTGAGCCCTACGCTGCTCGTGTGCGAAAGCCCGCCTGCTAGTGCGGTTCCCGGGGCGGCTATGGCGGCTCACTTAGGCTCTTCTGAGAGCATGAATTTAGGCGGTGGTGCTGGTGGCGTCTCTCTTGCGGTGTCTACGAATTTAGTCGATTGGTCCACTCCAGACTCCTCTAGGGCGGTGTTTGCGTACACAGCAGATCCCACGGTCACGAGGGTGTTCCCCGTACTGGGCTCAGCTGCTGGCGGGACCGTAATTACGGTTACGGGCACGGGCATTTTGCTGCCTTCGAGCTCGAGTAGGGTTGTCCGCTCTCAGCCCGCTTGCCGATTCGGCCGAATTTCGGTGGTAGCCACAGTGACGTCACCCACGACACTCGAGTGCACGGCGCCTGCTGTAGATCCCGGACTCTTGAATGAGAGCGAGGGCTTGGATGTCGTGGTGGAAGTCAGCAACAACGGTCAGGACTTCCCGCTTTTGACCGTTTCAGGAGGAGAGACGAAGGACCGTCATCACTCCCTGTACCGGTACGTGTCGTTACCTACGGTTGACACCGTGTATCCTCGGGATGCTCCGGTGTCTTGGAGTGGAGAGGAGGCCACTACCAGCACCCTGACCCTGGTGACCATCACGGGCGAAGGACTGGGCGCGTATGCTCACCTCGCGCAGCCGCTGTGCCGCCTCGGCAGTAGCAGTGAGCCAGTTTCTGCTGCGCCTTCACCAGCGGAGACAGCTGCAGTTGCAGTGGAAGCCACGGTGCTCAATGCCTCCGCGGTGCTGTGCCCTGTGCGCTGCTCGGAGCCCCGCGCTGGTCCCCTCGAAGTGAGCGTCAACGGTGGCGCTGATTGGTCCGTTGGGTCACGCATCCACTCGGGCAGTGCGTATACCAGTAGTAGTAGTATTAGTAGTAGTAGTCTGAGCGGCAGTAGCTTGAGCGGCTGGTTTTCGTGTGAAGTAGCCCCAGAAGTTAAGCAGGCCACACCTTTACTGGGACCTTCGAGCGGCGGCACGGTGGTGACGGTGGAGGGTGCCCACTTCGCGCGAAGCCCTCACTTGGCGTGTCGGTTTGGCGCTTCGTTCACCGTGCCTGCAGTCTGGGTAAGCAGCTCTCGATTAACATGCGCAGTGCCGCCTGCTGCGAACCTCACAGCTCCTACGGCCGGCAATCTGTCAACGAGCACTAGTGAGAGTGCTGGTGCGTTGGTTGAAGCTGTTACAGTGCCGCTAGCCGTCACGAACAACGGCGAGCATTTCTTTGGAGGATTATCAACTCAGGCAGCTAGAGAGGCAACTTTGCTGTCGTTTGCGTACTATCCAACTTCGATCATGACCTCTGTATCACCGCGCATCGTGTCGGTCTTGAGTGGCCGCACGTTTGGGAACGCGGTGAACCGATCAATGAGCAACAGTGGTTACAACAATGATGAAGCGGAAGATTACGGAGACGGCGATGTCATACTAGTGCGTGGGGAAGGCTTCGTTGCGTCACCGCTCTTGACATGCCGTTTCGAAGACGAGCACCAAGGAGGCGGCAATGGACAGCTCGTGCCTGGGCGTTTCTTGTCGCGCAGTGCGGTGGCCTGCCCCCTCCCGTCCTTTGAGACAACCCCAACACACTTCATGGGTCGGACCCTGACTGTGTCTGTGGCGTCCAATGGACAAGATTTCACCACCACAGCCACCAACAACAACACCGGGAACTCAGCCGCAGTCGTGACGGTCGAGCCAGCACCTCGTGTGCTAGGGTTGCAACCGGCAGTCGCCCTCGCGAGAGGGGGCGTCACCACTGACGTCCGAGGCGATTTCTTTGCCGATGGCCGCGGTGTTGCCTGCCGGTTCACGTTTGGCCACGGCATCGCCAAGGTAATAAAGAAGGGAGGCACTGCTGATCAATCGGTGTCACTCGAAGTGCCTGCCTCATGGATGTCGAGCCATCTCGTGCGCTGCGTCGCCCCACCACCGCCTCCTTTCCCACTTCCATCATCGTCGTCGTCGTCATCATCATCCTCCTTGTTGTCACCCGCGTGGGTGCATGCGTGGTCGGCCTCGGCTGAAGTATCCGTGGCTAACGACGGAGTGCACTTTGGCCCTTCGGGCCTTGCGCTTCGCTACGTGGAGCCGGTGTCCCTCTTGAGCGTGCACCCACCGGCCGGCCCCACGCGCGGTGGCACTGCCATCAAACTTCGAGGTGCGAACTTCAAACGCCACGTGCCGTACATGTGCACTTTTGGTCTTGGCGGCAGCAGTGGCAGTGGCAGCAGTGGTAGCAGTGGGACTGGCAAAATCCCGGCCACCTTTGTGAGCGATTCCACCCTAGCGTGTGTGGTTCCTGAAGTGCAAGCCAGCAGCGGTCAACCGGGGCCTGTGCGGCTGAGCCTCACTGTGCATGGCTTTGAGGTGGTGATTCAGGGGAGCAGCAGCAGCAGCGGCAGTGGTGGTGACATCAGTGGTGACGGTGGCGTCTCGTTCACGTACTACAGTGAGCCTCGGCTCGAGAGCTTGTCTCCTGCTCGCGGCGGGAAGCACGGTGGCACACAAGTAGTTTTGCACGGTTCAGGTTTTAATGCAGCACGCGATTTGAGCTCGAGCGCGAGCAGTGGCAGCAGCGGCAGCAGCATCAGTAGGCTGCCGTGGTGCCGTTTCGGCCGGGTTGTAGTGCCAGCGCTGTCGGCGACTGAAGACACAGTGACTTGCGTCGCTCCACCTCTCCGAGGAGACGCTAGTAGTGTAGGCCACCCCCAAGAAGGGGGAGAGGCAGCTTTGGCAGGCTCAAGCCGAGATCGCGGTGCTCATGCAGTGCCGGTGTCCTTGAGCTTGAATGGTGTCGATTTCGCTGATGTTGCGAGCACCATCGAATACGACACCGACTCTGGAGTAGGCTCTACTGCTGCCTCTCCCGTGGTGGAGTACACTTACGAGAGTCATTTGGAAGTGACCTCCTTGTCACCGTCTACCGGTCCCTCCTCTGGTGGCACTCAGGTGACCGTAACAGGATCCAATTTCCCAACGACCTTCGGGTTACGATGCCAGTTCCATGGCCACACCGACAACAATGGGTTGGTCATAGGCAGCAGCGAGATTGGGGAAAGTGGCAGCAACACGACTGCGAATGCAGAGGTGACGACACTTACGGTAGCAACGGTGTTGTCGCCTACTTCTGCCGTGTGCGCAAGCCCGCCATTATCCCCGGACGAAGCAGGTGCCGTCGCCTTTTCCCTGGTCTTGGACTCGGGGGAAGTAGTAGCCGCACCACCGAGCGTTGCGTTCTGGTACCACACTCCTCTGGCAGTGGTCAAACTCGAGCCACCGTCCTTGAGCGAAGGCAGCGCCGGAGCACTAGTCACCGTCACTGGTGGACCTTTCATTCGTGCTCCTGGAGGCGGAGGCCGCCTCTCGTGCGTGTTTGGCAGCGACCAGCACTCCATCACGCCGGCCGAACGCCGCTCCGCTAGCGTGTGCGTGTGCCAAGTGCCAATCAATTTGCCGCCCGGGCTGCACACGGTGGCCTTGACCCTCAACAATGGGGCGGATCTCTCCGCGTCGCCGTCGCTTCAAAGGAGCCGCTGCAGCAACACCAACGACAACGAAATTGATGGGCTGTACGCGTGTTCCGGTGACAACACCCTTGAAATCGTGCCTGCATTGCGCGTATCCAATTTAAGCCCTCGACTGGCTCCTGTCCGTGGTGGCACTCTGATCACTGTCACTGGCAGTGGATTTGGGCGCCCCACTACAGGGAGCAGCCTTGATATGAGTAGTTCGGGCAGCGGCAGTGGAGGCGCCAGCACCGTGTGTGATTTCGGCGGGCGCCAGAGCCCCGCTGTAGTGACGTCACCTAACTCCTTGGTGTGTGCAGCTCCGCCGGCTTCACGGTCATTGTTACCTGGAAATGAACTGGAAGATGAAGGCATGGCTTCGCTGACAGTCGCGTTGCGGATACTGCGCCACAGTGCTGTAGGAGTGGGTGCTGCGGCATCTGCTCCCTTCTGGACGCCTACAGCAGCCACCATTGCTACGGCTCAAAACGACACCAACATTGAAGGCAGCGTTGGTGTTGGCAGCAGCGACAGTTTAGAGACCCACACTGCTGCTTCTAATGGCGCGGCATTTTATTACCATGCTGACCTGTCCATCGCCAACACCGCGTTTGCGTCGTCGTCGTCGTCGTCTTTTAGAGGTGGCGGTGATGTGCAGGGTGTGGCACCTTTGCACGGGCCTATAGAAGGCAACACGCAAGTGGTGTTAGCGGGGGCGGCCACTGCGCTCAAGGCAGTGTTGGCGCACCTTCCTGATGACGCGCACGGCTCGCCTCGGTGCTGGTTCGGGAACGCTAGTGTGGTCGCAGTCGTAGTGAACGTGCATGATTTGGTATGCGTGTCCCCATCGCAAGCTGCTGCTCTTGCAGGCAGTGACAGCACGGGCAGCAGTAGCAGTGATGCCACCTTTGAAGGTGGTGCTGTAGCGGAGGAGGTGCCCTTGGGGCTGTCTCTGAATAGCGTTGATGTGAGCACCCTAGGTTTACGGTACGAATACCGTGCGCGGCCCCTTGTGGATCGCTTGGACCCGCCCGCTATCACTCTTCAAGCTGCGCGCGCTGGCCAAGCCTTGGTGACCGTGCACGGCAAGCACTTTTTCAATGCGCGTACACTGGCCTGCCGATTTGGCCATGGTTATGGCACCGTTGATGTTTCCGGAAGGAGTGTCGCCACCTTTTTGTCGCCTACCGCAGTGCTCTGTGCAGCGCCACCCGGTTTAGAACCCGGATTCGTGGAGGTGGCTGTTACCACTAACGGGGTCGATTGGAGCACAACTGGCGGAAGCAGCAGCAGCATTATGAGCAATGGTGGTGGTGATGCAACGTTGCAGGTGCTGGCAACTCCTTCCGTTGAGCGCGTGGTGTCATTTCAGTTGCACGAGGTTGAAGATGGAAGCAGCGGTGACGGCAGCAGCGATACCCTCGCGTTTGCTTCGGTGCGAGGTGGCAGCAGGATGTTGTTAAGTGGCCACAGTTTGGACCTGGGTGCAGATGAGGTTGCCTTTCTCATCAGCAGCAGTAGCAGCAGCGAAAGTGCGATGACGGTGCAAGTGCGGTTAACTGCTCTCGGCAGGAGCAGCAGCAATGATGACGTTCCAGTGTGGTCTGCGCTGGTGAATGCTACTGTGCTCAACGCCACAGCGATTGTCTTCGACGCACCTGCGCGGCCTGGCTTGTTCCAGCATCTAGCCGCTAGCAGCGGCTCTGCGAGTAAGACACCAGCTGGTTTCATCACTGACGCTATTAGTGGTGCTTTGCAATCGGAGTGGCGAGTAGCAGCTTCGCTCGTTTTGGGAGGGTCGGACATGGGAGCGTATGGGTCCCCCGAATTTCAGTACCTGCCCGCGCTGCAACCGGTGGAGCGGGTGTGGCCGCGGGCTGGCCCGGCCTCCGGGCAAACTTCGTTGATCGTGTTTGGAGGGCCATTCCACGCGTCGTTTGTGCACGCCTGCACCTTTGCCCTTCGTGAACCCTCTGTGTCTTCTTCGATATCGTTGACGGCAATGGCGACTTCTGGTGCCAGCACTCAGGATTCGCAGCGAGTAACGGTGTCCACCTCCGCTGTTGTGCTCAATTCAACCGCTGTGGAATGCTCTGCTCCAGTGCACCCACACTGGCAAGCGGGCAATGATGACGGTGTCCATGCTGATCTACCAGCCCTCGCGGTAGGCGTGTCGCGGCCCAGCAGCGATCAGGACGCCAGTCCCGGTACTGGCCCTGTGTATGAGCAGTGGGCTCCTTTTGTGGCGTCCAGCATCAGCCCAGAAGTAGTGCCGGAGCAAGGGGGCGTGCCGATCACCGTGCGCGGAGGGCCTTTCCCTAGGCCGAATGAGGTGTTCCAGCCCCAACCTACTCTGGAAGAGCAGGAGGCACATCATAGAGTACTCCTTTTGTGCCGTTTCGGTGGTACCGACACAACGCCGGTGCCTGCGGTATGGTTGAGTGCAGAAGAAATCTCGTGCGTAGCTCCTGCCCAGACCTCTCCAGGTTTGCGCGCCCTCGCGGTGAGTGCCAACGGCGGTTCGGATTGGGTTCATGCCTCTCCAATCGTCAGGTTCCAATCCACGCGCACGGTGAGTGCTCTCACGCCGACGCGTGGGCGCCTGGAAGGCGGGACCGTAATTACGGTCACTGGAAAGGGTTTTACCGTAGCCAACAACGGTCTAGCAGTAGGAGCCGTTGATTTATCAGAATTGGAAGCACCACTGGCCATGACGCCCGTGTGCCAATTCGGTGCAGTTGAAGTTCGAGCTACAGTGACGTCACCTACATCCCTGGAGTGCACAGCGCCGGCGTGGAGTGCTCAGAACCCAGAGCAGCGGCTGGCCGCAGTCGTCAGTAGCAGCAGTGGCAGGAGCAGTGGCAATGCCATAGGCGGCGTAGTTCCTTTCAGGGTTGCGATGCGCGCCCCTTTTGCCCGAAAAGCGGTGGCTGTTCCGAGCGAGTCTCCTAGCAGCGATGGTTTGGCGTTTCACTACGCACGCGGCGCGACGGTGAGCTCAATGTGGCCGAAAGCAGGCCCTGTCAGTGGTGGCACGCCTGTCACTATTACGGGTGCTCATTTCGACTTGTTGGCAGGGCCAGACTTGCTGGTGGCGTTTTCCTTTCCTGCGAACGCTTTCGAAGACGGCATGAACAGCGCCCGTATTTTATCAGCAGAAGCAACATCGTCAACAACAGCTGATGTCAAGCCAAATGTGGTCACGGTGATTCCATTCAACGTCTCTAGCAGTGGCAACTCTCTCGTGGCCATCGCGCCTCCGAGCCCTCACGGCAGTGCCGGCCCAGCCACCATTGCCGTCAGCAACAACGGTGGCGCCGACTACTCCGGGAGCCCTGCCGGCTCGGGCGTTCTCCTGGGAGGCAACAGCGGCGCCGCCTCCTCTTTGAGCGGGCCCGTGTTTGTGTACGAGCCTGAGCTGGTGATCACGAGCGTAGCCCCAGCGGTGGTAGCGGAGTCCGGTGGTACCGTACTTACGGTTTCCGGCGCGCATTTCCCCCATCCTCAGCCTGGCAGTATGATTACTAGCGGTGGTGGTGCTACGCAATTAGCATGCAGGCTTGGGGGCCAACTCCCACTGCTGCCGGCGACCTGGGTCTCAGCCAGTGTGCTCACCTGTCGCGCGCCGCCTCTTTCCGCGGGCGTGCGCACGCTTGAAATCACGGCCAACGGGGTCAATTTCGTGAGCGCGAGTGCTTCTTCTTCTTCTTCTTTCTCTCCTTCTTCTTCAGCCGTAGTGGAGCATCGCCCCGCCATCACGGTCAGCCAAATGGCGTCTCCCGAAGGGGGCGTGCCTCGCCGCGGTGGGACTTTGTTACATGTGCACGGCCACGGGTTCCGCCCCAGCACGGACGCGTACGCGTGCCGCTTTGGCGGGTCTCAAGACACGCCGGCGCTGCCCTGGGCAACAGAGAACGGTGTTGATGCAAACAGCAGCGTGCTGATGTCATTAGGAGAAAATAACAAAGAAGAAGAGGCTGTGGTGCAATTGCGCTGCCGAGTGCCGGTGCTCACCGATGCCAATTACGCGTTAAGACGAGGCCGCTTACTGGGCAACAGTGCCACAACTGTAGCGCCGTGGTTTCGCGTAAGCGTGGAGCTGGTGCTGGACCCAGGCCGCAGCGTAGGGTTTACGGGTGGGAATCTCGTCCGGGCGATGCCATCTCTGGGTGGCGCATCCGGCTTCTCTGTAGACGCGTACGCTGACGAACTGATAGATGCGCTCGCACCCGTGTCGGGGCCAGTTACTGTCGGCACCGTAGTTACGGTGGCTGGTGCGCATTTCCGACAATCTGCGTCGCTGAGCTGCCGCTTCCGCCTCGCTACTGCGCCTAGCACTTCTTCAGGACTGGTAGTGTTGCCGGCGCTGTTTGATTCACCCACGCAAGTGCGGTGCGTAGCACCTTCGCTGGCGTCGATTCTTGCCGCGAGCTCCTACGACGAGGATGGAGCAACCGGACATCAAAATGCGTCGGTACTCCAGCAGCCATCGTCATCACCAGCTGTAGTTGTGGAGGTGTCCAACAACGGCGTTGACTTTTGGTCTTCACGGGGTTTGGCGTTTACCTACGCGCCTCGCCCGGTGCTATCCCGCGTTAGCCCTTCGTCTGGCCCAGTACAGGGCGGCACGGAAGTGACCATCACCGGGGAACACTTCACCCAAGCTGGCAGCACCGGGAGCGGTGCAGCCATGCCTGGCTGCCGTTTTGGGCCTGGGTCAATCACAGTACCGGCTACGGTCATCTCGCCGCATCTTCTGTTGTGTGTAGCGCCGCCAGCCTTTGACCGAGCTCCGGGAATGGTGGAAGTAACCGTTACGATGAACGGGCAAGACTTCAGCAGTGATGCGCCAACACCACCCACGTTTGAGTACAGCGCGGCCCCTAGCGTGTACCGCCTCTGGCCGCCGCGCGGGTCTGCTCCTGGCGGGACGCCGGTTACCCTCACGGGTGCCAATTTTGCGACACCCGCTCCACACCCGCCAGAGCACTCTTCAGAGCAGCATCAGTTACAGCAGCCGGAGAAGCAGCTGTTGTGGTGCCGATTCGGCCGTCAAGCCGTAAGGGCCCAATTTGTGAGCGATGACGGCGCACTCGCCGTGTGTGTGGCTCCGCCAGCGATAGGCCACCGTGAGAGCACCGTTGAACTAGAAGTGTCCAACGACTTCCGCACTGGCACATTGGCCCTTGCCTCAGAGCACAGCCACAGTGGTGATGCCTGCACTGACAATTCCACTGAGAACGGCAGCTGTGCAGCTACTACAAGCAGTAGCAGTGTGGTGTTGCCCCTGCCAGCTTTTGGCGGAGAAACCCAGTGGACCAGTGACGGTTTACGGTTTGCGTACGTGACTACGCCCGAAGTGTTCGTGGTGCACCCTGCGAGCGGGAGCAAAGACGGCGGCACGGTGGTGCGGGTCATGGGCTCGGGCTTTTTACCGTTGCCACCTCCAGTAAAACCGGGCTATCCTCAGAGCACTCTGCCCTATGCAGGCGCCTTGCCCACGCTCGCTTGCCGTTTCGGCGACGCATTCGGCGAGGCTTTCAGCGAAGGAGGCGGCCTAGTGGTCCCCGCGAAGTATTTGTCCCCAACTGCGGTTGAGTGCGTTGTCCCGCGCTGGCCGCTCAATAGCAAGTCTACTTCGTCGTCTTCTTCTTCGCATTCGCATTCGCATGGCAGTGCCTCCAGCAGCAGCAGTGGTGATGGCAGCAACAGTAGTATGGTAGTAGCAGCCTCTGCCTTATCACCAACCGCTGACGCGTCCGCAATGAGTGGCACCAGTGCAGAAAGCGATTTGATCGTTGCAGGCGTGCGTGTCACCATCAACGGCGCAGACTTCTCGTCGTCTGCCGCGCAATTCCTGTATAGGCCACAACCTCGTGTCTTAGCGGTGCATCCCGAGCGCGCTCCCGCAGGCAGTGGGAGCACTGTGGTTACTGTGAGTGGGAACCATTTCGTGTCTGTGGGCGCAGATGGAGCTCATGAGGTTACCTGCCGTTTCGGAAACACGCCTCGCAATGACTTGGAAGCTGTATCCGCGCATGCAACTATGCAGGCCAATTATTCCGAGGTAGCTGGGCGATTGATTGGACCCGGTGCCGTGGAATGCGTAGCACCACCGCTGCCTCCAGCGCCGGAAGTCCAGCGCATCACTCTGGCCGCCGTGGCGGAGCCCCAGGCTGAAGTGCAAGTGGTGGAGGTGGCCGCCTTGCCCAAGGCTTCGGAAGTGCAGGCCGTGGAGGTGCGAGGCTGGGGCTGGGCGCCGGAAGTGCAACTCCTGCAAGTGGCGCCGCGCGTAGAGGCCAATGAGTCTGCAGTGCAAAATCTGAGCACCTCATTGCAGCACGCCCGTGAAGAACAGGTGATTGAACTCAGCGCCCAAGCACATGTGAGCGAAGTGCAAGTGTTGACCGTGGCCTTCAACTACACCTCGATGGCAAATAGCACTGTTAACAGCACTGTCAATGGGCCGTCAATGGATGATGCCAGCACAGTGGAGGCAGCGCTCTTGACAGATGACGGATTTCCGATAGTGCACGGTGGCAGTCGCCCGGGCACTTTTCGTCTGAAATGGCCTGTCAGCGCTCGAAATGCTGTTGGGTCCAAGCGCCACCGCCCGACTTACTCGGCGCCTCTGCCGTTCAATGCAACGGCAGCTGAGGTGACCGCGGCGCTAGAGGCACTGGTGGCGGCACAAGGAGCCGGAATTGCTGACGCTGGGTTTGCCTCCGAAGGTGCGATAGTTGGGCCGTTTGAGGTGACTCGCTCAACGAGCTCGTCTTCTTTGGTGGAAGATGGAGTAACAAGCACGTTAACCACCTGGTTGATCACCTTTGCTGGTGCCCAAGGTGACTTGCCGCTTCTAGAAGTCGATGACGATGGTCTTTCCCCCGGGTGGTATGCACGTGTCAGTGAAGAAGAGCGCGGCGTGGCCACTGAAGTTCAAGAAGTGGCCTTTCTGGGGGCTGCACGCGCTGGCACTTTCACATTGCGCTTTCAAGGCGCAACTACCCAACCCATTGCCTACGACGCCTCCGCAAGCGAGGTTGAAGCGGCTCTGGAGAAATTGACTACAGTAGGGGACATTGCGGTTTCTGTGGAGGCGCACAGCCCTCTGGGAGGGCGTGCGTGGGCGATCACTTTCCTGAGCCAAGGCGGCGACTTGCCACCGTTAGAAGCCAACGGCAAGGCGTTGGTGGGCGGCGGAGCAGAATGGTCGCACGAAACCGACGGCAGTGGGGACGACGATGTCGAGAATGTAGCGGCGAGTGCCAGGGGCACCGCCGTGGAGATGCGTGTTCGCGAGCGGGTGCGAGGTAGAGCTGAGTTAGTAGGTGGCGGGCCTTGGTATCTGAGCATGGATCTTGACGGAGATGGCGTCGCAGACTGCGGTAGCTTTGGCAGTGCCTTGAGCAACTCGTCAAGCGTTGGTAGTGGCAGCAGCAGTATTAGTTTTCTTCCATTCAATGCTTCGGCCAGCGCTGTGCGAGGTGCCCTGCTGCAGTGCTTTGCTTCTCCTCAATACTCTGCTTTACCCACGCATGAGCTCGAAGTGACTCGCTCGCGCTTCGGGTTCAACGG
>Ga0307930_1000783_pt1 | contig 25470 bp, 24 predicted proteins | sample OrgLakmetageno46_FD_203161 | JGI IMG/M metagenome (GOLD analysis project Ga0307930, IMG submission 203161) | Saline water microbial communities from Organic Lake, Antarctica - #46 | ecosystem: Environmental > Aquatic > Non-marine Saline and Alkaline > Saline | place: Antarctica: Organic Lake...
ACAACCCTGCCAGCAAAATGGCCCGAATTCAGCGACACCGTTACCGACAACTTCCGCGTCGTATCGCTCAAGGAATACAAAGTGATTTGAGGGTAAACCCTCAGGGCAATTCAGGCGTAGGAGTATAAACAAAATTCAACCAGACGCTAACACCAATCAGCGCCGGAATGTGACGCAGGGCCTATGGTTTTCGAGAACCAAGCCAAGGAGATTGTATCGATGACTAGTAAATCAAAGATTCCCCATGAAAAGCCACGGAATGGAACCGAGGAATACCTAGGCACTGACGGCGCGGTTTCGGGGCAGGGGCGTTCAGGTGGGCCTTGTTGCACGGGTCATCGGTTGGGTTGAGTTTTCCCTTACCCGGACTTCATGTCAAGCGACGGCCTCGAACTTAGCGCGGCCAAGCTCGGTCATTTTGTTGAGAATGTTGACGCCGATTTTGGCCTCTGTTTTCTGGGTTGGGAAGTTGCGGGCTTTCAGGTTCCGACCGATGACCATCTTCCAGCGGCCCATTTGAGTTTCTCCACGGCTACGCTGATTGTAGCCCGTGCTCGCCTGCCAGGCCATGCGACCACCGGTGCGTATTTCGGCAATGCGCTGGTCACGAAGCGTTGGATTACCATCCGCGTCGGGGCTCAAAACCGCAGTCTTCGAAGGCGGGATGATGATCTCGACGCCGACACCAAAGCGGTCCGTAAGCACGGCACTGGTGGGGTCTCCATCATAGGCGCCGTCTGCGATGAACCGGGTCACATCCGCGTCAATCTGGTTGAGAAGATCAGGCAAGACGGTCGGATCACCCACATCTTCCTTGGTCAGATCGGAACACACGATGTCGCCACTGACAAGGTCCAACCCGAGGTGCAGTTTGCGCCAGGATTTGCGTTTCGGCTTTGTTTTATGCTTATTCTCCAGCCACTCGCCTTCGCCAAAGATTTTCAGGCCGGTACTATCCACTACGAGATGGATCGGACCATCCTGCTCAGCGCGCGATTTCATCGGCAAGGTCAGCCCCGCGCCACGACGTGAAAAGGTAGAGTAATCGGGCACGCGGATATCCAGACCCATGAGCCTGACAAGGCTGCGCACAAAACCTTCAGTTTGGCGCAGCGGCTGCTTGTAAACCATGCCAAGTGTCAGACAGACCGTGATCGCCAGATCGGAATACACCGGCTGGCCACCCCGCACATTGCGGCGCTCTGCGCGCCAAGCAGCCGCCATCTCGGGGCTCAGCCAAACCGTCACATCGCCACGCTGACGCAGGTTTTCATTATAGGCCGGCCAGTTCGTGATGCGATACCGCCTCTTCTCAAACTTATGACGACGCGATGCGTTGAACTTATGCGGCATCAGCGGTATCCAATCGATCAGGAAAGCCGATTTCTAACAGATCCGATAGGGTCCGTGCAACAACGCCTCTCGGTTGGGCGCACATCCTCAACACAGGCGAGTACAGATGGCTCACCCAAAAGTTTCCTTAGCGTAGGATCCTGCCCCCTACCCAAAGTGTCCCCTATTTCTCAATCACCTCGGGAAATGTAGCCGACGACATCATCACGCAGTATCTGGAATTGCATTCCTCTAAATGATGCTATCGGCGTCAGCCGGTAGTCATTCACTCGTGTTGGATATATCTTGGCATGTTGTCTGAATTTGCCGGACCACTTCAGAAGTTCGTTCTCGCGCTCACCACGAATCTTGGGTTCCCGTCCAGACTAACTGCCGTCGGTTCCATTCCCTTGCTCATATCCTTCTATCCTTGGATCCAAAATTATCAAGCAAACGCTTACAAACCGAGGACCAGATATGTGGTTTTAGTAAATCGCAGGTCCGCATATCGAAGTTATCAAGCGCGGATATTCGGTCTTTTTTAAATTTACTCAAGAATTATTGGATTTACGGCGGAGGTAGGAAAGGACTGATATGCACATGGGCAGCAAAAGAATGGCGAGGGACAGGCTGACCAAAACGAGGGAGATTGGACGTTCGAAGAAAACGCCAATATCGCGGTGAATGATTAATGTACGTCGTAGGTTTTCCTCAAGTAGCGGCCCTAGCACGGCGCCAAACGCCAGCGGCAACACCGGGATGTTCAAGCGGATAAAGCTAAAGCCAACAGCGCCGAAGAAAATCGCCACCCAAACGTCCACGACTGCATTGCGTACAGCATAGGCACCGATCAAACATAAAACGAGAACCGCCGCTGTCAAAAGCCGCTGAGGAATGGCCAAGATTTTCCGATAGACGGGAATGCCGATGAGACCAGCGACAAGCGCGGTGAGGATAATCGCCACGAAAAGTGCGCCATAAATGGTTACGACCAGGTCGGGCTGACTTTCAAACAGACCGGGGCCAGGGCGCAGACCGTGCAGCAGGAGAACTCCGATTAAAACGGCCGTGATACTGTCGCCCGGGATGCCAAGCGTCATCATTGGTATCAGCGCACCGCCGACACAGGCGTTATTGGCGGCTTCTGGGGCAACGACACCGCGCGGAATGCCAGTTCCAAATTTTTCAGGTGTTTTAGAAAGGCGTTTTTCGCATGCATAGGCAAGCGCCACTGCAACAGCGGAGCCAGCCGCGGGAATAGCGCCAACAAATGTGCCGATGACTGAGCTTCGCAACGCGGTTGGGACTTCGCTGCGCAACGCGGACCATTTGGGCCACGTGCGCGCACGAGTTTCAGGGACGTGGGTGATGTCATCTTTAGATTTTGTCAAAAGGGAGAGCACTTCAGCAATGCCAAATAGCCCGATCGCGAGTGGAATAATGTCAATGCCACCCTGCAAGTCCACCGTCCCAAACGTAAAGCGCGGCACATCCGTAACTTGGTCACGCCCGACGACCCCGATGATCAGACCAATGGCGCCTGCAGCCAGCCCGCGTAGCATATCACCAGAGGATGCGTAGGCGACCAGCGCCAGACCAAACAGCACCACTGCCGCATATTCTGGTGAGCCGAATTGCAATGCATAGCCCGCAATGGTCGGTGCAAGGAGAACGAGTAAAACCCACCCGATGATGCCGCCAAAGATCGAGGCGATCAACGCATAGGCCATCGCTTCGGCGGCTTTGCCTTCACGGGCCATCGCATTGCCGTCAAGCAGCGTGATCATCGCACCGGGCGTGCCTGGAATATTGAGGAGGATAGCTGAAACAGAGCCCGCATAGACGCTCGAAAAGAACACCGCCAGCATCAAAACCATGGCCGGCGCTGTCTCCATCCCGTAGGTGAACGGTAGCATGACCGCCAATGCCATTGTGGAGCTAACGCCTGGCAAGGCACCGAACAACAGACCCAGAACGACCCCGATAAAGGCCAAGCCCAGCATGTAGGGTGTAAACAAATCAGAAGCGATTGTAGAGAGTAGGTCGTAAGTCATAGCGGCACCGACAATCCAAAATGAAACAAGGCATAGAGCGCAAAACCTGAGATCCCCCCCAAGACGGCGGTGAGTGGCCAGCGAGCTGTTCCCGAATGTCCCGCAAGCACGGCCAAGGCCGCCGCGATGAAGAACAAGGCTGGTGCTGCTCCGATAAAATGGCGCAAGGGCAAGAAGGCACACATCAGCCCAACTGCCAAAGCCGCTGGCCAAATAGACCAGAAAGACGCACCGTTTGTAATGGCTTTGGACTTGTGAAATCGTAAGCCGCCGCGCAAAACAAGTCCAGCACCCGCAAGGGCAAGGGCCGATAACAAAATGAGCGGCAAAAACGCAGGCCCAGGATCACGGCCAAAATCATCATGCAGCCGACCCGCTTGGCTGGAATGAACCACAGCCAAGCCAAACGCCAAAATAAGGCAAAGACAGCCCGAGACGAGATCATTCATGACCTCGCCCCGCTCAGCTTGTGTGTCTTGGTCCTTATCTAGGATTAGTGACAAGCCCAGCCTCCTCAAGCACCGGATAAACTTGTTTATCAAACGCCATGATGCGGGCGCTTGCTTCCTCTGCGCCTAATGGTTCGATCATATAGCCTGCGATGTTTGCAACCGTGATAAATTCATCCGCGGACAAAACTTCGATTAAAGCCTCTGACAGGGTTTGGGACACACCTTCAGGCAATCCAGCAGGTGCGACGATCGCGCGGAAATCGCCCGCGAATACGTTGTAGCCCTGCTCGGCAAAAGTCGGAACATCAGGTGCAAGGAAGTGTCGGCTTCCGGCCATTACGCCAAGGATGCGGACATCACCGGATTCAGCATGTTCCAAAACCTGCGGCAGCGGTACTGTCGCGCTGACAACTTCGCCACCCAAAAGTGCCGTCACTGTCGGTGTGTAGCCGGCATACGGGACCTTGTTGAGTTGCAGGTCCAATGCTGATTCCATGATCGCCGCGGAGATGTAGGAGGCTCCACCGGGAGGGTCGTTGCCGTTTGGCACCTCACCAGGCGCGTCCTTAATAGCAGATACATAATCCTCGAGCGTTGCATACGGCGTATCCGCGCCAACGGTTAACGCACCTGGATCAGGCCCGAAAAAGGACAACACCTCAAGTTGGTTCATCATCACAGGTCCGTCGCTAGTATATTGCTGGATGACGGTGGACGAACCCAACATGCCGATAGTGTAGCCATCTGCGTCTGCTGCCGCCAGTTCCCGCATGCCAGTCAAGCCACCCGCGCCATCATAGTTTTCGATAACAACAGCAACGCCCAGAACTGAGCTCAAACGCTCTGCAACTAAGCGGCTGGTTATGTCCTGTCCACCACCTGCGGGCCAGTTCACGACCCATGTGATGGGGCCTTCAGGGAAGGACTGTGCAAAGACGCCACCGGCGAGTGTGCTCATGAGCGCCGCAACGCTTAATGTAACTTTAAATTTCAAGATACGTTCCTTTCGATATCAGATTTGACCGCAGAAGGTTTCTGCTTGCATAATTAATTGACCATAAAAATATTCTCTTGTATACAATTTTAACAAAATCCAGTTAATCCGTTATGCAACTTTATTGAAAATATAGGTAGGTGACTAAAAATTGAGCAGTATCGTGACGAAAAATGACGCAAATCAACCAGTGGGAACGCTTGGAGCTTTTGTGGAAGCTAGAATCGAGCGGGATATTGTGGAGGGGCACTTTCTTCCCGGTGATCGACTGGATGAAGAGGAATTGGCGGCGCGCCTCAATACATCGCGCACGCCTGTGCGTGAGGCCCTGCGTAAACTGGCGGCAAGTGGACTAGTTACCATTCGGCCGCGCTCTGGCGCGACCGTAAGCCGCCCAAGCATGGCCTTGGTGATTGACCTGTTTGAAATTGTGTCAGAACTTGAGGCGTTCGCAACTCGATTGGCCGGTCAGCGCGCAACAGACATCCAACTAACGGCGGTACAGGTTGCACACCAAAACTGTGAGAGTTTGGCGCAGTCGGGTGATGCACAGGCTTACTTCAACGCCAACCGCCTTTTTCATGGAGCGATTTGGGTCGCTTCCAATAATGTCATACTTGTTGAGCAAATCGAGGCAGTGGACAAAAGGCTCTCACCCTACCGACGTCAAATCACCTTCCACCCAACCCGCAAACAAGACAGCCAATCCGAACATAAGCAAATTGCCGATGCTCTGGCCCAAAGGCTGCCCGACGTTGCCGAAAAAGCGATGCGGGATCACGTGATGATCCTATCGGACGATGCATTGCAATTGGCGCGCACACTAAGGCTATAAAATGAAAAAGGCTGCAAAACGATGGATTTAGACTTGAGTGGCAAAACTGCCCTGATCACCGGCGCCTCCATGGGTATCGGTGCGCACATCGCTGAAACCCTTGCGGGTGAAGGGGTGAACTTGCATCTGACCGCTCGAAGCGAAGACAAGCTGGAAGCGCTCAAAGCATATATTACCCAAACCTATAATGTTTCTGTGACCCTGCACCCGCTGGATCTGACAGCTCCAATGGCCCCAGCCGCACTGGCCGAGGCCGTCGAAGACATCGACATTTTGGTAAACAATGCTGGCGCCATCCCAAGTGGTGATCTTTGGGACGTGGATGAGCCAGCATGGCGTGAAGGGTTTGACCTCAAGGTCTTCGGTTACATCAACATGTGCCGACTGTTTTACACAAAAATGAAAGAGGCTGGCGGTGGCGTGATTATCAATGTAATTGGCAATGGCGGTGAAGTTTTAGACCGTGATTACATCGCTGGGGCGACAGGCAACATCAGCTTAATGGGGTTCACTCGGGCGCTTGGCGGCTACGCATTGGATGACAATATGCGGGTGGTTGGGATCAACCCCGGCCCCGTAAACACTGACCGCATTTACAACATGTTAAAGAAGTGGGCTGAAAAAGATCTTGGCGATGCGGATCGCTTTCAAGAGCTTGCTGATGGTTATCCGTTAGGCCGCCCCGCCCATCGCCGCGAAATTTCTGATTTGGTGGCGTTTTTGGCGTCCTACCGTTCCGGCTATACCAGCGGTACAATTTACACGGTAGATGGCGGAATCTCTGCACGCACGTCGATACTATGATGCGCCTCGGCCTTTTGATCCCCTCATCCAATGTCGTCTTGGAGCCACTTGCCGCTCAGCGGACCGACTATCAGGTCCATGTGACGCGGCTAGGTGTATGGGATGTAAAGCTGGACGCAGCATCACGGGCACAATTTGCCATGGATACACAGGTTGCAGCAGCCAAACTTTTGCAGGATGCGAAAGTCGATGGGATCGTTTGGGGCGGGACATCGGCCAGCTGGCTGGGTATGGTTCACGACGAGACGTTTGTGCATCGCGTAGAAGCAGAAACAGGTATCCCGACAACAACCTGTGTGTTGGAAATCAACCACCAGCTCAACACATTAGGCGCAAAGCGGATCGGGCTGGTTACTCCGTACACTGACGATGTCGCGCAACAGATCAATCGCAATTATGAAACTTTGGGCTTTGAAATTGCCGCTTGGCGTGCAGACGGTGGCGACGTGAGCAATGATTTCGCCAAAATCTCCGAGGGCGTGATCGAAGCGATGGTGCGTGAGGTCGCCGAGCAAGGTGTCGATGCCATCGTGATCATGTGCACCAACCTCGCTGGTGCGCGGCTTGCAGAGCGCCTTACATCCAACCTGGCCATTCCAGTGATTGATAGTGCGCAAGCCACATTAAGTCTCAGGCGAAGCTTTGGGAGGCAATCAATATAAGAATTTGCACGCCGAGAGCCTCAAATATAATGTTTACTATATTCGTGGAATCTCAAGGGGCGTTGCGACGGTTCGCTCTATCTCAGTTTCATCGGCCTTGTTGCACGGGTTATCGGTTGGGTTTTCAAGCGGCTCATGATGCGGGTTCGGTCTTTGATCAATCCTGAACGTAAAGTGCGTAACTCCCTCAGGTCGTGTTGTATTTTTGGTGCTGGTTCATCCGGTTCTAATGCAAAAGCATCCCCCATGACGGCCAGCATTTTAGCGTCAACGGCGTCGGTTTTTGCGCGCACGCATTGTGCTTGCGCAAATCGGCGTGCCTGCAAAGGGTTCACCTTTACCAATGGTAAATGCGCACCCAAGGCCCGTTCTAGCCCGCTGTGGTAAGCGCCCGTTGCTTCATAAACAACGCGTGTCACTGCCGTCTGTGCGCAGAACCTGGAAAGCGCCTTAAATCCTGCTGGGCAATTGCTAAACGACATCATCTTCCCGTCACTCAGCCGGTGAATGTCCAAAGTGGCTTTGGAAATGTCTATACCAATGGTCTCATCCGTCATCTTCGCTCGACCATTGTTCTCGAACCAATGGCGAACAAGGTCTCGCTATCCTATGCTTGTCCTAGAGGGCTTCGTGCCGCTCTATATCCGTTCAGGCCTTTGGCGAAGGTGGTGGTTGATCTTACTCTACAACGGTCCTCAAAGACCAAGCGTCAGACGATCCAACCACCACCACAGATCAGCATTTTGGAATGCTGATCTCTGGCTCTTGTTTCGCACAAAAGCTCCCAAAGTCATAAGACCAGCGCTCAAAAATGTTGTTGTCGAGCTCCAACATACCGTTGTTGAGATAATGAAACCAAACAGATGACCGAACTCACTCTTAGTTTAGGCTGCCATTGGTTCCAAAAACCCTGATGACGGACAGTCCACAAAATAACTCTTGGGAACGTTCCCATGGCATGCTAGCGTTTCAATATTGAGGATATGGGAGGATTCCCGACACCATGAAAAAATCGCGGCAACCCATTACCATTTTGGACGTGGCACGAATTTCCGGCTTGTCGAAAAGCACGGTGTCGCGTGCGCTGTCCGGTGCTCCTAATATTTCGGAGGATGCGCGAAAGAAGGTGGTGGAGGTCGTCGCCGCCACCGGTTACCGACGGAATGCGATGGCGAGTGGACTGCGTTCGGGGCGAACCGGAATTGTGGCGCTCGTGATCCCTGATATTGCCAATCCGTTTTGGGCGGACGTTGCCCGTGGCGCGCAGGATGCAGCCGCAGAGATGGGTATTTCGGTTCTAATTTTTAGTTCGGACTGGAATCCTGACCGGGAAAAGCAGCATTTGCAGGCGTTGGTTCAGGCGCGTGTCGACGGTGCAATTGTAAATCCCGTTCAGGATGGTCTGGATGAAATTTCGCATTTCGATTTACCGACTGTATTGATTGGATCGTCGGCAGGAAGGTTCCCGCATCTAACATCCGTCTCTAGTGATGTCGAACAAGGTGTCGCGCTGGCACTTGATCGGATCATGGCAAGCGGCCTTGAAATGCCAGCCTTTTTGATTGGCGATCAAGAACGAAGTGCCGGCGAACGTTTTGTCGCGTCGATTCATAAATGGGCGAACGGCAGGCGGATTGATTCTTCAAATCTACGGATCGCTAACGGCCATTACAGCGTCGATGGGGGATGCAAGGCGACTGGGATGTTGTTGGACAGTGACACTCCTCCCACTTCGATCTTTGCGGCAAACGATCTTATGGCATTGGGTGCGATGCAGGCGCTGCGTGAGCGAAATCTGGAATGCCCGACGGATGTCGCAGTCATGGGATTTGACGGAATTGCAGCGGGGGAGGTGACGACACCGCCTTTGACCACGGTCGCAAAGCCGTCGCGCCAGATCGGTGATGAATCATTCAGGCTTTTGATGAAAAGCATTGGCGGCGAACGCGGGGTGCATTTGACGTTGCCATGTCATCTACGTGAACGCGGCTCATTGCCGGATATAATACCGCTGCGTCCGGCTTTGGCGGGATAGCAGACATGGCAAGGACACCAAAAAATAATCAAATTTCGCCTTATGGTGGGAACGTTCCCAGTAATATTGAGTCTGCGTTGGGACGTGCATTGAATGATGATTGGGACGAGGGCATTTTTGAAAGCCGTAGCGATCGTTTTCGCGACGGTATCCGGCGGTGGTGGCCGTACTATTTGATGATGGCCCCGGGTTTGATCTATTTCGCGGTTTTCCATTTCTTGCCAGTCTGGGAAGCAAAACTCGCGTTTGAGGATCTGCGAATTATCGGCCCGAATATTTGGGTCGGGACAAAACATTTTGTGCAATTGTTTGCGTCGCCCGCATTTTTTGATGTCTTATGGAACACGTTGATTATTTCGGCGATGAAAATCGCATTTGTGTTTCCTCTGCCGATCTTCTTGGCCCTTTTGATTAACGAAGTTCGAAATCCACGGTTCCGCCAATCTGTGCAGTCTGTTATTTATCTACCGCATTTTCTGTCATGGGTGGTCATTGCCGGGATTTTTATTGGCGCGTTGTCGCCAAGCGATGGTGCTGTGAACGATCTGCGCGACATCGTGGGGCTGGATCGGCGCGCCTATATGACGGATTCTGGCGCGATCCGCTGGGTGCTGGTCTGGTCGGAGGCGTGGCGCAGTTCCGGCTGGGATTCACTGCTGTATTTCGCGGCGATTATGTCGATTGATCCGCAGCTGTATGAAGCCGCAGAAATGGATGGCGCAAGCCGGTGGCAAAAGATGCGTCACATCACGTTGCCGGGCATCGTGCCGACAATTGCGACGCTGTTCATCTTGAATGTGGGTCTGTTTCTTAATGCAGGCTTTGATCAGGTGTTCAACCTGACCAACGACGCGATCCGCGACAAGATTGATATCATCGACACCTACGTCTTCCGGCTGGGGATAACTGGCGGGCAGTTTAGTTTGGCGACGGCGGCGGGTCTGTTCAAGGGTGTTATCGGAATGCTGATGATGCTGAGTGCTCATTTTCTATCCAAACGTCTGACGGGCAAGGGAGTCTGGTAATGGCATCGCAAAACCGAACAGGGTTAGAACGGGCAGAGGGGGTTATCATCGTATCGGTGCTGCTGGCGTTGGTTGTGATCACCGTTCAACCCATCCTGAACCTGTTAGCTATTTCACTGTCCGACCCCGCAAACGTACCGGGGATGAGTGGGCTTGCCATCATTCCAGAAGGCCTGTCGTTTGATATTTGGACATTGCTGGCCAACCATCCGGCAGTGCAGCGCGGGTTATTGAATTCGGTTTTCATCACGCTGACGGCGACCTTGTTAAACGTGGTGTTCACGTCCCTGATGGCATGGGCATTGTCGCGCCATCAGCTCCCGCTGCGGCGCACCATCTTTATCATGGTGCTGATCACCATCGTGTTCGAACCTGGGATTATTCCTGATTATTTTGTCATGCGCAGGCTTGGGCTGTTGGACGAATATGCCTCTGTCATTATCTTCAAGATGGTCAACGCATGGTATCTGATCATCCTGATCCGTTTCTTTGAGGAAATCCCAGAAGAACTGATCGAGGCCGCAGAACTGGACGGGGCGAACCCATTTCAAGTGTTCTGGCGGGTCGTTTTGCCGCTGGCCAAACCTGCGCTTGCCACGATCACGCTGTTCTACATCGTCTATCACTGGAACGATTTTCTACGCCCGATGATCTATTTCAACGATCAGGGTAAATGGCCGTTGCAGGTGGTTTTGCGCCAGTTCGTTCTGGTTGGTGACAAGGCGGCCATTGTCGGTCTGGAATCGATGAACAACTACACCGGTGCCAGCCAGATTGATTTCAAAGCGTTCCGCGCGGGCATGATACTGTTCACGATCCTGCCGGTGCTGCTGATTTATCCACTTATTCTGAAATACTTCACCAAAGGCACCATGTCAGGTGCCCTCAAATAACTGCATCAAAGGGAGGACCACGATGTCTAAATTAACCACCACACGCCGCGCCCTACTGGCCGGAGTTTCAGCGCTGCCATTTCTGGGCATGTTGCCGAAAATTGCACTGGCGGCCAGCGGGACAGTTCGGATCGTCATGAAGGATCTTCTGACGTCCAACTCCGAAGACGTCGCGCACATCGCACGGATCGAAGAAGGCCTGCGAGCAGCGGGCCACGATATCGATATCGAAATCATCGACCTGCCTTCCGAAGGCTATGCCGAAAAACTGAACCTGATGCTACTGTCGGGGGATATTCCCGATCTAATCTATTTTCAGGGCGGTGATGAACAGATTGCACAGCAGGGTGTGTTGCGCGATCTGAACCCGCTGATTGCGCAAACGACATATTTGAAAGACGCGCTTTGGCCCCACAACGAAGCCCGTTTGGCGAACTATCCTTACCTGCTTTACGTCTATCCGCCGCGCACGAAGTCGCCTGTTATGCGGTCGGATCTGTTGGCTGCAGCGGGTCAATCCGCGCCGACGGATCTGGCAAGCTGGGACACTTTGCTGCGCGCCATTCCAGGCACGCAAGTTGGTGGAATGGCAATCCAATACGGCATCATCACCCCCAACAACACAAAAGAGATGGATGCGGTATTTGACCCCGCTTTCGGGATCGACGCGACATGGATGAAAAACGATGCCGGTGAATGGATCAATTCGCGCGTCAGCGGCGGAGAACGTGAAAAACTTACGTGGTATGCAAGCCTATTTGCCGACGGTGTGCTTGATCCAGAATTTGTGACTTCCAATTGGGAAGTGAAAGAGGACAAGTTCTACAACGGGCAAGTTGGCGTCGTCATGGGGTCGGCTGGTCCTGTCATCGGCATCTACGAAAATAAGATGGCGCAGGTCAATCCCGGGGTCGAATTGACGCTTCTGGAACCAGCAGCCGGATTGCAGGCTGTTGACGTGTCCAAGGAAAGCCGTGGATTCGCGATTCCGGTTACCACGGAAAACACGGACGCCGTCATGGCGTTCCTTGATTTCGTGGCCAGTCCTGACGGTCAGTTCATGGATCGCTTGGGCTTTGAAGGTACGCACTACACCCGTGACGGTGACACACTGACAGCGACCGAGGCATTCGGTGCTTGGTATCCGCGGTTCATCATCGCAGATCCATCGGAATATACGCCGCCGATCAATGCGTTGTCCGATCTTGCCCAAGGATCCCTGGATCAGGGTGTTGCGTATTTCCGTCCGGATAATTCGTTCGTGTGGCCTGCTGAACTTGCAGTGGCTGTGGATGGCGCGGAAAGCTACTACCGCACGGCGGTCTTCCGGTTTGTGTCGGGTCAGCTTTCTATAGAATCTGACTGGGACGCCTTTGTGCAGGGGTGGCTTGATGCAGGTGGTCAGGCAATGACCGATTACGCGGGGACAGTGCTTTAATGGGTGATCCTCAAAATAACGACGGCTCCGCATTGCGGAGCCGTATCCGAGCGGTGGTTCATGGCGTCGCGTACGGCGATGCCTTGGGTGCCACCGTCGAAAAACTGTCGGCAGCTCAAATTCGTGAACGGTATGGCCGTGTGACGTCACTGCGCACCAAGTGGCACCGCGACGGGCAAAGCGACGCCGCACGAAACGGCCGCGTCAGGGGCAACGGCATTGTCACCGACGACACGGCGATGACGCTTGCGTTGATGCGAATTTACGAACGCGAAGGCCGACATCTGGACGCTTGGGACATGGGCGATGGCATGGTCCGTGAAATTACATGGGAACGCTTTTGGGTGCCGGAATTGCAACGCGAAGCGCCACTAATCGAACGCTTGTTCTATCCCGAAAAATGGATTTTCCAGCGCCACCAATTGTCGGGCTGTGATCCGCGTCAGGGCGGCGTCAGCAACATGGTGAACTGTGGCGCGGCGATGTATATCGCGCCAGTCGGTATTGTGAATGCCGGTGATCCAAAAGGTGCATATGACGAGGCGATTAATTTCGCGATGGGCCATCAGCAAAGCTACGGACTTGAGGCCGCAGGCGTTTTGGCCGCCGCAATTGCGCGTGCATTTGTACCTGAAACAACAATCGATGATATCGTCAAAACGGCCCACGATCTGGCCCATGATGGCACCCGTGACGCGATTGCCGCGATCGCCGAAGTTGCGGAAAAACTACGTGATACGGGTGCTGGCGCGGATGAGGTGACGGATGTCTTCCACCAAACAATCGCACCGTTTTCAGCTATGGGCGATGATCTGGTCCACACCCCCGAAAAGGCGGGTCGTGCCAGCCATGCATACCAACCATCACGGCTGTTTTCTATTGAAGAGCTTCCGATAGCCTTAGGATTTTGCATCACCACCAGCGGCGATTTCAAACAAGCGGTTGAGGACGGGATCAATTCGGGTCGCGACACGGATTCCATCGGTGTGATGGCCGGTTCTATCCTTGGCGCGCTGCACGGCGAATGCGTCGTGGATAGCGAAGATGCGGCGCTTCTGGACTCTGCCAACTGGTTGAACCTGTCTGATTTGTCTGACCGTTTTAGCGAAACCGTAGAGGCGATTCAGCAAGCAGACGAAGACCGCATGAAACTGGCTGCATCGACACGTCAAACATTAAATGAACAGACTCAAAAGGCTGCTGAATGACCCCTCAAACTCTTCGCGAAAAAATCTATGCAGGCGTATTGGGAAAAGCCGCAGGCGTGCGCCTTGGTGCGCCTGTAGAACCAACCGCGTGGACCCACGATCGTATCCGCGACGTTTACGGTGAAGTGACTGGGTATGTTCGTGACTACCGTAATTTTGCCGCCGATGATGACACGAACGGCCCGTTCTATTTCGTTCGCGCCTTGTGGGACGAAGGTGTTCTGACGCCCGCATCCGCTGGCCGAAACTGGCTGAACTACATTGCAGAGGGGCACGGTATGTTGTGGTGGGGTGGGTTCGGCATCTCAACCGAGCATACGGCCTACATGCATTTGAAAGACGGCATAGTACCGCCCGAGACTGGATCAATTGCAACGAACGGGTTGATTTCGGCAGAACAAATCGGCGGTCAAATTTTCAGCGACTGTTGGGGATGGGTTAACCCGGGGCAACCAGCCCAAGCTGCAGAGATGGCGAAAACCATGGGCAGTGTGTCCCACGACGGTGAGGCGCTTGAGGGGGCCGCGTATGTGGCGGCCGCGACTGCGGCGGCGTTTACAGAAACCGATATTCACGCGGTGCATGACATTGGGCGTGCTCAGGTTACAGACGGGACGGCCTACGCTGCCGTTCTGGACGCCGTAAAGGCATGGCATGCGGCAAACCCCGATGATTGGCGGTCGTGTTTTGCAATGCTCGAACGTGATTTCGGCTATGATAAATGGACCGGCGTTTGCCATGTGATCCCCAATGCGGGCGTCGTATGCTTAGGTCTGCTGTATGGTGCGGGCGACATGCCGCGTACGATCGAGATCTCAACGATGTGCGGTTGGGACACTGATTGCAACGCGGGTAACGCGGGCAGCATCGCTGGCATTCTGCAGGGCGTGCAAGCGGGTTGGGATAAATACCTCCGTCCGATCAATGACTCCTTGATAATGTCGGGTGCGACAGGGGCAATGAACATCGTTGATATTCCAAGTTTTGCGCGCGACCTGACCGTGCTCGCGTTGCGGCAGACGGGCGGACCTGTTCCCGACGGTTGGGATGATCTTGCGCATCTGCGCGGGGTGGATTTTGACTTTGTAATTCCAGGGGCGACGCATGGGATTAGGGCAGAAGGGTCACACCGCTTACGCACAATTCCCGGTCTGACGTCGGGCGTACTTTCCGTGCAGATTGATCGTTGGGCTGCCGGTGAAGGTGGCCGCGTATTCTGGAAACCGTTTTACCGCGAGGCAGATTTTGACGACAACAAGTACCGTCCGATGCTGTCGCCGGTGGCCGCCGGGGGTCAGAACGTTACGTTGTCCCTGCGAGGCACCGAGGCGGTCGATGGCCCGCGTGCCGTGCGATTTGTGCCCTACATTCGCCGCGCCATGTCTGGCGTTGAAGAATTGCTGGATGAGTGGCAGGATATCCCGCTCGATTGGACCGATATCAACGTGACCCTGCCGTTGGGCGATGAGGCAATTGACGAGATTGGCGTTAAGCTTGAGCAAACCGAAGTGGCACGGGTTCTAATGTATGTCGAAGTCCGCAGGTTGCGCATTTCCGGTGTGGGCCAAACAGTGATCGACCCGAAACTTGAGGCCGAAGAATGGGGCGGCGTCAGTCGGTTCAGCTTCAATCGGGGCACATGGTCTTTGCAGGACGGCGCGATTGTCGGAGTTGCAGAAACTGACGCGGACTTGTGGACAGGGCACCACTTTGCCGCCGATCAGGTCGTGACGGCACAAGTGACCCTCATCAAGGGGCCCTCCCATTTGCTGGTGGCCCGCGCCAGTGGAACGTCGCGGTACTACTCAGGCGGAATCGTAGATGGCAAAGCCGTTATTCTGGCCGAGAATTTCGGCACAACCCAATTGGCGCAAACAGATGTGGACATTGATACATCTTTGCCAATTGAACTGAATCTGTCTGCCATCGGCGACACTCTCACCCTTTCGATTAATGGAAACACAGTGTTGAACGCGCAGGATGAAACACACCCCAAAGGCATGTCGGGGCTTCGTATGGGCGCGCCCGGGCGCATTGTCTGTCACCGATTTGAAATTAAGGAAACCTAGCTCATGGGCCAGATAACCCTGCAAAATATCGGTAAATCCTATGGCTCTGCCGAGGTGCTTTCCGGCATCAACCTTGAGATAACCGAAGGTGAATTTGTGGTGTTGGTCGGCCCGTCCGGTTGTGGGAAATCAACGCTTTTGCGGATGATCGCAGGGCTGGAAAATATCAGCAAAGGCCGGATCGTAATTGACGGCAAGGTTGCGAACCGCATTCCCGCAAAGCAGCGCGGGCTTGCGATGGTGTTTCAATCCTACGCACTTTATCCACACATGAAAGTTGCCGAAAACATGAGCTTTGCGTTGCGGCTTGCTGGCGCGCCAAAATCGGAGATTGCGCAGAAAGTGGCGCATGCCGCCGATATTCTCGGGCTTACCGACTATCTTGATCGTTTGCCGCGTGAATTGTCCGGCGGGCAACGTCAACGGGTCGCGATGGGGCGCGCGATTGTGCGCGATCCCGAAGCGTTCCTGTTTGACGAACCTTTGTCGAACCTTGACGCAAAACTGCGGGTGAGGATGCGGGCTGAGATCAAGAAACTGCACCAGCTGCTTGGGAAAACAATGATCTACGTGACCCATGATCAGACCGAGGCCATGACAATGGCCGACCGGATTGTTGTATTGAACGATGGCGGCATTGCGCAGGCGGGCCCCCCTAAAGAGCTGTATTCAAACCCTGTATCGCAGTTTGTTGCCAGTTTTATCGGCTCACCCGAGATTAACCTGCTCGACGCGGTGACCGAGGAACCGGGCGCACTGCATGTGACGCTGTCGGATGGGACGCGGCTGCCATTGCCAAAGCCGATCGACCTTCCCGCTGGTGAGCATGTGACCTACGGGGTGCGGCCACAGACGATGACGCTGGATCCTGACGGTGTTGCAGCTAAAGTTGTGCTGGTGGAACCCACCGGCGAGGTTGTGGAGGCGTCTTTGTCGCTCTCGGGGCACGATATTACTGCTGTGTTGCCAGAAGATGCTGGTCTAAAAACCGGCGACGATGTGAAATTGAAAATTCTACCGGAACGCATTTTTGTATTCGACGTAGAAACTGGCGATCGCCTGATATGACGGGGCAAAACGTCAAACAAACTGCATAAGCGACATACAGAACTCAGTGCTTGTGCATGTCCGGCCGCGGGCGAGACGGGCATCGAGGAAGGCACCGTCAAAATAATCCCGGTGATCGAAATCCCGGAAGCAGCATGGGGCGGCCCTGACCTGCGATTGCCGGCCCAATCTCGCAAGTATTGCAGCCCGAGTCCGTTGGCACCAGACGTCGCATGCAACCGGACCACTCGATACCTTTTCAAAGTTAATTGATGCGCAGAGTTTTCTATATCGCGCAGTTTCAATGCAGTCAGAAATAGCCACGCTTGACTCATCCGACATAGGTGGCTAGGCGTTAGTTCACTATACGGACATATTTTCAACATACTGAACTTGGGAGGGAGTACTATGAGTGGACGCGGTGCCGAACGTATTCTGCAGATCCTAGAGTGGATGGCATCTGAGACGGAGCCGGTGAGCTTTGTGCAAGTTGTGGCCGCATTTGGATTTCCCAAAAGCAGCACGCTTGATCTGCTCCGTATCCTCGTGACCGGCGAATATGCTGAAAAAACACCCGATGGGCGGTACCGGTTGCTGCGTGTTCCTGGAGAGCCGGGCAGGCCTGGTCACGGATATGGCACATTGCTGCGCCATGCCGACCCATGCATGCGGCAGGCCGTTGAAATCACGAGAGAAAGTGGGTTTGTCGCCGTCCTGACGGAAGACCGCGACATTCGCTATATTCTAAAGATTTTGCCCGATCGTGAGATCAGATATGACCGCGATGTCACCGTCGCGCGACGCCCCCATCAGGTGTCATCCGGTATCATTTTGCTGGGCAGTTTAACTCAAGACGAGTTGCGGGATTACGTCACGACCGAACGCACCTCAGGCCGTTTTGATGGTTCGTTCGAGGACCTTGCTGCGCAGGTTGAGGCGGCACGTACAGCCGGATTTCAAATCACGGCGGTCGGGATTGTCGAGGGCGCGGGCGGAATGGCGGCCCCGATCCGTGGGCGTGACGGCAAGATCAGTGCGGCTATCAATATTGCAGGTCCGGCACACAGAATTGCGGACGAAGTCGACACAATCGAACCCGTTCTGCGTGAAACGGCAGCCGCGATATCGCGGGCGATGGGGGCGGGCACCAACACGAAACAGCCATTGGGAAAGGCAAGCGAAGGCAAGCCTTTAACCACTTGAAATCACTAAATGACAACCAAAACCTAAACGGGAGGAACTACAAATGACCAAATTAACCATGAACCGACGCAAGGCCTTGGGCCTCATGGCAGGCAGCGTTCCGATGCTGTCCGCACTGCCAGCGTTTGCGCAGGAATTTCCCGGTCCACGCGGGATCGAACTTGTTGCAGGCTATGGCCCTGGCGGCGGGCATGACACACTTTTGCGCACAATGGCGCGGGTGCTTCAGTCCGAAGGCATCATCGAAGAGCCCCTGACTGTGGTGAACAAGGAAGGCGGCAGTTCTGCTGTCGCCATGGGATACCTGAACGGCCACGCTGGCGACGGGCATTTCCTGATGTCCGTAACGTCCTCCCACGTGACGACGCCACTGACGACGAACATTGGCCTCGATTACACAAACTTCACGCCCATTGCGCGGCTTGGCATTGACCCCGAACTGTTGCTCGTCAGTGCAGCCGGGCCCTATCTGTCTATCGACGACCTTAAGGCAGCTGGTAAAACCTTAAACGTCGGCGGCACGGCGACAGGATCCATCGAGCACATTGTCGCCATCGAATTCGGTGAACAAAGTGGCGTCGATGTGAACTTCATTCCGTTCCAAAGTGACGGCGAAGTTGTGGCGGCCCTTTTGTCGGGTCAGGTCGATTTCACCATCGGCAATCCGGGCTCTGCACGTGACTTTATCGAGGCTGGCAATTTCCTTGCGCTGGCCGTTTCGACGGACGAGCGGATTGACGCCTTGCCGGACGTTCCAACGTTTCAGGAACAAGGCCTTGATATCACGATGAGCCTTTTCCGTGGCGTGACTGCGCCCGGTGACATCGATGCCGAGACGCGTGACTGGTTGATCGAAAAAATGCGTGAACTCAGCGAGAACCCTGAGTGGAAGGCCGTCTACCTTGAACCGAACGGCGTTGTTCCGGGCTTCTTGGCCGGTGATGAATTCACCGCATACCTCGAAGAAACCCAAGGCATCTATACCGACGCCCTTACAAAACTCGACTTGATCTAACCCAAACAGGAGGTCCCCGCGTGAAATATTCCGAACTGCTTTTTCTCGGCATGCTGGCCGTATTTGCGGGGGCCACTTTAATCGGTAGCATCGGCATGCCGTTCACATCCGGGGTCACGTTTGGCCCCGGCTTTGTTCCACTCATTATGTCGGTCGCCATTCTGGTATTGGCGGCATTGATCGCGGCACGAACGATGATGCGGCGACGTGCGGCTGGCGACACGGTCGTCCAAGACGAAGAACCGGCTGGCGACATCACGTCCGTCATCTTCGCCATTGCCTTGATTACCGCAGCCGTCGCAGCCACGTCCTTCGGATCGCTTCTTGCACCACTTGGAGTGTGCATGTTTGTCATCACCGCCCTGCTGCTGAAACGCAGTTGGGCCGTGGCTGTGGTGTCCACGCTTGTTACCGTCGCCGCAATCTATGCCATTTTCGGCGTTTGGCTGCACATCCCGATCGTCTGAATACCCTCAGCCAAAAAGGTTGCTTAAATGCTTGATACACTGTCCCAGCTAGCGGGTGGATTTGAAACCATCCTGACGCCCTACAATATTATATTGATCTTTCTGGCGGGCATGATTGGCACAATCGTCGGCGCGCTGCCGGGGCTGGGGCCATCAGCAGGCATCGCACTGATGCTGCCGTTGGCTGCGAGCATGGACCGCGCGTCGGGACTATGTTTGCTGACAGGTGTTTATATGGGCACGATGTATGGCGGACGTATCACCGCAATTTTGATTAACACGCCGGGCGACGCGCCTGCGATCATCACGGCACTGGATGGCTATCCGATGATGCAACGGGGTGAGGGTGGCATCGCGCTCGGCATTTCGGCAATCTCGTCGTTTATTGGCGGGATGTGCGGGCTGGTCGTGCTGATTTTCTTTGCCCCTATCGTGGCGCGCTACGCGATCTTTCTTGGGCCGCCCGAGTATTTCCTACTGATGCTGCTGGGCCTTTCGACCATCGTTTTGCTGGCGGGTGAAGACATGCTCAAGGCGTTGATCATGGTCTGTTTCGGCATTCTCGTGTCCACCATTGGGGCGGACCGCATTTCGGGCCATGTCCGGTTTGCGTTGATGCCAGAATTCATCGAGGGCATTGATTTCGTCGCCATTATCATCGGTCTTTATGGCTTGGGCGAAGTGTTCCACAATCTGGAACAAAAGGTCACATTAAACCTTGGCAAACCGTCGTTGAAAATGTCCGACTATGTGCCGTCGCGTGCTGTTTTAAGGCAGGCAAGGGGACCAACTGCGCGCGGGTCGCTTATGGGAACGGTCATTGGTATTTTGCCCGGTGCGGGGGCGACGATTGCGACGTTCCTGTCGTATGCCTTGGAAAAGAAACTATCAAAAACGCCCGAAAATTTTGGCAAAGGTGAAGTAGCCGGACTGGCTGCACCAGAGGCGTCTAACAACGCGGCTGTGCCGGGGTCGTTGATCCCACTGATCACGCTGGGCATTCCGGGGTCTGGTGGAACGGCGATCATGCTGGGCGCGTTGATTATGTTTGGCCTGCAACCGGGGCCGCTGTTGATGATCCGGTCGGGCGATCTTGTCTGGGCGATGATTGCGGGCCTTGTGCTGGCGAACATTTTCCTGCTGCTGTCCAACATCCTGTTGATCCCGCTGTTTGTAAATCTGTTGCGCGGTGTTCAGGGTGTTCTGGCATCGGTGGTTATTGCGCTATGTGTCGTGGGGGCGTTTTCATTGTCCTATTCGACGTTTAATATCTGGATTGCGTTGATCTTTGGCGTTATCGGATACTTGATGCGCAAGAACGATTATCCGACCGGTCCGTTCATTCTGGCAGTTGTTCTCGCACCGCTGGCAGAGAATTATTTCCGTCAGTCGGTCATGTTGGGGCAGGGACGTATGGCCATATTCTGGGAACGGCCAATCTCCGTAAGCATCATTGTTGCCATGATCCTTGCGGTGTTGGCGGCGATTGTTCTGCGCCTAACGATGCGCAAACGCATGGCTACTATTGCCCAGACGAAAGGGGCCAAATGACCGAGATCGCGCAGAACTGGACCGCCGCCGAGTTTGAGAAAGCGCCCACAGGCCCCCTTGTCGGGCTGCGGGTTCTTGATCTGTCGCGGTTGGTGGCCGGCAATATGACGTCGCTGCAACTGGCCGATTTTGGTGCCGATGTCGTCAAGGTCGAACCGCTGCCCCTGGGTGACCCGCTGCGCGCTTGGAAACAGCAGGGCCATTCCACTTTCTGGAAAACCTATGGCCGAAACAAACGGTCCATCGGGCTGGATTTTCGGAGTGATGGTGCAATTGATCTGTTGCGCGATCTGATGGCAGGCGCGGATGTGATGATCGAAAGCTTTCGCCCTGGCACGCTTGAAAAGATGGGCCTCGGGGCAGATGTCTTGGCGCGGGATTTCCCGCGATTGATCCTTCTCAGGGTGTCGGGCTTCGGCCAAACGGGCCCCTATAGTAAACGACCGGGGTTCGGCACCTTGATCGAGGGCATGTCGGGGTTTGCCCATCGCAACGGGGAAACAGGTGGTGACCCGCTGTTACCACCCTTGGCGCTGGCCGACATGATTTCAGGGCTTTACGGGGCTAACGCGATAATGATGGCTTTGCGGTCGCGGGATGAAAGTGGACGCGGCCAGATCATTGATTTGTCTTTGCTCGAAGCGATGGTGTCGATTCTGGGGCCGGAACCGCTGGACTACCGCATCACAGGCACGCCGAAACCACGCGTTGGCAACGGGTCCAATACCTCAAGTCCGCGCAATGTCTATCAAAGTCGTGATGGCCATTTCATTGCCGTTTCTGCTTCTATCCAAAGCACCGCAGTCCGCCTGTTTAGCGCCATCGGGCGCGATGACATGAACACGGATCCGCGCTATGCCACAAACGAGGCCCGCGTTGCCAATCGCCATGACGTCGACGCCGTTGTGGGCGCATGGATGGGCGCGCGCGACCGCGACGAGATTGTAAAGTTTTGCGATGAGGAGGGGATTACGGCAGCCCCGCTTTATTCCGTCGAGGATATCGCGACCGACCGGCATTTTATTGATCGGGGCATCTTTGTCGAAGTACCAGATGGTGATCTCGACACTGTGCCAACCCATGCGCCCCTGCCACGGTTGTCGCAGACGCCGGGCAACCTCTGGCGGCCTGCACCCACGCTTGGTGAACATGGGCGTGACGTGCTGCGCGATTTCGGCATTGATGAAGCCCGCACCACACAATTAATCCAAAACGGCACAGTTTTGGACACGAAAACACAGTCCGAATGAGGTTGCGCTCCCTTCTTTATGTTCCGGCGCACAGCGAACGTTTTGTGGCCAAGGCGCATACATGCGGTGCGGACGCCATCATTCTTGATCTTGAGGATTCGGTGCCTGAAAGCGAAAAAGACGCCGCACGCGACGCACTTGCATCTGCGGTTGCGGATGTTGCCCAATCCGGCGCGCATGTTTTTGTGCGCATCAATGCAACGGACAGGATGATGCAGGATGCTGATGCCGCAATGGCGGCGGGGGCGGATGGATTAATGGTGCCGAAAGTCGACGGGCCTGCTGATCTTGAAACGCTGTCAGCGCACTGCATCCAGATCATCGCAATCGTCGAATCCGCCCGTGGACTACTGGCGGCACAGTCGATCGCTGCTGTCCCGCACGTCATTGCCCTATGTCTGGGGGGGGAGGATTTTGCGACCGAAACGGGGGCGCAGCCCACGGCCGAAACGCTGCGGCTGCCCAAGCTCTTGACGCATTACGCCACAAAGGCCGAAGGGAAATTATCGCTGGGTATGCTGTGTTCTGTCGCGCAGTTTGACGACGCTGAAGGATTGCGCGACGCTGCCGCAGAAGCTGCGCGGTTTGGCTTTGACGGGGCAACTTGCATTCACCCGTCTGTGGTCGGCGTACTGAACGATGCATTCGCGCCAGATGCGGATACCGTAGCGCGCGCCCAACGCATCGTCGCCGCCGCACAGGATGCTGAGGCACGCGGAGTCGGTGCCTTTCGTCTGGACGGCGAATTCATTGATGCTCCAGTTGTTGCTCGCGCGCGTCAGGTTCTTTCGAAAAATAAAGGGAACCAACGTCTTGATTAAGAACTGGATGTTCGTCTGCCATGTTGGTCTCCCCCGCACGAAGAAGACGGGGTGGGACGAGGGGGTATTGGGATTAACGAGGGTATTGATCCCCTTGACCTGTACTTTCAGAATGATCGGATCATTCATAGGTGGATGACTTGCGCCGGTTCTGTCGCAAAGATTTTGGGTTTGATGTTTGCGCAGTATGATGCATCGCCGTAGAAGGTGACGTCGCAGCGATGATTGGATATGTACGATGGGTGACTTCAAAGGCGCGCATTATCCGAAGTCTGTGATCCTGTTCGCGGTATTTTTCTATCTGCGCTACCCTGTGTCTTATCGCGACCTCGAGGAAATAATGGAGGAACGCGGCGTCGATGTTGACCATGCAACCCTAAATCGTTGGGTGGTCAACTACTCGCCATTGATTGCTGCGAAAGCCCAAGCGAAAAAGCGTCCGACCGCCATCTCATGGCACATGGATGAGACCTATATCAAGGTGCGCGGAAAGTGGATGTATCACTATCGCGCCGTAGACCGGGACGGTCAAACCCTTGATTTCATGCTGTCTGAGCGTCGTGACAAAGCTGCGGCGCGGCGCTTCTTCAGGCGGGCGATTGGAACGAATGGCGTCCCCGACCGCGTCGTCATCGACAAAAGTGGGGCCAATCTAGCGGGGCTGGAAGCCGTGAATGTGATCCTGAAGTTCACGGGAACAGGGCAGACCATCAAAGTCTTGCAGGTCAAATATTTGAACAATATCCTTGAGCAGGATCATCGGTTCATCAAGCGCATCACAGGGCAAATGCTCGGCTTCAAAGCCTTTCATTCCGCCTCCGCTACCCTTGAAAGTATTGAGACTGCGCACATGATCCGCAAGGGCCAATTCGATGCCAACGGCTTGACCGCTTTTCAGCAGTTTGCTCAGCTCGCAGCATAATTATGTCCAGCGCAAGCCTACACTCAACTCAGCTACAAATTTGCGACAGAACCGGTCAGGGTGGTTATGAAAAACAAGGGAGTTATTGTCGAGTCTGGTGTTTGAGGGTTTTGGGTCATGCGGCGATCTGGCCTGTCTCGGTGGTTTCGATGCCGTCTTTGAACGTGACGCCAGTGATGACTTTGGCGAGGTAATCAAAGCCGCGTAGTTTTCTCCAGTTTTGCTCAGCGCATTGCCCTAGCTTGAACATCATGTGCAACATGCCGTCGCGTGTCAGGCAGCCTTTTGAGCGTTTGGTCCTATGTCGGATCGTGGCAAAGGCTGATTCAATCGGGTTGCTGGTGCGGATGCTTTGCCAATGCTGTGCTGGGAAGTCGAAGAATGCCATGAGCTCCTCACGGTCCTTCTGTAGGCACAGAGTCGCCTTGGGGTACTTTGCCTCATAGGTTTTGATGAACAGGTCGAACGCCTTTGCCGCATCATTTTTGGTCTCTGCTTGCCAGATATCGTGGATCGCGGCCTTTGCTTTCGGCTGCGACAGCTTGGGCAGGCAATTCAGCACGTTCATCGTTTTGTGCTGCCAGCAGCGTTGCTGGCGGGTTGTTGGGTAGATCTCATCCATGGCGGCCCAGAACCCCATGGCACCGTCTCCGATAGCCAGCTTGGGCGCGTTCATCCCCCGCTCTTTGAGGTTGAGTAGGACTTCGCGCCAGCTTTGAGTGGAATCGCGCACTCCGTCCTCGATCGCCAAGAACCGCTTCTTGCCACGAGCTGTCACGCCAACAATTACAAGGGCGCAGAGCTTGTCTTCGGTGCCGCGCAAGCCGCTAGGAACACCGTCAGCCCAGATATAAACGATTGGCTCATCGTCCAGCGCAGTTTCTCGCCAGCCATCATACTCGGCTGCCCAACCTCGCTTGAGGCGCGACACCGTGTTAGCGGATCAGCCCGCCGCATCAGGGCCGAGCAGGACCTTGAGGGCAGCGCCCATCTCACCACTGGAAACACCTTTGAGGTAAAGCCAGGGCAAGGCGGCTTCCAGCGACTTGGTTCTACGCACGTAGGGCGGAACTAGGGCAGAGCGAAAGGTCACGGGTGTGCCGTCTTTTGAAAGAACCTTGGGAATGCGCACGCTCACAGGCCCGATACCTGTTTGAAAGGGTCGCGCCGGATGATGCCCGTTGCGTACGACAGCCGCGTGACCCGTCTGAGTGCGCAAGTCGGCAAACTGTGCCATGTAGCCTGCCAGTTCGTCCTCGACGGCTGATGCGATCAATGCCTGCGCTCCCGTTTTCAGTAATTCCGTCAGCGCGTCCGTCATCTCGTCTCGACGGGCAAAATCAACAATGTTAGTCGTTTCCATGGTGGTGTATCTCCTTCGGTTGGGCTGCTG
>Ga0307930_1000785_pt1 | contig 25454 bp, 18 predicted proteins | sample OrgLakmetageno46_FD_203161 | JGI IMG/M metagenome (GOLD analysis project Ga0307930, IMG submission 203161) | Saline water microbial communities from Organic Lake, Antarctica - #46 | ecosystem: Environmental > Aquatic > Non-marine Saline and Alkaline > Saline | place: Antarctica: Organic Lake...
CCCTGCTTTGAGCCTCCCGAGCACGCACCATGCGAACTTGTGCTTCGCGCAAAAAGACAAACGGAAGCCGAGCCCCGTGCCCACACTTTAGCGGAACTACTTCGACGAAGTCAAACCCAAATGACTCAATGCCTTGAGCATCAGCAGCTGCGCCGGGTCCGTCAGTGCATACACCTACTTTCACCCGTCGAAATAATGCAGCAGCGGTACAAGCAGCAATTTCGTCTTCCGTGAACTGGTGGAGTGAGCATTGCCGAAGGTTTCTGGAGGCCCGCCATAGAATGGAATCAACGCTAACGATGATATCAATGGTTCCCATGTTGCACGCGGCTGCTGTTGTCGCCGCATCCTCTCTTCGTCGGTGCTACCTCTAGCAGTGGAATCCAGTGAAGCGCCTATTTTCTTTTTTTTGCTGAGTTGTAACCAGGGAGCACACTTTTGGGCTACAATATCGCTTGCTACTGACTGCACTTGCATGACCTGCTTGGCTTGCTGCTCTTTGTCATCTTCTGGCGCATTTTTCTCGAGGTTGTGCTCAAAGCCAGACAAATGTTCGACGAAAAAGTCACCAAGACGTAGGGGCTTAAGCACAATGCGATGCCCCTGAGAGCACGAAAGGGAATTATTTAAATTCAGTGCACGTTATGGGAAGATAAGCTATATGATAATAGTATTGGACGAAAGGAACATAACGCACCGTGCCACCGCCAGCTGTAAAAAGGTTGAAGTCATGATATTCCATCGCTGTGTGGTTTGGAAACGGCGTCCGTAAAAATGTTGATCGCCGTGCTACCCAACTACCTGCATACGCAGCAGCCTGACCGAAACAGCGCAGAAATGGCAAAGTGGACCGATTATCAATTCCAGTACTCGCAGTGAGAAACGGAGGGCCTCCACTGTGTTTGACATCCCCATATCCTGCTTCTGGGTACCATGCTCCTGTATATTGCGACGGTGATGTTCGAGCGGGCATCTTGTCTACAGTTCCTTGATGTGCTGAAGGGTGAGAATCGCTAGGCTGATCATTCGCGTCTTTCGCTATTCTTGTAAATACACTCGTAGGTATATGAGCCCTTAATCTGCCTTCTTCTATGGCATCCTTCCCAGAGTCGCGATTCTCTAGGGACTGAACTGTGAGTGTTCCATTGCTGCTTCTTATCTTGCTGGAACTTGTGTTGACAATACTGCCAACCACTTGATTCGTCAAATTATCGGTAACCCATCTCATCCAATGTGCTGCACCGAGGGGCTGCGGGAGTCCACCATAGCTGCTGCTGCTTTCATGGATTCTGCTATTGCTGCCATCTTTCTCAAATTGGTCCCTATTCACATGATCAATCTTGGTCTTTACATGCTCGGCATCATAGATAGATGACCCAGCGTCCAACTTGTCGACTAGTTGAGTGCTACCTATAGCTTCCTCAGTATAGTATTGACCAGTGCCGGAATGGGTCAGCGTATAGAGGGTAAATGCAGCAGCTACTGTGAGAGCACACCGTAGATAAAAAGTTCGCATTAAACTTGATCTCTCCTACTAGCTTCAAACTAAGGCAAGCTCAGTAGATAGCAATAGTCAATTCATCCATTCTTCATTCAGAGCTTGAAGTAAACGCGTCCTAAAGGTCAATGCTCAGAGCTATCATCTAGCCAGCTACTACAGTCTGTAGTACTAAGCCACAACGTCGATATCATGCCAGAAATGTGCCAGCAAGAATTGATACCTTGGCTCAAGTCTAACAATAGAAGCGACAACCTAACACGCTACTACAAGCTAGCTAGCACAACACAAGGGTAGTTCGGAAGCTTAAGCAATAGCAGCAGTTAGTGTAAACTGCGAGCACAACACATGTCAAAGTGTTCGGAAGTAGTGTTGGCCATTTTTTCGCCAGATCAGGTCATCATCAGTCGTCGTCGAAGTGCGTGCCGTTGGATGTCGGAAAAGATCTGTTTACTGTTTACAGTTCATGTCATCTTGATGTTTGGTGTTTTAGGATTCAGGATGCTCAAGATAGAGGAGTTCAAGAGGTGATGGCGAGCGGCGAGTGAAGTAGATTAGGATCTCAAACTGCATACCTGTTAACAGCCTTTTCAAGTATTTCTTCCGAGTGCCTTTGAGAGTTGGAACATCTGGCGGTGATTACATAATTAGTCTTGTTATACGAGGGACGAAGCGATTTTATAGACTGCAGTACCAATCGTTACATACCATGGAAGATATCCAGATATTGCAGGGCTTCGTGCAGGGCCTAAATTCTGAGCTCGGCGGTATCGTTCTAGTCGTGTTCATTGTTCTCGCCCACCAATTCCAGCTGTGGCGCACGCGCCAGGCCCTGAAGCAGTCCCCTGATGTGGCTAACCAGTTGGTAACCAGTTTAGACGACATCTTACGAGGCATGAAGAGCGCCTACACCGCGTCAGGCTTGCGGGACGTGCGTCGCCCGCGTGACTTCCGAGCTCAGCACGTGTCAGCCTTTTGGCGCAATTTGAAGCGAAACGGGAGCATGAAAACCCCGGTAGGAAAGTCGCCGCGAACGCCGCGTGGGTCGGCCGCACGCGAAGGCAGGACCTCGCCTGCGCCAGGCATAGGAGCGTCTCCGCTGCCTGGCTCGCCAAGGCAGCCGTCCATGTCTGCGTCACCTGCTGCACCTTCAAGTACCGGTGCTCGAGCAGGCGGAGCTGGGTCAGGGCCCGGAGCGGTAGGTGAATCGCCGGCGGCGAAAGCTGCAACAGCAGCGGCCAATCAGGTGCCAGATGAAGTGGAAGGCGAGTTCGGCCCCACGGCCGGTGCGGCAACGCTTGCCCAACAAGAGCGCGCATGGCACGGGGTGGAAGCAGCCTTTTCCGACAACACTATTACTTGCTTCCACCAACCTCCCCCTGCTGGCGGAAGGTGAGGATTTCGCTCTCTACTAAATCTGTGCTTGAAAAAGATCGGAAACATGATATATCGCAGTTGCGCCCATAGATGTTTCACTTTTTGCTTCAGCTAGCCTTTTCTTTTACATGTGTTCGTGTGCATCTCTTCTGTCGCTGGCAGCGTGCACCGCTTCAAGTACGAAGTGTTGATTGAGGCTGACCCCGCGCCCGTGGTGGCGATTGCCCGTGAGCTGGACCTCATGCCCACTTGGTAATCAACACAGTTAGGGTTTAGAGCAGCGCAAACAAGAAATTCCTTATTTTTCGGCCTTCCCGATGGTACCACTGAGTACTTAGCTTAGTACTCGTGTATTTTTTTATGGCTTCACTCTTTGAAACACGCTTTCTAAGTGATATTCATCGTTGGCGTTTGCACGCATTTGTCAGTTATGAATCCCACTTCATATTTCTCTGCTGATCGTCTGCTCTCAGGAACAAGTTTGTGTCCCGGTCGCAAGTGGTGGAAACTCTGGTTCCAAGAGGGCGTGCGTCTTTCGGCGGGATATGGGGCTACGTCGAGTTGTGGTTCCCGTGGCCCCTCAGCAACCGGGCTATGGTGGTGAAGTGCGAAGTGGTGGACGTGCTCAAAGCGTCAGGGGCGATCTTGGTAAGAGGAAACTCCAACGTTTCGAAAATACACTCGCGTCGAAAGGGTGCAGTGCCCTGTAAAGGAAAAGAGGTGGCAGCGGCTAGTGTTCAAGTACAGAGTAGTACCTTGGCTTAAACTCTGGTGTTGTTATTGTGCTTGACTAGTCTATGAATTATTGCGCTTTTTTATTTTTTTCAACCCTTTCTCTTTCAAATCCAATCGAGACGCGGCCAATACTTCCATGCTTGAGCCTTGCTTTCTTGTACTTTAGGTGCGCCTCTTGTCCAGCGACTACAACGACGAGTCCAAACTGCCAACCACCGCGGCCCAGTGCCCTCGGCTCGGGTCGGTGTTTAACTTGACTCAAATCGTGCCTTTGGCCCCAAAACCCGACGGAACCCCACGCACTCAGTTTGTGGTTTACGCGGACATGGATTTTGGCACTGCGGCAATTCCCGGGTAAGTAAGGAAGTCAACTAGCAAACACACACCAGGGATATTTTGGGGTTGAGTGAATGCTTCTTACATGTAAAAAGACGTTTCACCATCACAAGGCTGCTTTAGTCTCCTGTCATATCCTCGCTCTCCTGCATTTTTGTGTGGTTCTAATCGTGCTCTCGTAAGGCTCACATTTCTTATCGCAAGTATATCCTAACTGTGCCATTGAACATTTCCTGTGCCAGGTTTGTGATTCAGTTCATTTTGAAAGTCATGTCGCCGGTCGTGTACACCCAAGTCAAGAAACTCCTCGAAACGGAATTTGGCGGTGATACGGTAAATGCACCTCGTTGAGAAATCACTATCTGCTTCTTATGCCTGATACGTGCGCATCTGACAGACTTTACCTGAACAAAATTCACCCAATCAATCAATCAATCAATCAATCGAATAAATGAACCAACGATTGAACAAACAAACGAATAAGCCAACAATCAATTAAACTAACATACAAATATACATACAAACAATCAGGTGTTTCGCGAGCGGATGGCTGCATGCCCGGAAATGTACGAGCGGCTGGCCAAAGCCGTATCCTTGCACCTGAGCCGAACTCTGGAACAGCCGCCGGGGGCCGACCAATGCTTACCGCCAGACGAAGCGGCCTTACGCCGTGCCGCTCGCGCAGCGGTGATGGGCGGGGCTGCGGCGGTGTCAGCGGCTAGCGCGGCAAATGCCAACAGCTCTTCGACGCATGGCCACAACAACCACTATCGCCACGGCAGCCGCCACGGCAGCCGCCACGGTAGCCGCCACGGCCGGAGCAGCGGCCGCAGCCGGAGCCGGAGCCGCACTCGTGGTGGCAACCACAAGCACAGTGGCAGCAGGCGTAGTGGTGAGGCGGACTGTTTACCGCCCCCCCCCCGGTCACCGGGGAAGCACCATGGTGGCTCTGGTTCCTTTTCTGAAGGCGACAGCAGCAGCGATGACAATGACGACAGCGAGGACGATCCGTGGAACTTCGCAGACGGTGGTGGAAGCCTCTTGATGCACTCGCGCTCACTTGGCTCGCTGCACGGCATGCTTCAGAGGCACAGCACGCTCAGCTTGCCTCAGTCGCCGGTGTCTACTCCGGTCAGCGCCACAGAGTACCCTCCTCACTTTGATAATATGAATAGCAACAGCAGCAATAGCAACAACAGCAACAAGCTCGGCAGCGGTAAGGCAAACAACAACCATAGCAAGGCTGGTATCGACAGTGGCACTGGTAGTGCCACGAAATCGAACCCAGATATTGCAGCAGTCGAATCCTCCACAAGAAAAGGCAACACTAACGGTGGTGGCGGCGATGGTGGCGGAGGAGGAGGCAACAAAGGAGGTTCAAGCGACAGCACGAACGAAAACTACCTCGTTGGGCCGCCCGTGCTGAGGCGGTCACGGCCATCTCTGGGGCGCTCGCAGTCAGCCACTACTTTGCGCTTGAAGGTGGAAGCCCCAGAGCGCAGCGCTTTCGCCGGCGCTGGAGCGTGCTGGGAATCGCCGGCCAACCTCGTCGGTGGCGGAGAAGGTAATGGAAGGGAATGAGCAGGTTTACTAAAGAGTTCTCAATCAATTCATACATGTGTTTCATGCACTCTTTCGTTCATTGTGTAATGTCACGACTTCCTTGTGTGTGTCTGAATGTAGTTTTCTTTTTCGTTTATTTTCTTGTCAACAGCCGCCGGCCTTGTAACACCTGTCAAGTCACGGCGAGGCCCGGAGGCTGTTTACTCTGACTCCATGTCCGATGACGACGACGACGATAACGACGACGATGCGTCGAGCCCACGGCCGGTGCTACCTCCTCCGGTCGCGGTAGTGCAGCGCCCGTACCGCATTGACTCGTTTGACTCCACCACTTCCTTACAAGGCCTCGCTCGCTTGCGGCCCCTCTCTCGCCCGCCGGCCCGCAAACCCTTGCCGACGAAAGCGTTGCTGTGATATGATTGCCTTCAGCACCGTCGCGTGTTGCACGTGCGCGTTATAAAATAGAAATTGAGCGAAAGAGAGCTAAAGTGGGAGGGAGCACGAAGCACAGCAGATAGACAAAAAGAAGGCAGCATGACCCCCTTCTACGTCATATTCAGCACAAGCACAAGGCCCACTTATAACGTATAACAATTGCACTTTATAAATCGTGGTTTACCACATTTTGGCACGCCAGCGCCAGTACGAATTTGCGAGTAGTTTTGGTTGTTGTTATACAGTAACGGGTCCGTAATGGCAATGGGTCTGATATCCGGATGTCCCTTTCCACTTTCCACCAATCGAATGAGGTGAGTATAGTGATCAATAGCTATATGGGAATGGACTGGTGCCCGAAAGCAACCTGAAGCTGAGATGGCCCAGGGTGTTATATAAATAGAAAAAGGAAGAAGCATAATCATACTCGTTTCTTATAGTCTGCGGTCGTTCAAACTTTAAATTTAAGAAACCTTCAATTATTATTTCTTGTGGACACGTCGATGTGCCATTTCGGGGGCATCGCGAGGAGCGCTTGTATCAGGGAAGACCACTCCAGCGCTGTGGAGTTCTATAAAAAGCTGGCGATATACTTCGGGCTCCACTTCAACTGCTCGCTTCGCGCACAGAGCTATGAAGCGAGGAGAGTCGAGGACTGCCATCAGAGCTTCTTTCTGTGGCTGAGTTCCTTCACTGGTAGTGTTAATGTCAAGTCGCCTTAAGACCCCTTTGGCTGTGAGATTTGCACGCACTGTGCGTCGTTTGGCAGCCCAGCACAACCGCACAAAAGCTAACCACTGTTGTGCTATAGTCGTCGCTAATATTGCTGCGTTGCCGCTATTGCTACAACTGCTGTTGTCGTCGGCAGAAACAGAAACAGTCGTTTCTACGTTGCTATCGGGACTTCTGTTAAGGCTGCGCAGCTCACAATGCTGGTCTGTGGCAGAGGGAAACACCGCGCCATCCTCGATGCTATCTCGGCTTGGTGGAGATTGCACATCCATATCATCCTCTCGGCGCACTAGCCGCAGCACCCGCGAGTTGACCGCTGGAGGCGGGTTGAATGCAGCTGGCAACACGAGCGCACCGACGAGGTCCACCACCGAGACTGCGCGCAACAGCACCGCCAAGTGACCGTAGCTGCCGCCCCCACCGTGGGTAGCACTCTGCTTGTGACGAGGCTCAGCTGCAAGTGCCCTTGGAGTAGCGCCAGAGGGATTAGCTGCTGCCTTGTGAGCAAACTCGTCCTGCACTAAAAACACTGCCGAGCGCCATTTTGCTCGGGGCAGTTTGAAATCTGCTGGGCTGTCGCATTTATCGTTCTTTGCTGTGGTTGATGGTGTAGCTGATTCAGTAGCTCCTGTATCGAGTAAATTTGCCACCTCCCGTGGTCCATCAAGGAGAGCGAGCCGCTTCAGGAAGGGCGAGGAAATCGAATAAGGTAAATTGCCCACTACTGCGTCTACGGAGGCGAGACCGAGAGGTAAGCTTTCGTCCTGCGCACTGCCACAAATGAGCTCGAGCGTGACGTCGCCATGAACTTCTTCCCGCCGCACGTAGCCGTGGCTGAAGTTGATGGCTGCTCGCCCAGCACCGCTTTCTCCAAACGCTCCATGGTGGCGGGCAGGGCCTGGGCGGTCAGGCCCATCGAGCAAACTCCACTCTAAACGACGAACCATGTCGGGGCCAAGCTCTACGGCTCGCACCGTGCCGCCAGGCGACACGGCTGAGAGCAGGGCACGTGTTAAGCGCCCATCGCCAGGCCCTACTTCAAGGACAGTGTCTCCAGGTTGCAGAGCAGCAGCTTCCACAATGCGTGCAATCACGGCGGCATCCTCGAGCAGGTGCTGACCGGGAGCGGATGGTGTCTTTCTAGAGGCCCATTGCCTTGCTGTTGATGCTAGAGGCACTTGGGTGGCGTAGCGGCGAGCTAGTAACATGATTCGCTTCTTAAATATGCAAGACGTACAAATTAACACTTTTCAGCTACGCTACAAGCTGTGTCTACTTTGCCTAGTCAAGGCTTGGAACTGCACATCAGCGACGAGCTCGGAGTTGAGATGTTGAGATAACAAGCTGAAAGCGTGAGACCTCAAGTTTGTTAGCTTCAGTCTAGCCACAACTAGTGCTTCTGAGGTCTATCTATACTCGTCGGTAGTAAGTCTGGAGTCAAGTCGACGCTCTAATCAAGGGTGCCCTTGCTCTAATTATAAGCCGGCCGGCATGCCGGTTGTATTATTTCAAGAGTTGTCATGTTACAGTAAGTATCGAAGATCGAGATGATAAAAAGATACGGTGCCTTCAGGTTCTGGTGTGCCTTTATACTCTTATACTGTACCAGCTGTACTATGTAAATCTCTCTAGAAGTTTGATGCTCCGCGCGAGAATGAGTCTAAGCGCGTCTCTCTCCTAAGACCCTTAAAAAGGAAGCATTTCTAGATCGTATTGATATTGGTATTCAGTCACCACAAGCATGTGCAGTATCGATAGTGCTACAGATAGTAGTATGTTTGATGTATCTCGACATGTCAATCATTCCACGCAAGCATTTGGATTGATTGCATAGAGCATCTCGCGTTTTGTTCAATACTCATCTCCGCAGCGCTGAACACGAATGAATTTTGATTAGAAACTAGCCTCTTTAAATATTCATCAGTATGTGGGGCACTTTACTGGCTGCCCTCATATCTATACTAGCAAGTGCCGGCGGCGAACCCTTTGCCCACGAATTTCTCAATGCGCCAGCACCGTGGAACCCGAGCGCAACTACCTTGATATATTTGCGAATGCAGAAAACGGGCTCTAAAACTCTTGTAGAGCTGTTTGAAGGAAAGGTGTGGCTAAGAAAGCCGTGCCAAAAGACGAATTGGATAGGCCAAAGCACCAGTTCTTGCAAGACTGCTTTGAAGGCGCGGCACACCGTAATGGTGGGCCATTCTCCCTGCATTATAGACGGGCACTGCGCTCTCGATGTACTCAGGGATGCGCCCAGCCCAAAGTTGCGGTACCAACCATCTCAACCGTCCACTGAGATTGCAAAGGCTTCTCCTATACCACCACCTGTCAGGAATATTGTGATTACGCTGTTGCGTGAGCCCACCGCGCGCACTTTATCGGAATTCAAGCATGTCTGTAGCTTAGGCGTCGGCCAGTGGGATTACTCTACTCGGGCCTGGCGCAGCAAAAATTGGGCCCTATTGCCAAGCGCCGACTCTGAGATTGATGCACGTGATAATCGTGGAGTTGACAGCAGCAAGAACCTTTACGCGTCAGCTGTCACGAGCCTCAATGCAAGTACTTCTGAACCAACATCAGAGAAGCCATCCAGTAGCAACAATTCGACATCAGGTGGTGTTTGGTTCAAATATGACCCTAGGACATGCTCTTCAATGGCAACATTAGTGAGCTTCGTAGTTTCCAAAGAGCATGCAAACGGCATGGATAACCGCCAGGTGCGCATGCTAGCGGGTGCTCACTTGGAACCTCACGCGCCTGACGTGCGTGACGTGGCCACAGAACTTTATCCACTCGCAGAAGCAGCGATGGCGTCGCAAGTGGACTTTGTTTTTGTCACTGAGCACTTTGACTTGGGGCTGTTGCTTTTAGCTCAGCGCCTTGGCGTGCCGCCACCGAGGACATACATGCACGTCTCCGAGGTCAAACCGCAGCAGCCCTTACCCAAAGAAGTCCAAGATGCCCAAAACAATAAATTAGAGACAATTGGGGGGTCTGCGAATGCTGTCCCGAGTGCAGCACCATGGATAGTGGCATGGTTGCGACGCTTGAATCGTTTTGATGCTACGCTTCACACTGCGGCTACTTCTGCTCTCAACCGAGCTGCAGATGCGGCTGGCTTCGGCGAATCGAAGAACAACCAAATCAATTCCATCAGAAGTATGCCGCGGGGACCTTTTTACCACTGCACTGATGTGCAGCCGCCTCGACCGCTTACTTACAGGCCCGGCTCGGAAAAAGTCACTAGAGAATGCTCCTTGCTGGTCAACGCAAGTATAAGCAGAGCCACAGCGGGCTGAATTTTTGTATCTTTATCTTCGATGTATTCAAACTCCAGAGAAAACATTGCTTAGGGCCATTTTCATTTTTACAGAGGAATATCTTTTAGACCCACCGTAAGATTCCTCTTGGCTTTTGGCTATCAATATCAAGGCATACTGGCATATGAATGCGGAATACTGAATTCAAGGAGGTTATTACACATTACACGGCTTTGGTTACTATGTACTATGTACTAAAGGCACGCAAAACTCAATTGACTGCCTCTACTTGGATATTCCTGCGCCTAGTAGATTTCTTCGTTTTAGAAATCTGCTATCTTAGAGACCTATTGATTAGACAATAGTAGGTTGATTGGAAGTGGAAGTACGAGTCTCACATTCACATTCAGCATTCAGGGTATAGAGTGAAAGTGTAAAAGTTAAAGAGCCAGAGGTTTCGGTTATTTGCTATTGGAGTACCCGGCAGCCAGCAGGGATACCTTTTTACTAGTCCACGCCAATAAGCAATAACCCATCGCCACTATATTATTGATATTGTGTAGGCCTACGATCTTACGATGCACTACGGCGGAATTAGAACGAAATCGATATTGATGCTAGTAGGTAGTAGGTAATACCGAGCCGCAGGTGATTTTGAATAAATTTTGGTCCCGAAGTTACCAAGTATTAGCCTCATTAGTCTCACTGAAGCAGAAGCAGTTTTCTTCCTGTGTTCTTTTATGCCATTATCTCAACAAACCCGTTTTGAGACAGGCCCCGAAGGGCCACAATTGGAAGGCTAACAGGTAGAGAAGAAAAGCAAAGCAGCGCAAAGTAAACCTAAGAAGCCATTTTTCGTTGTGTTTTTGGCTGAACTGTGGCTCGTTTCACTGAGATAGCTGCCTTGTTTTGCAACATGCCACCGCTGAATGGCTCGGCTAAATCCTTGTAGCCGTAGCGCTCGGCGGCGACCCACACCCGCGCGCTCAGTTCAGGGCCAATAGCCCCCTGCAAAGTCGCCCAGTCCAACGTGGTACGCTCCACGGTTTCGGCCGCGGCAGACGCGTGAATTTTGAGTGCTTCGGGGACTTTGGACAGGGACGGAAAACCACCGAGCTTGGAAGCATTATAAGCCACTGACGACTTGGGCAAGTTTAAGGCCGCTACGAGTTTTCGTGGGTTTAAGTCTTCGATTCGCAGCGGCGAGTGGCCTGTGGTGGCGTGCTTCTCCACCATTCTGTTCCACTGGGATATGGCGGAATAGGTACATGCACGGCAACGATGGAACGAAAAGAAAGAGTACAGTGATGGAGAAACAATGAAGTTTTATCGAGATAAAGAAATGAAAACGCTTGAGCGCGAAAGAAGCGTTAGAAATACAGACTCGAATGTGAGGGCACTACAATCACAAAGGCGGTTGACAATCGAATGTGAATGAGTCGCATATACTTCAAGCCAATAGCGCGCAGAACGCTCAAGCTCGGAGTTGATGCCTTCGGAAGCGACTTCTATCGCACCCAAATCAATGCGAGCGCGCGCGTACTCCCACGAAAACGTGTCCCATGCAATCGTACCAATCGAGTCTAAGCGTGACCCCTTCGCGCAAATACACCTAAAATATTGGAAAGATATATGCGGAAATAACAACGACCTAAAGTTGAAAGCATGCGCAAAAGGTACAGTTGTAGCAATCATGAGCAAGTTCAAAAACAGAATATGATAAAATGATGATGAAAAGGAAAGAATAAAGAAGAAAAATAAGGCACCTGGAAGTGGCCTCAATATGAGTAAGTGGATGGCGCACAACGTGTACGATGGGATAAAATTTGACACCCGTCTTATTGAGCGCTTTTGTGCGCTTGTCTACATATCTAATTTGTACTGGCGGCACTGGTTTTCCGTTGAAGGGACTCAAGGAATGAGAAAGAACCTAGAAGATGAAGTGTTCATGTGAATATGGCATGTACGCGTAGCTGTATATGCTGGCGCACGCACTTGGTGCACCAAGAAGAAAAAAACACAGCAAACAGATCATACGCCGTACGTATAGACAATGCTTCTTCGTGTTATACTAGCTAGCCTGCCTTCTTTGACGCAGCATCTTCAAATTTTATGACCTCATCAGACTTCTGAAAGCTGTTCTCGGTACCATAAAACCAGCTCACTGCCACGGCATCTTTCGCTGCTCCTTCGTGCACTGCCTTAATGCCCAAAGATAGTAGGAGCTCCCCCGCGGTGTGAGTCCCCGAACGGCCACAGCCTGTCACGAGCGGAACCACAGGTGCATTTTTCTTTGCGCCATACGTGCCAATGTAGGGCTCTGCTCTGGCCAGCGCTACAACGGTCAGAACAAGAGCAGTGCTCTTCATGCCCACGCATTCAATGTAATCTTCTGCACTGGTACTTTCGAGCGTCTCCTCGTAGAGGTAGTAGAGGCAGCGTAGTACACACTTTAGTGGGAAGCAGGTAAATATCATTATCTGTATTGTTCGGATAGAATATTCTGGATTCTGGAGTGCTTTTTGTTTTCGCGCCTCCCCCGAGGGGAGGATTGGTGTTAGTATCTACACAGGGGAAGGGTGCCATTTAGGCGGCGTCATAGGAATCCCCTGGTCCGGCTCGGAAGCCGGATTCGGGGTTCATGTAGCTGCCATAAGCAGTTTCTTCGTCGTGTTCGCTGCGGTAGTTCCTGCGGTTGGAGTAGCCGCGGGGTGTGTTAGAGGTGCTGACCAGGCACCGGCGGTCAAGTAGGAGGCGTGCCCATCCACGGTGGGCTGTCAGGCCCCGGGATCGGTACAGCTGGTTGCGGAAGTAGGACCGTACCGTCTTGGTTTTTTTGTCAAAGTAATAGCTACAGTGCTCGTTTGCTAACTCTGTTGCTACCGCGTCGGCGATGTGTTTGACATCGCCAGACATTTCCCCAAACGCGCCAATGACCGGTCCTAGGACCACTCCGTTCTGGCCGAAGGAGTTGAGCCTGGCTTTGAAGCCTTGGCTTTCATCGCAGCCGTAGTGCTTTTTGTTTTGCCCGCGCAATGCGCGATTTAGAGGCGCTATGGGTTCGCAGCAGCACGCAGGAGGTGTGTTGTTGGTATCTCGGCGCGCGTCCTTCTCGTGGTGCCCGCACCCGTGCCCGTGCCCGTGCCCGTGCCCGTGCCCGTGCCCGTGGTCCTCCTCGCCCCGTTGGTGTGCGACAGCACGAACAGAGCAGAAAACACTTCTCTCCCCATATACGGGTCCGTCCAAAAATATACGCCGGATACGAACCACGAAACACGGTCGATTTTCCATTTAATAGAAAGGATTATTTACTTCCAAGATTACTTCTTTAAAAAAAAAAAAAATTCTTTACTTGTATCTGTACAGGCAGGAGCCAGTTTAAACTAAGATATCTCGGGCATGTGCGCCTGATTAGCTTCTTAGGTCTAGTTTGCGCTGCTTTGCTTTTCTTCTCTACCTGTTAGTCTTCTAATTCCGGCCCTTCGGGGCCTGTCTCAAAATACAGGTAGTTTCGGGTAACAAGATAGGCATCGCCTGAGGGACTTCGTTGAAATTCCTCGCTTTTGCAAATTTTTCGAGGAATTTGGCCAATGCCCCTCTCCCTCCTGAATCATTCCGCACTTGCTTTGTTTGCGCAACGCACGCGCATTCCCACTTCTGCCCGCAGCATTGGCTTCTGTGCCATTTGGGTTTGTATTAGTTCGCGTTCGAGTTCGTTGTAGCCCCCTCCTCTGCGGGCGGAAACCCTTCTTTTGAGCTGCACTCTCAGAGCATGGAGGAGCGTGCCACTTTGGACCGCTACCATCACTTCCATGGTCACTCGGGCATGTGCGCCTGATTAGCTTCTTAGGTCTAGTTTGCGCTGCTTAGCTTTTCTTCTCTACATCTTAGTCTTATAATTCCGGCCCTTCGGGGCCTGTCTCAAAATTTGCACTCAATCCTCGCGCTCTTAGCTTATCCCTTACTTTTTTGAGTGGCACCCTCAGGCTCTTATTTGCGAGGCGCGGTGTGTTCCAAGCTACACTTACGCTGGCGGACCGATGAAGTACTACAGACAAGGAGGCCACTTCGAGAACCCTCGCGCTCTTAGCAAAAAGACCAAATTTGGGCCTCAGTCTCTTAACGTAAAAACCTCATAACACCCGCAACTACCTGCACAAAGGGGCTTGGGGCTTGGACCCTAACTCAAGGAGATCCGAGTGAATTGACTTCAGACTTTGCATACGCCTCAAGTATTACCTTATCTCACTCGCATTCGCATGAAAGGCACATGAAAGGGAAACTCGCCGTCCAATTTTTATGGTAAAGTGCTTAATAGTGCCCGAAAAATATTTCGTTCCGCCGTTTGTGCGCTTTTGTCGTAAACACTTAAATGGTCGCCAAGAGGGCCAATAGGCACCTAGAAAGGCCCTTAAGGTCAGGGTAGTTGGCTAATTTGATATTTGAAATAGTCGTATGAAGGAAAGTGGACAAAGGGGCGAAATCGTCGTTCAAAAAATTATGTTTCTCGGTGCTCAAACCCCATCACGACAACGCCGCTTTCACATATATCAGGGATTTCTACTTTTCTAAGGCACAACCGAGGCTGCGCTCTCTGAAATTTCGCGTGTAGTTTAATTCTATACCTTACTCGCATCCGCATGAAAGTCACATAAAAGGGGAAAGGGGCTCTTAGTATTTTTTTTAAACGAACGGACGGGACAATTTTGGTGTAGAAATAGCGGCCACTCGTTAGTTTAAACTGGCCCCTGTAATGCAATAAAAGGACTACAATTACTTACATTTCACATACAAATACTTACTTGGTAGAGACGTGCTCGGCTTGTTGCTGTGAGTTTCAACACAGGCCCCTGGCAGGTCGAATTATAGCACCAATGTAGCTCCCTTTAGAGGAACGCCCAATCAAGCACGAATCCACTTGTGGCTGGCGAGGTGGTGTTGAATCAACACTGCTGATAGTCAAGAGTGGCCCATTCCCCCGCGCCCAGAGATATTTCTCAATAGGGGGTTCATAGTTCTCTCTTTTACTATTTCACTACGAACGGAATTGCGAATTCTCGTATCTACTTGTCATTTGATTTGTGGAGTTCATGATGTTATGAAAGTGATCAGCCACACAGGGTTCTCCCACTCTGGGGTCTCCCCTTTACTTCCGATTTCTTTTGTTGGTCTCTACGGCGACGATGCGGATGAGATTTCAATACACATCGATTTACGACCGCAATTCGCCAGTTCCTTCTATAGAACTTTCCACAAATCGCTGCTTGCTCTAGAACCCTGTGCGGCTGATCAGAAAGAATTCGAAATAAACTGATCCTGGCGAAGCCAAATTTCCCACGTATTCCCCGAAATCTCTAATCTTCTCGATAGGAATTACTCCGCAGCAGATTAAAGTCTCTTAGGAGACAGGGGCTTGTAACTCGAACTCGGACTAATACAAAGCCAGATGACACAGAAGCCAATGCTGCCGGTAGAAGTGGGAATGCGCGTGCGTTGCGCAAAGAGTGATTCAACAGGGAGAGGTACATTGGCCAAATTCCTTGCAAAATTAACAAAAAGCGAGTAATTTGTGGGTCTTGCGCACTACGCAGAACAATAAAGATGAAGGCGCGCGAGCAATGGAGCTCGAGAAACACAAGGCTCCGTCGGCAGAGGTCTCAGTGTCCCTTTCAGCGGAGCTTTTCAACAAGCAACCATATAGTGAAGGCGATGGCTAGGAATTGAGTAAATTCCATGCAACTCGGCTTTTTTATGCCTGCATTCGGGGACTTGGGGGGGGGTCAGAAAAGTGCGGTGACGTGCGATGTGGAACTCTGTGACATCAACGATGTGGTGCCACCATAATAGATTGCTAAGTGCGTCAGAAGGTACTTCGTGTGCAAGTTGTACTGCGAGGGGAAACGGTTGGATCGGCACACAGCGAGCTAGCAGCTAGCGGCTAGCGGCATTTGGCTATCTACGGGAACACGGCGAAGGACGAAAGGATCGAGCCGGGTCGGCACTTCCCAACAAGATTCTCAACGTGCTGTTCGGCGCTTCGGCTCTTCGGGTTTCGGTTCTGCGAACTCATCGCGCCGGGATCGGTTTGGGCGATAGCTTGAGCCATAAATCTTAGTTTCAGCAAACTAAGGCTCATCGCCCGGCTCGATCCCGTCGAAATTTTTTTCATTTCACCCTTCGGGAAGGGGGTGACTTCCAAAGGATCCTTTCCAGCTGACGCTTTTCCCCCAAATACCCATACTTAGTAGTAGGTAGGTAGGTAGGTAGGAGTTGGTTCTCTAATGTATTGGTTACGAATAATCCATCATGTTCCTCGAGCTTCTTCCACTTGTTCGAAAAAACTACTGCAGTGTGTGTGCAGTGTATCTAACCAAAAGACTTCGACATAATAACCGCCGTCGATGCGGAACTCGTGGCAACACGAAGCCTGGCTTGCACTTCTTCAGGTTGAGCCACTCCGGCACTAAATTGCACGCCGCAATAGATAGATTTTCCATTTCTACTTCTATATCAGTTCATGTGTTTCCCTGCTACAAATAGTACCTAGCTCGTAGCTACAGTACTATACTCAAGCTCGGTATCCATTGCCGGTCGCAGCATCTTGATTATAGGATTCTCGTTAGCTGAGTAGACCTCTACCAGGCTAGAATTTCATTCTCAATGGATGGCACTCTGGAAGCGCTCACGCAGCAAGTTGATGCCACGAGCGCATCAATCTTGAATACTCTTCATCGGCTTCAAAATCCCTCCACTATAACCGCCGCCAATGAAGCCAACATCGATAATGATGCTGACGAAATAGACGAGCAAATTGGTGATAAATTCACAGAAGCAGCACAGCCCCAATTTACGCCAGGTGTGCGAATTCAGCAGATGGTGCAGCTAACTGGCGGCGATTACAAACTTAGTATCAAGGCACCTAACACTGTTGCGCCGCTCATCACAAAGTAAATCTATCTAGTCCGTAGCCCTAATAGAGCGCCCTGTCCTTCGATAGATCAAAGGATTGGTGGCCAAAATAGTGGACTGAAGCGAGATAATACAGCACTTACTAGCTTTAATGTCCTATTTTAAAAATTAATTTCTATCACATCATTCGTCTCCTTTTTGTATTTATCTAAACAGAACGCTCGCTCGCGTGCGAGCTCGGCATAGCGGCGTGTCGGCTGACTTAGTTGTGGCTGCCACTGCTGCTCTTACAACTGCCAACAAAACCTCCGAGCCATGGCGTGATGACGTGGAGTTTTGCTTGTGGGCAGCGCACGAGTGGCAGCTCCAGAAAGCGATGCGCACGTTCAGTGCCGATTTGGACAGACGCTACTCTAAGCATGCTTCTGCACACCATAGACAACATAGTTCCACCACTGATGCAGGGGACGATGGAGAAGCAGAGAGGGTCGCTGAATGGCGGCGGCGGATGGAGCAACGCAAAGCGCTATGGCAGCACCCAGCCTCGGGCTCAGTGAAAGTGGGACAAGACGCGACGAAACCGCGAAGGGCAGGGAGCAAGGGGGTTGTGCCTTTTGGAGCCAGCGGCGGACCAGCGGCGCACGCAGCGGCATTGCAGCAGCATGCATTAGAGCGCACAAAGCGAGCCCATTCGTCAAAGAACACAAAAGTGGTGCTCCCCAGCGGCCACTCGTTAAGTCGTCACAAGGGATTAGACGCCCGCGACACCGCTGAAAAGGTGGACAATGCAGAGAACTTTCAAGAGTCCGATCGCGGGCAGTGGTTGGGCGAGGCATCAAACACGCTAGGGCCACCCATTGCTTTCCTGTCGCCTGATCTGACCAAGATGAGCAGTATTACCAGAGCCCCAGCGCCAGTGCCATTCAGTCTACAAGGAGCTTGCGTGCTCTCTGCGTCAGTGTCAGCTGCGGTAGCTTTCAAGTCACCTGCCACTGTGGCCAACAAAACATCCGCAGAGACGAGCAGTGCGAACGACACTTTAGGGAATTTCGGAGGCGACATTAGCGTGGACAGTAGCATTAAGAGCGCACCGTTGCTGCCGGCCTGTGACTTGGAGGAGTGTCGCGTTCGGCTCGACTTGCGACCCCTCGATCGCCCTCACGACCCTTCAGGCAGGCGATGGGCTACACAGCCGTCGCACCGGTCACCACCATCAGCGCTCGCACCGTGGGCGCGGAAAGTGCCGGGGGCGTCGTCATTGGCGGAGTGGAACGAATCGTGCGACTTCAAGGGGCTGGCGGGCGGTGCTGCGCTCTCGTCTCTTGGGCTTGGCGTTACGCTGAGGTGGCCTTTGATGGTGGGCGGAGTGCGCATGGAGGTGTCGCTTCGGGAAAGCTTTGGAGACCTCTTGAAACGGTGTACACCAACCCTTTCTTCAACCACAAACACTGGCGCTATTGGTGTAAAACTTCGTCACAGGTCGGCTCAAAACCAGCGCAATAATGATGATGGTGAGCGATTCAGCCTCTCAGACAGTGTAGCAGCAACTCTCGTCTTCGGCCGTTACGTCACTGAGATTAAAGGTGACCCAAACGTGGCGAGTGACAAAGAACACAACGAAGGAGCGAGTCCTGTGCTTAATGCCACCCGTGCGGCGCATCCTAAAGCAGCAACATGGCTTTTACCGTTCGACTCGATTATCGCTCAGCAGAGCAAATGTCAGGAGACAACTAAGCTTGAAGCAGTGCTGGTGGCCGTAGGGGAAGTTGTCTACAATGTGGTGCTGCATCTTAGCCTAGCCTTGACTGGTGGAGGGAAACTTCCCACCAGAACGGCTGTTAGTCGTTCCAATACTCGCGCTTGTAACGCACAGGCTAAAGCCAAAGAGGCGTCCCACAATTCTGACGTCAAGACAACTCGTCGGGCGCATCGGTCAACTCATGATCCTTGCAAAGAGTGCGACGGCAAATGCTGGTGGCAGTGCGGTTGCCGTTGCCACCACGAAACAACGACTGCTAAGGCAGCAGTGTCACAAGAAGGAAACGCAGAGAGAGAGCAGCTGCGCCTCGCATTTACTGCAGAGTTAAACGAGCGCGTGAAATTGAGGCTAGAAATCGACGAAGACTATGAAGATGAAGTGGAAGAGGGAGACAAAGAGAATGCTTCTGATAGAGTGCCCAAAAAGTTCAAAACCTGGGCGCCCACGTGGGCTCAACCGCTAGCTCGACATGCGACAGGCGAAGTGGATACTAAAGAAGTCTTTTCGGAAGAAAGACAACTCGAAATAGGGAGTCGAGTACAGGCGCTTCTCGGTGGTGGTGAAGCCTGGCTTATGGGTACATTGGTTGCTACAGTTGGTTTAGAAGAAATTAAGGAGAAAGGGGCGAACGATGCTGCTGCTGGTGGTGCTTCAATTCGACCCTCGTATACTGTGGCGTTCGATGTAGGAGTGCAAGAAGTCCTTCCATTAGATGCTGTGCGGCCCATCCCCGTAAACGATGCAAGAAGGCCGCACTGGGCAGTAGGCGACCAAGTTGAGGTTCGAGACCAAGGGCGTAAATGGGCTTCTGGCGTCATTTCGAAGGTGCATGTCAATGGTACTACAGATGTTTCCTTGCAAAGTTCTAAGAACGACGACGATAGTCGTGGAGCTCGAAAGTTGTTTTCGGTCCCGCCTGAAAGCTTGAGAAAGGCAGGACCCACTGCGAAGGAAGAGAAACAGTCGTTTGCAGAGGCGACGACGAGTGGTAGTGCTGGTGGCAGCAATCTATCTGGCGAGGCCCTTCGCATGCATGAGCTAAAGGAAGACCGAGCTGCACGAGCAGCTATCGCTAAAATCTTAGCGAAAAATGGATTAAGCCGAAGCTGTCAGGTAATGGTGCGCTATGGGGATAACGGTGGAGCGTTTTTACGGGGTGGTGATGACAATCAAGCGGGGTCAGGGAAGCTGCGCACTGTAGTAGTGGTTGGAAACTTGGGAGCAGGTGTGGAGTCGAGAAGCACGCAGACAGAAGTTGAGCAACTCCTAGCACGACACGTCACTTTTAAGGAACAAGGCGCCACTTTAGACGCTTCAAGCGGTTACGAAGAAGAAGAAGACAGTGTTGTGCTGCCTCACTATTTCGCTGTGTCAGTTGAGGTACGCTCAAGTGATGCAGCAGTGGCGCCTCGTGTCAGAGGAGGCCTATTCCTTGGTAACAGTGGCCGCCGAGCGGATAATCCTCCTACTTCGACTCAGCCGACTCCTCCGTTGCACGACCCGCTGCTGCCCGCGTACATGTGGGACCTTGACCGAGGAGCTTCGAAGCGAAATGCCTCGAGCAACAATGCTGACACCACACAAACCGAAGCTGGTCCTGCTGCTGCTGCTCCAACTGCAGGTGCTGAGTCCAAAGGTATATCTGCTTTCAAAAGCAAAGTGCCGCGCTTTGCGTCTGACCCGACCAAAGAAGCAGCCCTTGATCCTCCGACCACTCTCAACGATAAGGCTTGGCTCCTCACGAGGCCTTCTTCAGGGCCGGCACCGAGCATTGCTCCGCGCCCGCAGCATCGCCCTCGGCGGGTGCTCTCGCGCTATGCGGGAAAGAAGCACTCACCCGCAGAGGAGAGGAACACTTTTGTGTCTGCACCTTCATGGAACGCCGGCCCGAAGCTCGGCCCAAGGCCGTCGGATAAGCCGTCGGATGATATACCGTCGGAAGACGGGCCGTCAGCTGCCTTGGTTGTGGCGCAGCGGCGGGCTTTGGAACAGGCTGCAGAAGCTCGTCGCGGCCCCGGTGCTTATGACACCGACGCTGCTTATGCGCGAACCGTGCGCCGGCGGGTGACGGCCGCAACCTTAACTGGCCGACCTCCACCTCTCACTCAAGGCATGCCTCTTCAGGACACTGCGCCGCCCGTTGAGAAGCCGGAAAATTCGCATGATGCCGAAGCAGCTATGCCACCTTTGCTCGAATTACCTGATAATGCAGCAGCTGAGCCGAAAGCAATGGACCAGGCTAAGTCCTCGAAGGGCTGCAAAGGTGCAAGTGAAAGTGACGAGGATGAAGAAGCAAAACCGCACCGACCAAACATTCGACCCGACGATTATTCGCCCAGCGGTAAGTCATCAGAGACCAAAAATGACGTTGTGCATTTTGATCATGGCCATCGAATTGAATTTACTTATTTCAAATGAAATACTTTATTGATAGAGCCGCCGTGATAAATTGACGATTTCTAACGTTTTACAAATTTTGATGTGTGTATTCAGATTTGCATCCGAGCGACTTGGCTGCCCTGTTGCAGCACTCATCGAGCTCCTCAAATGGCTCATCATCGTCGTCATACAACTCGTCAACGTCGTCGCACTCTTCCTACAGCGACAATTCAGCTAGCAGCATGGATAGCTCCGTCAGAAGTCGTCGAAGGCGGAGACAGCGCTACAGGGAAGAACGCGAAGAAAAGCGACGAATACGGCGGCTCCGTGAGCGGCTCCGGCAGGATAATGCTCTTGCGGAGACGGAGGAAGCAACCCGCCGTGACGAGGCCATTCAGAAGAGAAAGGAGAAGATGATAGCCAAGAAAGCAGCCGCTCCTAAAGCGGTGTTTACCTTGCCTGTGGACAGCCATATGGTGCAACGGCGGGTGCCGAGTGCCCTCTTCGGTGGCACCAGTAATCGCAACAGCAACAATCATGATGGCAGTGAGGTCAGAGCAGCAGTGGGGTGGCACAACCGCCGAGTGCTTGCCCGAGTGGCACAAGAGCGCCGCGTTAATGAGCCCATCGGTGGAATACAGGGGCCGGGCTATTATGACGTGGCCACAGCCAGAGCAGCCGTAGAGGCACCTGCGCGGAGTGGACCCGCGTGGCAACCCCCGCCAAAAGACACGCAAAGAAGCGGAGCCAGAGGCGACCACAGTAGTGACAACGAAGTCGACAACGAAGCGGCGCGTCAGCGGCCCACTATCATGCTGCGTGCTGCTTCTGAAGCTGCGCGAAGCAGTGGAGCAGTCTACGGCCCTCAGCTGCATGTGAGCTGGGTGAACTCACCCGAAGGCCGCTCGCACAGTCGAAGGACACGCAGAAAAGCAGCACGAGCAGCGCGAGCAGCAGCCAAAAAGGCAGCAGAAAGAGAAAGTGCTGCAGCTCGAGGAAGTAACGAGAGCGAGGCAGAAGCAGCTGAGAAATGGGCGCTGGCAGCACTTCGGGGTTCAAATGCCGAGAACAGCAGTGACGGTTCGAGTAGCCCTTTAACGAGCCCTTCACGAGCTGCTGCTGTGGACGGGTACCGCCGGAGTTTCAATGCAAGGTCCATGTCCAGGCGATCTGTCCAGTGGGCCGAGCCTAGCAAAGCAGACGAACAGCGTGTCCAGCCAGCGGAAGGCGGCAACGACTATTTAGCATCTCAATTGCATGTAGCTTGGGTAGATTCTTCAACTACCGGTGGTGGCGGTGGTGGTGGCGGCGCAGTGCATCAAGCTCTTGGCCCTAGTCGAGTAGCTAGCGTGCATGACATGGCTACCGCTGTGGGGCGCACGTCAATCTCGGTGCCAGCCAAGGACGCACGGAAGGAAGTTGACTTCGCAGCCCCTCTTGGCCCGCCTCTAGAATCGCTCGGGCCGGGTCATCACGCCGACGGCGCCGAAAAAGCACTTCGCTACTTGGCGAGCGAGAAAGGCCATTTGATGACCGAGAGCCAAAACGTGTGGGATCGTGTCACGAGTCGCGCCGACCAAGTAGGGCCTTATGGCGAGCGACCAGCGGGCGATCCGTTGGATGACATGGGAAATGGCTTCATAAAACCTCAGGACGGTGACGTGCTGATCTTGTCTCCGAAAAAGCCCTTTCGCCAGGCCCCCACCTTCAGCTTTGGGGTGGCAGTGGACGACCGGCCAGGTCAATATGCAGAAGAGCTCCCCCGAGAGGGTGACGTGTTGGATCTGGATCCATACGCCATGAACCGCGCACGCACACCGGTTGGCCACCGCTACCTCCGGCTTGATAAACAACTGTCGCCGAGGGCTTCGTCGCAGAGCGGTGCAGATGGCAAATCAGGCGCCTACAGCGAGGCCGTGCTGCGGCACCATATTCTGCAGGATATACTACATGAGTGCACGAACAGCCGCGACGAGGAATCTCGCGATGGCCCTGAGTCCTGGTCCCCGCCATCGAAAGGTGCCACTCATCCCTCGACCAATCGCATCCAGCGTGAAGTAGCCGTTGAAGGAGATGTCCTAGATCTGATACCCCAGCGGCCGGAGAGCACAACGGATAACCTCAAGGGTGGCGGTGCCTTCGCCACAGCGGTGCGATGGGCCGATGAGGAAGCTGACTCGAACAGTGCTGCGGACGGAGATCGGTTGATTCTCGACACGGCAGCTGCACTGACGGCAACATCCAAGCATCCTGTTGGGGGCGTTGATTATGCGCGCATGGGGGGGCGCGAGTCTATCGGCGAAGAAGACAAATTATTGGAGCTGCATCCGTTGAGTTGGTCACCTAATGAGGAGGAAGAAGATGACTTTGTAACGGCCACACGAGCAGCTTTACGCTCAAAAGCGCAGCAGAAGAAAGACTTAAACGAAGCCAGGGCCCGAGCTCAAGAAGAAGAAAGTTTAGCGGAACAGCGAAGAGAGGCGGCGTTAAATGGCATGATGAAGCTTAATCTCGGCGGTGGCGCAGCTGTGAACATGGCCCTTGGCCCTGTGCGTTTTACAGCAACACAAGAAGAAGACGAGAAAGAGAGGGACGGTGATGCGTTGAGTTTGTCGCCACAGTGGAAGGTGGGGAAAGCACGGGAAGGGCGGGGCGCTGTAGGCATGTCAGTGGGAGCAGAGAGGTTTGGCGATGCGTTAGATGGCGTAGCTGACCTTCGGGGACCAGAAGGAGGCGCCATGGTGGATGTCGATGCAGCTCTACAGGAAGCATGGAATGCAGAGGAAGGAGACGGCGTGGCTGCTAGAGAGAAGGAGCCAACCATTGCGGAACTCACCGGTCAGAGTGGCAATGCAGCGGTGAAACATGTAAAAGCAGCAGTGCACACGTGGGCTCGTGACGGCGATCGCCTTGACCTCGCGGGATCAGCAGCTGGGGCAGAACGAAAGAAGCGCGAGGCGGCAGCTCAGGCAGCCGATGGTGTGGCTGAGTGGAGCCGAGCGCCTGAACGTTGGGTCACTCAAGCTGAACCGGATCCTGAAGCGGGAAACGAGGAAGGTGGTGACCAAGCACTCGTACCTGACGCTCTTGCTAAGAGTGGCGTCAACTACGACACGATGCTGGGACGGCCAGAAGTGGAGGCAGATCGTTTGGCGAAAGCAGAAAAGCTGGTGCGGGCACAAGATGGCAATGAAGAGGCATACCTGAAGGGAATTATTTCCCCCAAGAGATGCTCAGGGAATCAACCCGAGACCATTCGCATGAGTGAGCAGTGGCGGCGCAGCGCTGGCCTTCAACCTGGTAGCCCCCTTTCCAAATCGTCCTCGTCTTCAGACCTGGTGCTTGATCTTCTCGGCCCAGTACCTGAGCTCGAAGGGCAGGAGCTGCGCCTGAGCCCACACCGCGAGACAGTCGAGCCAAAACAGCGAAGCGCTACTTTGAGACCGAAGGCAAAAGCCTCTTCTTCAGAGAACTATCTACGCCCTGCTGCGGCTTCTTCTCTGAGCGTTACCCCACCAGTTGTCTCCCCAGGCGAGAAGGAGAAAGTTGAAGCACCTCATGCTCATGGTCCAATCTCCCATTCTCCATCCACAGCTTCCGAAGGCCCCTCGTCCAAAGCATCCTCAACGTCGCATGCACTGGCAGTTCAAAAGGCCCTCTGCGCACGGCGCACCTCGAAGATGGGTGCTGATTCTGCGGAAGGTTTCGGGGCACCAGGCTTTATGGGCAGTGTGGCGGAAGCTCTTTTAGCGTCGAAAAGAGCGCCAAGGCCCACCTCTGCTCGCCCATCACGAGAAAACCCTGGCGCAGGTGCGTCAGCTGAGGAGAAAATCAAAGATCGCCCAGCGAGCACACCGGACAGTACTCAGAGTGACGTGGATTGGTATACCTCATGGGCCAATTAGTACAAATGGCGCTAATGGCTAATGGCTTGGTTTTGAAAACCCCTATTTCCTTTGAATACTGCGCTGATGGCCTAGCAGGTCTAGCTCAAGGGCTTTGCGCTTCGAGGCGGCTCACCAAAACGAAGAAAACACGTAGTCGACGTTTTTTTTGGTTTTACGGAACTGCTCATGGTTATCTATGCGGATAATTCTTTAAGAAACTCGGGAAGTGGGAAGCGCAAAAGTTTAGGTTTAGAGGTCAGTTGGGATAGGCATTAATGCAACAGGCACGAGAACCCACTTATCCACTTGTAGCTCTATAGCTGGCGATTACTTCGAGTGATACCATAAGGCCAATTAGGGAACGACCCAGCATTGACACTTCTAGCTTGCTTTGCACTTCTTTGAGAGCACAACTCAGTTGGCCTTAAATCCAATTAAGCCCCTAAGTTAAGCCTAAATAAGCTTAAATTCAAACAAGCTCAATTTAAGGGGAAATAAGCTCTTGGCTGTGACTATGAATGCCGTGGCCTGGACCCTTAAATTTAAGCTTAAATTTAGGCTTATTTTAGACTTATATTTAG
>Ga0307930_1000791_pt1 | contig 25374 bp, 17 predicted proteins | sample OrgLakmetageno46_FD_203161 | JGI IMG/M metagenome (GOLD analysis project Ga0307930, IMG submission 203161) | Saline water microbial communities from Organic Lake, Antarctica - #46 | ecosystem: Environmental > Aquatic > Non-marine Saline and Alkaline > Saline | place: Antarctica: Organic Lake...
CGGGGGGCGAGCAGCAAGACAGTTCCGCAGGGTGGCTGTTGATCCAAGCGATCAGTTCAGCGGAGCGGGCAGCAAGGGCATCGACTCGAGGCAGCACGTTCAGGAGGAGCACGTCGAAAAAGAGCGACGCCAAGAGTGCAGCTTTGAAAGTGCCCATCATACCCGGCAGTGCTGTTGCCTGACGAGCAAACCCCCCTAGGCTCGCAGCCAGCGCAGGAAGGTTCCCGTCCTGCACGTAACGGGCCACTTCCGCATGCGTCAGTTCAAACCCGGGCAAGGTCTTGAGGGGGTGCATGCGAGGCAGCGCGTTCTGGCCGAGAAAGCGTAGGAAGTTGGTGTCGGCTGAAGGAGCATCGCGCCATTGCGCCACCCAAGGCAAGGCGCTCATGGGGCCTTGCAGGAGGCCTCGCAGCACCGAGGCCCCCACGCGCCTTGTCACTTGCTTGAGCACAAACACGCGCATGCTTCGAATTAGACCTGCGTGTTCGCTCCTCGCGCTGTCGACCAGTAAAGGAACGCATTGCTCGGCTGCAGCCTCGGCCTCTGGGGCGCTGTCGCCTTCTCCTCCTCCTGGCACTGCGGCTGCCCTTTTCGCCGCAAAGTGCACGAAGAGACGTCTGGCTTGAGCGGTAGTTTCAAGGAGAGGCAGCACGTTGTCAGCATTCACTTGAGCTGGCTCCACCAGCAGATGCAAGAGGTCCAGATCTGGCAGAGTGAGCGTGTCATTCGACGTGCGAGAGTCCAAAGCTTCTTCAGTAACTGAGACAAAGGCTACGGCGAGGGGCGTGTCACAGAAACCGGCTGTCTGGATGTCTTCAACAAGGGCTGCAGCGAGTGTGGTTGACACAGCAGGGCTAGCCCGCGATCGCAATTCACGAAGCAAGGCGATGCGGCCGCTAGGGCCAGGCAACACTCCGAGGCGCACCTAATACGTAGGACATAAGCATTTCCACACCAAGGAGAAATATTTTAGATGCACAGCATAACAAGGGTGAATCAAGGACTGCAAATTCAAAAGAGTTTTGGAGAAGTGGATAGAGCGCATACCGTGGACGCGAGCGCAGCCGGCACGCGGCAGCATGCAATGGCGGTGAGGTCTTCTAGGAGCTCTTCAGAGGCGCCGTCGCCGATGAAGTAATCCAGGCAGCATTGCTCCGTAAAATGACCCACGTCAGCGGACGGCTCGTCCTCAGCGCCCTTGCCAACCAGGTCCAACTCCAGCGCGGCTCCCGCACTCGCTAGCACGGCACGCAGCAGCTCCACGCTTTGCAGAGGGTATGCGCGAGCCGCTTCCGCCAGCATGAATACGGTATTCGGCAGCAGCGCAAGCGGCAGTGCGATGGTGCGCACAAAGAGGGAGACCAACCCTACCGCAGCCCATCGTGTCGCCACAGCCGCAATTACGTCATTGTCCTCGCCATCCATGCTTCGGCTTGCGAGAGCTAGCAGGGCAGCAAAGAGAGGACGCGCGGCCTCCAGCGACGCGAGCCACTGTGAAGAAGGTGACAAATTGATAATAGAAAACAAGAGAGGACAAGTCGCAAGATCCGATGCTTCATGGTTACTGCTACTAATTCAAAAGACAATAGCGGGTGCAAAGTTATGAGAACTAGTCAAGCGCTCGCGGGGTATACAACTTCGATGGGCACGCGACTAAGCACACTCACCCCGAGGTAGCCTGCGCGGCTGTTTTCCCATTCATCGCCAAAATTCGCATCTGGATCCAAGGCAGCAGTGACCGCAGCCAGCACTGCGAGTAGGCGCTCTCCAGTGTTCATTTCAACGATACTAGGCGACTGCAGGAGATCAACTACGGGTGTGTGAGCTTGGGGTACAGCACTGAGTAGCGCAAAGAGAATGTGAGCTTCTTGTTCTGCGCTCCACAGCCGAAAGTGCAACGCTGCGAGAGTTTGCGGCCTCTCGCGGCCATGCACTTCGAGGAGGCGGAGGAGAAGCGTGGCCTGTATGTCTGGCGGCATGCCATCCACGGCTTTGAAGTGCATGCAGCAAAGGTCTCGCGTGTAGCGTTCCAGGAGTGTCTCATCTTCGAGATGGCCGTCGAGGCCGAGGTTCAATACTGCAAATTGCTTGTCTAGTGCTTCTTCAGAAGTGCCCTCGGAAAGGCTGCGCATGGAGCTGAAGTGCCTGTCGAGGAAAAAACTGAACGGAAATTCCGCCGAAAAAGGACTGCCTTGATACCCATCGCTGACTACGCTTACCATCTCACCCATTTTCAATTGGCCTGAACGTTGGCGTGTGTTTTTTTTGGCAGACGCCGTTTCAAAGACTTGCATTTGGCGGAAGGATTCCAAAAAGAGGCGCTTCCATAAGTCCTGCAGCGACTCTTCCGCTAACAACCGTAGCATATGGTTTCGATCCCCGTGACTCAACGCGATAGCCAGGGTGCTGGACACCGCTCCGATGACTCGGCCATGCAACGCGCCCTGAAAGGTGCCACTTCGAACGAGTGCGCTCTCATCGTCGCGTGTGCCTGAGGCTTCGTCCAACGCATTAGACTTCGATTTCTGAATCATCTCGCTCACCAATTCAGTCAAGAAGTCCACGAAGAACGGTTGGTCCATCAGTGACAATAAATGGGCAATCTGCTCCCGCACTTGAAGGTTGTTCCGCTCAGAAGGGTATTGGAGCATCGCGAGAGCGGAGCGGAAACTCGCTGTCAGTACCTTCTTCATCTCAAGCTCTGCAACCACCTCGCTCATGGACTTGCCGATCATGTCTTGCACTGGCGGGAGGCCGATGTTGTTGGCAGCGTGCACGCCGTCCACGAAAGCAAGTCGCCACCGCAGGTCATAGGACGCACACCACTTATTCGTCGCTCCTCGAGGCAGATGCAAAAGCATCACGACATGAATCCCGCGGCGTGTTTGTTGGCTGTTCGCCGATGTCGTGGTAGATACCGCCTCCTCGACATCTTCTGCTTGAGTTGTGAGTGCATCTAAATAGAAAAAGAATACAAACACTATATTACCGGTGCAAATTCAAATATTCAAGCGTTCAACTCTGATATGTGATGCACGACTAGACAAGTTTTGAATGGATGCATGCTTACCAGTGGTTTCTTCCAGAGACGCCTCCTGCGCCGCTGCATTTACGTCGTCAACCTCTGCTGCTCCAGTGTTTGCTTCTTTTGCTGCATCGATCTCGCTGCGTGATGCTTCATGCTCCACAGACTGCTCCTTGTCCTTGTCCTCCACCTGCTGAAGAACAAACTTGGCTCGCGCCTTCTCGAGGATGTTTTTTGCGTGCTCTAGGCGTCGAGTGCCGGTGCCCAATGGATCGCACTGCACCACAAGCACCGCCCCGTCTTGAGCTCCCTTGAAGAAGTCGTCCACTTGTTGGCGCAAGTCTCGCTCTTGGTCCAGCTCGTGAAGCACTACATGGGTCACTTGAAGCCATGGGCATTCGGCCGTGAGCTCGTGCGTCACATCAGATGCCAGCGGGGAATGTGTCGCGACCATGGTACAAGCCCCAACCCCATCCGCGGTCCATTCTTCCAGCATCGTGTTCGCAAACACCGGCAAGGACGAGTGTTGCTGGCGTTCAAAGTAAACGTCTCGGAGATCGAGGCCAACTTCATCTTTGAATGCTGCCGTCCACTCTGCTTGCGCCAACACCCGGCAGACGCGCTCTGGGCAAGCCAGCCACAGTAATTGCTCCCAGCAGGTCGCTAAAAGCTCGCGCTCTTCGCGATCCTCGGCCGCTGCAACTGCCGGTGCAGCTGCTAGACTACCCTCGTCAGCAGCAGCACTCTCAACAAGCTCTGTCTTGAGAGGTTGATCAGACAACGTTGACGACGAAGAAGAAGACAACGACGCGCTTTCTAAACGCGCCCGTGTGGCCAGTAGGAGTGAGCTCAAGAAATCGCTGTGCCAACCACAAAAAGTCGCGCGCAAGGCCGTTAGCGTGGCGCCCCCTGACCTTTTGCCGACTTGGCGCCAGCTTTCGGAGTCCCCGCCCGCAAAGCGATTCGCCCAATCCTTGAGACGCTCAAGAAGGATTCGGTCCTTGGCTTCAAGGACGTCGGAACGCTCCAGCACTTGCTTTTCGAAACGATTCAGCAAGGGGGGCGCCAACCTCTCGTAGGCATCAACTTTCTCCACAATCACCACGACTCGAAAGTCTGGATGAATGGGGCAAAGGCGAGAATGGGTCCCAAACGCCAGTCGAACGTACGACTGCCCTCCATACGACGAGTAGTGCTGATTCAACAAATCTAAAACGAAAACAAAGAATTAAATCAAAGCCATGTGCGATGAACGAGACCAAACAGACGGATATATGAAGGAACGACGCATGATTTTGATTCTACGTAGTCTCTCGCTCACTATCTCAGCCCAGTCATACCGTAGAGGGACTCGTAAAGGCTTTCGCAATGCACGAGCACCACCGTGGTGCCCGCCGCCATGCACAACTTCACGCGTTGAATGTCGAGAACGATTTGCAAGTCGGTTTGATCCAACGGAAAGTCGCTCCCAAAGATCACCTCTGTGGTGTGGTGGCTGAGCGTTCCGCGGTCGAAGACCAGCGGCAAGGCGCCGTTGTTCTTGGTCAAAAGCATCAAATGCCGTGCCGAAGGCTCTCGCAGATTGGCCCGCACCAATGTCTCTGCCCACGGCCAGGACGCTACGCTAGGCAACGGCAACCTCAACTCGTCGAAAAACACCGACACGATGGCTTCCATCTCCGCTGGGCGCCCTCCGAAGTTTCGGAGCACGGCGTTGAGCAGCATCGAGGCATCGAGCGCGGAGGCCAAGTTTCCATCGGGATGCTTTGCGGACAACGAACTTGCCATAGCTTGGCCAGTACCTCCTCCTTCTCCTTCGTGGAATGTGGTTGACGGCTGGTTGATGGCTGCATTGATGGCTCGCACGGTGGAGTAGTATTCTCGGAGGCCCCAAAAGTCCGCGTGCGATTGAGCATGGTACACGGCACTATACGCTTTCGCGAGCGCTCCCAAATAGCCCTTGAGGTTGGCGGATTTCACCATGCCTTCTGCGGTCAAGGCCAGGTCTTCAACCGTGGGGGCGGGACGGTACAGATGCACGGCGCGGTTCATTTTCGCGGGGTCCAGCGTCCAATTGCTGATGCCCACCACGCTTTCGTTGTCGCCGGCTTCGTCCAGTAGTTTGTGCAGCACCTTGAGGGGTAAGTGAGGCGACTGCTCGGCTAAGCCCACTTCATCTAAAAGCACTACTACGACCGTTCCCGGAGACTCACGGCGGTAGCGCTGAGCCGACGCGAAGGCTTGTTCAATGCCAGCCGAATTAGACAGCGGGCTGCACTGGTACGGAAATACTGTAAAGGACAGAACAAATGGAGAGAGGGACAGGAAAGAATAAGGCGCGAAAGTTAACAAGTGAATACACAAGCGAAGTTATCCACTACCATTACACGTAGCTCTCTGAATGCATGAGTAATACAGGAAAGGAAGAACAAGGCACAACGGCAGCTCAAACCAACCTTCAACGGCAGGCAAGCTTCGCAGGAAGGGGGTGTCGGAGGCTGACCCATTCAAGTTTTGCTGAATCAAACCCATGGCGAGCGACTTGGATGAGCCCGGTTTGCCGACAACAAAAATGGGAATTTGGTTCAGGGTCGAGACCAAAATCATGAACAAGTTTTCGCAGAGCGCTTCGTTGAGGGCTATCCTTTCGCCGACGTTGAACTCGCGCGTGAAATGCCGCTGCGTCTCGTGCAACGTGGTTTCAAACCCTGTCACTTCCAACTGCAGCCACTCACACTTGCTCGCTTGGTGGTTAACATGCCCGGCAACAGCGTGACCCCATCCGCGGTGACTCGAAAGGCTGCTTCGCCCAAACGTTGCTCGTGCCAGTCCTCCTGCGCCTGCGCCTGCGTATGCGTAGGTTGAAGTGGCTGCTGCTGAGGCGTCGCGCGTAGTTGTGGTCACCTGAAGCTCACGCCAGGAGCCGCAGATGGCTTGCACCAGAGTGCCGCGCTCGGTGCGAGGCAAACGGGCGTGGTAGCAAAACGCCAGCGACAGCACCAGCGCTTTTCGAACTACCGCTCTTGCCCTTGGCCTCAAAGCGTAGAAATCCGCGAGCGTCCACCGCTCACTGCCGATTCGATTCCGGTCGAAATGCTCCCCAAAGAATTTGAATACAGCGCAACAACGCCTGACGTCTCGGAGCGAGGCAGCAGATCGTTCCCCGCCGCTCAGTTTGCGAATGCACTCCTGGGCAGCGCAGATGAGCTCAGTGAAGACGTCTACAAACTCGTCAAAGTTGCTCTTTTTCTTGACCCAGGTGGCCTCCCATGCTGAATACACGCTCGCTGCTGGCCTTGCTTCTGCTGCTGCTGCTGCGTTACCGGGGCTGGCTTCGCCGCTCTCTTGCAGGTCTTCTTCCCCTCCATCTTCTAGGTCGTCATGTACCGTAATTTCAGACTTGAGCTGATGCTTAATCATCGCGTGAATGTACAGCTTTTCAGTGCTCGAGCTCAGGGCACCAAAGTCAAAGATGTGGTCAATCATCGACTCCGGCAGCGGATGCACTCTGTAGACCAGGTTGCGAAGCGGATCCTTGATGCCGGTGCCCACGTTTTCGCCCAGCCCGCGCTCGTGCTGCTCAAAGACCAAGCCAGCCATTTCCTCGTGGCCGTACAAGGAGCTCAAAGCTGTTCGCAAACGGTAAGGGTTGCAGGCAGCGATGATTTTCAAATTCGGTGGAATCGGAACGCCGTTGAGGCAGCGATCGCACACAATCTCCCGGAAGAGGCCCATGCAATTGCACGTGTTCACTTCGTCGAAAAACACCACGAGGTTTTCGTGCGGCATGCGATTAGCTCGGTCGACCTCAGTCGCAGTCCACGCCACGATGTCTTCATCAATCATGCCGCCGTGCACATTAAGAGTGCGCAGCACGAAGCCTAGGATGCCGCACATGTTGCGAATCAGCGACGACTTCCCGCAGCCGGTCTCGCCCATGATGATTGCGGGCAGGGAAACCCGCAGCCGCATCAAGATGGAGATCATTTTCAAAAGGTTGTCTACGGTTAAAACGTAACCCACATCCATGGCTCTGACGCCGCCTCGGCCGCCTTCCCCTTGATCCATGAGGCCTTGGATGTCGCGCAACCGTTGCACGCACTCCTCGTTCGTGAGCTGTCGATGATGCACAACCAAAAACAATTTTCAGGAAATGAGACATGGAAAATAGGGCTATATTAAAAGAGAAAAGTCTAATCAAGAAAATATTCCTGACCTTATGCCAGTCCTTCGCGAAATCGATGCCAGAGGCTTCGAGCTCGCCTCGCAAGCCGCGGTCGACGAACCGGTCTACCAAGCTGGGGTTCAGGCTCATGAGGTCCACGCCCTCGACGTTGCCGTCGCCGTGCTGGCTCATTTTGAACAACACTATGGGGTGGTCCGAAGCTTCCCACGAGCGCATGTTCCCAAACCTTGACGCCAATTCGAGGGTAGTTTGGCGCCGCATCGGAGAAGGGGCACTTGCAGAGACGCGGCGAGCTTCGTCCGTAGACGAGGTCGAAGAATGCCGCCTCATCGGTGGCAGCGGGTCAGACGAGAGACCGGCTGCACCACTCGTTGATGAAGGAGGCTCCGAAGCGGCAGCTAATCCGAAGACAAAGGGAGCATTATCGGATGCGGGGCCACCGAAGGCGGTAGCGTGGCTCAACTCATCTGCTGTCTCGCTGCTTGCCGCCACGAGTGGCGGAGGCGGCCCAACTCCCGCGGCTTGTGACACGCTGCGCAGAGTGAAGTCCTTGCCGGTCTCGACCATCATGCGCACAAAAGCGTGCTTGAACTGAGGCCAGCCGCCACCGAGCGAGGCCAGCATGTTGCCATCGAGCAGTGCGTACCTTTGTACCTAAATAGCAATTAAAGAGTTTACATTCATGTGATGTAAAATCTCAAATTTGAATAAGTTAAGGTCGTACAGAAGGAATGGTACAAGACTCCATAGATGAGATTTTATTGCTCCTGTTTGTGCAGTTTGAAAATAGTACTTGAGTGCAAACTTGCAAATGACTACACCTCACACCACACACTTGTACCTGCTGGAACTGAATGTTTAGGAACATGATCAGTGACCGAAACGCGGCAAACGAGGGCTGCGGGGCAGGGCCAGTGGGGGAGTTGCACACGGCAGCCAGCTCCTCGTAGACTTCTTCGGAGGTGATGGGAGCATCGACGAAGATGTCGAAATCCGGCGCGTACGTACTCCTTTGCGGGTTGAAGTTTCCGGCCCTGAAAGCGCGCAGCCACTTGGCGACGAGCAACGCTTCTTCGTAGGCCGGCAAACCAATCTTCGTGGCGTACGGATCCGTGAAGACGGGGTATGAAACATCCATGGTTGCAGCAGACACTTGGAGCAGAGTAGTGGGCAATAAACTCGCAAATCGCAAAGCCAGCGCAGACGTGTTCCCTGGCGAATTCGGGAGTTCGATGAAGACACCAACTGCGGCGTTCCGGTGATAGAAGAGGCTGCTGGTGGAGTCACGAACTACGCCCACGAGCAAGAGTTCAAAGAGCATGTTGTTCGCACCAGCAGGAATGATGTGCCCTACATCCAGGTGCACCATCATTGAAGTCATAGATCCATCCGTAAAGTTCGCGTCTGCTGCTTTGCAACGCGCGGTCGAATTCCGAAGGCATGACACAAGCGACGCCGCTGTGGTGCTTTCGCGCATGGGAACTCGGCAATATGCGATGGCTTCTCCTGCTCGCTGCCGGTCCCCAACGCGCCGCATAATGTTGTGCGTCTTTCCGCCACCGTTAATGCAGCTCGCAATTGCTTCGGTATCGCCCAAGTGCAACCTGAACGCATGGGCGAGACCGATCTGAAGTTCGCTGGTTTCAAGGGACGGCAAGTCGAGGTAATGCTGCGAAAGTTGATTCACAGCCGCTTGTTGTGGTCGCCCGCTCACAAGCAGCAGTGTAGCTGCGTTCGAAGTGTCCCACTCCGCAATCAAGCCACGCACTTGCTCCACCAGGTGGCATTGTTGCGCGTACGACAGGACGTGAAGGTCGGCGACCACGAACACATGGCCACTGCGACCGCAGGAGCGCGCCGCGATCCAGCGACGCAACAGCAAATCGATATCTTCAGCGGTGGTGTCCACAGTCGCAAACAACACTTCTCCAGGCTCAGGCACTCGTCCGCGGCGCACAAATACACTCAACGTGACGTCCATGACATCTTCTGGGGCATCTGTCGAAGTTACAAAAAGGGGAACTCCCCGTTTGCCGTCGATATCGACTGGAATCAACATATCTGCACATTCCACCCACAAAAAAACAATAGTAAGTTTCAAAAGTAGATAGAGCAAAAGTTCGAATTGGTTCCGTAGACGAAAGCCTTTGCTACATAGAGAAGTTGTAAAGGAATAGAGAAGAGAAAGGAGACAAGAAGAGAAAGGTCGAAACGGACCTGCGCGCCTCACAGCAGCAGCACCGGGGGGTGGAATGTTCCGGACCGAGCAGTCAAAGTCTCCGAATAGCAAGGATAATTCCACTCCAAGAGCTTCGAGGAAGTCTGCCCCAGACTCGAGCCGCCCGCGCAAGTGCTCCATCAAGGCAGGCACGGCTGCCTCATTCACTGTTGATGACACTGCATGGAGCATCGCTGTCAACTCTTCGGAGGGCGTTGGCAAAAGCGCGGCCATTTCCTGGGTTCCTGGCGAAGCAGGCCTTGCTGCACTGCTGTCGATGCCAAACTTTTGGGTGTCTTCAGCAACTATGCGATCCATGTGCTGAGAGTACGCAAACAAGAATTCCACGGCCGCTTCCACATTGTTGTCACAGCGCCGCAGAGCTGCAGCTGCGTGGTCTTCGGGGAACCCAATGGCGCACACTTGCTCAAACTCGGCGCTACGAGAAGAAGTAAGCGTTGGGAGCTCGGGGCCCGCCTCAGAGGGGGGCGAAGCCTCGGTGGCTTTGTCAGCTTCTTCAGCACCTTGACCTTCTTTGGCCTCGCTTGTACACAATTCAGCTGCTGCAGCAGGATCACCAACACCACCACCACCACCACCAGCGTCAGCAGGAGCAGCATCAGCAACACTTGCAGCATCAGCAGGATCCGGGTTGCTTGTTGCAGCAACCTCTTCTGATGGTGATGAATTCACATGTACAGGCACGGCGTCCGTGAAGGCCTCTGTTGGGACATCTGTAGCGACCTCCGAAGGATTTTCTAAGAGCTTACGAATGCGAAGAATGTCTCGCATCGTGAAATAGTTCAGGTAGTAGTGCTGGTTTCTCGAAGCCTTCACCTGCTCTTTCCACTCGCTCGCTTCAAGTTCGAGTGCCTTGAGCTCATGTTGCATCGCAGGAAGGGCGTCCATGGCAATAGCTTTCTCGAGCGTAAACGTAGGTTGGCAGTAAGTGGGGTGGCCTGTAGATGAAAGACCCTGCAATGCTGCGGACGTGTCATTCATGACCTGCAACTGCTGCACAAAAGATTCGATTAGCAAAGATGCTCCAAACTCCTCCTCGAGCTCAGCGGGTACTTCTGCCATGAGAAGCTTTGAGCGTAAGTCCATCAAGTATTCTAAATCCTTCTGCTCTCCACCTTGAAACCGAAACATTTAGCAGCATCAATTGCATGCGCGAGCGTTAGAATTGAACATATCTGAGTCAATGATTGACCTTCGAAAACAAATGAAGAGTGTGGTAAAGAAGGAAGTACAGAGAAGAAAGGGCGATCAGGCGTACCGCCTGTAAGAACCACTAAAGTGTCGTTGAAATTGGCGCCAGGACGCAGCACGAAAACACCGCCAGAAGCAAGGTCCCGAAGATCATAGCAACTCTTAATGGATGGGCTCTTCGTTTGTTTCTCGAAAACGTCTTCAAGCGCGTCAAAAGTGCCAACAATATTCACCAAATGCCACTGAGGATCGTCGCCATCAAATCGGCTACGATCTGTCAAATTGGCTCCTCGGAAGGCGTGCATCAAAGCCTAAATCAAACAGGATGAATAATAATATTAGAGTGACATTTGCAATGAAACGATCAAAGCTCAGCAACATCATTTTAAAAAAATGAAACGGAGCTTTACCGTGAGATCTTGGTATGGCGGCCCATTGTACAGGGGGTCGATGAGGAGAGTCCGCACGAAGACGAGCGATGCGATGGCGGAGAGCATCCGAGGCTCGTCAGTACAGGGGCGCACCACGGTAAGCATCTGGTTGAATTCTTGCTGGTCACCGTGCGCGAGAAGCCATTTTACCAAGGCTGGACAGTCGGCAAGCGTCGCCAGGAAGTCAAGGGTGGCATCGGAGTACGACACAAAGACACTGCGCATGCCTTCAACCACGGAAGGGATAGACTCGAGAGTGTATGTCCCAGCGGAACCGGCAATGGTGTCGTGATGGGCAGTCAGAGTCGCTCGAAAAGAGTCGAGGTCGGGCGAAGTAGTGCACAGGCTAGGCCCGAGGAGATCATGCAAGGTCAAGAGAGCAGGCAACCAACGACCAAGTTTGCGAAGCAAATCGTAGTCTTTGAGTCTGGCGAGCGCCTCTCGGAGGCTCTCGAAATGACCAGTGGTCGTGGAAAAGAGAGTGCGCACTTCTCCAGAAACTTGGCCCTCCGACCGAAGCTTTCCAAATGTCGCATCCTAGAACAAAAGATATGTCGCAACAACAACGATATTTAAGTACAACACACATCTGGTACTATGCAACGAGGCGAAGTAGAGGAAAACGAAAAAACTTAACTTTGAACAAGTATACGTCGGTTTTGCGAATTTGAAAAAAAAAACACATACCAAATCTTCCGTTGTAAGCGTCCCCAAAGCAGTATTGCGAGCAAGTTCTTGCCATTGTGTCTTCGCTCGCGGCAGGAGTAAAGAAATCACCATATCTTGGCTGAGGACTTTGGTGTTCAATTCCTCGACAAATTTGGCTTCGAGGTCTTGCCGTTCCAACCTTGCTTGAGCTCGGGTCCGGCGCGCTTCTGTTCGGGTCTGAACCAAAGCTCGCCGCGCAGCAGCTTGTGCTTCTACCCATTGCTGCACTGCATTCCCATCCTGCGGGTCAAGTCCATCAGGTAAAGGTGGCAGAGCAGGAGCTCCTTCTTCTTCGTCTTCGTCGTCATCCTCATCGTCAAGATGCGCAGCCGCTCCAGGTCGCAGGAACTCTTCAGCACCCTCAATAGACTCTTCCAACACCTGCTTTCCAGCGCGCCGCCAGAGCGCTAGAAAAAGTTCGCTTGTTCTCAACTCGTAGAGCCAGTCGATCGCCTCAGGGATTTCATCAAGCACTCCAGTGGGCCCAGCAGGGGGCGTGGAACCAAATACGAAGGTTGACTTATTTGACAGTGACGAAAGACTGCTGGTGTTGTTGCCAAAGACAAAGGCCCCTGACGAAAAGGTCCCGGCCGCACTTGCTTTCGAAGTAGACATTGGAGTTGCATTTGCTGCCGTCGGCACTGGGATTCTAACTTCTTGCCCCGTGTGAATTTGACTCGACAACAGGGCACTGTAATTCTTAGTGGTGCTGTCAACGATGTGGCGAAGCGCTGTTGCGTCAATTCGAATGCCCGCTGAAACACAAAAGAAAGACGAAAAGGCCTGGCACTTGGCGAAACGATCATCAAAGCTCTGCTTACGAGCAATCAAAGCTTGCAGTATTGATCGCTGCTCTTCTGGGTCAGCCACTCCGAAGGCACCCAAAAGAGCAAAGTAACTGCGGCTGGATTCATCTCCCTCGAGTGTACCGAGCGTGCCAAGGGGAACAGCGTCGTCCATGAGCAACTGTGCTGTCGTTGCAAGGAAACTTTTCAGCGCGTTCAATAGTTGCACCAGCACGGTATTCATACCTTCCAGAGCGCTGCCGCTCTCGCACCACTTGAACACGGCAGCCCACATGTGATGGTGCACAAGTGCGCTTTCAAGCGGCGGTGGGCTTGACTCGGGGGCAAATTGACTGCCCGAATAATTCGTTTTAGAGGTCGAAGAAGGCCAGGTTATATCTGACGCCAGGGTTGAGAGAAGATCGTGAGCGAGTGGCATTATGGGCGGCAAAAGCTCCATCACCACTTCAAGCGAATGCGCCACCTCAGCAGAAGATAGACCCACCACCAACTTCTTCGCTTCAACGACAATGAAGTCGACCAACGGCGCGCAGTACGTGTACAAGCCGTCATCTTGAGTGGCAACGCGGCATATAGCTTCGAGGACAAGCGCAGGTTTCCCCTTTAAAAACCAGCAACGTGTCAATTCAAAGAGAACACCGCGGTTGTTGCGCCCAAAGAACGCTGTGCGAAGCAAAGTATTCAAGTGGGCGCAGCAGTCTGCCAGGCCTGCAACGCGGCGATTGGCCACGTCGCGTGGCGTCATGATGGTCTTTTTCTTCGAGGCTCCATTTCTACCTTTGTTTCCTACCGTCCACCAATCTCCATAGTCGTCCAAACCTTGATTGAATACTTCGCCAGTGCGGCTTGCGGTAATTTCTATCGGTTCACGCTCATGTTGCAGCCGCAACCAGGACTTGGCAGCATTGTTCAGCACCGCCCAATCTCCGACGAGCTCATTCGCGCCACCAACGTCAGCTGCGTGATCATCTTTCTGAAAATCTTGTAGCCGGCGCTTCTCGGCAGCTTCCAGACAACGCACTACGGCTTCGAGCGTTTGCCCAGGACGTTGCGCCATTGACGTGTTCTTCAAGAGGGTAGTGGCCATACTCGGGCTTCGCCACAGCGGGCTTGCGTCAAGGAGATCTTCGAGGGCGAGCCAATCCTGAGGTGTACGCCACGCCATCCCCTCAACTTTTGTCGCCACCACTTCCGCCAGGGCCAAGTCATCGCGTGCCATGCGTTTCAGCCAATCATGAACAAGGAGCGCGTTCATTACGGCTACCGAGGGCGCGTGCTTCAGTACAGCACAGGCCCATGCGCGAGCCAATTGAGCTTCCAACGATTCGATCTCTTGGCCAACTTGCGTGTAGACATTCGTGCTATCTGCTGAAGCCCTGGTCTGAGCACGGGCGACTTCTGACTGCGCTTCGGCCAGGGCTAAGGTGCGACGGGCAGCAGTAAGGTACAAGTCCCCGTGGTTGGTAAGATGAGTCATGTCGTAAATTTTTGGCCTTTGAATGGGATGCAATTGAGCAAACGGAAGGAGAACGAGCCAATCGTAGTAGTCGTTGTAGGAAAATCGCTCGATGCATTCGGCCAAGCCCATTGGCAGCCATTGCCATTTACCACCAACCCGAGAAGCATCACGTTCTCGCAAGACACGAAACCAGAAACAGGCGTCAATGCGGTTGACGAGAAAATGACACCAGGGCCTTGGCTGCGAAGGCTTTCGATAGGTCACCACTGTGTGTGTAGGTGCAGCCTTTCCGTGCACGTCTGGAAAAAATTGTGAGCATTCAGAGAGAGGGAGTACGAGAGGATGCGTACAAAAGTAAGAAAATGCAGAAGATACTGACAAATATGCGGCATTCGTAGCAACGCTACGTGCAATCATACATTTACGCGCTTCAAGACTGGAGGCTAGCATTTCAATTCGATCTCTGCAAAAGCTTACATGCATAGCCATGATTGGCAACCGTGGTGTAGATACGCTCCGATGTCGTGACTCCAAACTGTCCAACCATTCCCATGAGCACCATCAACTCCTCTTGTGACAATTCTTCTCCTTCATGCGAGTACTTTTCTATCGTTAGATCAAAGATGTCTTCAACGTGCTCGCGCAATGCCCCCAGCCCCGTCGCGCATATACCCGCCCATCGAGCCAATGCCCCGGCCACCGTGCCGCCGTCCTGAGGCACTGCAGCGGCGCCAAGCTTCAAGTCGTGCAGAAGAGTGCGTACAAGGTCTTGCACGGGCGCTTTCCCCACATCTGCGCTCCAGCCGCGAAAGCGTGGGCATGCATTGTTGTGCTGAAAAGAATGGTAAAAATGGGGTTCTAGTCTGTTTTGGACCCGCACGTCACCTAAACCAACGAATTACGCACGCACATCATGATTTGTAAATTATACTTCGAGCATGGTAACTCAAAGGAATGAACACAACGTTTTGCCTCACACTTACCGCCCTCTGCGATTTCTTCACCACAACTTGTCATAACTTTGTACGCGAACTGAAACAGCCCCCTTGTGCACACGTCATAGGTTGTGTACGGTAGAGTCACCATAGCTGACCAAAGAGATGGATTGTGCGGGTGACGGGACATGGGTACACCATCTTGTGACCATGCTCCCATGGCATCAAGATTGCCCGTCAACGCTACATGTTCCCCCTCTTGGACTGCCCGTGGGTCTAGGACAACGTGAAACGTGCAATCGGTTTGTGCATTGGGCGTCGGGCTCTGATACGGCGTCCACGGCCGCTGGTAGGCATCAGCGTGAAAATGATTGTAGGCGGGTGCGTGTGTTGAATCGGCGGCCGCGTGGGAGGCGTAGGCGGATTTCCCTGGGACATTGCCTGGGCCGTATCGGGCCTTGACAGCACCTGGACGCGGCGAAAACTTGAGGCGCGTTTCTTCGTCTTTGTCGACAACCCAAAACGTAGTTACTTTGAGGTGGTACCAATGCTTACTGCCGTCGCCGAACCGGACCAAGTGCATACCATCCTAAGGTTGGAAATAGAGGCATCGTGAGTGAATAATCCTAAAGATTGGCGAAGTTGAGATGAGGAGATCCAATTTTTCACCTTCGGATCCCACTCCGTAACCAAACCCTCAGGTGACTGTGTTAATTCGGTGTCATTCTCAATGGCAATCCTTGAATTGACCAACGAAGAGGGGTCGGTCTCCCAGAAGTAATCTTCATCATCGAAGGAAGCCGCGGCTGCCATGTCGTCAGAAACAGGATAGGTGAACAGTGAACAATGTGAATGAGGGCAAACAAAAGAAGCAAGCACCCGTAAAAGACAAAAAAAGACGTACATGAAAATAAAAGGAGCAGGAAGGTTCTTGGAAAAAAAAGCTTAGCTTTTTTTCTGAGCCCCCCCCCCCTTCGGGAGACAGGAAAATATTGAAAAAAAACAGAAAAAAAGGGGGGGGGCATGCAAAGAAAGAGCTTATCCGGCACTTTAACCTTGCTCCTGTGTTGTATCTATAATAAAGTCGATGGAATATGTAGGCGCGCATGTTACCATTGGCCCGTTGCAGCGTGGTGCCTTCTGTGCGGTTGTAGAGCCGTGTGCTGCCCATCAAGGCATCATTAGTTTGCGCTGCTTTGTTTTTCGTGTCTTCCTGTTAGCCTTCTAATTCCGGCCCTTCGGGGCCTGTCTCATAACATCACTCAGGCTTCTGCAGGGCGGTTACATCTCCCAGCGAAAGTTATGGCTTTATTCGCAAGACACGGCAGTGGCAGCTCCAGTTGCGTGTTCAAAGACGTAGCGACTCCCACGTAAAAGCCCCGCTGTAGGAGGAGTCCTTCCAGCAGCAGCTGTGGCGGTATTTGGTGCCATGTAGTTCTGGAAACCCGAGAAATTTAATGTAGTCGAGTACGAGGCGGGCTCAAGCTTTTTCGAGTCCATACTCGCCGGCGGGGGCTCCGCGTGCCTATTAATGAAGTCTATTATGGACTTCGAACACCGAACACGTGTCCGCAGTCCGCAGTAAATTAACTGCGCCTGAACCGCGCATCGCGCGGCGCGGGTACCTGAACTCATACTTACTGAAGGATGTCTTGAACCAAAACCATGCCCAAACTCGGGCATGTGCGCCCGATTAGCTGCCTAGGTGTAGTTTGCGCTGCTATGCTTTTCATCTTTAGTACTTGAGTACCTGTTCAGTAACCAAAAACTTCTTAGGTCTAGTTTGCGCTGCTTTGCTTTTCTTCTCTACCTGTTAGTCTCAAAAAAAACGCGGGTTTTCCGGGTTTTTAACCACTTCGGCTCAGCAGAAGATCCGGTGATTACCAATAACGCTGAAGGAAAACCTAAGGAAAATCCAGCAGCCTCGTGGGTTTTCTTGGTTACTGTACCTGTTAGCCTTCTAAATCCCGCCCTTCAGGGCGTGTCTCAAATCTCCCCCCTTGGGGTTTTGCGAAATGCCAAGTAGTCGTTTGAAATGCTCGTCGCAGTGGAAATGAAACGAATGAAACAAACAAGTAGTACGGGGAATATGGGCTGGGGACGTCCCAATTAGGCGTGCTTAACGAGGGCAATTCGTCCAGTTGGCTCGTATTTGCATAAGGAACCTTTACCACCACCTTAAATCGTAATCTGGACCCATATACTCATCATTCACGCCTTCTTACAGTTGTCAACCAAGAACACCTCAACCTGCGTGAGGCACTAAAGTTGAGACCTACCAAGATAGCATGGACCTCACAGCAGCGTCGCTCCATCTAGAAAACCAACTAGCAAGAGACCATTGCGCTTATTGTGGTCCATGTTCTGGGCAAATATTCACCTTGCTCTGCGGAAGGTGCAACACAGCGAATTATTGTAGCAAGAAATGCCAACGAGCGCACTGGAAGAAAGGAGGCCACCGCGAAGAATGCGACCGGATCGTAGCTAGTCGTGATGCTGGAAAAGAAGGAGCTTTGAGTCCTGCTATTGAGTCTATTGGAAGCTCACCATCACACTCCACGATAGAAGGACAAGCCTCGACTGCATCCGCAGGCCTGATGGAAACTATTGCTTCACTGGAAAAAGAATTAGTGGCGTCGAAAAGCCGCGAAAAAGCAGCTACGTCAGCACGAGACCAGCACCATCTTGACCTCCTTGCCAAGAGTCAAGAAGCGCGCAAAGCCCGCGAAGCCGCTGCAGCAGCTTCTGCGGAGCTAGCCGAAGTGATGGCCTCCAGTGAAGGCTTACCAGAAGAAGTTGCTTCCTTGCGCGCTGCGCTGGGCTCTTGCATGGCCACTATTCGAGAGCAGGAAGCTGCAGTCTCGGGATCAAGCCGAGAACGTGACGCTGCCTCCCGCAAAGCTATGTTGGAAGCGGAGGCACGAGTGCGAGCGCAAGTCACGACAGAATTGGAAACCAAATGGCAGGAGCGCCTCCGAGTCGCTGAGGATGCTGCCAAGACAGCCGCTTATGCTGGCACCGAGGCGGCTGCTACCACGCACGAAGAAGCGCAGTTTCAAGAGCAAGCTCACAACCGAGCAATAAATGCGCTCGAGGCTCAGCTTGCGAGAGCTGAAGCGCGAGTGAACGCAGAGGCGTCAGCTGCTGCAGATGCGGCTGCCGCGTGGGAAGCTGAGAAGCGAGAACTCGAAAGAGCACTCGCCACGGCAGCGGCTGAGGAAAGCACACGGCTGCAGGAAGTGGAAGACGCTCATGCGTTAGCGCTAGTCACAATGCGGCGAGAAGGTGCAGCTGCTCTGGCACAGGCCAAGGCCGCGTGCGACAGCCAGCTGGCGCAACAACAGACCGACTTCGCCGCCACCACCTCGGAGCTCGCGAAAGGCCACACCGCGGTCTTGGACGCATGCCGCGACGCACACGCTGCCGCGTTAGCAGAACTGCAAGCCAGCCACACTGCTGAAATTAGTGCTCTGAAGGAAGCAGCCAAGGTTCCCGTGGAGGCTATGGAAGCAGCGCACCAGGCTGAACTCCAGAAAGCGCTGGCAGCAGCGGAAGCCGACCACGCGACATCGTCATCGGTCTGGCAAGCTGCTTATGAGTCCGAAACCGCCGAGAGGCAAGCATCGCATGAAGCGGCGCTCAAAGAAGCTCAGAAAGCTCTTGGAACAGCTGTGCTTGAAGCCAAAGAGGCCGCTGCTGTCAACTTGGCAGCTGCTGAAGCTAGGTTCAAAGACCAACTCGCCGACCAAGTACTAAGTTTCGCTGCACAGGCAGAGGCAGCTGCTGCAGAACGCGCCGCTGAAGTGGCCGACCTCAAGGCGAAGCATGCAGCGGCAGTGCAAGTATTGGAGGAGAAGATTAAAGGCAGCGAGAAAGGCACTGCGCGGGCGAAGAGTGATTTGGTGTTGGCGCAGCTAAGCCAAGAAGCAGCTGGGAAAGCCCACCAGAAAGCGTTAACTCTTGCGGCGGAAGTAGCAGCCCTGGAGGTGGACACGGAGAAGAAGAACCACGCTAGCGAGCTCGAAAGCATTCGCGTTGAGGTGGAAGAGGAGCGCGCGCGCCATGCAGCCGAGTTAACGAAATGCCGTGAAGACGCAGCCGCAGACAAGGAGGCCGCTCTGAGCGCATTGGCGGCGAGCTTGAAGAGTGCCATCGAAGAGGCTCAGCGCTTGCAGCACAAGGCGCAGGGCATGTACCTTGCGGAGCGTAAGCATCACGCAGCTTTGCACGAGCGAGTGATGGAGCTACAGGGAAACATTCGAGTCTTTGCGCGGTGCCGGCCCTTGGTGCCCGTGGATACATCACCACCAAACGGGAAGGGCAGCAATGGAGCATCAGCTCCGTCGTCCGCCGTGTCCGTGATGGCCCTACACCCGGAGTCCCTTATCGACACTGGCGTTGGCGAAGAAATTCAAGTCCGGGACGCGCGCACGGGCTACGACCGCGGTGGGCTCTTGCGGTTTGAGTTTGACGCGTGCTTTGGCCCCGCGGCCACCCAAGAGCAGGTGTTCGAGCAAATGCGCCCTCTGGTCACGTCCTTTATGGACGGGTACAACGTGTGCATCTTCGCGTACGGGCAAACGGGGAGTGGCAAGACATACACGATGGAGGGCGCAAAAGATGCGTCTCGGGGCGTCAACTTTCGCACTTTGGTGGAAGCGTTTGCGGTGGCTGAAGAGCGAGCAGGGGCGGGGCTGTCGGTGGAGTCCTTTCAGTTTTCAGTGGAATACTTGGAGGTGTACCAAGAACACGTGCGGGATCTGCTCGCCGACTCAGACCATGGCAGCAGCAGCAGCAGCAGCGAAGACCACAAGAGGTCATCTCTGGAAGTGCGCCAAACCAAGGCTGGCTACGTTTATGCGGAAGGCTTGACGTCGGTGCGGTTGCGCTGCCCAGAGGATTTAGAGGATCTGCTGGCAAGAGGGGCGCGGAGGCGAGCGGTGGGGTCTCATTCTTTGAACACTCACTCGAGCCGGAGCCACGCGATCTTAACGCTCACGTGCGAGACAATTGCGGGGCCCGGCCGGTCGCCATGCTTGAGCCGTTTGCACCTCGTGGATTTAGCCGGGTCTGAGCGCGTGGCGAAGACCGACGCCAGTGGCGAGCAGCTCAAGGAAGCCAACGCCATCAACAAGAGTCTAGCCGCTTTGGGCGACGTCATTCAGGCACTGGGCACTAAAAAAGGCAGCGACCACCACAAACCTACGAATGCTGCCAGTTCCTCCTCTTCGTCTACATCTTCGTCGAAAAGTCATGGGCATGTGCCTTTTCGCAACTCGAAGCTCACTTACCTGCTCCAAAACTCCCTCACTGGAGCCTCGAAGGTTCTCATGATTTGTTGTGCTGCACCTACCGAGAACCACGCCAGCGAGACCATTTGCAGTTTGAATTTCGCTGGCCGTTGCCGTGCCGTTCAGCTCGGAACTGCGCACAAGACAGACAAGTGCAAACGGCTCGAGGAGCGCATTTTAGACCTCGAGACGCAGCTTCGGGACAAAGAAAATGATGCCAGCTCCACAGTAAGTCATTCCTTAGTGGGCGTGAAACAGGGCAAAGGCAAAAGTAGCAGCACTGGCTCTTCTGCTTCGGCAACTACACGCCGCCATGCCCTCAGTTGATTCGAAATCGGGCTGTGATTCGCAATTACTAATTTGATCCTCGTGGACCATAAAATAATTCACCCATAGAACGCCTAGATACCCGTTAATGCTTTAATAGCGTGCAAAAGTAGGCTATATTTTTTAGCGTTCTAATGTAGGCTAAGGGCTTTAGGAAACTAAGGATCGTAGATATCGCAGTACCACATAATTGATCGCCAGGAGGGGGTTTAAAAAAAAGCCGTTCATGTAAATTCCAAGGCTATTGTATGGTGGGGAAATACGGCCCTCTCTTGTAAAGTAATGGGTAAAATGGACTGGCCTCGATGAAATACATCATGGCTCCGATTGCCGTAGACCAAGCGCTTTGGTCTTCAGCATCAAAGAATAGCACCCACTACAGTAGCGTTACATGAGCGGGCACTTTGAGCTAATTACTCAATCGCTGGGCTGGCAATGAGTCAACATGCCAGGTGCTCCATTCCACTAGTAAGCAGATGCTCCTAAAGATTCGACGCCAGTGCCCAGTTCAAGCCCTGTGCAAGGTGCAAGAAGGAGTTTATGCTCATGACATTCAAGTTTTCGTGCTAAGCAATAATTCACCAATAGTCTGCCAGCAGAGAACTCGAGTTTTCATTCATACCTGTTTCAGCCACCACCGACGAGCCGTCAACGACAGTATGTGATGATTTCTTCTTCTTTGTGGGAGAACCATTTGACCCTTTTGACGAGCCCTTGTTTTCAGGTTTGATATATTCTGGCTTGCCCTGTAGCGTTCCAGACGGAGAAATGATGAAATACACCCACAGCACTACATCATGCGCTAAACACAACCATATGTATACACCGAAAGTTATTGAGGAATCAATACCTTGCGTTTGCAGATGGCTCTGTACAGCTTTGCCGCCTCGTCGTACTCCAGGATGCCATATTGCACGCACCACTCTTGAGCCATGTGACTATCCGGCCGTTGTTGCAACAGCGATTCATAGAAAACACGGTCCGCAAAACCAGGGGACGGTTTCATAAACTAGAGGAGAAATAATAGTCATGAAGGTGAGCTCGGTTCCTTTACGGCAGCAGATAGTCCGCCTTGAATAACTAGCATAACTGTGGCATAGTATTGTGTGGATAGTCCTCATGCCTACAGCAGTGGCCTAGCTAGCTACAAAGAACATGCAGACGAGCCGAAACATTTATGATGCTTTGAAATACCTTTTGACCAGGCTTCCGGTCTTCCTCTTCGTCGAGTTCTTTCACCACCTCTTCCTTCTCAGCTTGCTCATCGTCCGACATGTTTAGCGGGCAGAAGGGCTTTCAGCTTTCAAAACTTTGTCGCAATATCGGAGCCTCCATCGACTCGACTCTCATCTCTCATCTCTGAACTCTTTGACCCCCTGTAACGCTTGAGCTGGATGAATGCTCTTGAGCTGAATGCTTGAGCTGATGAGCAGCATTATTATTCGCTCCATTATTCCTGCACAAGCAAGCAATGAGCACCAACATCGAAGCAAAATATCGAAGCTAAACGACACTGCCATGTCACGTGAATAGCTGCATTGATTGCGCTCAAGTTGTCTAGTCTGTGAAATTAATGGATTCTATTGTGGGTGATGCTCGAAATAGCTTAGCCGCTTCTAGTACAGACGTTCCTGGAACGGGTTGGGCTCATCTACGAGTTCATGTTCCTGGTGACAAGTGCGACTGCTTTCCCAACGATGTTAACAGCAAGGTTGATTCAAAAGCTAGCCTAAATCCACCAGTGTTTTCGGATCCCTTAGATGACAATGGGCTCGTCCAGCAACTTGAACGGGAGTTCGACGCTCGCGATGCCGTAATTGACGAGTATGCCATGGTGCCTCCAGAAGTTATCAACGGCGCTAGCTTTGTTCGGCCTGAGGCAGGCAAGTTGGCCATCTCGTCCTCGTTAGCTGAGCCTCTTTTCAAGGAGGCTAGTCTGGTTATCAAATCCTGGCTCAAGGATGAGTCAGAAGGCGCCGTCAGCTCCTATTCGAGGGAGTCGCAAGCGCTGACGTTAGCTGCTACTCGAGCTCTGTTGCTGGTGTCCGGGGACCATTGCACTGCTTGGAATGTTCGAAAGCGCATGGTGGTTTGGAGCAGAGCAGCAAATAAAAGCCAATCTCCCGCACATCTGCTAGTATTACTGGAACACGAAGTCCATTTAACGGCACTCGTGTTTAGCGTACGGCCCAAGGCCACTTCTGCGTGGGCTCATCGCAAATGGACCTGTCGTCTCGCAGCGGAGGCTTTTGCTACAATAGCTGCTGGGGATGCTGCTGCTGCTGCTGCTGCTGCTGCTGAGGGTTCTGGTAGTACGGAAAGCACAAGTAAACATAGCCTAAATTTTGATACCAGTGCCTTGGTCCCGCCGCAAGCAGCTGCATTTTGGGCACGCGAAGTAGACCTATGCGAAGCCCTCGCTCGAAAGCACCCAAAGAACTACTTTGCGTGGACGCATCGACTAGAGGTTTGCCGCAAGCACTGCACCTCGGCGGAATCGCTTATTGCTGAAGCAGCGCGCGCTGCGACTTTTCTCGCTCGAAGCCCTTCAGACCGAGCTGCCAGCCATTACAACGAACAACTTCTTAGTTTGCAGCTTGCCCTTATTGCGGTACCCTCCCACGCTCATCTGCCTCCTCTTCCTCCTAGCCAAGCTAAAACCAACTCGGGTGAATCCTCACCGAAGGGCACAGCAAGTGCGCTTACAACAGCAGCAGTTGCACGTGCCCAAGGCCTCTGTTCGACACAGCCAGGGCATGAAGCATTGTGGCAGCATTTACGAGTTGTTGCTACGTTGCGCCTGTCACACGCTGCATCGCCTTTGTGCGCGCTGAGGAGCAGTTTAAGGGCAGCTACAAGACTGCTTCCTGAAGAGAATCGCTTGAAGTCTGCGTTAGCGGCACTTTTAGCCGAGCCGAGTGACGACGACTTATCTGTTAGTAACCCTGAAGAAAGTGACGACGACCACGATGACGACGACGCTATTGGGGTAAGACCAAGCTTTCCATATCTGTTATGTTCCTCCGATTTTTCGTTTACTTCGTCTTGTGCTTTTAGGTCTTGGCGGAGCTTTTACAGTTTGCGGCACATGTCATGCATGGACCTCCGCCCGCGTGGGCTGCTGTAAGTGCACCCCTCTTGATGTCTTCGGTTACTTCTCTAGCTACTGCGGTAGTCAAAAACATGGGCTGTGAGTTGGTATTGTGAGGACAGCTGAAGTCATAACTAATGCTGGTGTGGCGCCCTTTTTCTTATATTGCAGGTAGAGCAGCGGCGTTTTGCAGCCTCTTTTGCGTGTTTCTTGTGTGTGCATACCGCCAAAGCACTTTTACCCCCGCCACTGCCGGCAGGCAACACTGAATCTGAGTCCTTCACACTTTCCACGATGGAGAAACCTAGCTCACAAAGAAGCGCAGTGCTTGGGCAACAGTTAGCTGCTACTGCCGTGACGCTCTGCGATCAATTCGAAGACACAAGCGAGGCGCCGATCTCCGCTGCCGCTTCTTCTGATGCCAGCGAGCAGGCCAGCAAGTGCGCGAGCAACTACAGCGGCGCTGGATCACGGCACCAGTGCTTGTGGACTGCACTGCGCAGGGATCTCGCGCAATATTTATAGCTCTTAAGATACAAAAAGAGTTCTTAGTCCTTATTTTGGGCGTATGTTATTGGCTGCGCTACGGCGCTCCGCGGCGCTCCACTTATGTATGAGCAATTAACGATCAACCGATGAATTTGTTCTTTGACAGGGATTCCGATGGCATTAGACCATGAATTGGTGCTCTTAGAGGGCTAAAGGGCATAAGCGCAGAGCAATACCGCTCATACTCTCCGCGTCGGCAATTGCGTCTTCTATATTACTGTGTGTACCAACTGCGAGATTTCTGCTTCTAGCACCGATACGGGGATTCTTTTACTTGTATTTTATCTGGCAGTGGCCGTGAATTAGTTCCAACTAGACCAGAGGAACTTGTGGAATTGCACATACAAACAAGCAAAAAGCAATAAAGATAAAGGGCCAGAATTAGTAGAAGCCAAGGTACTCGAGCTGTTTTTGAAGGCGCTGTCGGAGGTAGTTGGAGTCCGGCGCTAGTATGTAAACTTGCCCATTGTCCAAGCCGACCATCAAATGGCGCTCGTGTTCGCTCATAGCGAGGGACCGCACCGCCGCAGGGAAGGCGGGCACTTTGTGCTGCTCGCAGGAGCCGTCAATCACAGCTTCAAACCCTTTTCGAGCGCCGTCGTTGGCTAGGCTGAGGTCGTGGCACCAACGCCACACCACGCGTTTTCCAGCCCCTCCGGTCAAGAGCACCTTCCCGTCTTCCGACAGCAAAAACGCGTGCAAATGCTCCCCTGTAAACTGCCGCTTTTGCAAATGTCCATTCACTGAAAAGGAGCACAGGCAGCGGTCGTCGCGGCTGTAAGTCAAAATGAACCCCTGTTGGGAGATCCCCACCCAGTGAATGCGCGGCGCCACTGCAGCAGCTGGCTTCTTCGGACCACCCTTCCGCAGCTGCTGCTTCGGGCTACTACTGTGGTTGCTGCTCGTGCTCCTGCTCCTCTTTGAGTCACTGCTGCCTGCGCTGGATGGTTCGTCAACGGATTCATCCGTATGCGCTGCAGAAGGCTGAGGTTGAAGCATGTCCAAGGTCCGCACATAAATGCCATGAAAGAGCGTGTGCACCACCACCGAGTCCTGTCGACACGTCAAATAATTAAAAAAACACACAGAGTGTATAATTTTCTATTAGAAAAGCATTTTAAACAAACACCTCTCTA